>Ga0184637_10001711_pt1 | contig 14497 bp, 18 predicted proteins | sample PLM3_127_b2_FD_133143 | JGI IMG/M metagenome (GOLD analysis project Ga0184637, IMG submission 133143) | Groundwater sediment microbial communities from an aquifer in East River, Colorado, USA - PLM3_127_b2 | ecosystem: Environmental > Terrestrial > Soil > Riparian zone | place: USA: East River...
GGGTCAGCATCCCCGGTTTCTCCAGCACCAAATTTTGCACTTCACGCTTGTGGCCGTGCGCATCAGTCTGCACTTCTGTTTTCAGCGCCTGAACTCCCTGCAACTCGTGCAGCACATGCGGCATGCCGACTCTCGGAAACACCGTGTTATTCCAGCCGGTATGCGTGGTGTTGTCACGGTAAAAACTGCGCAGATAGGTGTAAAGCCAATCCGCGCCGCGCGAACGGGCGATCAGGGAAAGATCGGGCGGCGTGGCACCGAACCAGTCCCTGGCGTCGTTCTTGTCCATCGCCACCGTCATGGTGTCCCCCACGCGCTTGGCGACGGCGAACATCAGGTTATCCTTGATCTGCTCCTCGCTGAGCCCCAAATCCTGCGGGCGGTTGTAGCGCATGTAGGCGGCGTCGTGACAGGTCAGACAATAGTTAATGAAAATGTGCGCGCCGCGCTGCAAGGAAATCGTGTCTCGCAAATTCACCGGCGCCGGGTCAAGCTTGATATCGCTTGAGGCAAACGCCACAAAAGGGGCAAGCAGCAAAACCGGCAGAATGTTCTTCATTATGTCACCCTATCCGGTACCGGTTTGGTCCTGTCTATTTTGGTGTACCACGGCATCAGGATAAAGAACAGGAAGTAAATAACGGTACTTATTTGCGCTACTACCGTCCGTATCTCGTTCACCGGCTGCGTGCCGAGATAGCCGAGGATGATGAAGCTGATAGCGAACAGCGTCAGCGCCGTCTTGTAGATCGGGCCGCGGTAGCGGATTGATTTGACCGGGCTGCGGTCAAGCCATGGCAGGAAGAAAAAGATGATGACCGCGAGACCCATGAACATTACGCCCCAAAGTTTGGCGGGCACCCACAAGAAATTGAAGGTATTGGCGCGCAGGATGGAATAATACGGCGTGAAATACCAGAGCGGCGCAATATGCTCAGGAGTTTTCAAAAAATCTGCCGGGATAAAATTATTGTACTCCAGGAAATAACCGCCCATATCCGGAATGAAGAACACGATGACCGAGAATACGAAAAGAAAAACCACGACTCCCACCATGTCTTTCACTGTGTAATACGGGTGGAAAGGGATGCCATCGAGGGGAATGCCGGTTTTCGGGTCCTTGTGTTTCTTGATTTCGATGCCGTCCGGATTGTTCGAGCCTACTTCGTGCAGCGCGATCAGGTGCGCCACCACCAATCCCAGCAACACCAGCGGCACCGCGATTACGTGATACGCGAAGAAGCGGTTGAGCGTGGCGTCGGAAACCGCATAGTCGCCGCGTATCCACAACGCAAGATCGGGGCCGATCAAGGGAATTGCGTCGAACAGGTTGATGATCACCTGCGCGCCCCAGAATGACATCTGCCCCCACGGCAGCAGGTAGCCGAAGAACGCTTCCGCCATCAGGCACAGGTAAATCAGCATGCCTAAAATCCAGAGGAGCTCGCGCGGATTGTGGTAGGAGCCATAGAGCATGGCCCTAAACATGTGCAGATAAATCACCACGAAAAACATTGATGAGCCGGTGGAATGCATGTAGCGGATCAGCCAGCCCCAAGGCACATCGCGCATGATGTATTCCACCGAGGCAAACGCGAGATTCGCATCCGGCTTGTAATTCATAGTCAGGAAAATCCCGGTGACGATCTGCATCACCAGTACAAGAAGCGCGAGCGAGCCGAAAAAATACCAAAAGTTGAAATTTTTCGGTGCGTAATATTCGGAAAGATGCGTCTTCCATGTGGCCGTCAAGGGAAAGCGCTCGTCCACCCAGTTGAGGAGTGCGGCCAGTTTGTTATTCAACATCAGGCTCCCTTGGTGTCCTCGCCGATCACAATCTTGCTGTCGCTGAGATACTTGTGCGGTGGAGCCACCAAATTAGTCGGCGCGGGAAAGCCCTTGAACGCTCTACCGGCGATATCGAAGCGCGAGCCATGACAGGGGCAGAAAAAGCCGCCCGGCCAATCAGCACCCAGATCGGGCGCTCCCTTTTCCTTGCGGAAAGTCGGCGAGCAGCCCAGATGGGTACAAATCCCGACCACTATGAAATATTGGGGTTTGATCGAGCGCGTGAGATTTTTGCAGTATGTCGGCTGTTGGGGCACATCAGAGTCGGGATCGACCAACCTGTCGCGGAGAGTCGGGAGCGTGTCGAGCATTTCCTTGGTGCGGTTAACGATCCACACCACCTTGCCTTGCCACTCCACATCGAACTTTGCTCCCGACTCGATTTTGCCGATGTCCACTTCCACCGGAGCGCCGCCGGCGAGCGCCCGCTGGCTGGGCATCATGGAAACGACAAATGGCACGGCAGAAGCAACGGTCGCCACTCCGCCCACCGCCGTGGTGGTGGCGATGAGAAACCGCCGTCTGCCGCGATTCACCTGGTTGTTATCGGTCATTCAACGGTTCCCTGTTGCGGAGACTAAAAATCTGATCATTTTACCTGAATCGAAAAGGAAACTTAAATCCCATGGCGCTAAAACAGGATGGGGAAGCTGTAAAAAAAGACTTTAAATTATAGAGTTACAACAATTCCTGTCGGGGTATTGTGGATTGCGCGCATGCAAAAACCTAAATCACCTCTAGGCATGGCGAATGTTAGAATGCGAGGCAAAAATTGTTTCAGGTTAACAAGTTAATTGACTCTGAGCTAACCCGGCTTTTTCGGACACTTTTAAACGTAGACAATACGCGTGGAGGTGTCAAATGGGCAAGGTGGAGAAGGTCAACCCGGAGCGCCGGCGTCAGCGCTATACGCGGGAATTCAAACAGGAAGCGGTAAGGCTGCTTAAGCGGGAGCAGAAGTCGGCGACGCAACTGGCGTTGGAGTTGGGCGTGCGGCGCAATTCTCTCTACAAGTGGGCCGAGCAGCTTAAGGACAAAGGTGAGGGGCGGGCGTTCCCGGGTTCGGGAGCGCGTCCGCTTGCGCAGCGCAGCGAGATGGAGCGGCTGAGGCGGGAACTCAAGCGCGTGACCGAGGAGCGCGACATTTTAAAAAAAGCGCAGGCGTACTTCGCGAAGGGGCGCAGGTGAAGTACGCCTTTATCCAGGCGCGCGAAGCGCGGTTGAGCATTCAGCGCCTGTGTGAAGTGCTGGGCGTGTCGCGCAGCGGCTTCTATCACTGGCGGGGGCGGGGGCGGAGTGCCCGGGCGTGGGTCAATGAGCGGCGGCTCGATGTGATCCGCGCCGTGCATGAGCGCTCGCGCCAGGCCTACGGGGCGCTGAAGACGTGGCGGGCACTCAATACCGAGGGCGTGCGTTGCGGCAAGCACCGGGTAGCGCGACTGCGCAAGCTGCACGGCATCGAAGCCCGCCGCAAGCGCCGCTTCCGCGTCACCGTGGAGCACCATCACACCGCTCCTGCAGCCCCTGACTTGGTGCGCCGGCAGTTCACTACGGTAGCGGCCAACCGTATCTGGGTGGGCGACATGACTTACATCCGCACCCGCGAGGGCTGGCTGCACTTGGCGATGCTCTTGGATCTTTACTCGCGGCGCATCGTGGGCTGGGCGATGGGCGAGCGGCCGGATCTCGCGCTGGCCTTGGGCGCGCTGAAGATGGCCGTGATGCATCGCCAACCCGAGCCCGGACTCATTCACAACACCGACCAAGGTGTGCTGTATGCAGCACGCGCCTATCGGGCGGTGCTTGCGGCGCACGGGGCACAGCCGAGCATGGGTGGCAAGCGCAGCGCTTATGACAATGCGGTGGCGGAGAGTTTCTTCTCAAGCCTCAAGAACGAGCTGGTGCACCATTGCGACTTCGCGAGCCGCGAGCAGGCGCGGACCGCGATCTTCGACTACATCGAGTGCTTCTACAACCGCCAGCGGCTGCATGCCACACTAGACTACCAGGCACCCGCGAGCTTCGAGAGGTTGAGAGGTGTATCTTAATTACACTGTCCGAGAAACCCGGGTCAGCTCACTCTGACCCTATTTATGCCTATTTATGCGCTCACGCAGAGAATCCAACCCGCAATTCGAGGGGATGCGCACGAGAGCGGCATACCCCTTATCGCGGTTACGCCAGGCGGCAACAGCACATGCAACACGACAGGAAACAACAATGACCAAGTATGTTGAAAGCAACCTCATCAGGGACGAACACATAGTCTATGAAACCAAGCTGCACTGGATAACCTTCGTTTCGCTGAAGGCTCTGCTGACGCTCTTTATCGCTCCACTCATTGCCCGTACCACCAGCGAGTTCGCCATCACCAACAAACGCATCATCATCAAGGTGGGGCTAATCTCCAGGCACACTCTTGAGATGAACCTGTCGAAGGTTGAGTCCGTAATCGTGAATCAGGGCATCTGGGGGCGTATCCTTGGGTATGGCTCGATCACCGTCATCGGCACCGGCGGAACGAACGAGCCATTCTCCTACATTGCGAATCCGATGGAGTTCAGGAAGCAATTTCAGCAGCTACAGGCATAGCGGGAATCTGTATACAAGCGCTGCGCCAGCAACCTGCTCCGGGAAGGCAAAGCCTGTCAAATACTCCCTTTTAGGAGAAAGCCGTTTGCGCGATAATTACACGTTCAACTTAACCCTACGGTAAACCTGTATATGCGCAAGTTTTGGCTGATATTTGCCCAGACCGCGACCATCTGCCTCGCGGTGGTGTTTGTGGTCACCACGCTGAAACCGGAACTGCTGCCCCCCGGCTGGCGCGGCGGCAATGTTGTGTCCTTCAAGGAAGCGGCGCCGGATCCCGGACCGAGAAAAGTTACCACCTACAGGGATGCTTCGAAAAAAGCCATGCCTGCGGTGGTCAACGTTTTCACCAGCAAGGAAGTGCGTGTGCCGCGCCATCCGCTATTGGACGACCCGCTGTTCCGGCATTTCTTCGGCGACCGCCTCGATGAAAAGCGCCGTAGCACGAGCCTCGGCTCCGGTGTGATTGTAAGCCCGCAGGGCTACATCCTCACCAACTACCATGTGGTGAAAGCGGCCGACGAAATCGAAGTGTTGCTTGCTGACGGGCGCAAGGCTACACCGCGCGTCGTCGGCGACGATCCCGATACCGATCTCGCGGTATTGAAAATAGATATGAAAAATCTGCCGGCCATCACTTTCGGGCGTTCCGAAGAAGCGAGCGTCGGCGACGTGGTGCTGGCCATCGGCAATCCCTACGGAGTCGGGCAAACCGTGACCATGGGCATCATCAGCGCGCTCGGTCGTAGCCATTTAGGCATCAATGCATTTGAAAACTTTATCCAGACCGACGCTGCAATCAACCCAGGCAATTCTGGCGGCGCACTGGTGGATGTTTCGGGCAACCTGATTGGAATCAATAGTGTTGTTTATTATTCCAGAACCGGCAGCTCGTCCGGCATCGGTTTCGCGATTCCCACCAGTGTCGCCAAGCAGGTGATGGAACAGATCATCAAGAACGGCGGTGTCGTCCGCGGCTGGATAGGCGTTGAAGCGCAGGATTTGTCCAAGGAATTGGCCGAGTCATTCAAGCTGCCCAACACCAACGGGGCCTTGATTGCAGGCGTGCTGAAAAGCGGGCCGGCTGACAAGGCGGGTGTCAAGCCGGGTGACATCCTTCTGGCTGTGGAAGGCAAACCGGTTACCGATTCCTTAAGCATGCTTAACTTGATTGCAGCACTGCCGCCGGGGAAATCGGCTGCGTTTACCATGATGCGCAATCAGACCGAGGTGCAGCTTAAAATTACCGTCGGTAAAAGACCGAAACCGCCAGCCCAGGACTTGGACGAAGGCGATGAGGAATAGCAGAGCCGGCTAACGGTTACTCGCTGCGCTTGTTTTGGCCCGCTTCGGTATTATCCGCCCCCGGCTCGGTGAGCGGCCGATAGTCTTCCGCAGCAGCGGACGATTTGCTGACAATCCCGGCAACTGCAATCCCCACTTCATAAAGCAGCCATAGCGGCACCGCGAGCATGATTTGGGAAACCACATCGGGTGGGGTGACAATCGCGCCGATGATGAACGCGCCGACGATGGCGTAAGGCCGCGCCTGTTTGAGCTGGGCAACGCTCACCACCTCTATTTTCACCAGCAGCACCACTACCACCGGCACTTCAAAAGTAATCCCGAACGCAACAAACATCGTGAGCACGAAATCCAGGTACTTGCCGATATCGGTCATCACCGCCACGCCCTGCGGCGCGATGCCGATGATGAAGCCGAACACCACCGGGAACACTAGGAAGTATGCGAAAGCTATGCCACACAGAAACAACAGCGTGCTAGTGATGATCAGCGGGCCAACCAGACGCTTCTCATTGATGTACAGCCCGGGCGCAACAAAAGCCCATAATTGGTAAAGAATGTAAGGAAGCGCGATGATGAATGCGGCCATCATCGTCACCTTCATCGGCACAAAGAACGGAGTAGTTACTTCGGTGGCAATCATCTGCCCGCCCTGGGGCAGTGCCTTGAGCATCGGCTGCGCGAGCAGAGCGTAAATATCACCCGCCCACGGAAACAGGAACAGAAATACAACTGCTACTGCAAGAATCGAGTGCAGCAGCCGGTCGCGCAACTCGATCAAGTGGGAAATGAATGTATCAGGAGTGGCCATCAGTCAGCGCAATACCTAGTGGTTGGCGTTGAGCTTAAGCTTGTTTGTGCGGATTGATGGACGGCGACTCCAGATTGGAGGCCGAGGATGGTGTCGCCGCTTTCTCGCCCGCCTTTTCCACATCATCGGCGACCGCTTTGATCTGCGTTTCGGTATCGCGCACGCCTTCACTCATCGATTTTTCAACGGAGTGCGCCGCTTCCTGCATGCTGGTCTGGAGTTTTTTCAGTTCCTCCATCTGCATCTCGCGGTCAATGTCTGCCTTCACCTCGGCAGCGTAACGTTGCAACCGGCCGAACATATGCCCCAAGGTGCGCGCCACCTTCGGCAACCGCTCCGGGCCGATCACGATGAGCGCCACCACGGCGATCACCAGTATTTCGGAAAAGCCAACATCAAACATCGGGCATTGCCAGGCGGATCATGCCTTGGTTTGGGTTTTGTCTTTAACTTCGCCTTCTATGGTCTTGCTGGTGGCCGGGGGCTGGATCTGCTGCGCGGTCTTGTCCTCTTCTGCGTTGCCGCGCACGCCGTCCTTGAATCCCTTCACCGCGTTGCCGAGATCGCTGCCTATATTGCGCAGCTTCTTGGTGCCGAAAATCAAGAGCACGATAATCAAAACAACCAACCAATGCCAAATGCTAAAAGAGCCCATGTTCAACTCCTAAAAGAGCCTCTAACATAATGTAACGCATATTGCGACGGCGCGGGATCAAGTGCAGGCCGCGAAGCAAGCCGCGCCGTTTAGTAATTCTAAACCAGTGGTGAGCGACAATGGCATGCCTTGAGCTCCGCGCCGTCCCTGCGGGTTGCGGCCCAAAAGCGCGTCTGCGGCGTTGCTCGGGCTTGCGTTACTACCGAGTAGCGCTGCGCCCTCGCGCCTAGCATCCGCATCTTTTGGGTCAGCAACGCAAAGGTGTTTCATTATGTTAGAGGCTCTATGATTACGCCAGCTTGGGGCGGTACAGCATGGGCGGCAGCACATCGGGTCCTCCGATGATGTGAATGTGCATATGAGACACCTCCTGCCGCGCCACTCTTCCGGTGTTGATGATTGTGCGGAAACCATCTTTGCACCCCTGCTCTTTAGCGAGTTTTGGCGCCAGCACCATGATTTTCCCCAATACATCGCTGTGCGCCTCGCCGACATGCGCAAGCGATTCGACATGCTGTTTCGGTATTACCATGAAATGCACCGGAGCTAGCGGGTTGACATCGTGAAAAGCGAGGATCTCATCGTCTTCGTAAACCTTTCTGCTCGGGATTTCCCCTTTCACGATCTTGCAAAAAATGCAGTTGTCCATCTATTCTCCGTTTGCGCATTCCTAGGGCTTGCCTTTTTTGCGTGCCGCTTTCTCCTCCAATCCCGATACGCCTTCACGCCGCTGCAATTCCTGAAGTACGTCATCCGGTGACAATCCGTAATACGACAGCATCACCAGGCAGTGAAACCATAAATCGGCGGTCTCCCTCACAATCTGTAGTTTATCACCGTCTTTCGCCGCGAGCAGGGTCTCCGAAGCTTCTTCGCTGATTTTTTTCAGTATTGCTTCCGGCCCGCCGGCGTAAAGCCTGGCCACATAAGAGCCTTCCGGACTCGCGCCTTTGCGGCGCTCCAGGGTCTTGGCGAGGCGTTGCAATATATCGGCGCCGCTCATTTCTGGTAAATTTCTTTGGATTCTTTGATGACCGGATCGGTGACAACCCATTTTCCACTCTGCAATTTCTGGAAAAAACAATTATGCCTTCCGGTATGGCAGGCAATCCCCCCGATTTGTTCCACGGTAAGCAGCAGCACGTCCTGATCGCAATCGAGGCGGATTTCCTTCACTTTTTGCACATGTCCGGATTCTTCACCCTTGCGCCACAATTTTTTGCGCGAGCGCGACCAATACACCGCCTCGCCGCTACTCACGGTGCGTTTCAGCGCCTCGCGGTTCATCCAGGCGAACATCAGCACCTTGCCGCCGCCCGCCTCCTGAACCACCACCGGCACCAGGCCGTCATGCGTCCAGTTTACTTGGTTTAACCAGGCGTCCGTCATGTTTATAACCTGACTTCGATATCGTGTTGCGCCATGTATTGCTTGGCCTCCAGCACGGTGTATTCGCCATAGTGGAAAATGCTCGCTGCCAGCACTGCGTCCGCGCCGCCTTGCAGCACTCCTTCCACCAAATGCTGCAAATTACCCGCGCCGCCGCTGGCTATCACCGGAATGTCCACGGCATCGCAAATCAACCGGGTAAGCGCCAGGTCAAATCCGTTCTTCGTGCCATCGCGGTCCATGCTGGTCAACAGGATTTCACCGGCGCCCAGCGCCTGCACCTGCTTCGCCCATTCTACCGCATCACGGCCGCTGGCTTTGCGCCCGCCGTGAGTAAATACTTCCCAACGCGGCCTTGCGCCATCGCCCGCCTGTTTCGCGTCTATCGCCACCACAATGCACTGCGCGCCGAAGCGGCTGCTCGCGTCCGCCACCAGTTGCGGATTTTGCACTGCGGAAGTGTTGATGCTGACTTTGTCCGCCCCGGCATTGAGGAGACTGCGCACGTCCGCCACCGAGCGCACGCCGCCGCCCACCGTCAGCGGAATAAACACCTGCGCCGCCACCTCTTCGATTACGGAGAGAATCAGGCCGCGGGAATCGGAGCTGGCGGTAATATCGAGAAAAGCGAGTTCATCCGCGCCCTGCTCGTCGTAGCGGCGGGCGATTTCCACCGGATCCCCGGCATCGCGTAAACCCACGAAATTAACGCCTTTGACCACGCGCCCGCCGGTGACATCCAGGCAGGGGATGATGCGTTTGGCGAGGCCCATTAAAAAACCTTAGCCACAAAGCACAGAACGAAGAAATCGGCTCTGCGACCTTTGCGATCTCTGTGGCCTAAGCTTTTGCACTTAACTTGTCAGCCAGTGCCTGAGCAGCTTTGAAATTCAGGGTACCCTGGTAGATCGCGCGGCCAGTGATGGCGCCCATGATGCCTTCGGACCCCACTTTGCACAGTGCTTTCACATCATCCAGACCGGCCAGACCGCCGCTCGCGATCACCGGAACCGTGATCGCGCGCGCGAGTTCCACCGTGGCCTCGATGTTGACGCCGTTCAACATGCCGTCCCTGCTGATATCGGTGTAAATCACCGCCTCCACGCCGTAATCCTCGAATTTCTTGGCAAGGTCCACCACGTCGTGGCCGGTGACTTTAGACCAGCCGTCCACCGCCACTTTACCGCCCCTGGCATCGAGCCCGACCATGATGTGGCCGGGAAAAGCGTAGCACGCCTCGCGCAGGAAGCCCGGCGTCTTCACCGCGGCGCTGCCGATTATCGCATAAGTGATGCCGTCGTCCAGATAGTGCTCGATGGTTTCCAGGTCGCGGATGCCGCCGCCCAGTTGCACCGGGATTTCATTGCCCACGGCAGCGATGATTTCCTTGATCGCCGCTTCGTTCCTGGGCTTGCCGGCAAATGCCCCGTTCAAGTCCACCAAATGCAGACGTCGTGCGCCCTGCTCCAACCATTTTCTCGCCTGCTTTCCGGGAGCGTCGGAAAATACCGTGACGTCTTTCATCGAGCCTTGCTTCAAACGCACGCACTGCCCGTCTTTCAAATCAATGGCAGGAATGATTAGCATCGCTTCGAATTCGGGAGTAAAGCAATCAGACGCGGTTTGCCCGCCTAGCGGATTTTGAATTCACGATTAAATAATACAACACAAACCGGCACTTTGTGGAAGACACGCATCAAGCCCCCGCGTGAGCCGTCCCGTTCCAGTTTACAAAGTTAGCAAGTAAACGCAAGCCGTCGGATTGGCTTTTCTCCGGGTGGAATTGCACCGCGAAAATATTGTCGCACGCCACCGCGCAGGTAAAGGCAAAAGGATAACGGCTCACAGCGGCCACCTGTTGCGCGTCGCCGGCTTCGACGAAATAACTATGGACAAAATAAAAACGGCGGCCCGGTGAAATTCCCGCCCACAGCGCATGTGTCCCTTGCGGCTCAACCCGGTTCCAACCCATGTGCGGCACCTTCAGCTTCGCACCTTTATCGTCAACCATAGCGTCCTTGGGGAAGCGCCGCACTTTGCCGGGGAGCACACCCAGGCCTTCGACGCCGCCCTCATCGCTCCACTCGAAGAGCATCTGCAATCCGATGCAAATGCCAAGAAACGGCTTAGTCCCGGCAGCTTCGAGCAGCGGCTTGCGCAAGCCACGCGCATCCATTTCGCGCATGCAATCCGGCATCGCACCCTGACCAGGGAATACCACGCGTTTAGCTTCGCGAATCTGCTGTGCGGAATCAGTAACACTGATTTTTGCATCAGGAGCAACGTGCTCGAGCGCTTTCGCCACCGAGCGCAGGTTGCCCATGCCGTAATCCACTACTGCGATGTCAATCATTGGTATTGCGTTAGCTTACAAGCTTCCTTTGGTCGAAGGCAGCCTGCCAGAATTGCGCGGATCGATTTCGGAGGCCATGCGCAACGCCCGCCCAAAAGCCTTGAATACGGTTTCACACTGATGATGCGCGTTCTTGCCGCGCAAGTTGTCAATGTGCAGCGTCACCAGGGCGTGATTAACAAAGCCCTGGAAAAACTCGTGCACCAGGTCTACATCAAATTCGCCGATACGGGCACGGGTGAATTTCAGGTTGTATTCCAGCCCCGGCCGGCCCGATAAGTCCACCACCACGCGCGACAGGGCCTCATCCAGAGGCACGTAGGCGTGGCCGAAGCGACGTACGCCTTTTTTCGCGCCGAGCGCCTTGAGGAAAGCCTGGCCGAAAGTGATGCCGATGTCTTCCACGGTGTGATGCGCATCAATTTGCAAATCACCCTTCGCTGAAATTTCCAAATCCAGGAAGCCGTGCCGCGCCACCTGATCCAGCATGTGGTCGAGAAAAGCGACCCTGGTGAAAAGTTTTGTCTTGCCGCTGCCGTCGAGATTAAGTTTCACTCCGATTTCGGTTTCCAGGGTATTGCGGGTAACCTGTGCCTTGCGCATGGGTGCCTTGTTGAAAAAGTAGGATCTTAGGGGATGAGGGTTTCTGTGAGCGCCAGGATGAATTGCTGGTTTTGTTGTGCCGTGCCAACCGTCACCCGCAAGCAGTCTTCCAGCAGCGGGTGGCTGCGGTTGAGATTCTTAATAAGGATTCCGCGTTGAATTAACCCCTTAAACACCTCATCTGCCCGGGATACCCGGAACAGAATGAAATTCGCATCGCTCCGATACGCCTGCACTCCTGGCAGCGCCGACAATTCCGCAAATAGTTTTGCGCGCTGCGACGTGATCTCCCGCGCCTGTTCGAGTAATACATCCATGCGCTGCAAAATCTTTTCGGCAACAGTTTGTGTCAGCACATTTATATTATACGGCAAACGCAGCTTTTCCAGTTGTGTAATCCACTCCGTGCGCCCTGCCAGAAAGCCCAGCCGCAATCCCGCCATTCCCAGTTTGGAAAGCGTGCGCATCACGAGGAGATTAGGGTAATCGGTGAGGCGCGGCATGAAACTTTCATCAGTAAACGCATGATATGCTTCATCCACCACCGCCAAGCCCGGCGCCGCCTTAATGATGCGCGACAGCCCTTCACGGTCAAACAGATTACCCGTCGGGTTGTTGGGATACGCGATAAAAATCACTGCTGGCTGGTACTGGTTGATTGCAGCAATAACCGCCTCGACATCCAGCGTGAAGTCGCGATTGAGCTGCACGCTTTCGTAACGCAGCCCGGCGCAGGCTGCAATTATGCGGAACATGGCGAATGCGGGTTCCACGCTCAACAAGCTTGCGCCCGGCTTTGCGACCGCCGAAGCGATCATTTGAATCAGCTCGTCGGAACCATTGCCGAGCATGATTTCCATGTCCAAAGGAATTTCCATTGCTTCGCGCAGCCGCGCTTTCAGCCGGCTTGCCTGCGGATCGGGATAGCGGTTGATGGCGGCGCGGCTCACCAATTGCGCAATCTCAGCCTGCAATAGCGCAGGCAAGGCATGCGGGTTCTCCATCGCATCGAGCTTCAACAATCCCGTGCTCTCCGGCACGTGATAGGCGCTCAACGCACGAATATCATCGCGTATGAGCTGTTCAGGAAATTTGGCCATGGTTGCAATGCGTTGCGCCGCTATTTCATGCGGTATTGGGCGGACCTGGCGTGTGCCTGCAAACCCTCCCCCATGGCGAGTTCCGCCGCTATTTTGCCGAGTTTTACCGCGCCTTCCTTGGATACGCTGATGACGCTTGAGCGCTTCTGGAAATCGTACACGCCCAATGGCGAGGAAAAGCGCGCGCTGCGCGAAGTCGGCAGCACGTGATTCGGCCCGGCGCAGTAATCGCCTAAAACCTCCGAACTGTAGCGGCCGATGAAAATTGCACCGGCATTGTTGATTTTGGCCGCCCAGCTTTCTGCGTTTTCCACGAAGAGCGCGAGATGCTCGGGCGCGATACGGTTGGCGATAGCGCATGCTTCTTCGAGATCCCTCACCTCGATCAGCGCGCCGCGTTTTTCGAGGGAAGTGCGGATAATTTCCTGGCGCGGCAGCGAGGGCAGCAGGCGTTTGATGCTCCTCTCAACCGCATCTATGAATTTTGCGTCAGGGGAAAGCAGGATAGCCTGCGCCATTTCGTCGTGCTCGGACTGAGCGAACAAATCCATCGCCACCCAGTCGGGATCGGTTTGACCGTCGCAAATCACCAGAATCTCAGAAGGCCCGGCCACCATGTCGAGGCCGACCACGCCGAACACGCGCCGCTTCGCCGCGGCGACATAAGCGTTGCCCGGGCCGACGATTTTATCTACCTGCGGAATGGTCTTGGTGCCATAAGCTAGCGCGCCTATCGCCTGCGCGCCGCCAACGGTAAACACGCGATCTACACCGCTGATTGCGGCAGCAGCAAGCACCAAATCGTTGCGCTCACCGTTGGGAGTCGGAACCGTCATGATGAGCTCGCGCACTGCCGCCACTCTGGCGGGAATCGCATTCATCAGCACGGTGGACGGATAAGCCGCCTTGCCGCCGGGAACATACATGCCCACTCGCTCGAGAGGCGTCACTTGCTGGCCAAGCAATGTGCCGTCGGCATCACGATAGTTCCAGGATTGGACAAGCTGCTTTTCGTGATAAGCGCGAATGCGCGCCGCCGCGGCTTCCAGAGCATCCCGCTGCGGTGTGGGCAGCATAAGCAAAGCGGCGGCGAGGCGCGCACGCGGCAATTCCAGCTCGCGCACGGTTTTCACTTTGAGCTTGTCAAAGCGCCGCGTGTAGTCGAGCAATGCGGCATCCCCGCGCGTTTTCACCTGAGCGAGAATTTTGGCCACGGCAGCATCCACCTTGGCATCCAGCGCCGCTTCAAATGCAAGCAGCGCCTTAAGCCTGCGTTCGAAATCGCGCTGGGCTGTCGAAAGACGCCTGAGCTTAGCCACGGCTCACCGCCTTTTCAAATGCATCAATGAGCGGCCTGATTGCCTCGCGTTTCAGTTTCAGCGCCGCCTGGTTGACGATGAGCCTGGCGGAAACCGGCGCGATTTCCTCCACCGCCTGCAGGTTATTGGCTTTCAGCGTGCTACCGGTGCTTACCAGATCCACGATTGCGTCGGCCAACCCGGTAAGCGGGGCGAGCTCCATCGAGCCGTAGAGCTTGATGAGATCAACATGCACGCCTTTCGCAGCAAAGTGCTCGCGCGCGGTTTGCAGGTATTTGGTGGCGACGCGCAGCCGCGCGCCCTGCCGCACTGCGCTCTCATAGTCAAAACCCGCGGGCACAGCCACCATCATGCGGCAGCGGCCGATGTTCAAATCCAGCGGCTGGTACAGCCCGGCGCCGCCATGCTCGTCAAGCACGTCCTTGCCGGCGATGCCAAGATCCGCAGCGCCGTATTGAACGTAAGTGGGCACATCGGACGCGCGCACGATGATGATGCGGATGTCCGCGCGGTTGGTGGCAA
>Ga0184637_10001712_pt1 | contig 14488 bp, 12 predicted proteins | sample PLM3_127_b2_FD_133143 | JGI IMG/M metagenome (GOLD analysis project Ga0184637, IMG submission 133143) | Groundwater sediment microbial communities from an aquifer in East River, Colorado, USA - PLM3_127_b2 | ecosystem: Environmental > Terrestrial > Soil > Riparian zone | place: USA: East River...
ACATCGTCATCTTCACCGACATCCGCACCGCGCGCCAGTGCTCCACGTGTCCGGCGGCGACGATCTTCGACGAGCGTGAATTTGAAACAGCCCTGCTCAAACTCTACGGCCCAGAAGGCAGCGGCCAGGTGCGCGAGTCAAGCCTGCAAAGCTTCAGCTTCGAAGAACTGTACAATTACCTGACGACTCCGTTCGAGCCGCTGCCCGCCGAGGGCACGCCCACCCCCGAGCCCTCGCCTGTGGAGACCGCGCTCCTCCAGGCCGATTGGATCATCTTCAACATGCTCAACGTCACCCCGGATACCCCGGCCTCGGGCGTGGTTTCGGATTTCATTGACCAGCGTCCCGACTTGCTGCAAAACAAGCGGGTGGTCGTCTATGCCTTCAACGCGCCCTACTATCTCGACAGCACCGAACTGACCAAGCTTACGGCTTTTTTTGCACTCTATAGCCGCACGCCCGCCTTCGTGAGCACTGCGGCTCGTTTGTTGTTCGGTGATGTGCTTCCAAGAGGGAGCGCGCCCGTGTCGGTGGAAAGCATTGGATATGCGTTGTCAGAAGTAACCCGGCCGCATCCTAACCAACCGCGCCAGATTGTGCTGGATATTCCCCCAGAGGAGGGGACCGCCCAGCCAGTCGGGTTGAAGCTCGGCGACACCTTGCGGCTGCGAACCGAAGTCATTCTGGATCTCAACGGTCACATCGTGCGAGATGGCACGTCGGTGCGTTTCTTTCTGCAGTACCAGGATGAGTCAGGATCGCTCTTTCAAGAAGCGCCCACTAGAAGCGGTGTCGCCACCATCAGTCTGCTTTTGAATCGGATCGGCCAGCTTTCCATCAGTGCGAGAAGCGACCCGGCGCCCCCCTCGAACACCTTGTTCATTGATGTGAAGGAAAATGTCGAAACGGGTGTGACTAGTATTCCGCCGCCCACACCCGCGCCATCTGAGACGTCACCTCCGCCCAGCCGCACCCCGCCGCCCTCGCCTACAGCGGTGATTCAGCCCACGCCTACCCCTCTACCACCCGAGCGGCATCGTGTCGAGGGGCGCGATTTCTTCATGCTGTTTCTCGGTTTGGTGGTGACGTTGGTCGTGGGCTACCAGCTTGGCACACGCACCAAACAGCCCACGCGCGGCGTGAGAATTGCCCTCTGTGGCGTGATTGGAGTGCTGGCCGGCTACAACTTCTTTGCGCTGGGGCTGCCCGGGGCGGATGCGACCCTACTTCGGTTTGGAGATTGGGCGGCTTCGATGTGGGTCTTGTTGGGGGCCATTGTGGGAATTACGACAGGTTGGTATTGGTTCGTCTACCGCACCCACGACAGTGGGATGGCCTAACGCGGCAGGATGGGGGAAAAGAGGGTCGCCATCCCGGCCAACGCCAGCAACGCCAACGCCACGGCCAACAAATACCGGTCGGTGGGCGTCGCCAGGCTGGGCAGACGAATGGTGGGCGGCTGCACCATGATCGTCTCGCCGTCGTCGTGGAGGGTGAGGTTCATCTGGCCCGATCGCAATGCTTCGCGGAAAGACGCGATATCGGGCGGGCGCTCGTCGGGGTGCAGGGCCATAGCCCACGAGATGGCCCGCTCGGTATTGGACGAGACAGCCGGGTTGAGGGAGCGCGGCAACCTGAGCGCCGCAGGGCGCAGGAAACGCTGGTTGGCCTCGGCGGGCGGCTCGTTGGTCAGCAGGTGATACAACGTCGCCCCGAACGAATAGATATCGGTGCGCGCGTCGGTGTGGCCAGAGTCGCTGCCGTATTGCTCTAAAGGTGTGTAGTGCGCCGTGCCCACGCCCTGCACAATCGTCACCGTGCGCTCTTCGTCCGAGAGCAACAGCTTAACCAACCCAAAGTCCACCAGCTTGAGCAACCCGTTGGGTGTGAGCTTGAGGTTGGACGGCTTAATGTCCCGATGGACAATGGGCGGGTCCTGGCTGTGCAAATGCTCCAGTGCATCGGCCAATTGCATGGCCCACCCTAACACCTCGCTCTCCGGCAGGAAGCGCCCGTTCTGCCGCGCCTCATCCATGATAGCCTTGAGGTCACGCCCGGGGACGTAATCCATCACCAGGTAATCGCGGCCCTCGTCGGAGAAGAAGTCGGAGACTTTAGGGAGATTAGGGTAGTCGAGGCGCGCGAGCACCGAGGCCTCGCGATAAAATTGATCGCGGGCCTGTTGCTGGGTTTCGGGCGGTAGGGTCGGGTCGCCCCGCACCTCCTTGATGGCGCATAGGCGGCCCTCCAGACGTAAGTCTTCGGCCTGGTAAATGGATCCCATGCCGCCTTGCCCGATGTGCGACAGGATTTTGTAGCGCTGGCGCAGGACGTCGCCCGCGCGAAAGGGCGGCAGCATCGCGACTCCGAAAGCTCGGGTTAACAGCTCAACGCGCGTGACAAGAGCAGGCCACAGGCCGCTTGGCCCGAGACTAAGTTGGACGGTAACTCTCAGCGAAATGGAGAGTAAGCCTGGGGATGCTCGACGAGTGAGCGGCTCCGGCGTGGGCCGCCTCTCCTGCGGCCCGTGAGCAAACCCCCACCGAACTTGACCTTCTTTCGGTCTGTCCGGTATTATAACCCGAACTCATTAAAAGACTTTAAGTCCTCCCCTCACCCCCGCGGCGCCTTCGGCTCACTCACGGGGTGGACGAGAGGTTGGAACATGCTCGGCAAACACGACATCCCTTTACTCATCGCCCAAACCGGCCCGGTCTCAGGCCAACGCTGGGTGCTGATCCAAGAAACGCTCACGATTGGCCGCGATGCGGAGTGTGACATTATCATCCCCGACCGGCAGGTGAGCCGGGTGCACGCGCGCCTGCGCCGGGTAGACGGCGGCTTTGAGATCGAAGACCTGAACAGCAAGAACGGCACGCACGTCAACGGCGCTCCCCTCCAGGGGGCGCAGCGTTTGCAGGATGGGGATTTCATCCAGGTGGCGTTGGTGGCTCGACTCATCTACGTGGGCTCAGAAGCGACGATGCCCCTGCAAGCCAACCCGCCGCGCCCGGCGAACACCTCGGCGGCGGTCGCCGGGCAGCAGGGGCGCCTGCGCGTGGACAGCGCTGCCCGCCGGGTCTGGATCGGGGGCCAGGAACTGGACCCGCCTCTTTCGGTGCCTCAATTTCGCTTTGTCGAGTTGCTGAATCAACGTTCGGGCGAGGTGTGCGGTCGCGACGAAGTGGTTCAGGCCGTCTGGCCCGAGGCGATGGGCTCGGGAGTGTCGGAGCAAGCCATTGACGCTCTGGTACGCCGCGTGCGCGACCGGCTGGTCGAACTCGACCCGGAGCATCAGTACGTGGTCACGGTCAGAGGCCACGGATTTCGATTAGACAATCCAGAAGCCTGAGGCGTGATCTGTTTTCTCCAACATCACGCAGCCCGGATCAAACTCCTATGCCCCTACGTCACGATCTCCCGCCCATGCACGATTTCCAATTGGCGAAACGCTTCGCCTGGGATCCGCAAGCCATTGACTTCATTCAAGATGCGCGCGACTGGGCCGCCCTCGACCCGCGCGAGCAGGATTTGCTCAACCGCCTGTTCTCCATGTTCGTTGCCGGCGAGGAGGCCGTGGCCAGCGGCCTGGCCCCGCTGCTGTGGGCGTTGGGCCGCCTGGGCAACCTGCGTGAGGAAGAAATGTTCGTCACCTCGCAGATCTTCGACGAGAGCCTGCACGTCGAGTTTTTTCATCGCTGGTTTGAAGTGACGGGGACCGTAGATCACAGCCGCTATTGGGGCCCGGCCTATCGCCGCATCTTTTTCAAGGAATTACCTCAAGCCCTGGAAGCGCTGCTCACCGATCAATCGCCGCGCACCTTCATCCATGCCCTGGTCGTGTATCACCTCACCGTCGAGGGCCTCCTGGCCGAAACGGGATACTTTGGCGCGTTCCTGGCTTGTGAGCGTAAGGGCGTACTGCCCGGATTGCGGCAAGGCCTCGAGTACGTCAAGCGCGACGAGAGCCGTCACCTGGCTTATGGGGTCTACGCCCTGCAGCGCCTGCTCACTGCCCATCCCGCTTTGTGGTCTTACACCAACGACACCTTGAACGAGATGCTCACGCTGGCCCTGGGCGTCATTCCCGAAGCCCTTGAACCTTATGGAGAGGACGTTCCCTTTGGCATCAACGTCCAGGAGATGACCGAGTATGCCATCGGGCAATTCAACTCCCGCTACGCCGCACTGGAGCGCGTTATCGCATGACGGTTTTTCACCGGATAGTGGTTAAACTGGGCACGTCTACCCTCACCGCTGGGACGGCGCGCCTCTCCGCGCCCCAATTGGTCGAACTCGCCCGGCAGATGGCGCAACTGCGGGAGGCGGAGGTGGAGGTCATCGTCGTTTCGTCGGGGGCGATGGCGGCCGGACGCGAACGGCTGAACTATCCGCAATTACCCAAAGACGTCCCCGCCAAACAGATGCTGGCCGCGGTGGGCCAGCCCCGGCTCATGGCGCTGTATGAACAAATCTTCGGCTTGTATGGCCTGACCGTGGCTCAGGTGCTGCTCACCCGAGGCGACCTGACCGATCGCCGCCGCTATCTCAACTCGCGCAACACGTTGTTGGCGCTCATAGATCATCACGTCGTGCCCATCATCAACGAGAACGATACCGTGGCGACGGAGGAAATCCGAGTCGGGGACAACGACAACCTCTCGGCGTTGGTCGCGAACGTGATTGACGCCGACCTGCTCATCCTGCTCACCGACCAGGCGGGACTGTTCACCGCCGACCCGCGCCACGATCCCAGCGCGCAACTGGTGACCGAAGTGGCGGAGGCGGAAATCCCCGAAGAGCTGTGGCGGGCGGCAGGCGGCACCGGCACGGGCTTGGGTACAGGCGGCATGATGACCAAATTGCACGCCGCCGACCTCGCTCGTCGTTCGGGAACGACCGTCGTCATCGCCCGGGGCAGCGAGACCGACGTGCTCGTGCGCCTCGCCAAAGGCGAATCGCTCGGTACTTGCTTCAAGCCAACCGCGACCTCGGTCGAGAGCCGCAAACGTTACATCTTGGCCAGCGGGCGCGTGCCGGGGCGACTGGCCGTGGACGAGGGCGCGGCGCGGGCGGTGCGCAATGGGCGCAGCCTGCTCCCGGCCGGGATGAAGAGCGTGGAAGGATCGTTCGAACGCGGCGACACGGTGCGGGTGGTAGACCCTGCCGGGCGCGAAGTGGCGCGCGGCATCGTCAACTACTCGGCTTCAGATTTGGCTCACTTGTGCGGTCGGCAATCCGAGGAAATTGAGGCGATCCTTGGCTATCAGTACGGTGACGAGATCATTCATCGGAGTAATTTGGTGTTGTTGTAACGGAGTGCGTGTTCCGTCAGTGACTCGAAGCTGCGGAAAGCGCTCTACGCAAGACAAATGGGAGACACACGATGACGACGTTATTAACTGAAATGGGACAACGCGCCCGCGCCGCCGCCCGGCAACTAGCTCGCGCTAAGACTGAACAAAAGGACAAAACCCTGCTGGCCCTCGCCGACGCCTTGCTGGCCGAGCAGGACATGATCCTGGCCGCGAATGCGCAAGACGTGGAGACGGGCCAGGCCGCCGGGCTCACCCCGGCCCTGATTGACCGCCTGACTTTGAACCCGAAACGGCTGAGCGGCATCGCCTCCGATTTGCGGAGTGTCGCCGCCCTGCCCGATCCCGTGGGCGAGACCTACGACGCCACCACCCTGCCCAACGGGTTGAAAATCCACCGCCAGCGCGTGCCGCTTGGCGTGCTGGGCGTGATTTACGAGTCACGCCCCAACGTGACGATTGACGTAGCGGGGCTGGCGCTCAAGACCGGCAATGCTTCCATCCTGCGCGGCGGCAAAGAAACTATCCGCTCTAACCAGTCTTTAGTTGGCGTCGTCCGGCGCGTGCTGGCGGGGTGTGGCCTGCCCGCCGACGCGGTGCAGTTTATTGAAAGTCCCGATCGCACGCTCATGGCCGAACTGCTCACCCTCGACGAGTACGTGGATATGATTATCCCGCGCGGCGGCGCAGCCCTGCACAAGTTCTGCCGCGAGCACAGCCGCATCCCGGTCATGACCGGCGGCATCGGCATCTGCCACCTATTTGTGGATGAAACCGCCGACCTTTCTGCCGCCGTGAGCATCATCCAGAATTCCAAAGTCCAGCGCCCCTCGGTTTGCAATGCGCTCGACACCGCGCTGGTACACCGCTCGATAGCCGCGCAGTTCTTGCCGCGCGTGGTCGAGCGCCTGGCCGCCGATGGTGTCACCTTCCGCGCCGACGCCTCCGCCCAACCCTTTGTCCCGGTGGACGGCCAACGCGTGTTGCCGGCCGGCCCGAACGACTTTGACACCGAGTGGTTGTCGCTCGTTCTCGGGCTGAAGGTCGTCAACTCGGTGGATGAAGCAATGGACCACATCGCCGCGCACAGCACAAGCCACTCCGATGGGATTTTGACGCGCAACCAGGCTCATGCCGACCGCTTCATTTCCGAGGTGGACTCGTCGGCGGTGCTCGTCAACGCCAGCACACGTTTCAACGACGGCGGGCAATTAGGCTTGGGCGCGGAGGTAGCCGTCTCCACCCAGCGCCTGCACGCCCGCGGCCCCATGGGCCTGCGTGAGTTGACCACGTACAAGTGGGTGGTCATTGGCGAGGGGCACGTGAGGCCCGCTTAACGAGGGTGTTCACCCACACAGGGTCAGCCGCATACCGCATGTCAACGGTAGGCCGCTTACACTTAACGAACCGGTCCTTGCCAATAGTTCCAGTACTGCACACTCCCACGCGTGATCGCGATGATTTCGTCTCGTGGGCCAGTGAAATAACAGCGAGCAGCCTCGCCACCGGAATTGTTGCACTGCCACAGAGCGGAATACCCTACCTCGGGCGCAACCGCCCAGCCGAGGCCTTCCCGCACCCACTCATAGCCGGGCACCAGCCCGCGCCAGAACTTGGCAAAGCCCAGGACGGGTTGATAGAGACCAGGCGGCGGCACAAGGCTCGGATCAGAGTCGGGCAGGGACGAACCCGCTAAATCTATCGCTTCATAATAGGGCTTAAACAGTGAGCCCTCCTCGATGAGGATGTAGGTTCGGCCACCTTCCTGAAACCACACCATGAGACCATGCTCGAAAGGCTGCATGACAGCCCAACTATTCAACAAGGGGGCGGCGCATTCGTGAGCGCGGTGATCGAAAAACCAGGGGTAGTGCTCAGGGCAATTCGGTGAAGGGTCAGGCGTGCCGAGGCGGACGATAAGTCCTTCAGCGAGCGCTGTAGCTGTGGGCGGCATTGTGGGCTGGAGTACGATTGTGGCAGGCAGCGTGCCGTCGGGCGCGGTCGTAACAGTAGGGTTGTTTCGGCAGTTAACTAGCAGTAGCGCCAGCAAGGCAGCCATCAATCTTTGGCGCATAGATTGCCTCCGTTCTGGCATGGGTCAGCGGTTGCCCGTAATGTAATTCTCGAGCTGCTCGATCATGAATTCCTGTTCGGAGATGATGGCCTTGACCACGTCCCCGATGGAGATCACGCCGACCAGGCGGCCCTCTTCCAGCACAGGCAGGTGGCGGATGCGCTTGTTAGTCATCAGCGCCATGATCTCTTCGATAGTCTGATCGGGGCGCACCCACAGCACCTTCTTCGTCATGATCTCGCGCACGGGTGTCTCGCGGGAGGTTTTGCCTTTGAGCACAATCTTCCGGGCGTAGTCGCGCTCCGAGAGGATGCCCACCAGTTGGCCCACGTTGTCGAGCACCAACAAGGCCCCCACGTCCTTCTCGGCCATCAGCGTCAGCGCGTCATACACCGTCGCGTCTGGCCCGATAGACCAGACCTGATTTCCCTTGACTCGCAGCAAGTCGCTGACCGTCTTCATGGCTGCCTCCTTTCGTGGCAATTAGCCTGGTTCAGGCGCGCCTGACACCGGCTCGCACCCACCACGCCTGTCTGCCCGTGGGCGACGCACAGGCCGTCCCCAGTGGGCGTCAGCCCAGTGGTGCGAGGGTGTGAAATAATCGAAGCACGCCCGCAAGACGCTGGTCAGGCCATTCGCATCAACCGCGTGGTGGTTGGGTTGGGCAGTTCACACGCGAATTTCATAGCGAAACAGAAAAGGTCGAGTTTCTTGGAATGCAGGGTTGGGCAGCATTTTTATCCAACAAGTTACGGAGTGGCAAGGTTGATAACAAGTGATGCAACCGTGCCAAGTAGGAAATATACTAATGCTTCCATGTTGCCCTCACATGCTCATTGGGGATCCCGACAGAAGACTGGAGGCCTCCCAACTTGCGGAGGCCTCCGGATATTTCAAGCGCGTTTGTTATCCTTTCGCCCGCTCTGCCGCGAGCATCAACGCCCGCCTGGCCAGGACTTTCGCCAGGTGCGTACGATACTCGGCGGAGGCGTACACGTCGCTCATCATCGCCTTCATCTCACCGACCTTCTCAGCGGCGGCGGCGAAGTTGGCCTCGGTCGGCTCCATACCCATGAGCGCGGCTTCCGTGGCTTTGATGTGCATGGGGTTGGCGGTCACGCCGCCCACCACCAGGCTGACGCGCGTTACCTTCCCGCCTTCCAGCCCGACCATCGCGGCGACGCCGACGACGGCGTAACTCGAAGCCGGGTGGCGGTGCTTAAGATACGCGCCGCCCATGCCCTTCATGCCGCCGTAAGCCGGCACGCCGATGGAGGTCAGGATCTCGTCCCGCTTGAGGGCCGTAGTGAACAGGTCTTTGAAGAACTTATCGGCGGCAATCTCGCGGTCACCCTTCGGGCCAGTGGCGGTGAGCGTCGCTTCGAGCGCCACCATCACCGTAGGAAAATCGGCGGCGGGGTCGGCGTGGGCCAGCGAGCCGCCGATGGTGCCCCGGTTGCGCACCTGCGCATCGCCGATCAGCTCGGCGGCCTCGGCCAGGATGGGGCACGCGGCTTTCACGTCCGCCGACGCCGCGATCGTGGCGTGCGTGGTGAGCGCTCCGATCTTCACTGCCTTCTTGCCAACCTTGATGCCCGAGAGGCCCTTGATCCGGCCAATATCCACTAACGCGCCGGGCTGAGCCACGCGCAGCTTCATGGCCGGGAGCAGGCTGTGCCCGCCCGCCAGCAACTTGGCTTCCTTGTTCTTCCGCAAGAGTTCAACCGCCTCGGCCACGGTCTTAGGGCGGTAGTAGTCGAAGTTAGCTGAGTACATGGTTCGTCTCCCGTGATTAGAAGTGGGAAGTGGGATGTTAGAAGTGAGAGACAACTCTCACATCCAACTTCGCACATCTAACTCTCTACTTCCCCTGCATCGCCCGCCACACCCTCTCCGGCGTGAGCGGCATGTCAATCTTCGTCACGCCCCGCGGCGCGAGCGCGTCCATCACGGCGTTGTACACGGCGGGGGTCGAGGCAATCGTGCCGGTCTCGCCGATGCCCTTGACGCCGAGCGGATTGACATTCGTGGCAGTCTCGGTCATGCCCAGCTCAAACGCCGGGAAGTATTCGGCTTTAGGGACGGCGTAGTCCATCATCGTCCCGGTGAGCAGTTGGCCGTTCTCGTCGTAGGCCGCGCCTTCCCACAGCGCCTGCCCTACGCCCTGCGCGATGCCGCCGTGAATTTGGCCCTCGACGATCATCGGGTTGATGACCTTGCCGCAGTCGTCCACGGCGATGTAACGTTTGAGCGTCACTTCGCCGGTTTCGGCGTCCACCTCCACCACGGCGATGTGCGCCCCGAAGGGATAGACGAAGTTCGGCGGGTCAAAGAAAGCCGAGGCCTCCATTCCGGGTTCGAGTCCCTTCGGATAATTCCACGCCACGTTCGCCATCAGCGCGATATCCTGAATCGTCTTGGACTTGTCCGGCGAGCCTTTGACGAAGAACTTGCCGTCGGCAAAATCCATGTCGTCTACCGAGGCTTCGAGCAAATGCGCGGCGACGATCTTGCCTTTCTCCTTGATCTTGTTGACCGCTCCCATGAGCGCGCCACTCCCGACCGCGGTGCTGCGGCTCCCGTAAGTGCCCCACCCCATCGGAGTCTGGTCGGTGTCGCCGTGCAGCACTTCCACATCGTCCACCGGCACGCCGAGTTGATCGGCGATGATTTGCGCGAAGGTGGTCTCCTCGCCCTGGCCGTGCGGCGAGATCCCGACCAGGACATTGACCTTGCCCGAGGGGTGGAAGCGGACGATAGCGCTCTCCCACAGCCCACCGCCGAACCCGACCGCGCCCGCCACTTGCGACGGGCCGAGGCCGCAGATCTCGGCGTAAGTGCACAGGCCGATGCCCATGTACTTGCCCTGCTTGCGCAGGTCGGCCTGCTGTTTGCGCAGCCCTTTGTAATCGGCGATCTGCAAAGCCTTGTCGAGCGCCGGTTCGTAATTGCCGGTGTCGTAGATCAGGCCGGTGGCGACGGCGTGGCCGTTGTCGAACTTCGGGATAAAGTTCCTGCGCCGCACGTCCGCCGGGTCCATCTTCACCGCGCGGGCGAACTTGTCCACCAGTGTTTCGACGATGAACGTGGCTTCGGGCCGTCCCGCACCGCGATAGGCGTCCACGGGCGTGGTGTTGGTGAACACCCCGTATACGTCCTCGTGGATGTTCTTGATGTCGTACGTCCCGGAGAGCATCAGCCCGTGCAGGATGGTCGGGATGCCGGTGGAGGCTGTGGAGAGATATGCGCCCATGTTGGCCCACACCGTCCCGCGCAGGCCGGTGATCTTGCCATCCTTCGTCCCGCACAGTTCCACTTCCTGAATGTGATCGCGCCCGTGGATGGTGGCGCGATAATTCTCGCTGCGCGTCTCGGTCCACTTCACCGGGCGATTGAGCATCTTCGAGGCGAAGATCGCCATCGAGTCTTCGGGGTAGTGCGGGATTTTGCTCCCGAACCCCCCGCCGACCTCGGGGGCAATGACGCGAATCTTGTGTTCGGGGATGCCGGTGTCGAGCGAGAGCAGGAAACGGGCGATGTGCGGGTTCTGCGAGGTGACCCACAGAGTCACTTCGCCAATACCTGAGTTGTACTGGGCCAGCGCGGCGCGCGGCTCCATCGCGTTCGGGATCAGGCGCTGGTTGATGATCTTGTCTTTGACGACGACCTCGGCGCTCTTGAAAGCCGCGTCGGTATCGCCCCCGTGGACCTTCCAGTGGAAGCAGATGTTGTTGTGGGCCTCCGGGTGCAGCTGGGGCGCGCCGGGTTGGGTGGCCTTGTAGGCGTCGGTCGTCACGCCCAGCGGCTCGTAGTCCACGACCACTGCCTCGGCGGCGTCGCGGGCCGCATAGCGATCCGTGGCGACCACAATGGCGACCGCATTCCCCACGTAACGTACCGTGTCCACCGCAATCGGCGGGTAGGCCGGGGTTTTGGTGTCCGAGTCGGGCACCACCCACGCGCAGGGGATGCCGCCGAAACCGGCGTCTTTCATCTGCTGGCCGGTGAACACGCCCAGCACGCCGGGCATGTTCTCAGCCTTCTTGGTGTTGAGGCTCTTGATCTTCGCGTGCGCGTAGGGGGAGCGCACGACGGCCAGGTGCGCCATGCCCGGCAGGGAGAGGTCGTCGGTGTACTTGGCCTGACCGGTGATCAGGCGCGGGTCTTCGCGGCGCTTGATGCCGGAGCCAAAAATTCGGGATGCCATGATATCCTCCTTACGCCTTCATCTTCCCGGCGGCCTCTTTCACCGCCGCGACGATATTCTGGTAGCCTGTGCACCGGCACAGGTTGCCGTCCAGTCCCTGCCGGATGTCGGCCTCGCTCGGGTTGGGGTTGCGCCGGAGCAAATCCACCGCCGTCATAATCATCCCCGGCGTGCAGAACCCGCACTGTAAGCCATGCTTCTCCCAGAAAGCCGTCTGGATCGGATGCAGGTTTCCGTTCTGGGCCAGTCCCTCGATGGTAGTGACGCTGGCGCCGTCGGCCTGCGCAGCCAGTACCGTACACGACTTGACGGCGTGCCCGTCCATCAACACCGTACAAGCCCCGCACTGGCTGGTGTCGCAACCGATGTTCGTGCCCGTCAGGCCCAGAGTCTCACGCAGGTAGTATACGAGCAACTGCCGGGGCTCGACCTCGGCCGAGGTCGGCTTCCCATTTACGGTGATGCTGACTTTCATACGGGTTTCCTCCTTTGGGTTTTGGATCGGGATGCCGGGACAAGCCCGGAAAACAAAACTCCAGTCCGCCAGACGGCTAGAGCCGGAGCTTTACACATGAATAGACGCGCGTTGATCGCCACCCTGCAGAGTGGCCAAACCGGTCACCCATGCCAACACGCTGACGCCTGTACTCGGACCTGGGCCACGTACGCCATTGAACCATTTTGAACTGGAGTTTGTTTAGGAAGCTACGGACGCTAATTTACGCCCACCAGCCCGGAAAGTCAAATCTGCGGCAAACTCAAAAGCGTTATCCGTGTTAGGCGATATGGTGCAAAATCTCGCGCGCCAGCAGCGCATCGGCTTTGGCGCGGTGAGAATTGGGCAAAGCGAGGCCGCACTGCAAGCGGGCCAGGTCGAGCGGTTGCCAGCGGTAGGAGCGATGCGCCGGGTTCCACTCACCGTGATATTGGGCATAGACCAACATGATGCAAAAGAAGCCGGACGAGGGGAGCGACCAGCGCAGCCCAGATCGGAGGTGGGATTGCTGCATGATGCGGCGGTCGAAGTCGGCGTTGTAGATGGCGATGGTGCGCCCGGTCAGCGCCGGTTCGACAGCGGGCCAGAGGTCGGCCCAAGGAGGCGCCTCTTGCACCATCGCGTCGGTAAGGCCGTGGACTTGCATGGCCTCCCGCGAGATACGAGTCGTGGGCCGCACCAACGAGTCCACCAATACGCTTCCATCCGTGTCCAGCACACAGATTTCGACGATTTGGGCGTCGGCCTTTAGCCCGGTCGTCTCAGTATCCAGGTAAACGGGATTAAGCGCGAGCTTGGCCTGCGCTATCTGAGTCGCTTCTTTTCGGGCTTGGGCACGGGATAGCATGATGGCGCGATTTACGTTGCGGCGCTGCGCGGCATCGGGCGTTCAGGCGCGTCTTCCAGTAGGCCACCGTGGCCCAGGGCGTTGATCTCCGCGCGCGTCAAATGGTCGCCAACGAGCAGGCGGGGCAGTACCCAATCCACAATGTTGACTTTGCGGCTACGAGCGCAACCCGGTGCACCTAGAATCGGCACCTCACCAAGATAGGCCACCATCAACAGGTTGCCAGGGTCCACAGGCGCGCCCAAAGCTTCCACCCTGCCCCCGGCCCGCTCAATCGCGCGCGGCACGATGTCGTGCCGATCCATGATGGCAGTCTCACCGGCGAGCACAACCAGGCGCGCGCCCGCCGCCGTCCGCTGCTGCAGAGCTTCGGCCAGCGTCGCTTCGCCGGACTCGTCCTCGAGGGGCACGTAATCCGTGCTGACGATTTTCGAGCCAAGCGCCTCCACTCGCTCAACTAACGGCGCAAAGTCGTCAGCCAATTTCTCGCGGATGGAGATCGAGCCCGAGAAAATCAGGCTGACGGATTGCGGGGCAAGGGCCTCTACTCGAATGAGCGGGCCGCCGCCCGCCCTATCTCGCGGGGAGGCTGCGCGAACCGAAGTCAAAGGGTCGGCGGCGATGGCGATGGCCTGTTGGACGGTGGCTTCCGGCACGGCGAAGGGAATGACTTTGACGGTGGCGACGATTTGGCGGGCGCGGACGGGGGAGTGCGCCGCCAACGTGGCGAGGGTGATGCCTTCGCACTCGTTGAGGCGGGCTAGCCGTTCGGCATCCACGCGCAGCACACCTAACGTCGAGGCGAGCAAGTTCGCGCGCCCAGAGGACGCTCCCGGCAAACGCAAACCGCCGCCCTTCACGGCCTCCGCCACGCGGCGCGCGGCCGTGTCCTCGTCCACGTCCTCAGGCCCAATCTCGGCCACGTAGATCGAGGTGCGCCCGAGACCTCGCAGGATGGCGATGTCTTCTGCCGTCAGCGGGCGGCCCTTGCGAAACAGGCGCCGCCCATCGGCCCCCGCAATGTTGTGGCCAAGGATTTTGCCCTCAGCCTGATGGAGTGGAACAGGACCGAATTTCACCCTCACCCTCCGGCCCCTCTCCCGTCGCCTCGGGCGACGGGAGAGGGGATAGGCTCAGAGCGGCGAGTGCGGCTTTCACTGCTCAGGCCGCCAGGCCCAACTCCTTCTTCTTGGCCGCGACGTCAATGCCATGCAGGCGGGCCAGGTTCTCACCCAGGATCTTGCGCTTGGCCTGCTCGGTCAGCGGCGGGTAGCCGTAATCCTTGGTCAGTTCCTCCGGCAGTTCGAAGTTCCAGAACGCCTCCAACGCCCATTGCGGGTGCCAGATGGGCGCTTCGCCGCCGTAGATGATCTTGTCCTCTCCGCACCACCACAGCATCTTGGCCAACTGGTCGGCGAAGACCCGTGGGTGTCGGCTGATGAAGTTAACCGTCGCCGCGATGGAGGCGTAGAGGTTCGGGTAGCGGACGATCTGCCAGAGCACTTCATCCAGCCACGGCAGGCCGACGTGGAAGATGATGAAGTTGATG
>Ga0184637_10001713_pt1 | contig 14487 bp, 11 predicted proteins | sample PLM3_127_b2_FD_133143 | JGI IMG/M metagenome (GOLD analysis project Ga0184637, IMG submission 133143) | Groundwater sediment microbial communities from an aquifer in East River, Colorado, USA - PLM3_127_b2 | ecosystem: Environmental > Terrestrial > Soil > Riparian zone | place: USA: East River...
ACCACTGCCCTCCATACGCGACGCCTGATGCAGATGATCAAGGTCCTGAACGTAGGCTACTTCGCCGACACCGGCCGCGCGAGTGAAACGCCGCGTGACGACAAGTACCTCACGCTCGAGCTCTCCCCCGATGAGGCGCTCCAGCTCAAATGGCTCAAGGACGCTGCAACGCTCGCCGGAAACATCGAGTTCGTCCTCAGGTCACCCTTGGATTCGCAGCCCTTCCCGCAAAGCGCGGTCGACTTGGACCTGATGTCACGGCAGTTTGGCATCCGCACGGCTCCCTAATTGCGGTACGCGCAGACACACGCCCCGCAGGAGAAATCGATGATTCGCGTTCTCGGGGTGTGTGACGCCCTGAAATACCCCCCGGGAAAAGGAGGTTAAGGCTGATGGGGCTGCTACGACGCATAGAGGGGGGAACCCCTCAACGGCAATCCAGCACCACCGAAGATGCGGACACGCCCCCGCAACCGCCGCAAGGTGGCCGACCTGGAGTTATCCCCCCGGCGCGACCCTACGCGATGCCCACGCGCGCCGGCCAGACCCAGGTCGTCCGCGACCTGCGCAAGCGCGTGAAGAGCAAGCTCATCGCCGAGCTCGACCCGAACATGGACCTGTCCAAGACCGCCGAGGTGCGCCAGCGCATCAAGAGCCTGTTCGACCAGATCGTTGAGTCGGAGAGCATCGTCCTCACGCGGATCGAGCGCGACAAGCTGTTCGAGGAAGTGGCTGCCGACATCATCGGCTTCGGCCCCATCGAGCCCCTGCTCCAGGATGCCTCGGTGACGGAAGTGATGGTCAATGGCCCCGACCAGATCTACATCGAGCAAAAGGGCAAGATCGTCCTCACCGATGTCAAGTTCGACAACGACGACCATGTGAGGCGGATCATCGACCGCATCGTATCGCCGCTCGGTCGGCACGTGGACGAGTCCACCCCGATCTGCGACGCGCGCCTTCCCGATGGGAGCCGCGTCAACATCGCCATTCCGCCCGTCTCGCTCGTCGGGCCGTGCGTCACCATCCGAAAGTTCTCTAAGACGCCGTTCACGATCGACGACCTGATTCGCTTCGACTCCCTCACCCCCGAGATCGCCGAGTTCCTCAGGGCATGCGTCATCTCTCGACTGAACATCGTGGTGAGTGGCGGCACGGGCTCGGGCAAGACGACGCTGCTCAACGTGCTCAGCTCCTTCATTCCAGACGATGAGCGCATCGTCACCGTGGAAGACGCGGCCGAGCTGCAGCTCCGTCAGGACCACGTCGTTCGTATGGAGGCCCGACCGGAGAACATCGAGGGCAAGGGCGCGATCAGCATCCGTGACCTGGTCATCAACTGCTTGCGCATGCGGCCTGATCGGATCGTCGTCGGTGAGTGCCGAGGCAAGGAGGCTTTGGACATGCTCCAGGCGATGAACACAGGGCACGACGGCTCGCTGACGACGGGCCACGCCAACAGCCCGCGCGATATGCTGGCGCGCCTCGAAACAATGGTGCTCATGGCAGGCATGGACCTGCCGGTGAGCGCTATTCGCCAGCAGGTCTCCTCGGCAGTCGACGTCATCGTGCACCAGTCCCGAATGCGGGATGGCACGCGCAAGCTCACGAACATCACGGAGGTGCAGGGCATGGAGGGCGACATCATCGTCCTCCAGGACATCTTCGCCTTCGAGCAGGAAGCTTTTGAAAACGGGAAGGTCATCGGTCGCATCAAGGCGACGGGCGTTCGGCCCAGGTTCATGCCGAAGATCGAGGACTCGGGCATTCACATACCGCCGCAGGTCTTCGGCATCGGCGACCGTTTTTTCTAGGCGAAGGAATAACCCAGCGGGAAGGATTCCGTCATGACGCTTTTGCTCCCCCTCGGCATTGTCCTGGCGGTCGTGGCCATTTTCATTGGTCTCGAACGCGCGCTCAGACCGGACACCAAACGCCTGGACGAGCGCTTGCTTCGATACGGGGCGCGCAATCTCGTCATCGTCGACGAGGAAACGGGGGAGACGCGCCAGCAGTCCGCCGCCGCAGCGGCCGTCACGGGCACAGTCAACCGAGCGATTAAGGGCCGCTCGTTCGCCGACTCACTGAAGGCGGACCTAGCCCGAGCCGACCTCAAGCTGACAGCCGCCGAGTTCCTGATTATTCAAGGGCTCCTCGCGATCGTCCTTGGCCTTGCCGGTACCCTCCTGCTGGGGAATCCGCTGGCGCTTCTGGTACTGGGGGGGCTTGGTTTTTACTTGCCCAGGATCTGGGTGGTCCAGCGCCAGGGTAAGCGGCTAACGGCGTTCAACGAGCAGCTCGCTGACACGATTGCTCTGATGGGGAACTCACTTCGGTCGGGCATGAGCCTGGTCCAGTCGATGGAGATGATCTCGCGCGAAGGCGTCGAGCCCACCGCCACCGAATTCATTCGAGTGGTCCGCGAAATCGGCCTGGGCCTGTCGCCTCAAGACGCGCTGCTCCACCTCGTACGCCGCATTCGCAGCGACGACCTTGACCTCGCGGTGACCGCCATCATGGTGCAGCACGAGGTGGGTGGGAACCTTTCGCGCATCCTCGACACTATCGCCTTCACCATTCGAGAGCGCATCAAGCTGCAGGGTGAAATTCGGACGATTACCGCCCAGCAGCGGATGGCTGGCTGGATCCTCGCCGGGCTGCCTCTCGCGGTAGCCGGCGCGCTGACGCTGCTGACGCCAAAGTACATGACTGCGTTCTTCGATCCGATCGGACCGTGGACCGTCTTGCCAGCGGTCGGCACGATCGGCATCATCATCGGCTTCCTCGTGATCAGGAAGATCGTGGCCATCGAGGTCTAGAGATGACTCTACTGCTTCCCGCCCTCCTCGTGGCCGCCTGCATCCTCGTCGTCGTGGGGTCGGTCCTACCGTTCATGGCTCCCGACGCCCTCCAGGCGCGTCTGGCGCAGTTCGCCGACCGCCCACGCTCCCTCGAGGAGCTCGAGCTCGAGCGGCCCTTCAGCGAGCGGGTGCTACGCCCAATGTTGCAGCGGCTCGCGCGCTTCCTCCAGCGTTTCAATCGCCAGAAGGACGCCCGGCAGCAAGAGCAGCGGACCGGGGCGCTGCAACAGCGGCTGAACCTGGCTGGGAACCCTCATCACTGGACGCCGACCGACTTCATCGGGGCAAAGGGGTTTGCCACGATCGGGCTTGGCGGTGTGCTCTTCCTGCTGCTCACGGCGATCGGCCAACCCCTCTATGCGCTGATCGCAGCCGGCGGAGGCGCACTTGTCGGGTTCGTGCTTCCGGACCTGTATCTGCGGCAGATCATCGGTCGACGGCAGCACGAGATCCAACGGAAGATGCCGGATGCTCTCGACCTGCTCTGCGTCTCGGTACAGGCGGGCCTCGGCTTCGACGCCGCGATCGCTCGCATGTGCCAGAAGTCAGACAATGAGTTGACGCGGGAGTTCAGCCGCATGCTTCAGGAGGTCCGCGTCGGTCGTCCCCGGCGCGAGGCGCTGAAGGACGTTGTGGCGCGCACCGAGGTGCCCGACCTCTCGAATTTCGTCTCATCCATCATCCAGGCGGATCAGCTCGGCGTCTCGATCACTCAGGTGTTAACTGTTCAGGCCGAGCTGATGCGCACCGTACGCCGCCAGCGCGCCGAGGAGCTTGCCGCGCAAGCGCCACTGAAGATGCTCTTTCCGATGTTGCTCTTTATCTTCCCCGCGCTCTGCATCGTGATCCTGGGACCGATGTGGCCGAATCTCACCAACATGGGCTCTCGCCCGTTGTGAGGGCGTGGAATGAAACGCGGCAGCGCCCGCTCGCCGAGCGTGTGCAGATTGCCCACTCGCTTTGGTCGCGGACGCGCGGCTTGCTCGGCACACGCGAACTCCCAGCGGGCGAGGGTCTGCTGCTCGAGCCCTGCTCCTCCATTCACAGCTTCTGGATGCGCTACGCCTTCGACGCCCTCTTCCTGAACCGCGACGGTGAGATCGTCCACGCGATCTCCAGAATGCGGCCTTACCGCGTAAGCCGCCCGGTCTTCTCCGCGCACTCGGTGCTCGAGCTCCCGGCTGGCACCATCGAAGCAACAGCGAGCAGGCGCGGCGACCGCGTCCGCGTCGGGCCGGCGCTAGGCGTAGCTTGACCACGATTTCGGCCTCGGGGAGCTCGACTGCAGTCGGCGATAGGCTGAGCCACCGAACAGATTCGTTGGTGGCAGTGTCCCGAAAAGAGTGGGCCTGGGTCGCCGCCATGACACTCTTCATCGTGGGCCTGACATTGTGCCCCCCGACGGTGGGTAGACTCTTTGGCCCACAGGACCGTGTGCACGTGGGTACCTATTGGTACCACGAGGACTTTCCTGTCTACCTCGCTGCGATGGAAGAGGCGACTCGCACCCCCTCCTGGCTCGTTCACAACCACATGACGAGCGAGCCCCACGGCCCGATCATGATGTTTCCCCTCTACGTGCTGATCGGGAAAATCTCCGCCTTTACCGGGTTCCCGTTGCTCGGGGTCTACGCCGCCGTCGAGCTGGTCGCGCGCTGCGTCCTGGCGGTCGCGCTCTACCTGTTCACCGCAGCTCTTATCGTCAGCCCCCCGGTCCGTCGCTTCGCGTTCGGCCTCGCTGTCTTCTCGGCGGGAGCCGGGTTCTGGACGGCGCTCGTCTCCGCACTTTTCGCGCCGGGGCCCGCCGAGACTTCGGGCAGATTCATCAATCTGCACGTGGAGGCAGCAACGCTCGGTACGTTCCTGGCGGCGCCGCACATTCCGTTGGGGCTCGCGGGCATTCTCGGCGGACTGATCGCCTATATGGCCGCGTGCAAAGGCTCACTGATTGGGCTCGCCCTCCTCGTTGCGTGTGTCCTCGGCGTTGGCCTGGTCCATCCTTTTAGTCTGCCCATCCTGCTCGCGGTCTTCGGAGGCTATGTGGTGCTCCAAACGTTTACGGATCGCCAGATTTCGTGGCCGACGGTCCGTGCGGTCGCGATCGCCACGGCAATCGGCGCCCCGATTGTTATTTACAACTACGTGACGTTCACTTTCGTTCCCGTGTGGAGCGACACGTTCGGGTCCCAGAACGTACTGCCAAGCCCATTGCCGTGGGAGCTGCTGCTGGACTATGGGCCGGCTTTCGCGCTGGCGCCATTCGGGATTCTGGCTCTGCGTGGGGCGATGACCCCCGAGCATCGCATCGTGGTGACGTGGCTGGCAATCATGGCGGTCGCCATTTACGCGCCCGTCCCCTACCAGCGCCGCTTCGCCTTCGGGGCCCAACCAGCCCTCGCCGTACTTGCGGCCCTGGGCTGGCCCCTCGCCAAGCAGGTGGTGGCTGTCTGCCTGGCTCGCCTCGGCGTCCCGGCCCGCCTCAGCCCAGGTATTGCCAGGCGGGCGCTGGGATACGCCGTCCTCGTGTTGGGCTTCACCACCCTGGTGGCCGCTTATTTCGTGGTGAACTCCTCCGCCATAAACGGCGAGCCGCTCGCGTACTACGGGGTCGACCAGGACACTTATGCTCTGGGCGAATGGATTGCGCGCCACTCGGGTCCGGAAGACGTGATCTTCAGCTCCTTCGCAACCGGCGGGGCACTGGGCGGGATCGTGGCTGGCCATGTCTACGCTGGACACGCCGGTGTCACGGTACGCCCGGCGGAAAAGAAAGCAGAAATCGCATCCTTCTACGGCGGAGAGCTCTCGCCGGAAGGGGGCCAAAGGCTGCTACGGGCGAACCGGGTGACATATGTCGTCTTTGGCCCTGAAGAACGAAAGCTGGGGGCCTGGGACCCCGGAGTGAAGCTTGGTCTCCCGATTGCCAATCGTGTTGGGGAGGCCATCGTCTACAGGTCCGAAGTTATTCGGTAGTAGCGGATAAGCATTCACTCGATCCTCCCTGGGGTTGTAAGCATTCCCCTTCGTCCGAGGTGATCGCTCTCGACCCATCGGACCTGGCCCATTGTCTGTAGTGCCGCGGTCTGAGCATCGGTCAGCTTATCCTCGAGCATTACTTTGGGCTTATTCGTGAGCCAGGGGTCGTTGCGCACGAGGTCGTGCGCATACCAGGCGTCCGCGCGTTGAATTAACGCGACATCGACGGGCAGGGACTGGACAAAGGCCATCGAGTCGGCAAATGGGCGCACGAAGGACTCGATCTGGGTGGCGCGAATCGGCACCTGGATGGCGAGCGCAATCGCCACAGAGAGGGTAAGGAAGGCCAGTCCACGGCGCCGCCTCCACTCCTCGTCCAAGACGGCCCAGCCCTGCCCCGCCAGCAATGCAAGGTTCCCCAGCACCCCGTAGGCATAGCGGTAGCCCCACCCCTGACCCTGATCGAAGTCCACGAATACATAGAATCCAAGGGTGAGGAGGAGTCCGAGCGCAAGGTCGCGAGTTGCAGCGTTCATCGCGCGCCATCGGAGGAAAGCCACCGCCACTAGAACCGCTATAGCGATCGGCTGCCACGACGTCAGAAGCGCTAAGTTGATCGGCTGTAACAGCAATTGAAACGCCCCCGGCCACGCGTAAACCGCCCCCGTCAGACTGCCGGCCCGCGGGTTGACTCCAATCATCCAGCCGAGCCAGAGCGCCGATCCCAGCAAGTAGACGGCTGCGAAATAGCTCGCGGTACCCCATCGACGCGTGCGCACGAGCCGCAAGAGGAAGGGGGCAACGAACAGCGCATGGACGTTAGGCTGGTGTAGCCCCATTGCCAGCACGCCCACCACGGGCGCCACAGCGAGTGAAGTCCGTGTACCCACGAGGTACAGGTAGAGCCAGGTCATGTTGAAGAGCAGATGGGCAGGCATCGCGTACGCCGTCATGGACGTAAAGAGGAACTGTGGCGAGACAGCGAGGAGCAGCGTGGGCACCCACGCTGTTGTTGGCTCGCCTGGCCAGAGGCGGCGAGCGGCGAGCCAGATAACCGGAATGGTTAATCCGGCGAGGACGGGGTTGGTGAGCTCAGGTACGCCACCCAGTACAAAGAGCGCCCGAATTGCGGCAGCGATCGGAAGGTACGCCGACGTCCAGCTGTCGCCCTCTACTCCCGTCCGGATCCATATCGGCGTGAGGGCCTCCACAAAAGGAGTCCACTCGCGCGGGATCGCCGCTCTTATCTGGCCGGCGGCGAAGACTCGGGACTGAAAGTCGGCCGCGAATTCGTCCATGGAGAGCGGGTAGCTGTGAAGAACGACCCGCACGCCCAGGGCCGTCGCGCCAAGCACCATAAGGCCAAGCAGAACAACAACCGGCCAGCCAGGTACCGACAACCAATTGCGTGACAGGGCACCCGCGGCGCCTCGGGGGCGGAAGACGGACCAACAGAGGGCAGCGCCCAGGATGATGAACAAGGCGAAATGGATCGGCTCGTGGTGCGCGAACAAATAGAGGAACGCATCCAGCCGCTCAGGATGATCGGGGTCGCCAAACGGAGACGCCAGGATCGCTTGGGCGAGCACCAAGCCCAAAACCATGGGCGCCCCCACGTAGAGCGACGCGCGCCGGAGAAGCTGTTCCCCGGCCTTTCTCTCGAGACGCGCTTCAGGGCCCCGAATGGATAAACCCTCTTCGTCGCGCAATGAACGTTAAATTCCCGACGTTCCCGCGTCGAGCCCGGCGAGACGCCGATAAATCGGGAGGCCCTCAATCGTCGTTTCCAGCCGATAGTTGCTAGCAATGACTGCGCGCAACTTGCCATGAGGGTCGAATCCCCAACGATCGAAGGCCTGGGCCTCCACGATGTAAAGCGGCGCTGTGGCCCAGTCCGCGATCCGCGCAACCTGCTCATCGAAGGCGCCCGGTACTCCCGCCAACTCACGGAAATGCAGCCAGCGCGCAGCGGGCCGGCGCTGTGCCAGGTAGTAGATGTCGGCGTGGTCATAGACGACATAGATCGTGTCCGCCGGGCCAGTGTGCGTTGCAAGGTAGGCTGCGACCGGCGCAGCCGCGGTCACTCCTGGTTCCCATTCGGGCAGATCGTCAACCACGACGGACGCCGTAAATGCTCGCGGGATCGGCGCGAGCGAGACGAGAAGTGCGACCACGGCCAGGCAGACCGCGGCGAAGCGCGGCAGCCCGAGGGGTCGGCGCAGTAGGTGGCGCACGGCCAACACTGTTGCTGCGGCGACCGGCGGCAGGAGCTGTTGGTGGTAATGAAGGAACCAGTTTCCCCCGAGCGCCGCTCCGCCGAACGCTGTCGCCATCCACAGCACAAGGAAGTCGCGTGCGCGCGGATTCCCGTCGTGCGCACTGAGCCGGAGCCCGAGCGGCACGAGCAGGAAGATCGGAACATGCCAGACGATGTAGAACGCGTTCGTGGCGAAATAGGTGAGCTGATGACTGATTGATCCGCCAACGATCGAGTCCTGGCCGAGACGGTAGAACAGGACGGCGTCGAAATAGCGGTCGGGTACGGTGAGGACGCCGTGTAGCAGGGCCGGGAGGATGCCCAGCGCCCAGCCAAGCAGCAGGCAAATTTCGGCCGTGAGCCATTCGCGCGGAGGGCGCTGCTCACTCCGCCATCGACGTGCAAGCCAGAGAGCCCCGAAGGCTAGCAGCGCCAGCCCCGAGGGTTTGACGAGCACAGCCACCGCCGCAGCGAAACCACTGCCAAAGAGCCACCCGAGTGCGCGACGATCGCTCAGCCGAAAGGAGTCGGCTTGCAGAAGCGCCCAGAGGCCGAGCAGGAGAGGCAAAGCCATGAAGAGCTCAGCATTGGCGCTATACCCCTCCAGCCACGGCATGGCCATGACGGCCGCAAACAAGACTGCCGATGCGAGCCCGACAGACCGCCCCCAAAGACACGCAACCGCCCAAGAAAGCAGCAAAGCGGCCAGCGCCACCCACGCGGCTGCGAAAACGTGGATTCCAACAGTCGAGCCGAGCCCCAGAGCGTCGATCAGACGGTAAATTACAAATATCCCCTGCGGACGTGTGATGGTGATCTCGCGGTACAGGTCGTCTCCTCGAGCCCACCAATAAGCGGCGGTCGCATATCCACCTTCGTCGGCGCTGATAGGCACGTCAAGGTAAGGAAGGCGCGTAATCACAGCGGCCAGTAGCAAAGCAGTCGTGGCTAGAGGGCCGACGCCCAGCCGTGAGACCGCGTCTGCCGCCAAGCACATCGTGGACCGAACGGAACGAGGTATAGGCAGGACCGAGGAGGGGATACGGCGGGCGTATTGAAGTCCGGGCTCAGCCATTCAGGTTGGTGTAGCCGCTTCGGGCCACGACGTGAAATGGGCCGATGGTCCTGATACGCGGGCTAGGAGCGATGAAGGAGCCTCAAACTCTCGAGACAGCCCGAAGGTGGCGCCCCTCACCCCCAACAACATAACGTACGACATTCTCGGTTCTGCAGAGCAGAGCTGGCAACCTGGGACCCGGCTTCGACGTCAGTCTCCCCATCCCGCGCGCGTCGACGGCTCGTGTACAAGACGGTCTATCGACATGACACAGGCGAGAGCCAGTCGTGTCGGACTACACCGTGGGAGTGAGAGCCGGTTCACATTTTGGCTGAGGGGGCTTTTGCTAAGGTGCTGTCACTCGGCCCGCCGCTTTCTGTGGCATCGCGGGCTTCCTTATGGATCGTCTTCTTCACGATGACACAGAATCAGAGTCGCACAGTAGCCGTCGTCGAGCATGCAGACGCTGATTCGCGCCAATCCCACGGAAAAGCGCCCGACGATGCAAACGGACGAGACCAGCCCGCAAAGCTTGCGCCACGAGACGGCTCGCTCTACAGACCCTGGGCGAAAACGCGACAGCCGTGCATCCTCATCCCATGTCTGAATGAGGAGCGCACCATATGCGGAGTAATCGAGGAATACCGCGACGAGTTCCCCGGGGCTCGCATCGTCGTCGTAGACAATGGGTCGGTGGACTCGACCGCCATGCTTGCTCGGGAGGCAGGCGCCGAGGTCCTTATCGAGAATAGGCGTGGCAAAGCACAGGCGGTGTTGGCGGCGCTTCCCTTCATCGAGGATGAGCTCATGATCATGGTCGACGGTGATGGGACATATCCGGCGGCCGGCGCTAGGCTCCTTGTGGATCGGTATCGCCACGAGCCGTGCGACATGCTCATTGGGATACGGCGCGCCGTCGACGACGATGCTCCGACGTTCCGTCCCATGCACGAGTTTGGAACCCGCGCCTTCGCAAAGATTCTGGGCATGGTGTTCGCTCACCGTGCCGGGGATATCTTCTCTGGCCTGCGCCTCTTTTCCAAGCGCTTCTACAAGAACGTTCCCGTTCTTTCCCGAGGCTTTGAGCTCGAGATGGAACTGACCATTCAATGCATCGATAAGGGCTTCCGCATGGCAGAAGTCGAAACTCCCTTTCGAGAGCGACCGGTGGGGTCGAGCTCTAAGCTCAATACCGTTCGCGACGGCCTCCGCATTTTCCGCCTGTTGCTTGTCCTGTTTCGCGACTATCGACCTCTGAATTTTTTTGGATCGCTTGCTCTGGTCCTCGCCATTTTGGGCTCCTGCGCCGGTTCGTTCCCTATCCTGGAGTATCTGGATGTGGGGCAGGTCCAGCGCTTTCCCCTTGCGATCCTCGCCGCCGGGCTCATGAACCTCGCCTTTCTCACCGGCCTGACTGGCGTGATGCTCGAATCCGGACTGCGCCATCGTCGTGAGGGGTTCCAGCTCCAGCTCAGACAATTCGACGGGGACCAAGCGCTGTGGACGCTGAGGGCCGCGGCAGCAGCGGGTTGAGCGTTCTGCAGGTCTCGTCATACGCGCCGCCTCATCTGGGCGGGCTGGAAACCTGTGCGGCAGGGATCTTTTCCGGCATCCGTAAACGCCAGGTCCACATACGCTGGCTCTTTTCCGACGTGCCGCAACTCCCACCCGGCCCCGACACGACTCGAATCCGAGCAAGCAACGTCGTCGAACGACTGCTCGGGGTGCCGGTCCCAATCCCAGCCCTCTCGTCACTCGCCCAATTTGCATCTGAAGTGCGGGCGGCCGATGTCGTGCACGTCCACGACGTGATGTATTTGAACTCACTCATCGCAGTCGTCCTGGCCCAACGTCTGAGAAAGCCAATCGTCGCAACCTTGCATATCTGGAAGGTCCCATACCGAAACCCACTGATTCGCGTGGTTCAAGACATTGTTCACCGAACCATCGGCATGTATTGTTTGAGGCGAGCGTCGGCGATCGTCACGTACAACCGAGAGATCTTCGCCAAACTGGAGCCCGTCGGAACAGGCAAGACGTTCTTCGTTGCCAATGGGATCGCTGAGGCGTTCGAGGTAGCCGACGACGACATCGGGGACCGGAGATGGCGCGAGTTGCGGAGTTCGCTAGCCCTGACCGACTCCGATCACGTGGTCTTGTTCGCCGGGCGCTTCGTCTCGAAAAAGGGACTCCACCTCATTCGCGCGGCTGCGGCCAGGATGCCAGACACCTTGTTTGTGATGTGTGGCTCGGGGCCTATTAACCCGGGTAGGTGGCAGCTCGAGAACGTACGCGTGGTTGGGCTGCTGGAGCACGATGAACTGAGGAAATACTTCCTCGCCTCGGACTTGCTCCTCCTACCTTCAAAGGGGGAAGGGTTTCCGCTCGTCGTTCCTGAAGCCATGGCCTGCGGCCTTCCGTGCGGACTTCTCCGTGAGACGTGGGCAGCCTTCGGGGAGCATCCAGAACTCTTCGAATTGCTCGACGAAAACCGCATAGCAGACGATTTGCGAGCGTTTCTGACGTCGTCGCCGGATTTCGAACGGCGACGCAGAACAGCCAACTTCGCTCGATCGCAGTGGAGCTGGGACGCCACCGTGGATCAGTACCTGGAGGTTTTCGCGTCTGTTAGCCATCGGTCAGCACCAGCTGTCGCGGGTGGGGCCTGAAGTGGTGGACTCTGGTTCGAGTGGATGAGTTTCTAAAGGAACGGGGCCTCCGCGTCGTCTTTCACGATTCGATATCACGGGCCGCTACTTTCAGATGCGAAGTCTCTATTCGCTCGCGCGGTCCTTGGTCACCGGGTGGTGGAAGGCCGCTACCAGCCCGAACCCTCGTCGCTGAGCGAGCCACTTGTCCAGCCGACGGGCACTTGCAAGGAGGGGGAAAATCCTGCCGTAGACGCGCATGGTCAGACTGTCCTCGTCCGCAGCCACGTCTGACCAGTTCCACGCGGTGCGGTGCCGCAAGAGTCGCTGATACATGAGGTGGAATAGGCTTATCCCGTCTGTGGTAAGTCGGGTGAAGAAGCGGAAATAGAATGCGAACTCCGCGACCTCCAGCCCATGGGCGCTCAGAAGTCGGACGAGCGAGCGTTCATCGTACCCAGCTCTCACGTGGTGCTCCGGCCCCGGATAGTCATGTACTGTCTTTATTTTGAGAGCCGCAAGGAAGCTCGTCAGACCGATCCCGGTGTAGGGAACGGTAATCACACCTCGCCCGTCGTCCGCCAGAACCCGCGCGATCTCTTCCGCGGCACTGTCATCATCCTCGATGTGTTCCAGAACCTCGCTGCAGAGAATGTACTGGAACGCACCTGCCCTGAACGGCAGCGCGGCGGCACGTGCGACGACACAGAGCGGAGGGCGAGCGCTTGCCACTGCTGCGACTCGGTCCCGCAAGTAGTGCAAATTGGCCTCATTTAGGTCGACGCAGACGGTGGGCCGGTCAGCGAACACGCTCCGCGTCGTATAACCGAGTCCAGCGCCGATATCGAGTGCTAGTCCTCCCTTGTCCGCCATCATCAGCCGCTGAACTGGGGGGATTTTGTCTTGCGTCGGAAGGTCGAGTGCCGCGAGACCGTATCCCTTCAGGACAGTCTGGTTCGCCGACGACTCGTACGACGTGCTCTCGCCCTGCATATTGCCTTTCATCCTGATATGAAAATGGCGGGTCATGCCGCCTGTGACTTTAGCGTAAGGGTCACGTCGTAGCCGAGTGCTTGGAGTTGTTGCGTGGCGCGCTGCTGGGCACGAGCACGGAGTTCTGCGTCGAGTTGGAGCGGGGACAGGTCGTGATAGACGTCCTGGCGGGAGAGCAGATAGTAGGTCGTAACGAGCAGCGTATGGCCTACTGCCACAAGCGCCTTCTTCGGACCGCCGCGCACGATGAGCCGGCGATATTGGACCGTGGGGTAACAGCCCTTCTTCCGGGTTGCGGCTTGGGCCGCCTGTACCAGGGCACGCCGCAACCACTTGCTGCCCTTGCGCGTCTTGCCCGTCTTTCGCTTCCCCGCGCTCTCATGGTTCCCGGGACACATCCCCGCCCAGCTGGCCAGGTGGCCGGCGGTGGGGAAGTGGCTCATGTCCAGCCCGATCTCCGCCGCCAGCACCTCCGCCGTCCGGCGCTTAATCCCGGGGATCGTCTCCAGTCGCTCCAAGTCCGCCTCAAAAGGGCGCAACCGCTCCGCGATCGCCTGGCTCAGCTGGTCGATCTGCTCGTCCAGAAAGTCGATGTGGGCCAGATGCGCCCCTACCAGCAGCCGGTGGTGCGCGCCCATCCGGCCGGTGAGCGCTCGCTCCAATTGCGGCCGCTTCGCACGCAGCTTGCCCTTCGCCAGATCGGCCAGCAGCGCCGGATCGGTCGTGCCCGCCACCAGAGCGTCCAGCATCGCCCGCCCGGAAACACCCATGATGTCGGTAGCCACACCACTGAGCTTGATGTTGGCGTCCTCCAGCACCTTCTGCAGGCGCAAGACCGTGCGGGAACGCTCGTCGATCAAGGTTGTGCGGGTACGGGTCAGGTCGCGCAGCTCGCGCTGGGCGCGGTCCGGGATAAAGCTGGCGGTGAGCAGCCCGTGCTGCAACAGGTCGGCGATCCACTCGCAGTCCTTTACGTCCGTCTTGCGCCCGGGCATGGCCTTGATGTGCTGGGCATTGGCCACGAGGATGGTAAAGCGCCCGTCCAGTCGGTTGTAGACGGGCTTCCAGTACACCCCGGTGCTCTCCATGGCCACGTGGGTGCAGCCCGCTTCCGCCAACCAATCCGCCAGGGCGTCCAACTCATCGGTTGTGGTTGCAAAGGTGTGGATCGCCTTGGTCTGCCCGACCCCTGGTGTCGGGCGGATCAGACAGGCCACGACGGTTTGCTTATGCACGTCGAGCCCACAGCAGCAGTCGTAGAGTCGGTCCATCCGGGTCGTGCCTCCCTCATGCAATTCGCTGCCCGTGGGCGCAGGCGCCGCGATCACAAGAGTCTGAAATGCGTGCTTCCCGAAGGAGCAACAGGCAACGGTACCGCGCGACCCCCTGGTCAAACTAATCTACGGGCTCGATGCACCAGGCGAAACCCGACCGTATCCGCCCACGCGCGGCCTCCACTCTACACCCACTGCGAAGCCATTTTCCTATGGCGCGGTCGGGGCCCCGCCCCGGGGGGAACTAACCTGAAAATTGACCTCCGGATCGCTACGCAGCTTTGGGAACGAGAGTGACCGTCATAGCCAAGCCGGGAGATGCGAGCGACGGCCCGCTTGATGGTGCCCGTCTTATCGCGTTCATCGAAGTAGTTGGCACCGAGGTCCTCATACGTGGTCCCATCGCGGAGCAGATGATGGG
>Ga0184637_10001715_pt1 | contig 14482 bp, 19 predicted proteins | sample PLM3_127_b2_FD_133143 | JGI IMG/M metagenome (GOLD analysis project Ga0184637, IMG submission 133143) | Groundwater sediment microbial communities from an aquifer in East River, Colorado, USA - PLM3_127_b2 | ecosystem: Environmental > Terrestrial > Soil > Riparian zone | place: USA: East River...
ATCGTCGGATTTCTCGGACGACACCGCGACGGGCCCGGCAGCGGGGCACCAATCCGTTAGCCGGCGCAGCGCGTAACGGAGTTCGCATGGCAGAAACGTTGCGCGGAGGGTGCTTCTGCGGCGCCGTGCGCTTCGAGCTGAGCGAGATCTTCGACGTCGGGTACTGCCATTGCTCCATCTGCAGGCGCTTCAGCGGCGCTCCGCTGGTCGTCTGGGCCAACACACCGGGCCATGCCTTCCGCATCACCGCAGGAAGTCCGGTCGGCTTCCAATCGTCCGACCACTGGGTGCGATACTTTTGTTCAAGCTGCGGCGCCCCCGTCTACGGTCGCCATCCGAATCCCCCGGACGACGGATCCGATCTGGTGTGCGTCTGCACCCCGAGCCTCGACGATCCCGAAGTCATCCGTCCGACCGCTCACATCTGGTGCGGCAGCGCGCTGTCGTACTTCGACACCAGGGACGATCTACCGCGCTTCCACGATGGCCAGCTCAGCCCTCCGAGCCAGCGCCGCTCGTGGCGCGCCGGCTGACACAGTCACGACGTTCACTAGAGTTGGGCGGCGGTAACGGACATGGCGCCCTGGATCGAGCAGTCTCCGGAGACCATCGCCAGACGCTACGACCGGCTCGCTCCGTTTTACACGGTTCTCGACTGGCTCTACCTACTACCGCTGCTCGGGATACGCAGCAAGACGGTCGCTCGCCTGCGACTTGAGCCCGGAGATACGGTTCTCGAGATCGGGTGCGGGAGCGGGAGGAATCTCCCGCTTCTGGTAGCGGGCGTCGGTCCGTCGGGCGCGGTTCTGGGGGTCGACCTGTCGCCAGGCATGCTCGAACGCGCCAGGGCCCTGTGTCGTCGCCGAAGCTGGTCGAACGTCGAGCTCACAAGAGCCGACGCAGCGGAGTATGCGCCTCGCATCGCGCCGAATGCGATTCTCTTTTCATTCTCGTACTCGGCGATCCCGCAGCGAAGCCGCGTGCTGGCGTCCGCTTGGAGCGTTCTCAGGCCGGGCGGCCGCCTCGTCATCACGGACCTGTCCTTGTCGGAGGGACGCGGGCTTCGTATCGTGCTTCCGTTCGCAAACTGGTACAGCCGCCGGACGCTGCTCGGCAAGCCGGACACTCAGCCATGGCTGGACCTGGCGCACCACGCCGACGCCGTCGAGATTCAGCGAGTCTCGCTCGGGGGTCTGGGGCATTACGTCATCTGCTCGGCCACGAAGGCCACGCTCTGACGAGGAGGTATCGTTCTCAGCGGCCGAGCCAGCCTGGCACAGGGAGTACCGAAGATGGTCCGTGGAAGCTGCCTCTGCGGAGGCATTCGGTTCGAAGCGGATGGCGTTCCCCTCATCACCACCTGCCATTGCTCGAAATGCCGCAAATCTCGCGGCAGCGCCTTCAGCACGACCGCTTGCGTTCCCCTCTCCCAGTTTCGATTCCTTCAAGGTGAGGATCTGATCCAGACCTATCAGCCCTCGGTCGGAAGCTACTCCACCAGCTTCTGCAGGTTCTGCGGTTCGACTGCTCCCTGGGTGGTCGAAGAACGAGGGTTGGTCCTGGTTCCGGCGGGTCTCCTCGACGACGATCCGGGTGTGCGGCCCGCGCTGCACATGTTCGTAGGGTCGAAGGCACCGTGGTGGGAGATCACGGACCCTGCTCCGCAGTTCGAGGAATGGGTCCCCGGCTACGGGCCCGATGACAACCGGTAGGTTGGGCGGCGAAAGTGAAGCAGCTGCTGTTCTGGATCGTATCGGCAGCGGTCCTGCTCAACAGCGCAACGGTCATTCTATCGATCGTCAGACCGGAAATGCGCGTCTGGCCACCTCCCCGAAGAGACTCATGGCAGTACTACTACGACGGAGTCATGAGCTTCACCGGTCTGCTCGGCGTCGTCGTCCTTGGCATCCTCGACTGGAACAGCCTCGGTTCCCACCACTGGGCGCACTTCTTCGTTGGTGGCCTGCTGATGGCCTGCGGCTGCTTCGCGCTCTGGGGGTATCTGACGCTCGGCGCGCATGCGTCTCAGGGCCTCGCAGGCGACCTCGTCACCACCGGGGCCTACCAGTACTCGCGCAATCCTCAGTATGTCGGCGCCATTCCAGCGGTGCTGGGATACGCCATCCTCTGCAACTCGATCCTGGCGCTGGCTACGGCGCTGCTGGTCATCGGCTGGTTCGTACTCGTGCCGTTCGCAGAGGAGTCGTGGTGTCGCGAGCACCTGGGCGAAGCCTACGAGGAGTACGCGAAGCAGGTTCCGCGGTTCTTGGGGCTACGCGGGCCTCGCGATCCGAGTGCGGCCTGACGAGCCGAGCGTCGATTCGTCGGGCTCAGAAAGTAGGACGATGGACCGAGACGCCATACTGTACCCGGGAATCGCGATGTTCTTCCTGAGCTTCGCGATGGTGCTCTACCTAGGTGTTTCCCGTTACCGGGCGGTCCGGCGAGGGGATGTCAGCATCAAGTTCTACCGCTTGTTCGCCGACGGCCAGCAGCCAGAAAGACTCCAGCTGATCTCTCGCCACGTGCAAAACCACTTCGAGGTCCCGCCGCTCTTCTTTCTCGTGCTGCTGTTCACCCACGTCGCGGGCGCAGTGACCGCTTTCGCCGTGGGGCTGGCCTGGCTGTACTTCCTCCTTCGCTGTCTGCACTCCTACATCCACCTGGGGAGCAACAACGTGAGCCGTCGGTTTTTCACCTATGCAGCCAGCGGCTTCATCCTGGCCGGCCTGTGGCTTTCCGTCTTGGGTTCACTGCTCAGGTCTGCCGCCTGACGGGCTGTGCATGCGGGAAGGACACGCGAGTCGCACCGCGGAGTACATGGCGCTGTTTCGCGCGCTCGAGTCGTCGCGTCCCGAAAGCACGCGTCTCTTCGACGACCCCCTGGCGCGCGCCTTCTTGAGCTGGCCGCTCAGCGCGGTCGCTCGACTCGCGGCCGTTCCGGGCCTGGGGCGGGCCTTGCCATGGATCATCGATCAGCGCGTGCCCGGGGCACGTTCCTCGGGGGTCGCCCGCACCCGATTCATCGATGACGCCATCACGGCCTGTTTTCGGGAGCACACGGAGCAGATCGTCATCCTCGGTGCCGGCTTCGACTCGCGTGCCTACCGCCTGCCGGGCCTGCAAGGCATTCGCGTCTTTGAAGTCGATCATCCGGATACGCTGGCGATCAAGCGAAGGGTCTTGGAACGCATCTCGGTGGTTCCATCCAATGTTCATTTCGTCCCCACCGACTTCAATCAGCGCGATCTGACGTCGGCCATGACCTCCGCCGGGTACCGCGAGTCGGCAGGTACGTTCTTTCTCTGGGAAGGCGTCACGAACTACCTCACCGACGCAGCCGTCGACGCCACGCTCCGGTGGTGTTCGCGTGCGTCGCCGGGCAGCCGGGTGCTCTTCACGTACGTTCATCGAGACGTTCTGACGAAACCCGGGGCGTTCGTCGGAACCGAGCAGCTCTTCGCCTCACTCGAGAAGTTCGGCGAGAAGTGGACCTTCGGCATCGAGCCAGCCGAGCTGCCGCAGTTCCTGGCCGCCCGTGGGCTGTCCCTCGAGACCGACCTCGGTGCTTCGGAGTATCGAGAGCGTTACTTCGGCGCGGCAGCCCGCGGGATGCGCGGCTACGAGTTCTATAGAATTGCAGTCGCCAGGGTTGGTTCGTGACTGCTCGCCAGGCGATCGCATTCGTGCGCAAGCACGGAATCGTCCTCGAGGCTGGAGCCGGCCCCGTGCCGTCGCTCGCAGAAGCGATCGCGGGTGCTCCGATCCGGGGGAGCTGGTGGGCACACCCACGGAGCCACGAGATCTTCGAGCTCACCCGGGCCGTGCGCGACGCCGACGACATCCTGGTATGCCGTCTCGTCGGGGGCAAGATCAGCTACGTGCATCGTCGCCTCTGGCCAGCGCTCGTGCGCGCGGCGAAGCGGTTTCCAAAAAGCCATCTCGCCCAGCTCGAGGAGGTCCACACCACCTCCGGACGTCACGTCACCAAGCAAGTGGCCTTCCCGAAGTGGGTTCGGGCCGAGGTCTCGGCAGAGGCCGCACGGCTGTCGGAAGAAGCTGCACTCCTCGAGCTGGGCGGCTGGATATCGCGAAGGAGGAAGACATGACGCGATCGAGCAATTTCCTGGCAGTGGTGCTCGCTGTAGCGTTCGTGCTGCACAGTCACCCCGGCCATGCCGACGAGGTCCGCAACGCGGTCGAGGCTGGAAACCGGGCCTTCATCGCCGCGTTCCTTCGGGGCGACGCCATCGCCGTCGCGCAGCTCTACACCGAGAGCGAGAGGTGATCGCCCCAGGTGAGCCGGTGGCGCGCGGCCGCCCGGCCATCGCGGCTGCCTGGAAGAAAGCGATCGACGGTGGAGTCAAGGATCTCAGCCTCCAGACCGCCGAGGTGGAATCGGCGGGAGATCTCGCGTGCGAGACGGGGATCGTCCGGCTGGTAGCCAAGGACGGAACGATCACCCAGGCTCGCTACGTCGTCGTGTGGAAGCGAGAAAACGGACGATGGAAGCTCCATCGTGACATCTGGAACGCCGAGAACTGACGGCTGGCCGGAACAGCCGCGACGCCTCCGCTCAGGCCCTCAGATGCAGCAGATTCTCGTCTACTCGGATTCGCTCACCTGGGGGATCATCCCGGACACGCGACACAGACTTGCCTTCGAAGCTCGTTGGCCGGGAGTGATGGAAGCAGCCTTGCGACAGGCAGGGCGCTCGGTTCGGGTGATCGAGGACTGCCTGAACGGTCGCCGTACGGCATTCGAGGATCCGTACAAACCCGGCCGCAATGGCCTCCTGGGCCTCGAGCAGAGGATCGAGATCCATTCGCCGCTGGCGCTCGTGATCCTGATGCTGGGAACCAACGACTTCCAGTCGATGCACGCTCACGACGCCTGGCATTCGGCGCAGGGCATGGCGGCGCTCGTGGATGCGGTGCGCAGAGCCCCCGTCGAGCCGGGGATGCCGATTCCCGAGATCCTGATCGTGGCGCCGCCCGCCATCCAGAAGCCGAAGGGCCCCATCGCAGCCAAGTTCCAGGGCGCGGAGGAGAAGAGCGCCGGTCTGGCCGACGCCTTCCAACAGGTCGCAGGCGAGCGCGGCTGCAAGTTCTTCGATGCCGGGCGGGTGACGGCCTCGAGCGCGGTGGATGGAGTGCACCTCGACGCGGATCAGCATCTCTCGCTGGGAAGGGCTCTCGCGGAAGTCGTCGCCCCCTTGCTCGGAAAGAGCGGGCGGTCGTGAAGCGATCAGTCCCGGCTCGTCACCCAGCGCTGGGCTTCGTCGAAGTCACGGAAGGCGCGTATCCCGCCACCGCGGTGTTCCCGAAGTATCTCGTACATGCGGGCCATCCCGAAGCCCAGATCGGTGGGCACGACGACCGCGCGCCGGGAGATGGGTGACAGAACCAGCGGCTGCGCGACCAGGGCGCGCACGCCGTTGCCCGTCACCGCGAGACCGCTGGCCTCTCGAAGATCGATCAAGAGCGCGAAGTTCGGTGTCACTTCGGGATCTTTCTGAAGCTCCGCCACCAGCCTCAGCAGTCCCTCGTCGTCGAGCTCGCCGCTGACGCCAAGGATGACGATGCGACGGGTCCGATCGACTTCGCGGCTGACGCGCATGCCGCCCACTGGCACCTCTCGTCGTGCAGGCCCAAAGGCTAGCGGGCCACCTCGACGCTCGCTTCGAGGTGGGCCTTTCCCTTGAGCGAGTTGGAGATCAAGCAGGTCTTCTCCGCCTTCTCGAGCAGGCCGCGCGCCCGTTCTGGGTCTGTGCCGGGCGGCACCCGGAGCGACGCCCGGACCTCGAAACCCGTGAACTGCGTCACGCGCTCGATCCGCTCCAGCGTCCCCTCGACCTCGCAGCGCAGCGAGACCCACTCCAGCTTCGAGGCCTTTGCAATGGCGCGGAACCCGAGCGTGAAGCAGTCGGCCACGGCGGCCACCAGCAGGGTCTCCGGCGACCAGCGATCGCCCGGCCCGCCGAACTCGGCGGGAGCGGCCGAGGAGAGCGCGGGAAGCCGCGCGCTCTCGAGCGTGACGTCTCCCTCGGTCTGGGAGAGCGCAGCGACGGTGTAGCGATGCGGGAAGTCTTGCATGGCGTTCGACTCTCCTTGCGGACGGCACCCGATCTTACAGCGTGCGCGTCATCCACTGCAGGTGCATGCGCCGGCCGTCTCGGGTGCGAAAACCCGGAGTGCGGCGCGGAGCGCCGTGGCGGGCCAGGCCGCAGGCTTCGAAGAAGCGGATCGCGGGATGGTTCTCCGCAAAGGTGCCGAGGTGGACGCCGGGGGTGCCGAGGCTGCGGAGCCGCTCGAACCACATCATCATGATGCGCCGCCCGAGCCCCCGGCCGCGGCCTTCGGGCAGGAAATCGATGTGCAGATGAGCCGGCCAGCGGGCGTCGAAGACCGACTCGTCCGGGGCTCCGCGATCCCGAACTACGTCGATCAACACGCGCCCGAGGAAGGACGCGAAGCCTGGTCTGAGCAACGCGCCGCTGCCCAGCAGACGCCGGATCTCTCGGACGGCCGCACCGCGCGCGCGCTCGCTGTCGACACATCCGGTCAGGTAGCCCACCACGCGCCCGCTGCGCGTGGCGACCAGGATCGACTCGGGCTCACGGTCCGTGTAGTAGCGGGTGATCAGGTCCGCGAAGCTCTCAGGGTCGCGCCAGAGCCAGTCGATCGGCTCCCCCATGTAGCCCGTCTCGAAGCAGATCCGGCGGATCGCCTCGCGATCGGCGGGCTCGTAGGCTCTGATCTCGAACTCCGGCATCGCGCCTCGCGAAGCCTGGCGGGGGTCGGCCTGGCTCGCCAGAGGCGGCTGCCTCTGGTAGAGGAGAGGCATGGGCTCCGAGAAGTGGCGCGAGCAGCGGGTGAAGGTCCGGGGCGGCGAGCTCTCGATCCAGCGGCGTGGACATGGGCGGGCCTTCTTGTGGGGCCACGGGCTCACCTCGAGCTCCGCGCAGGAGGACCAGGCGGGGCTCCGGCTCTGGGATTCGCTGCGCGACGGCTGGGAGGTGGTCCGCGTGGATGCCCGGGGACACGGCGCCTCGAGCGGCGGGACCGACCCGCAGGCCTATCGATGGTCCGAGCTGGCCGCCGACGCGCTCGCGCTGGCGGACGCACTCGGCCACGAGCGCTTCGTGATCGGCGGCGCTTCCATGGGCGCGGCCGTCGCTCTGCATGCCGCGGTCGCGGCGCCCGGGCGCATCGACGGCCTGGTCCTGATGATCCCTCCCACCGCGTGGTCGACGCGGCCCGCGCAAGCGAGCGTTTATCGCGCCAGCGCCGATCTCGCCGAGCGCGAGGGCCTGGCGGCGCTCGCGGCCGCCGAGGCTTCGCAGCCGCCGATCCCGATCTTCCGGGGCCTGTTCGATCCGGCCGAGATGGCCCGCGCCCGGTATGCCGGGCGCGATGCGAGCGTGGTCGCCGCCATCCTGCGGGGCGCCGCCGCCTCGGACTTCCCCGAGCCCGACGCGGTCGCCAGGCTTCGTCAACCGGCTCTCTTGCTCGCGTGGGAGGGCGACGACGGCCATCCGCTCAGCACCGCCGAGCGACTCGCCGAGCTGCTACCCGAAGCCACACTCTCGGTGGCCCGGCGGCTCCAGGATCTCGGCGCCTGGCCGCAGCGGGTCGCCGAGTTCTGCACCCGTCAGTCGGCGTAGCCGAGCGCGCGCAGCCGCTCGCGGGTGGCCTCGTCGAGCTCGGGAGTGTCCCCCGCGGCGTCGATCGGCGCGTCGAGGGCCGGCAGGCCGATCTCCTCCTGCACCTGCGCCATCCGCGCGCGCATCGCCAACACTTCGTCAGGTCGCTCCGCCGAGAGATCGCGCGTCTCGCCCGGGTCGCTGCCCAGATCGTAGAAAAAGCTCTCTCCCTGCGAGGTCGTGACGAGCTTGAAGCTTCCCTCTCGCAGCAGACGGTAACGACGATCCGACTGCATCTGTGGATCCGGCCCCACCGATCGGGGGGTGAGCTCCCGGGACTGGTGCAGCTCGGAGAGGATCGGCCCGCCGCCGGCCTGCGACTCGCCCGTCGCGAGCGGCGCCAGCGAGCCCACTTGAAGTGTCGGCGGCGCCTCGATCTCCGCGAGATCGAGGATGGTCGCGAAGACGCCGACCGTGGAGACCGGCTGCGTCACGCGCACTCCCGCCGGGATCCGAGGCGGATACCGCACCAGCAAGGGCACGCCGACCGCCTCCTGGTAGAGCGTCGGTCCGTGCCCGAAGTAGCCGCCGCGCTCGCCGAGGATCTCGCCGTGATCGGCCAGCACGACGAGCACGGTCTCGTCGAGCACGCCGCGCGCGCGCAGCGCCTCCACCACGCGCTCGAGGAGCAGGTTCGAGTAGACGATGCCGCCGTCGTACATGTCCTTCGCGGGAGGGCCCGCCTCCTCGACGGAGCGCCCCTTGCCGCCGAACTGCTGGCCGACCAGATCGATGCTGATCCCGCGCAGCTCGCCGTACGGCCGGTCGGTGAACTGGAAGAGCGAATCGCGCGGCAGCAGGTGATAGGGGAAGTGAGCCTCGATGAAGTTCAGGAACACGAAGGCGGGGCGCCCCCCGTCCACGTTCCGCTCGCGCGTCCAGGTCTCGAAGCTGGCGGCTACCGCGTCGCCGCCCTTGTCGACCTCCCGGAGTCCCAGCCGATCGAGCAAGCGGTGGATGAAGCTGAATCCCTCCCCGGCTCCGCCCTGCTCGCGCAGCGAAGTGTCCTGCCAGGCGAAGCCGCGCGTGAGCCCGAGGCCGTCGCTGATCCACGGATTCGCCGTTATGCAGAAGGTCTCGTAGCCCCTGCGCTCGAGCACCTGCGCGAGCGTCGGGTAGCGCGCATCCAGATATTGATGCTCGCCGTGGGCCCCGTGGCTCGACGGGTAGCGGCCGGTGAAGAGCGACGCATGGGAGGGCAGCGACCAGGTCGAGGGAGAGGTCGCGTCGAGGAAGAGCGCGCCTTCCGCGGCCAGGCGATCGATCTCGGGCGAGGTGGGCCGCCCGTAACCGTAGCTCGCCAGATTCCCGGCGCGGACCGTATCGAGCACCACCAGCACCACGTTCGGGGCGCCCGGCCGCGCGGGCGGGAGCTCCGCGCGCGGCGGCAGCGGCGGCGTGGTGACGCGCAGAAACACGCGCGGCGCCGCGAGCCCCGCGAGCAGGAGTCCGGCGGCGACCCCCCAGGCCAGGCGCGGCCGCGCGCGCGCCAGCCAGATCCCGAGCAGCGCGAGCAGCGCCCCGCCAGCTGGACGCGCGATCTCCCCCATCGCGAACAGGGGGGAATCCAGGCGCACCCAGCGCTCCAGGCCGTACCAGGCAAGCGCCATCGCGAGCACGTGCACCACCACGCCGGCCCGCAGCAGCGGCGCAAGGGCGACCCCGAGCAGCACCCCGAGACCGACCTGGAGCGCCGCGATCTGGGCCATGTAGAGCGGCCCGGGGCCCATCCGCCGCTCCATGAAGGGGAGCAGCGTGAGCCAGAGCTCGACCGTCGCGGCCGCGAGTCCCAGCGCGGCACCCAACACCAGCCCGCGCCGCAGCGAATTCACCTAGACGATCGCTTCGAGCACGAGCGCGCTGGCCTGCTCCAGCTCCGCGCAGGCGAGGAAGACCTCGCGCGCGACGCGGCTCTCTTCCTTGCGAGCCAGGGCGCGCCAGGTGGCGGCGCCCAGGCGCTCGCCCTGCGCCTGGATCCGGAACTGCTCGGGCAACGGGCGCCCTGCGAACACAGACCGGTTGATCTCCATGAAGTCGGGATTCTTCTCGAACATCTCGCGCTGGATCGCCGACGCCTCCGGAAAGAGCGCTTCTACGCGAGCCGCGATCTCCTCCTCGCGGCGCGCGCACGCGAGCAGCTGCGGTGCATGATCGGACATCGTCGGTTCCTTCGCCCAGCCGCGGTAGCGCTCCGCGGCCAGGCGCTCGGCGATCGCGATCAGGAGCGGCCGGTGCGGCTCGGCGACGCGCTGCAAAACGCTGGCGAAGATCCCGCCGAGATTGGGGAGCGAGGATTCCGGGCGGGTCGGCTGCATCGGTGATCGGGTTCCCGACGCCACGGCTAGGCGCCCCGCGATCCGGCGGTCGCGAAGAACCATAGATGGCCCTCGGGATCACGCGCGGTGTACACGCGGTCGCCCCAGGGCTTGGCCTCGGGCTCTTCCTCGATCATCGCCCCGGCCGCGCGCGCGCGCCGGAAGTGCGCGTCGACGTCGGCGACGTAGACGTAATTCGAGCCGTGCCGCGCCGGCAGCGTGCGCGGGGAGGCCGAGCCCCACTTCGGGCTCGCGTGCGAGATCATCACCAGCTCGCCGCCGAGCATGGTTTCCCCGTGCTCGTGCTCGGAATCGTCCGGGTCGGCATGGTGCACGCGTGTCTCGAATCCGAACGCCTTGGCGAGGAACTCGAGGTAGGCCGCGACGTCGTCGGCGTACAAAAACGGGATGATGCGGGGAATTCGCAGCGGGGGGCTCTGGGCCATGGTCGGCTCCTTTCCGGAGCCAGCCTACCACGAACGCCCTACCCCTCGAGCCTCCGATATTTGATCCGGTGCGGCGTGTCGGCGTCGGCGCCGAGCCTGCGGTGGCGGTCCTTCTCGTAATCCTGGTAGTTGCCCTCGAACCACTCGACATGGCTGTCGCCTTCGAAGGCCAGGATGTGGGTCGCGATGCGGTCGAGGAACCAGCGGTCGTGGGAGATCACCACGGCACAGCCGGGGAAGGCCACCAGCGCGTCCTCGAGCGCGCGCAGCGTATCCACGTCGAGGTCGTTGGTGGGCTCGTCGAGCAGCAGCAGGTTGCCCCCCGCCTGAAGGGTTTTTGCCAGGTGCAGCCGGTTGCGTTCGCCGCCCGAGAGGCTGCCGACCAGCTTTTGCTGGTCGGGGCCCTTGAAGTTGAAGGACGACACATAAGCGCGCGAGTTGAGCTCGCGGCTGCCGATCATCAGGCGCTCCTCCCCGCCCGAGATCTCCTGCCAGACGTTCTTCTTGGGGTCGAGGGCGTCACGGGATTGATCGACGTAGGCGATCTTCACGGTCTTGCCGAGCTTGAGCTCGCCGCCGTCCGGCTTCTCGGCGCCGGTGATCATGCGAAACAGGGTGGTCTTGCCGGCGCCGTTCGCGCCGATCACCCCCACGATGCCGCCCGGCGGGAGCGAGAAGCTGAGGTCGTCGATCAGCAGGCGATCGCCGTAGCCCTTGCGCAGGTGCTCGGCCTCGACCACCACGTCGCCCAGGCGCGGGCCCGCCGGGATCACGATCTCGACACCCTCGGAGACACGGGACTCCTGCTGGTCGGCCAGGGCCTCGTAGGCCTGGATGCGCGCCTTGCTCTTCGCCTGCCGCGCGCGCGGCGCCATCCGCACCCACTCGAGCTCGCGCTCGAGCGTGCGGCGGCGGGCCGAGGCCTGCTTCTCCTCGACGGCAAGTCTCGTTGATTTTTGCTCGAGCCAGGAGGAGTAGTTTCCCTGCCAGGGGATGCCGCGGCCGCGGTCGAGCTCGAGGATCCAGCCCGCCGCGTTGTCGAGGAAGTAGCGGTCGTGCGTCACCGCCACCACCGTCCCCGGATATTCCTGGAGGAAGCGCTCGAGCCAGGCCACGGATTCTGCGTCCAGGTGGTTGGTGGGCTCGTCGAGCAGCAGCAGGTCGGGCTTCTGGAGCAGCAGCCGGCAGAGCGCCACGCGGCGCCGCTCTCCACCCGAGAGCGTCTTCACCTCGGCCTCGCCCGGCGGCAGGCGCAGCGCGTCCATCGCCAGCTCGAGCGTGCGGTCGAGCTCCCAGGCGCCGGCCGCGTCGATCCGATCCTGGAGCTTCGCCTGCTCGTCGAGCAGCGCCGTCATTTCGTCGTCCTCGAGCGGCTCCGCGAACTTCGCGCTCAGCTCCTCGAAGCGGTGCAGCAGCGCGCGGGTCTCGGCCACGCCTTCCTCGACGTTGCCCAGCACGTTCTTGGCAGCGTCGAGCTGCGGCTCCTGCTGGAGGAAGCCGACGCGGATCCCGTCGGCCGGCCGGGCCTCGCCGAGGTGCTCCGTGTCGACTCCGGCCATGATGCGCAGGAGGCTGCTCTTGCCGGCGCCGTTCGCGCCGAGCACGCCGATCTTCGCGCCGGGCAGGAAATACAGGGTGATCTCGTCCAGGACCACCCGGTCCGGGGGAACCACCTTGCGCACGTCGCGCATCGTGAAGACGAACTCGGGAGCCACGCGCACCTACCGCTTTTCTTGAAGGGCGCGAAGTGTACCGCCCGCAAGCGGAGAGCGCAGCGAGCGGAAGAGAGGAGACGCAAGCGAAGCGCGCAGCGAGCCGCAGGCGAGCGGAGGCGGAGGCGCGGGCTACGCCCGCGCCGTAACCGCCAGACCCGGAGGCGCGGGCTACGCCCGCGCCGTACCCGGTAAAACCGGAAGTCGCAGCGCGAAGGTCGCGCCTTCGCCCGGCCGCGAGCGTACGTCGAGCAGGCCGCCGTGTTCGCGCGCGATGTCGAAGGCGATCGCGAGGCCGAGGCCGGTCCCTTGGTCGGGACTCTTGGTGGTGAAGAACGGATCGAAGATCCGGTCCTGTAGCTCGCGCGGAACGCCGGGGCCATTGTCTGTGACCTCGATCACCGCCTGATCGCCGTCGGTGCGGGTCGAGATCGCGATTTTCCCCCCGCGCCGGCGCTCGAGCGCCTGGTGCGCATTCATCACCACGTTGAGCACCGCCTGGACCAGCCTGCGCGCGGACCCCTCCACCCAGACCGCCTCGTGCCAGAATCCCACCTCGACGCCCACGCGGGGGTCGCGGTGCAGGTTCGCGAGGCGGACGGCGTCGCGCGCCACCTCGTTCAGATCCACCCGGGCGACCGGCTCGCCCCGCGGCGTCGAGAGACGCCGCATGCCGGACACGATCCGCTCGATGCGATGGATCCCGTCGAGCGTCTCGGCGGCGATCCCCGCGAGATCGGCGAGCTCGGCGGCGAGCTTCGCTTCGGGACCTTCGCGGTGGGCCTCGGCGATCTCGCCCAGGCGCTGGATCTCGGTCAGGTTCGCGCGGATGAAGGCGAGCGGGTTGTTCACCTCGTGCGCGATCCCGGCCGCCAGGGTGCCGACCGTCTGCAGGCGCTGCGTCTGGCGCGCGATCCGCTCGAAACGACGCTCCTCGGTCCGGTCGCGGAGCAGCACGTACTGGCCCACGGTCTCGCCGCGCGCGTCGCGCACCTGGAGCGCGGTCAGCTGGATCCGGCGCTCGTCGGGGGTGAGCAGCTCGGTCGAGAGCGCCGAGTCCGTTTGAGCGAGGCGACCGAGCTCGTCGCGCAGCGGCGCGGTGCTGTCTGCCAGCGCGGGCGTCAGCATCACGGACGCGAGCGGGCGACGGCGCAGCGATGCGGCCGGAACGCCGAGGATCGCCTCGGCGGCGGGGTTGAGATCCAGGATCGAGCCGAGGGCGTCGGCGAGCACCACCCCGTCGGGCAGGTGCTCGATCGCGTCGCGGCGCGTGATCGGAAGCGCCTCGCGCAGGCGCTCGCGGAAGACCGCGTTGGTGAGCAGCACCAGTGAGATGGTCAGTCCCGGGGCGGTGAGGTCGTAGCTCAGCGGGAGCAGCCGGAGGAGGTAGCAGCAGCTCGCGAGGATCGGCAGCACGACCGCCACCGCGAGCAGCGCGCCGCGCCAGCGCTCGCCCCTGCGCAGGAGACGCGCGGCGCTCCTCAGGTAGATGGCCGAGGCGACGGCGACCAGGCCGTAGCTCCACGGCAGGTACGCCCACAGGAGCGGCCCGGCAAAGGCCATGCCGCCCGCTTCGAGCGCCTCGAAGCTCACCGTGCGCACCACCAGGTGGTGTCCGGCGTTGGTGAGGAGGGCGAGGTAGCCGACCGCGGAGGGGGCGAGCAGCGCGATCGTCCAGGCGCGGCTCTCGCAGAGCCAACGCACGCGTGCGTAGCGCGCGGCGAGCAGCAGCCAGAGGGCGGGCGTCGTGAAGACGCCGACGAAGACCAGGCGCTGCGAGGCCTCCAGCCCGGCCTGGGTCTGCACCGAGTAGCGGCAGATCGCCCCGAGCGTCCAGATCAGCAGCGCCGAGAGGAGGCTGAGGAGCAGCCAGTGCAGGGGGGTCTTGTCGCGGCGCAGGGCCACCACCACGGCGAGGGCGGCCGCGGTCCCGAAGGCCAGCGAGGCGGGCAGGATGGCCGGGTGCACCCCGGGGATATCGGCCAGCAGGAGGGGGGTGTTGAGGCGCGCCGCCCCTCGGGTCCGGCGCCGGGCAGGCGGCCGGAAGAAGTATCATGGGGCGTTTCCGAACCCAGCGGCGGGCGGCTCGAGGCCCGCGGAGGCAGCATGGCCCGAGCCAACCAGCCCTCTCCCACCGAGGTCGTCTACCGGGCCTGCCCGCTCTGCGAGGCGACGTGCGGGATCGCGGTGGAGGTCGACCGCGCCGCGGGCCGGGTCGTCACAATCCGAGGCGACGACGAGGATCCCTTCAGCCGCGGCTACATCTGCCCCAAGGCCTACGGGCTCAAGTCCCTGCAGGAAGAT
>Ga0184637_10001716_pt1 | contig 14481 bp, 10 predicted proteins | sample PLM3_127_b2_FD_133143 | JGI IMG/M metagenome (GOLD analysis project Ga0184637, IMG submission 133143) | Groundwater sediment microbial communities from an aquifer in East River, Colorado, USA - PLM3_127_b2 | ecosystem: Environmental > Terrestrial > Soil > Riparian zone | place: USA: East River...
AGCGTCCCGGTGTACTTGTCGAGCGCGGTGTTGAGCGACTCGATCGACTCCATGTCGAGGTGGTTGGTCGGCTCATCGAGCAGCATCACGTTCGGCATGTCGAGGATCAGCTTGCCGATCATCATGCGCTGCCCCTCGCCGCCGGAGATCACCTTGAGCGATTTCATCTGGTCGTCACCCGAGAAGAGCAGCTGCCCGAGGGTCGCGCGTACGATCTGATCGTCCTGCCGAATCTCACCATCTACGTCCGTGCGCCGCCAGCGGCCGAGCCACTCGGCGAGCGTTTCGTCGCCCTTGAATTCATCCACCGGATCCTGCGGCCAGTAGCCGGGGCGCGCCTTCTCGGCCCACTTGACCAGGCCGAAATCGGCTTCGAGGTTCCCCGCAAGGCACCGCAGCAGCGTGGTCTTGCCGATGCCGTTGGGACCGATGATCGCCACCTTTTCGCCCGCTTCGATCGAAAGATCCAGCTTTCCGAAGAGCGTTTTGCCGCGCTCGTAACCCTTCGCCAGGCGTTTCGCCTCCAGGGCGAGGCGATGCAGCTTCTCCTTCGGGTCAACGAGGAAGCGGATGAACGGGTACTGCCGGCTGGAGGGCTTCACGTCCTCCACCTTCAGCTTTTCGATCATCTTCCTGCGCGAAGTCGCCTGGCGCGCCTTGGCCTTGTGCGCGCGGAAGCGCCGCACGAAGTCCTCCAGGTCGGCGATGCGCTCCTTGGCGCGGGCGTTGGCGTTCTGCTGCTGCTGCTTCGCCAAGGTGGAAGCTTCCATGTAGTCGTCGTAGCTGCCCGGATAGACGCGGATGCCGCCGTAGTCCACGTCCGCCATGTGCGTGCAGACGCTGGAAAGGAAGTGCCGGTCGTGCGAGATGATGACCATCGTGCTGGTGCGCTGGTTCAGCACGTCTTCCAGCCAGCGGATGCTGTTGATGTCCAGGTTGTTGGTCGGCTCGTCCAGCAGCAGGATGTCCGGATCGCCGAAGAGCGCCTGCGCCAGCAGCACGCGCAGCTTCCAGCCCGGCGCCACCGCGCTCATCGGCCCGTTGTGCTGCGCGGTGGGAACCCCCAGCCCGAGTAGCAGCTCGCCCGCGCGCGCTTCGGCCGTATAGCCGCCGTACTCCGCGTACTTCGCTTCCAGGTCCGCCGCGCGCAGCAACTCCTCCTCCCCGGCCTTCGGATCCGCGTAAATCGCGTCGCGCTCGCGCATCGCCGCCCACATCTCGGCATGACCCATCAGCACCACGTCCAGCACCCGCTCGCCCTCGAACGCGAACTGATCCTGGCGCAGCCTGCCCACCCGCTCGTTCGCGTCGATCGCCACCGTCCCCGCGCTCGGCTCCAACTCCCCGCCGAGAATCTTCATGAACGAGGATTTGCCGCAGCCATTCGCGCCGATCAGACCATAGCGATTCCCGCCACCGAACTTCACCGAGACGTCCGAGAAAAGGGGCTTGGCCCCGAACTGCATGGCGATGTTGGAGGTGACGATCACTTTAGGCGTTCCGGAAACAAAAAAGCCGGCCACGGCCAGCTTGGATGGGTCTAACTGCGAGGGCGCATTATAGCAGCCTCTCTTCGACCTGACGGCGAATCAAGTTACGAACAGACTCTTGCCCCTGGGCACTTAAATCGACTCTCGCAACAGCCGGCTCTTCCATCTCTCCCAATCTGGCATGCAGCGCGATAGCAACCGCCAGAATGCCGGCCCGTGATTGGGCACCCTGAGATGCGCCAACTCATGCGTCACGACATAGTCGACGCAACCAAGAGGTAACTTGACTAGATCCACGTTGAAATAAATTCGGCCATTGCTAGTAACGCTGCCCCACCTTAGGCGCATTTCGCGCACGAGGATGCGTGGCTGCTCCACCATCCTCAACCAAGTAGTAGAGGTACACGCAACAAATACTCGGTTGGTCAGCACGCTCATCGCATGTTCCCGGTACCAACCTTCGAGTGCGCGCCGTACCTGCTGTCGATCGTCAGGCTTAGGTACCGAGACGATGAAAAATGCTCCGCTTAAGCGCACCGCAGCGCACGCTCCCCGCACTATTTTCAGACGGTATTGCCTTCCCAAGTATCTGTGCGTCTCGCCAGCAACCCACTGCCTGGGCGTCGGAGGCGGCGGCAGATCCTCGTACGCCCGTTGCTGGCGTAGTATCCAACCCGCCCGGCGCCGCACGGAAAGCTCAATCCTCTCTGTTGTCGCAGTCGCTGGCGCGGTGACCGTCACCTGCCGGTCCGGCGCCACTGATATCTCCAGTCTCCGACGCCGCACGGACCGCCGTAGCAGGTACTCCAGGCGACGTCCGCCGACGTCAATGGCGTGTGGATGCACCTCGCTCATGGCATTCTGCGCTTGGCGATGTCGATGCAACGATCAAGAATATGATCGATCGTCTCGAAATCGAGCTCAAGCTTGTGCGCATCTTTCAATTTGAATAATTCATCCTCGATTGCGGTCCTCATCTGGTTCTGGACATTCGAGTCTTGAGTCCAGTCCACCTTGCGCTTCGTCCGTATGATGTCGTCGATTGCTGCGGCGGCATAGGCTGCCGCCTCTGGCTCCGAGACCTTCCCAACCGTGGCAGTCTGGTCCTGCACCACGTCATAGAAAGATTTCGCGACATCTCGGTCCTTGAGTGACTCCGGAATATCCTCGTTCGAGCGGCGGTCCCTTACCCGTTCGCTGATGTCCTGCATCTTGCTAAGCAATTCCAACTGGCTGATGCGCTTGTCCGCGTAAGCCTTTAACGTCTCGTCGATCAATTTGGAGAATCTCTGGTAGAAGACTGGATCTTCCTCAAGGTGCTCGGTGATCGCCCGTCGAACCCGGTTCGCGATGACCTCCGCCTGTCCCTCCGGGCTCTTGAATTGCTCAATTTCACGCTGAAAGTTCTCTTTGTCGAAAATATCCACCGGCTTGACCAGTGTTTCGACCTTCCCGGCACCCACATAGGTGTCGAGAAGCTTCTGGATCGCGGCCTGGTACTGCTTGAAGTCCACGACTTCCGCATACCGCCGTGCCAAAGAGGCCCGCAGGCCCATGAAATATTTGAGGTCATGGCGATAGCGCTCGACGATCTCGGGTGGCGTCTTCTCGTGGAAATCGACACTCGCGAATGCCAGCTTCAGCGTTTTTGCGAACTGCGCGAGTCGTGAGTAGAACTGCTGGCGCAACTCCTCGTCCGAGACGGCTTTCTCCATGGCCTCCTGGTCGTTCTTATTCCGAACAACCTTGAAGATGTCCCAGACCCTGGCGTGGTGCTGATCGAGATCTTTCCAGCCCTCGTCAATGTTCGTGAGCACCAATTCGAGGTGCGCCTCGAGATCATCCTTGAAGTCGGTGTAGACCTCCAACGCCTCGTCGAGGTGATCGATTATTCCGTAGTAGTCAACGATGAGCCCGTAGTCTTTGCCCTCGTGCACTCGGTTCACCCGCGCAATGGCTTGTAGAAGCGTGTGATCCTTGAGCGACCGCGTGAGATACAGCACGCTGTTCCGGGGGGCGTCAAAGCCAGTTAAGAGCTTGTCCACGACGACAATAATTTCCGGTTCATCGGCGTTCTTGAATCGCTCGATGATGTCTTTCTGATAGCGTTCTTCGGAACCGAAGCGCCGCAGCATTCGATTCCAGAACTCGACAACATCGGGCCGCCCGGTCTCGCCGCGCTCGTCGACATCTTCGTAACCCTCGCGAGTGTCCGGTGGAGAGATCAGAACTTCGCTCGTAATTAATCCGAATTCGTCGAAGAATCGCTTGTAGAGCAACGCATCCGCCTTGTAGGGAGCCACGAGTTGCCCCTTGAGACCGGTGCGCTGGAAATTCGTCTTGAAATGCGCGCTTACGTCCCAGGCAATGGCTCGGATCTTCTGCTCGGTCCGATTCAGCTGGTCCGCTGAGGAATATTTGCGCTTCATGTCCGCGCGCTGCGCTTCGGTGAGGCCCGCGGTATAACGCTTGAACCACTCGTCAATTGGGATCTGGTCGACCTGCTGGTGAACAAATCGTCCTTCGTACAAGAGCGGCACGACAGCTCCGTCCGCCACCGCCTTGTCTATCGTGTACGGATCACCGATCAAGCCGCCGAAGCGCTTTACCGGTGGCAGCTCACCGTCAAATATCGGTGTGCCCGTAAAGCCGATGAAGCAAGCGTGCGGCAGCACCCGCCGCATCGATGCATGAAATTGACCGGACTGTGTACGGTGACTCTCGTCCACCAGTACGAAGATGTCAGGACTGTCCAGCGCGGCTGTCCGGATCTTGAGTGCCGTTTCAAACTTATGAATTAGCGTTGTGATCACCTGGGTCCGCGGACTCTCCATCAGATCGAGCAGATGCCGGCCCGTGGTGGCCTGGGTGGTGGCGACACCCGAGCCTTTGAACGTTCCGTAAATCTGATCGTCAAGGTCCACACGATCGGTGACCAGCACGATCCGGGGGCTCCTGGAAGCAAAGGTCTCGAGAATCGCCTCTGCGAGCATGACCATCGTGAGCGACTTTCCGCTGCCCTGCGTATGCCACACCACGTCGCCAGTACGGGTTCCGTCCGGTCCGATGTCGGCAATGCGCTCCAGCATCGCTCGGACAGCGAAATACTGCTGGTACCGAGCGACCTTGCGTGCGCCCGCTTCGAATACCGTGTACCTGCGCGAAAGCTCGAGGATCCGCGCAGGCCGGCAAATAGCGTACAGAAGCCGATCCTGCTCCGTCGCAGTCCGTCCGACCGCAACCTGCTCTTTCCACCAATCACGCGCGGCCGCGGCGGCCGCTGCAGAGCCGCCAAATCGACAGGCCGATGGACTAAAGGTTCGTTCAATCTCTGGATCGGTCAACGGCGTGCTGATCATTGCAGCGAGCTGAACGTCGACCTCTTTCCCGGGCTCTCTCCAACCCTGCCAGAACTTGCGCGGAGTACCCGTGGCGCCAAATCGAGCTTCATTCACGGCCAGCGCCAATACCACCTGCACGTAGTGAAAGAGCCGCGGGATCTCCGTCGGCCCCTGGTTACGGAGCATCTGGCTGATCGCCTCGTCGATCGGCACCTTGCCAGGCGGCAGAGTCGAGCGTTTGCACTCGATTGCCGCAAACGGTATTCCATTCACGAACAGCGCAAGATCCGGACGCCGCGTCTCTGTTGTTCCTCCTGCCTCGATCTCAAACTCGTCGGCGACGTGGTAGACGTTGTTCTCTGGACGCTGCCAGTCCACATACTGCAACTGGAAACTCTTGGTATCCCCATCCACCGTCTGCGGCACGCCCTTGCCCAGCTTCAAGAGCTGCCATACGCGCTCATTCGTGCGCACCAACCCGTCATCCGGAAGGTTGACGAGGGCGCGTATGCCCTCTTCGATGGCCGCCCGGTCGAAGCGATTCACTCGTCCCCGGAACTCAAACGAGTTTATGGTCTGCAGCTGCTCCTCGAGGACCGTTCGGAGCAAGACCCTTGACCGCCGTCCTCCCCGTAGCTGCAATGCTTCCTCGGGTGTTAGCAGCACCCAGCCCAGCTTCTGCAGGAGATGCAGCGCCGGCAACTGGGACACCTGGTCCTCAGCGAAAGCGGGGGTGCTCGGTAGTACAGCGTTCATGCGAATATTGGAACGGACAATTCGCCACTGAGGAGGCGTGAGAGGAGAGCACGTTTCTGACTTTCGATCAACGCGTGTAGTTGCGCGAGTTGATCAAGTTCGGTGTCCAAGAAGCGCATCGTGCTTGCAATGCGATCCTGCTCTTTGATTGAGGGCAGGCCGAGGCGAATTCCCGAAAACGCCTTCCAACGGAGACTGCCCCGACGGTCCACGGACGCGCTTGTACGCTTCTCGAATACGCGCCTGTAAGACTCCGTCTTTAGAAGTGCAAACAGGAACTCCGGGCTCACCCGGCTGTTTGGGCGAAAGACCGTATACATCGGACTCACTAATCCAGGAGGCTGCCCTTTCCGAAGCAAGCCGATCGAGCCTTCCTCAATGTGATTCGTCGCATACGCAAAGTCGCCCGCCTGAAGTCGCTTATACCCAGCCAGATTGCGGCTGAACACCTGCTTTCCGAAATACTCTAGTGACGGCACGAGCCCGTCGTGCTTTGTGCAGGAATAGACGACGGAACCATCTACCTCGCCCCGGGTCTTGACCTCCTCGGCGACGTCCGAGATGTGAACAACGCTCCAGTCAACAGGCACGGTACCGAATTCCCCCAACTGCCGATCGTTCGATCGAACGAACTCCGGAAACCGCTTCCGGCCAGTAAGGAGCTGCTGCATGAGACCGCGCTTGTAGATTTTCTTGACCAATACCAAGTCGTCCAGGTACCGCGTAGCGTCAACATGCAGGTGCGCGACCTGAACGATCTTGTCTTGAACCCGTTGAGGTGGAACGGGAAAGATCAGCTGACCGATCAACTCGGTATTGAGATTAGGCTGTCCCATTCCCGGAGCCACCACCTCCCGCAAGTATTGCGTCTGTGTCTCCAAAAAAAAGAACGCGAATTCGCGCGAAAGCTCCTTCAAATCCAGAAAGGCCGCGACACCGTCGTTGGCTCCCGCCTCAATCCGTGTGATCTTGGGTACACCAAGCGTTGCTCCGCTGTTCGCGAGTAGTAACGTGTTGGCCGGAATGATTCTCGTCTGTTCTGCGCCTGCCCTTGTGAGCTTCGATTCCGTCTGGTCCAGGTATATTCCAGACGACCGCGTAATGTCCGCTACCGTAATCCAGGGTAGGTAGTCGCCGTTGAATAGACGCGGGTCTCCAGCCGGTCGTGGGGAGGCGCCTCGCACGACCGAAGCGAGATCACGCGCGCGTAAGTACCGCCACCCCGCGGGGTTGCGATCCTCCCGCCAGGGTCCTCCGCCATGTGGTTCGCTGTTCACGCGCCAAGTTCTTGAAGGGCGGTGGCGAGCTCAGCCCGGGTTGCAGCGAGTTGCTCCTCGATCGACGCAATTTCAGCCCTGACCTTGTCGAGGTTGATAGGGGCTTCTTCCTCGAAGGTATCGACATACAGCGGAATGTTGAGGTTGAATTCGTGCTCGGCGATTTCGGCTGGGGTAGCGAGATGAGCGTACTTTGCTACGGCCTTGCGCGCGCGCCAGGTCGCAACAATTTTCTCAATATCCTCATCGCGGAGCTTGTTCTGGTTCTTGCCTTCTGCGTACTCGCGGCTCGCGTCGATGAAAAACACGTTCTTGTCCTTCTTGTCGCGACGGAAGAAGAGGAGTGCCGCCGGAATGCCAACTCCGAAAAAAAGGTTTACAGGCAGACCAATCACACCATCGAGCAGGTTCTCCTCAATGAAGCGCTGGCGAATGGTGCCTTCGCTGCCACCGCGAAATAGCACGCCGTTCGGAACCACGACGCCCACACGGCCGTCGATTTCGTTCATGGTTTCGACCATGTGGGTAATGAACGCGTAGTCGCCACGGCTTTTCGGCGGCGTGCCTCGCCAGAACCGCTTGTACCTGTCGTTCTCGGCCGTGTCCGCGCCCCACTTGTCCAGCGAAAATGGCGGATTGGCAATGACCACGTTGAACTTCATGAGCGCGTCGTCTTCGACAAGCTTCGGATTCCTGATCGTGTCACCACGCTCGATGCGGGCAGTGTCAAGGCCATGCAGAAACATATTCATGCGGCACAGCGCCCACGTCGAACCATTCAGCTCCTGGCCGAAAGCTGAGAAATTGTCGGAGCCCACTTCACGTGCGGCGCGAATAAGGAGGGATCCGGAACCGCAGCACGGATCGCATATGCGATCGCCTGCCTTGGGCGCCACAATCCGCGCGAGCAGCCGCGACACCTCGGCGGGCGTATAGAACTCCCCACCCTTCTTGCCGGCGTCAGAAGCGAAGTTGCCGATCAGGTACTCGTATACGTCCCCGATCACATCCCGCTGTCCAATCTTGGACGGCCGCAGATCCAGCCGCGAGTCTGCAAAATCCTCAAGCAGATGCTTCAGCCGGGAGTTGCGCTCTTTGGTTTCGCCGAGGTTTGCCTCGCTGTTGAAGTCAATGTTACGAAACACGCCCTCGAGCTTGGACTTGTTCGCATCTTCAATCTTCTGCAGGGCGATGTTGATGCGCTCGCCGACGTTGGCCTCGCTGCGCATCGCATGCAGGTGCTCGAAGTCGCACTCCTCAGGCAGCACGAACCGCTCGCGCGCCATGGCGCGCTCGACACGCTCCTTGTTGTTGTCATACTTTCGCGCGTACTCCTCCTGCTTGTCCTTGCGCAGATCGGACAAGTACCTCACGAACAGCATGACAAGGATGTAGTCCTTGTACTGAGAAGGATCGATCGTGCCCCGAAACGTATCGCAGGCGCGCCAAACGATTTCATTGATGGTTTTCTGGTCTGACATTTTTCTGCTCCTTATTTCTTGCGAGTTGCTGCGCCCCACGTCGCCGCGTCTGTTTGTTCCTGCAAGAGTTTGTTGAGTCGCGACACCAGCTGCCGCTCCTGCCGTCTCAAATGATCTATTCCGCCGATTCGGTCCTGCACTTCCAATGACGGAATGGGAATGCTGAACGCAGCCAGATCGCCCTTCGCGACGAACGGGATGTAGCTACCCCTTGCGGTGTCCTTCAGCTTGGCCTGGGTCTTCGGATGGTTCATGAACCAAGCCAGGTATTCGGGCCGGAGGTGCTTTTTGTTGGGGCGGATTACGTGAAGCCCGAGTGCCGCGATACCGTGCATCCCATCCCGCACGACAGCAACTGGGTGACGGCTTCCACGAGATTGAAATAAGACATCGCCAGTGCTCAGGATGTACCTGTCGTATTTCCCTCGTTCAGCTCTCAGCATGATTAGATCCTCAAGGCGCAACCCTGCAGCCGCGTCGATGTCCTTGATCTGGATCACCGCCAGATCGCCGCCCTCTTCCGGATACACCTTGCCCCGGAAAGGATAGCCAGTGAAGACATCAGCCACGTCCGCGAGGGAGCGCCACATTGCCTAAGCCTGCCCTTCCGTCGCACCAGCGGCGTCCGGTTTGACCGAGAGCTTCGGCTTGTCAGCGGAATCCTCGGCCTCCAGAAGGGCGAGCTCCTCGACTGCCGGCAGGCTCGCGCCGACGATGCCCTGCAGGTCGCCATACATTCCGGCCATGCTATTCATGAACCGGTCGAGCTGCTTTTCACGGGCACTCCATTGCCGGGTCGTCGAGCGCTTTTCCCGCTCCAGGTCCACCCGCAGTTCCACGATCGGCTCGAGGGCGCCCCGCACGCGCTGCCGGAACTCCTGCCCCGTGAGATACCCGTAGGCGAGATCCTTGATGGTGCCCGTACCGGCGGAGGCCTTGCGTGCATTGGCGGTCTCGATGAGCCCCTTGCGAAGCACGGTTGCCAGTCCAACCACCGTCGGGATGCCGGTGATCCACACCTCTTCGACCATCTCGATATTGCGCACGTCCTCAGGCAGGGTCTCGGTCATCAGCGCGGCAACGTCTGCTTTCACTGCGCGCTGGTCATCGCGCAGCTTGCTGAGCCATACATCGCTCCATGCCTTGGTGCGCTTCGTTTCCCAGAGGATCTTCCCGCAGGCCAGGCCCGAACGGCTGCGCACCGTCTGGATCAGGTCGGCGCCGCTTTGCCCCTTCTTGATGCGCTCGAACTCGTCGCCGGTGAACGCGTTCTTGAGCACGTCGTGCAGATCCATTTCCAGGACATCGCCCACGAGCTGCTGCGAAGTGCTGTCACCCTTGCGGCGCAGCTCCTCGATCTGCAGACGCATGTCATTCAGTTGCTTGTCCTTCTCCCCGAGTTTGAGGCGGTGCTCGTCGTCGCGCTGGCGCAGTGTCTCGTCGCGCACCTTGGCCCGTTCCTCATCCATGCGGCGGAGCACAGTGAGTTCCGTCTGGCGCTGAGCCTCCTCGGCGTCCTGCTTCATCTTTAGCGCCCGCAGCTCGGCCTGTTCAGCCATCTTCAGCTTTGCATCCTTTTCCGCCACAGCGGCTTCGCTGGCCTTGAGCTTGGTGCCGTATTCCGCGGCGACGGCTGCGGCGGCCTGCTCGGCAGCAGCCTTTTTCTCCACATCGACACGGCGCTGGACGGTCAGATCAAGCTCACGCTTTGCCTGTTCGAGCTGCTCGCGCTCGGCCCTGATTTTCAGCTCGGCCTCCTGCGCCTGGCGAAGCTTCGCATCACGCTCCGCGAGCGCAGCGTCGCTGGCTTTCAGCTTGGTCGTGTATTCGGCGACCACAGCCGCAGCAGCTTGGTCCGCGGCGGCTTTCTTCTCCGTATCCACACGGCGCTGCACCGTGAGGTCCAGCTCGCGCTTGGCCTGTTCCAGCTGCTCGCGCTCCTTGCGCATTGCGAGTTCGGCCGCCTGCGCGTGGCGGAGCTTGGCGTCGCGCTCCGAGACCGCCGCTTCGGACGCCTTCAGTTTAGCGGCGTATTCCGCGGCGGTTGCAGCTGAGGCCTTTTTCGCGACAGCGTCGCGTTCAGCCTCAACCCGGCGTTCCACTTCAGCGGTCACCTTCTTCCGCTCGGCTTCGAGCAGGGGAGACGCGAGGGCTTCGGTGAGTTCGAAGGACTTCTTGCAGTGCGGACACTCTATCTTCATATCAGTCATATCAATGGCCCTCCTTGGGCATGGATTGAAATGAGCTGTTGACTCGGCGTCCTGTTTCGGCGATTCTCGCCGTGCTGCAAGCAGCTCGGGTCACCAGCTCGGGTTGCAAAGGGGCCCGGCGCTATAACGCCGGGCCTTTTTATTTACGGATACAGGAAATTAATAACTGTCTGGAAACAAGTCAATTTTATCGTACTTCCAAGCCAGATGTCAGCAAACAAATAACATGAGTCTAATTACTGCATCACTTGGCAATAAGTAGCTTGATAAATGTCAGAAGCAGATGTATATTTCTGACTCATTGGAGATCACTATGACTTCCGTTATGGAAGAGGTTCTGAAACACGCCTCCCAAATGCCTGAAGGTAGGCCCTTGGCTGCCAAAGAGTTGCTGCATCTTGGAAGTCGTGCGGCCGTGGATCAGTCCCTGTCGCGCCTGGTTCGGCGTGGGGCCTTGCTTCGCGCGGGGCGAGGTGTGTACGTGAAGCCCGTCGAAAGCCAGTTCGGCACCCGGGCGCCAATGAGCATGAAAGTGGTAGAGGAATTAGCTGCCAAGCGGGGCGAAACGATCGCTCCCCATGGAGCTGTCGCCGCGAACGCACTGGGCCTCACTACCCAGGTTCCCACTCGCGAGGTCTATCTCACCTCCGGCCCGACTCGCCGATTGAAGCTCGGATCACAGGTAGTTGAATTGCGGCATGCGCCCAGATGGCAGCTCACACTCCCTCAAGGTGCAGGAAATGTCGTGCGTGCTCTTGCTTGGATGGGACCTGGAAAAACTGCAGAGGCAATCCAAAAGATCAAATCCACGCTCCCTCCAAATGAGCTCATGGAAATCGCCTCAACCCGAGCCCAGTTGCCAACTTGGATGGCCCAAGAGGTTAGCGAGCTCGTAACTCATGCCTGATTTCTTTGCGCTCTCGGCTGCGGACCGTCGAGAAGCGCTGGCAGTAGCTGCGGATGCCTCTGGCCGACCAATTCACCTTCTCGAGAAGGACGTCTGGGTTGTCTGGACGCTGCAAGAGCTCTTTGAAAGTGCCCAAGGCGAGCATTTGGTATTCAAAGGTGGCACGTCACTGTCGAAGTGCTACGACGTAATCCGTCGCTTTTCCGAAGATATCGACCTGACCTATGACATCCGAGCAATCGCGCCCGACCTGGTTGGCGAATCAAAATCAAATCTGCCATCCAATAACAGCCAAAGAAAAAAATGGAAGGATGAAATTAACGAGCGGGTAGCTAAGCTGGTTTCCGAAAAGATCATGCCCCAGCTTGCAGAATCAATACACACGCGCAAATTGTCCGTAAAAGTATCCGCGGACAATGAATCAATACTGCTCGAATTCGATCCCGTCGTACCTGGATACGGTTACGTCAAACCGATCGTAAAGCTCGAATTCGGTGCTCGCTCCACCGGCGAGCCTAACGAAATGCGCAACATGGTTTGCGACGCTGCTTCGCACGTGTCAAAAGCCACATTTCCCGTTGCGAAAGTGCGAGCAATGCTCCCTGAAAGAACCTTCTGGGAGAAAGCGACAGCAATTCACGTGTTTTGCTACCAAGGAAAATTTCGAGGCGACGACCGCTACGCTCGGCACTGGCACGATCTCACACGTCTTGATGCCACCGGCTATGCCGCCAAGGCGATTGCCGATAAGAATCTAGCCAAAGAAGTCGCCATTCACAAAACGGCTTTCTTCGTTGAAAAAGACACGGCAGGCACAGTCATCGACTATCACCAAGCTGTTACCGGTACTTTGCGGCTAATTCCTAGTGGAGAAGCACTTGGCGCACTTACCAAAGACTACAAAGGGATGGTTGACGACGGATTGTTGCTAGACGAAGCGGCGACATTTGAAAAACTATTGGAGACCTGCAAGTCGATCCAAGATCGCGCGAACACTCCAGTGAAATAAGCTATCTAGCCGTGGGAGCAGAGCTCATGCAGGGCGAGTGAATCGCCCGCGCGTGCAGGCCGTCAGCGCAGTGCCCGTTAGAGAGACGAGGAGGCTTGGTAGAATCCCGGCAGCCGATCCGACAAAATCCAATGGACCGCTCCCCCCAACACCTCGCCCGCAACGTAGCCCGCCTCTCTCACTTGGATTTGCCGGGCGCGGGGCAGGTCTACGTCGCCGGGGACTACGCCTACGTCGGCCACATTCCGAACAAGCAGCGGCTCGGCACTTCCATTCTCGAGGTGCGCGATCCGAAGAATCCGCGCGTGGTCTCGCAGATTTTTCTCGAAGACCCGGATTCGCACAGTCACAAGGCGCGCGTGATCGGCGACCTGATGATCGTCAACAGCGAACGCAACGCGACGCCCATCGGGCGCCGCGCCGAGGAGCTTCCCCGCCTGCGCGCGCGGTTGCGCGAATCGCTTGCGCGGGAACCCAGTCACGCCGAGCTCGCGGAAAAACTCGGCATCAAGGAATCCGACATTCCCATGGTCGAGGCGGCCGAGCGCAATCCTTACGCTCAAGGCGGCTTTCGCATCTACGACGTGTCGGATCGAACCCAGCCCAAGCTGCTCGCCTTTCAAAAAACCGGCGGGATCGGCGTGCACCGCTTCGACATGGACGAAAACTACGCCTATATCTCGACCGAGATGGCGGGCTACGTCGGCAACATCCTGGTGATTTACGACATCGGCAATCCGGCCAAGCCCAGTGAGGTTTCGCGCTGGTGGATGCCGGGGCAGCACACCGCCGGAGGCGAAAAGCCCTCCTGGTCCGGGAAACGCAACCGGCTGCACCACGCGCTGCGCTTCGGCAACGAGCTCTGGGCCGGCTGCTGGCACGCGGGCGTGCGCGTCATCGACGTCTCCGACATCCGCGCCCCGCGCACGATCGGCGAATACAACTACCACCCGCCCTTTCCCGAGCCTTCGCACACCTTCATGCCGGTCCCCTCCGCAATCGAGGGCAGACGCATCGCTGTCGCCATCGACGAAGAAGACCACGCGCACGATGCCCACGAGATCGAGCGGCGCCGCGGCCGGCCGCACGGCTGCCTGTGGGTGCTCGACGTGAGCGACCTCGCCCGGATCAAGCCGCTTTCGATCTACGAAGTGAGCGAACTCGATTCGCCCTGGAGCCGCGCCACGCCCGGGCGCTTCGGCGCGCACCAGTTCCAGGAACACATGAAAGACACGCTCGTGTACTGCGCGTGGTTCGCCGGAGGCCTGCGCATCGTCGACATCGCCGATCCCCTCGCCCCGCGCGAAGTCGGCTACTTCATCCCCGAGCCGGCGCCGGGCAAAGCCGCGCCGCAGACCAACGACGTCGACGTCGATTCGCGCGGCCTGATCTACATCGTCGATCGCTACGCCGGATTCGACGTCCTGGAGTTGAGCCGCTAGGCCCTACCAGCGTTCACGCGGCCTCGCGCAGGCCGGCCCGGATGACGATTTCGTCGAACGGCGCGCGCAAGCCGCCGCGCTCGTCTTTCTCGAGGAGCCCCAGCTCGATGAGCGCCTGCACGTCGGTGTGCACGTTCTTGTAGTCCCGCCCCAGTGCGCGGGCAAGCGGCCGAATCTGCAGCCCCTCGTCGCCGGCGACATGGCGAACCAGCTCCAGCCGCTTTTCCGATACCGCGCTGAACAGTTCCGCGATGCTGCCGAAGGCGAGCCGCGGGGTCGTCTTGCGCCTGGCGCGCGTCTGCCGCCAGGCACGCGCAAAGGCGGCGAGCGCCGCGTGGGAACTGAGCACTTCGATTTCGATCCGGTTCATCGCCATCTCCATCCCGCCAGGCGGGTGCAATCTTCGCGGAAATCTTCCAGCATTGCCGCTGCCGCGCGACAATCCGGCGCGCTTCTGGGGCGCGCGATCCCTTCGGGGAGGCAAGCTTGCGCTCGGCGCATCCGTGTCGAAAAAATCATCCCAAGCCGATTTCCGCATAGTCCGTATTCTATTCTGCCGAGTCGAGCC
>Ga0184637_10001717_pt1 | contig 14466 bp, 14 predicted proteins | sample PLM3_127_b2_FD_133143 | JGI IMG/M metagenome (GOLD analysis project Ga0184637, IMG submission 133143) | Groundwater sediment microbial communities from an aquifer in East River, Colorado, USA - PLM3_127_b2 | ecosystem: Environmental > Terrestrial > Soil > Riparian zone | place: USA: East River...
GCGCCGCTGGACCCCGAGCACGCGGGGCAGGAGACCGGTTGGTCGAACGAGATGTCCGGATCGGGCACGACTCAAATGGGCGAGCTCGACGCGGGCCGCGAGCCGACGCGCTCGCGCGAGCAGACGCCGTGGCGTTGGCTCGCCCTGTTCCCGTCGGTCACCGTGCACTGAGCGCATTCGCCGGCTTCACCGCACTCTCAGGCGGCATCGGCCAGGCGCAACAGTTCACCGCCTTCGCTGACCTGATCGCCCACCGCATAGAGCAACTCGGCCACGGTCCCGTCGCGGGGCGCGGTGATCGTGTGCTCCATCTTCATCGCCTCCATCACCGCCAGCGGCTGCCCGCGCGTGACCGCCTGACCCGGCTGCGCGAGAAAGGCGATCAGCCTGCCCGGCATCGGCGCGGTCAACCGACCTTCGACCGCGCCCTCGCCGGCGTGCGCGATCGGGTCGGCATGCTGCAGCACCGCCGAACCCTCCGGTGCGAACACGCTGAGCGTTTCGCCGACCGCGTAGACCGCGAGTGACCAGCGTCGGTCGCCGAGCGTGATGTCGTGGCGTTCACCGCCGAGCGAGCGCAGGGCGAAGGGCCAACGCTGGCCTTGCACCGCGAGCGACAGTGCTGCGTCGTGCGCGCGCTCGAGGGTCACGTTGTGGTGCTGCCCATCGGCTTCGAGATCGAAGCGTCGCGTCGCGCCGCCATGCAAACGCCAGCCGTCGCGCCTGGACCAGGGGTCGTGGCTCTCGAGCGCCTTCTCGGCGGCCAGCTCGTGCGCGACGACGCCGGCGGCCGCGCATTCGAGCGCCAGCGGCGGCACGTTGAACAACGCTGCGCGTTCGCGCTCGATCAGCGCGGTGTCGAGGTCGGCCGTCGAAAAGGCATGGCTCGTGACCACGCGCCGCAGGAACGCGACATTCGTGTGCAGCCCGACGATGTGCGTTTGCGCGAGCGCCGCGTCGAGCCGCGCAAGCGCTTGCGCGCGGTCTTCGCCCCAGACGATGAGCTTGGCGATCATCGGGTCGTAGTACGGTGTGATCGCGTCGCCTTCACGCACGCCGGCGTCGATGCGCACCGGCGCCGGGTCGTGGAATCGCTCGGCATCGGCGTTGCGCCCGAAGCTCACATGCCCGGGCCAGCGCAGCACCTGCAGCTCGCCGGTGGCCGGCAGAAAGTTCGCGTCCGGATTCTCGGCGCACAGGCGCGCCTCGATCGCGTGCCCGTGGATCTTCAGTTGCTCCTGCGTCGCCGGCAGCGGCTCGCCGCACGCGACGCGCAGCTGCCATTCGACGAGGTCGAAGCCGCTGATCGCCTCGGTGACGGGGTGCTCGACCTGCAGCCGCGTGTTCATCTCCATGAAGTAGAAGCGCAGGTCGCCTGTCTGCGTGGGCTCGGCGATGAATTCGACCGTGCCGGCGCCGACGTAGCCCACCGCCTTCGCGGCGGCCACGGCGGCGGCGCCCATCTCGGCGCGCCGGGATTCGCTCATGCCGGGGGCCGGCGCCTCCTCGAGCACCTTCTGGTGGCGGCGCTGCACCGAGCAGTCGCGCTCGAACAGGTACACGCAATGGCCGTGCGTGTCGGCGAAGACCTGGATCTCGATGTGCCGCGGGCGCGTGACGTAGCGCTCGACCAGCACCTGGTCGTCGCCGAAGCTCGACTTCGCCTCGCGCTGGCATGACGCGAGCGCGGCTTCGAAATCCGCGTTGCGATCGACCCGGCGCATGCCCTTGCCGCCGCCGCCGGCGCTCGCCTTGATCAGCACCGGATAGCCGATGCGCTCGGCTTGCGCGCGCAGGAATTCGCTCTCCTGGCGCTCGCCGTGATAGCCCGGCACGAGCGGCACGCCGGCCTTGTCCATCAATGCCTTGGCGGCCGACTTGCTGCCCATCGCAGCGATCGCCGACGCCGGCGGGCCGATGAACACGAGCCCGGCGTCGGCACAGGCCTGCGCAAAATCCTCGTTCTCGCTCAAAAACCCGTAGCCCGGATGCACCGCTTGCGCGCCGGTCGCCTTGGCCGCATCGATGATGCGTTGCCAGCGCAGGTAGCTCTCTTTCGGCGGCGCCTCGCCGATGCGCACCGCCTGATCGCAGGCGTGCACGTGGAGCGCGTTCGCATCCGCATCCGAGTACACCGCGACCGTTCGCACACCGAGCCGCCGGGCCGTCGCCGCCACTCGGCAGGCGATCTCTCCGCGATTGGCGATCAGGATCTTCTTGAACATCGTCAGCCTTTCGCCTCGGGCAGCGGGACCGGTGGACCGCCGCGCAGGCGTCGCCACAACCCCAGGAGGAACTTCGACAGCATCGCGATCAGCGTGAACATCAGCACGAGCGTCAGCCCGAGCGCCGCGAGGAACGCGAACGGGTGCGCGTAGGCGAGCCACAGCGCGAGCGGCACCAGCCCGTCTTCGAACAGCGAGAGGCCAATGTTCGAGAACGGCTCCGGCGAGGTGTTCACCGCGGCGCGGGTCGTGGCTTTCGCGGTGTGCGCGGCGGCTGCCAGGGTTCCGCCGAGCAGCGCGGCCACCAGCGTGACCACGGCGTCGTCGACACCGAACACCGCCGCTGCGAGCGCCGCACCGGCGGGAATGCGGATCGCCGTGTGCACGAGGTCCCACAAGGTGTCGAGCCCCGGGATCTTGTCGGCGAAGAACTCGATGAAGAGCATCAGCGAGCACGCGCCGAGCACGAGCGGATGCTGCAGCAGGCTCAAGCCCGTCGGCAGCTCGATCGAGCCGGTGTAGCCGGCCAGGCCGACGATCGTCAGCACCAGGTACAGGCGCAGCCCGCTCGCCCACCCCAGAGCAGCGGCCATCGCGATGAGCTGCGTGGTGTCGAATTGATTGAGCATGTCAGTGCCCGCCGGGCCGCCCCAAGGGCGCTGAGGCCTTGCAGGCCGCGGCGTTGCGAGACGCAACGCCTCTTCGTGCCGTCCATGCCCGCGCGGGCGGGCATGGAGCCGCGGCACTCAGCCCCCTCGGGGGGCAGCGAACGAAGTGAGCGTGGGGGCTTTTCATCTCAAGGCACCCAGTTGGGCGCGCGCCGGTTCAGGAACGATTGCACGCCCTCGCGTCCTTCCTCGCTTGCGCGCACGTCGGCGATGCGCCGCGCGGTCTCGGCGCGCAGCGCTTCGGTGATCGGCACGCCGGCAACGTCCTTCACGAGGTGCTTGCAGGCCTTCACCGCGGCCGGGCCGTTGGCGACGATCAGCGCGATGATCTCGTCGATCTTGGCGTCGAGCGCTTCTTCGATGCACACCTCGTGCACTAAGCCGAGTTGCTGCGCGCACAGGGCATCGAAGCGCTCCGCGGTGATGAAGTAGCGGCGCGCCGCCTGTTCGCCGAGCGCGCGCACGACGTACGGGCCGATCGTCGCGGGCAGCAGGCCGAGCCGCGCCTCGCTCAGGCAGAAGTTGGCGCGCGCGGTGGCGACAAGCACGTCGCACACGGCGGCCAGGCCGACGCCACCGGCATAGCAGTCGCCATGGATGCGCCCGACGACCGGTAGCGGGCAGCTGTAGATGGTGTACAGCATGTCGGCCAGGCGCTGGGCGTCGGCGCGGTTCTGCTCCCAGGTGTAGTCGGCCATCGCGCGCATCCACGCCAGGTCTGCCCCCGCGCAAAAGGCCTTGCCACGGCCGCCGAGCACGATCGCGCGCAGCGTGTCGTCGGCGCCCAGCAGCCGGAAGGTGTCGGTCAGTTCGCCGATCACCTGGTCGTTGAAGGCGTTGCGCACCTCGGGCCGGTCGAGCCACACCTGCGCGACGGCGCCGCGCCGCTCGATGGTCAAGGACTGCGTCATGTCGATCGCCTCTCTTCCTGCAGTATCCACACCAGATCGAGCTCGGGGCACGGGCGGCCCATCGCGGTGATCGCCGCGCTGATCTGGCCGCGGTGATGCGTGCCGTGGTTGAACACATGCGCGAGCGTCGCGGCGAACGGCAGCGACTGCGGCACACCCTTCGTCGTGACGTAGTCGAGCGCGCCCTCGTAGCGGGCTTCGTCCCACGAGGCGATCAACGGCTCCCAGCGCCGCGCCGCCGCCCGCAGCCGCTGCGCGAGCAGCGCGCGGTCGGTTTCCACTTCCTCGTTCAGCGCGCGCTTCGGCGAAATGCCCTCGGCGAAGCGGACGAACCAGAGCTCGTGCTCGGCCACCAGCAGATGATTCAGCGTGCCGTGGATGCTCTTGAAAAACAGGCCCACGTCGCGCCGGTATTCGTCCTCGCCGAGCGGCTCGACGTGCTGCGCCAGCAAGCGCTCGGTCGCCCACACGTTGTAGCGGGCGAAGCGCTGGAAATGATCACGCCACGATGGCATCTCACAGTGCTTTCATCAGTGGTGCCAGACCTTGAGGCCGCGCAAAGACTCGAGCGCATCGAAATCGCGGTCGGCATGCAGCAGCGCGTGCTCGTGCTCGATGCAATAGCTTGCCAGCAGCACATCGATCGGACTGCGCACCGTGATGCCGGCGGCCCGCAGCGCCCGGTAGTGCTGCGCCGCGCGCAGTGCCTCGGCCTCGCCACCGATCTCGAGCACCGGCAGCGCGGCGAGCGTGCGCCGAGCGGCCTGGAAGTCCTGCTCGTAGCGAAAGCCGCGCAGCACTTCGAATAGCACGAGATCGGCCATGGCGAGCGGCGCACTGCCGTCGGCCAGCAGGTCGGCCAGGCGCTCCACAGGTGCGCCGGACCGGCCGTTGAAGAAGTCGATCCAGACCGACGAATCGACAACGATCATTTCCTTCGCCTCGCGGCTCGCGTGGACGCGGCGTAGGCCGCGCGCGGTTCGGCCATGATCGGTTCGGCGACCCGCGGCGCGTCGTCCCAGCGCAACTTGCCGCGCAAGGCGAGGATCTCGCGATACGCCGCTTGCCGCGCAAGCAGCTTCAAACCGGCTTCGACGGCTTCCTTCTTGGTCTTGAACGGACCGGCCTGCATGGCTGCCTCGAGCAAGGCTTCGTCGATCACGATATTCGTGCGCATGATGTGTATGGAGTGCTGCAGACATACACATCGTACATCACATCCTGAACACGCCGAACTTCGCATCCGGGATCGGCGCGTTCAGGCTCGCCGACAGCGCCAGCGCCAACACGCGCCGCGTGTCGGCCGGGTCGATCACGCCGTCGTCCCACAGGCGCGCGCTCGCGTAGTACGGGTGCGCCTGGTGCTCGAACTGGTCGAGGATCGGCTGCTTGATCGCGTGCTCCTGCTCGGCCGTCCAGGTGCCGCCCTTGGCTTCGACGCCGTCGCGCCGCACGGTGGCGAGCACGCTGGACGCCTGCTCGCCACCCATCACGCTGATGCGCGCGTTCGGCCACATCCACAGGAAGCGCGGCGAATACGCGCGCCCGCACATGCCGTAGTTGCCGGCGCCGAAACTGCCGCCGATGATGACGGTGAACTTCGGTACGTTCGCGGTCGCGACCGCGGTGACCATCTTGGCGCCGTGCTTCGCGATGCCTTCGCTTTCGTACTTGCGGCCGACCATGAAGCCGGTGATGTTCTGCAGGAACACGAGCGGGATCTTGCGCTGCCCGCACAGCTCGATGAAGTGCGCGCCCTTCATCGCCGACTCGGAGAACAGCACGCCGTTGTTGGCAATGATGCCCACGGGCATGCCCTCGATGTGCGCGAAGCCGGTGACGAGCGTCGCGCCGTAGCGCGACTTGAACTCGTCGAACTGAGAGCCGTCGACGATGCGCGCGATGACCTCGCGCACGTCGTAGGGCTTGCGCGTGTCGGTCGGGATGATGCCGTGCAGCTCGGCGGGGTCGCGCAACGGCTCGCGCGGCTCGATGCACAGCATCTCGGGCGACTTGCGCCAGTTGAGGTTGGCCACCGCCCCGCGCGCCAGCGCGAGGGCATGCATGTCGTTTTCGGCCAGGTGGTCGGCCACGCCCGACAGCCGCGTGTGCACGTCGCCGCCGCCCAGGTCTTCGGCGCTGACTTCCTCGCCGATCGCAGCCTTCACGAGCGGCGGGCCGCCGAGAAAGATCGTGCCCTGGTTCTTCACGATGATCGTCTCGTCGCTCATCGCCGGAACGTAGGCGCCGCCCGCGGTGCACGAGCCCATCACCACTGCGATCTGCGGGATGCCCTGCGCGCTCATGTTCGCCTGGTTGTAGAAGATGCGGCCGAAGTGATCGCGGTCGGGAAACACCTCGTCCTGGTTCGGCAGGTTGGCGCCGCCCGAATCGACGAGGTAGATGCACGGCAGGCGGTTTTGCGCCGCGATCTCCTGCGCGCGCAGGTGCTTCTTCACGGTGATCGGATAGTAGGTTCCGCCTTTCACGGTGGCGTCGTTGCAGACGATCAGGCATTCGACACCGCTCACACGGCCGATCCCGGCGATCACGCCCGCCCCCGGTGCGGCGTTGTCGTACATGTTCAACGCGGCGAGCGGCGCGATCTCGAGGAACGGCGTGTCGGGGTCGAGCAGCATCTCGACGCGTTCGCGCGGCAGCAGCTTGCCGCGCCCGACGTGCCGCTCGCGCGACGCGTCGCCGCCGCCCTGCACGATCTGCGCGAGCTTCGCGTTCAGGTCGTCGACCAGCGCGCGCATCGCGGCAGCGTTGTTCTTGAAGTCCTCGCTGCGCGGGTTGAGCTTGGAAACGAGCGTCGTCATTCGAGCGGTCTCCTCGACAGGCGCGTTGATTCTAGGTGTCGAGCGTGGCCGGCGACTGCACATGTGCACAAGCTTAGGCGCGGGCGCATCGCCAACCCCGCCAGCGTGGTTGCAAATCCTGCCAAACTCCTGTTCATGCAGAAACGACCCAAGGCCGCCACACCGATGGCCTTCGTGCGCACCATCCTCCTTGGCTACGAGAAGTACGGCGTCGACCCGTCCGGCGCCCTGCGTCAGGCACAAATCACGCCATCGCAACTGCGGCGGCCCGACGCACGCATCACCGCCGCGCAGATGGAGACGATCTCCGGCGCAGCGATGCGCGAACTCGACGACGAAGCACTCGGATGGTTCGGCCGCAAGTTGCCTTGGGGCAGCTACGGCATGTTGTGCCGCGCGTCGCTCGGCTCGCCCACGCTCGGCGTCGCGCTCAAGCGCTGGTGCCGGCATCACCGGCTACTGACCGACGACGTGACGCTCGAGCTCACGGTCACGCGCGACGTGGCAACGGTTTCGATCGACGAACACCGCAAGTTCGACGCGATGCGCGAGTTCTGCCTCGTCACGCTGCTGCGCTACCAGCACGGCTACGCCTGCTGGGCGATCGACTCGCGCATCCCGCTGTTCGAAGCGAGCTTTCCTTACCCGGCGCCGCCGCATCGCGCCGCCTACCCGTTGTTGTTTCCCGCGGGGCCGGTCTATTTCAACGCGCCGCGCGCCGGCTACAGCTTCGACGCGCACTACCTCGCGTTGCCGATCAAGCGCGACGAGCGGGCCTTGCGCACGATGCTGCAACGCGCGTTGCCGCTCACGGTGCTTCAGTACCGGCGCGACCGGCTGCTGATGCAGCGCGTGCGCGATCTGCTGCGCCGTGACAGCGAGCATTCGCGCACCGCCGACGCGCTGGCGCGAGCGCTTCATACGTCGACGCGAACACTGCATCGGCAGTTGCAAGAGGAAGGCGCGGCGCTGCAAGCGCTGAAGGAAGAGGTTCGGCGCGAGCAAGCGATCGAGCAGCTCGTGCGCACGGCGCGACCGGTGAAGCAGATCGCGCTGGCAGTGGGATTTCTCAACGAGAAGAGCTTTGCGCGAGCGTTCAAGGCATGGACGGGGCGCACGCCCAGCGAGTTCAGGGGCGGCGCCGGCAGCGTGCCGTGACGGTGACCGCCGCGCACCCCGCCCCGCGCGGCGGAATATGGACCGTGCGGTGATGCGCGCGCGCCACGCCGGCCTCCCCGCGGATCGGGGCCCGGCCCGCGATCAAGGGCTGGCATAGCGGTGTGAGGTGTCTCAGGCTGCGATACCTGCAGTTGCAGGTCACCCCGAGCGCGCCTCTTCCCCCGATCGTGACCCAGGATCCCATTGACGAAGGACACACGCCGGCGCGCACGCCGCCGGCTCGGCCGTTGCTGGAGAGTTTCCAACCCCTGCGCCGGGCCGAAGAAGTTCTGCTTCGTGCTCATCGAAGCGGCGAAATCGCCAAGGTCGGCTTGCGACGCCCCCTCGTGCCTTCTGCCGAGACCACGATTCGCGGCGCGTTCGTCAGCTTTCTGGCCCGAGGCGGCGATGGGGGTCACGCCGGCGCGCGCCGCATCGAAATCGTCGGCGCGTGGCTCCAAGGGCGCATCGACCTGCGCGACACCGTGGTCCGCGAGAGCCTTTGGTTCTACCGCTGCGTTTTCGACGCGGCGCCACGTTTCGAGGGCGCGCGCATCGGCGGAAGCGTGAGTTTTCCGGATTGTTTGCTGGCCGGGCTGCGCGCCGAGTCTTGCTCCTTCGCCGGTGACCTGGCGCTGAACTCGGGCTGCACCATACGCACCGAAGTGCGTCTGGCGGGTGCGACGATCGGCCAGGATCTGAACTGCGAGCGTCTGCGATTGCGAAGCAGCGACCGATCGGTGTCACTGCCGCGCAGGCGCCTGATGGCGGACGGCGCGCAGATTGCGGGCGACGCGATCCTGGCAGGCGGGTTCGAAGCCGACGGCGATGTGCGACTGGTCGGTGTGCGCATTGCCGGCGACCTTCGTGTCGCAGACGCTCGATTGACCGGCAGCGTCGACAGCGAGGGCGTGCGCGGCGACGCGCTCAACCTCGACAAGGTCCGCGTCGCGGGGCGGGTCTGCCTCGACCGAGGATTTTCGGCGGCGGGCGCCGTGCGCCTGAAGCGTGCCCGCATCGACGGCGATCTCGACTGCAATGGTGCGGCCTTCGATGTCTTCGGCGACGCGAGCCTGAATGGCTGTGCCGCGCTGCTGCTCGACCGAGCGAAGGTCGGCGGCTCGCTGGTGCTGACACGATTGAAGCGCCCGTTGATGGGCGCGTCGCTGGCAGGCATGCAAGTCGGCGCCCTGCAGGACGACTCATTCACCTGGGGCGGGCGGCTCGCCCTCGACGGCTTTACCTATGCCCGCTTCGCGGAGGGCGCCCCCACCGGCGCGCCGTTTCGCCTGTCGTGGCTGGCCAAGCAGGAGCCGGCTCAAATGGGTCGGGATTTCCGCCCACAACCCTGGCGTCAACTGATCGCCGCGCTGCGCGGCATGGGCCACCACGACGACGCGCGCAACGTGGCCGTCGAGCGCGAATCGCACCTTCGTCGCATCGGGCGCGTGAGCGCCGGCGCTCCGCGCGTCTTGCGCTGGCTGCCGAGGCTCGGCCATCGGATGTTCGGCCTGTTCGCGGGCTACGGCCACCGGCCATGGAGACTGGTCGCGTGGATGTTCGTGACGTGGCTGCTTTGCAGCGCGATGTACTGGGTGGCAGCCGAGCGCGGCGTGATGGCACCGACGAACCCGCAGGTCTTCAACGACCCGCGTTACGGGCATTGCAGACCGGGCAATTGGACGCAGTGTCCGGCCCTGCCCACCGAATACCCGGCGTTTCACCCCTTCGCCTATTCGCTCGACCTTCTGCTGCCCCTGGTCGATCTCCAGCAGGAGCATCGATGGGCCGCCATGAGCGGCTCGGCGCAGCACGCGGGCAGCAGCGAGCCTCGGACGGTCGATCCGTGGGGCGGGGCGACGCGCATCGTGTCGTGGCTCGAGATCCTGTTCGGGTGGGCCGCGAGCCTGACGCTCATCGCCGTCGTCGCGGGCCTGTTCAACCGCGACCGCGACCGCTGATCGGCGCGAGCGTCACGCGGGTCGGATCCGCACCACCGGCCGGTTAGGTTTGCGCCGCGCGACCTCTTCGAAGCCCGCGTCGTCGAACATTCGCTTGGCGCCGAACCACATGAAATCGTCGTTCGATCGGCCCCGCTTGTCGACCGGGTACGCCTCGAGCAGCTTCACGCCGCGCTTCTTGGCGTAGCGGATCGCGCCATCGAGCAGCGCGCGCGCCACGCCTTGCCCGCGGTACGGCGCCGGCACGACGAAGCAAACGATCGACCACACCGCCTGGTCGTCGACCGGCTTCATCACCGGCGAGCGCTTGAGCTTCGCGTAGTGCTCGCGCGGGCCAAGCGACACCCATCCGACCGGTGCGCCCTCGAGGTAGCCGATCAACCCCGTCACCTCGCCGGTATCGACCAGCGCTTGCAACTCGCGACGGCGGGCCTCGGCGAAGGTGGCCCCCTTCGGCGGCGCCGGCGCTGCGCCGCTGTAGCGGTAGTACATGCACCAGCAGCAGCGCGCGATCGAGCAGCCTTGGGCGCGAAACACCGCTTCGAGATCGGGCCATCGTGCAGGCGTCAACGGCTCGATCGTCAGCCTCATCGCTTGTTCACACCCTGGAGCTCAGGCACCGTACACGCCGCGTTCGCTCCAGCCGAGCTCACGCATGTCGGCGTCGCGCAGGGGGGCGTCGCTCGGCATCAGGAACTCGTCGAGCTGCGGCGGCTTGATGGTGGTGCCGGCGAGCATCGCGTGCGCCTGGCCGCGATGGTGCGTCTGGTGCATCAGTAGGTGCGCGAGCACGTGGCCCGCGCGGTCGCGCTGCACGTTGCCTTCGCCGCGGTCCATCGCGACGGGGCCGGCGGCATCGTCGAGGCGGTCGCAATACGCGATCAGCCGCTCGTCGCTCGCGCGCTGGCGCGGGGCGAGTTCGGCGATCGTGTCGGCGGGGACGAAGGCGTCGTAGTGGGCCGCCATGGCGTTCACGCCTTCGAGCGCGTCGAGATAGTAGAGGTCGACCGCCAGGACGTGATTGAGCGTTGCCGCGAGGCTCGGAAAGAAGCTCGTGCGCGGCGCGTGGAAGTCCTCGCTGGACAGCGGCGCCATCGCGGCATGCAGGCGATGGTTCGCGAGGCGGTTCGCCCGCGCGGCAATGCGCAGGTGCTGCAGCAAGTCCATCGATTCAGCCACAGCCTGGCTTCGGCTTGCTCGGCTTTTCGACGAGCGCCTTCGAGGATTTCTTCAGCGCCATCAGAACGGTCCCTGCGCGAGCCAGCGCTCGATCTGCGCTCGCCGGTCGTGGCCCCAGAACGGCTCGCCGTCGACGAAGAAAAACGGCGCACCGAACACGCCGGCGGCGATCGCCGATTCGTTCGCCTGTCTCAGCGCGTCCTTCCATTTCGGATCGCTCCACACCGCCTGCGCCTCATCACCGTCGAGCCCGAACTCGATCGCGAGCGCCTTCAGGCGCGCCGGGTCGCTGAGATCGGCTTCGCGCGTGAACACCGCGCGCAAGCCCGCATGCGCCCACGCAGCGGCACGCGACGCGTCGCCGGCTTGCAGCCACCAGTACACGCGCGCCGCGTTTTGCGTCGGGATCGGGAACTTGGGTGGCAGGATGAACGGCACGCCGGCAAAGCGCGCCGAGCGTTCGAAGTCATGCAACGAATATTCGCGTTTGATCGGGTGCGACACCGGGCTCTTCAGCTCGGCCGCCTGGAACGTGACGCCGAGCAGCATCGCGTGCCAGCGCACGGTGCGTGCGTGGCGCGCCGCCAGCGCCTCGATCCATTCGGAGGCGATGTAGGAGTACGGCGACGAGAAGTCGAAATAGAACTCTATCGGCGCGTGCGAGGGCATGCGCCAAGCGTACTCCAGCCGCAAGCACTTCGCACGTGCGCGTGACCGCTCACAGCGCGCGGCCGATCAGGATCTTCTGCACGTCCGACGTGCCTTCGTAGATCTGGCACACGCGCACGTCGCGATAGATCCGCTCGACCGGAAAGTCGCTGACGTAGCCGTAGCCGCCGTGGATCTGGATCGCCGCGCTGCACACGCGCTCGGCCATCTCGCTCGCATTGAGCTTGGCCATTGCGGCTTCCTTCAGGCACGGCCGACCCGCGTCCTTCAAGCTCGCGGCATGGTGGATCAACTGGCGCGCGGCCTCGATCTGCGTCGCCATCTCGGCGAGCCGGAACTGCACCGCCTGGTGCTCGAAGATCGGCTTGCCGAAGGCCACTCTTTCCTTCGCGTACTTGAGCGCCGCGTCGAACGCGGCGCGCGCCATGCCGACGCTTTGCGCGGCGATGCCGATGCGACCGCCTTCGAGGCCCGACAGCGCGATCTTCAGCCCCATGCCTTCTTCGGCGAGCAGGTTCGCCGCCGGCACGCGGCAGTTCTCGAACAGGATCTGCGCGGTGTCGCTCGCGTGCTGGCCGAGCTTGTCTTCGAGCCGCGCGACGATGTAGCCCGGAGCGTTCGTCGGCACGATGAACGCGCTGATGCCTTTCTTGCCGGCAGCCTTGTCGGTGACCGCCATCACGATCGCGACGTCGCCGTTCTTGCCGCTCGTGATGAACTGCTTGACGCCGTTGAGCACATAGTCGTCGCCGTCACGCAAGGCGCTCGTCTTCAGACCAGCGGCCTCGGAGCCCACATGCGGCTCGGTCAGGCAGAACGCGCCGAGCATGTCGCCGCGCGCGAGCGGCTTCAGCCACTGTTCCTTCTGCGCGTCGTTGGCCCACGCCATCAGGATCGAACACACCGGACAGTTGTTGACGCTGACGACCGTCGACGTGGCGCCGTCGCCGGCGGCGATCTCCTCGAGGATGATCGAAAGACTCAGATAGTCGAGCCCCGCGCCGTCCCATTCGGTGGGCACCGCGACGCCGTAGCAACCGAGATCGGCCAGCCCGCGCAGTTCGGCCTTCGGGAAATGCTGCTCCTTGTCCCAGCGCGCGGCATGCGGCGCGATGCGATCCTGCACATAGGAGCGCACCGCGTCCTGCACGGCGATGTGGTCGGCGCTGAGCAGCATCGCGAAAGCGTGGGCTCAGACGAGCTCGATCGCCAGTGCCGTCGCCTCGCCGCCGCCGATGCACAGCGCCGCGACGCCCTTCTTCTTGCCGACCTTGCGCAATGCGCCGATCAGCGTGACGACGATGCGTGCGCCGCTCGCGCCGATCGGGTGGCCGAGCGCACACGCGCCGCCGTGCACGTTGACGATCTCGTGCGGCAGCTTGAACTCATGCATCGCGGCCATCGTCACCGCCGCGAAGGCTTCATTCACTTCCCAGAGATCGACCTCCTTGGCGGCCCAGCCGGTCTTCTTCAGCACCTTGTCGATCGCACCGATCGGCGCGGTGGTGAACCAGGCCGGCGCCTGCGCATGCACTGCATGTCCGACGATGCGTGCGAGCGGCTTGCAACCCAGGCGTTTGGCAGTCGACTCGCGCATCAGCACCAGCGCCGCGGCGCCATCGGAGATGCTCGACGCGTTCGCCGCGGTGATCGTGCCGTCCTTCTTGAACGCGGGCCGCAGGCCGGCGATCTTGTCGAGCTTGGCCTTGAACGGCTGCTCGTCGAATTTGATGACCGTGTCGCTCCCCTTGCCCGCGACCGTGACCGGCGCCATCTCCCAGCTGAAGCTGCCGTCCTCGTTCGCTTTCTTGCTGCGCTCGGTCGACTTGATCGCGAAGTCGTCCTGCGCCTCGCGGCTGAACTGGTACTTGGCCACACACTCCTCGGCGAACACACCCATCGCTCGGCCGCGCTCGTAGGCGTCTTCGAGCCCGTCGATCGCCATGTGGTCGTACAGCTGTGCCGCGCCGTAGCGCACGCCCTTGCGCGCGAAAGCGAGGTGCGGCGCATTCGTCATGCTCTCCATGCCGCCGGCGACGACGACTTCGGCGCTCTCGGCCTTCAGCATATCGTGCGCGAACATCATCGCGCGCATGCCCGAGCCGCACATTTTCGACAGCGTGACCGCGCCGGCCGACTGCGGCAAACCGGCGCCGAGCGCCGCCTGGCGCGCCGGCGCCTGCCCCTGGCCGGCCATCAGGCAGTTGCCCATCAGCACCTCGTTGACCGCGTCGCCGGTGATGGCGGCGCGCTCGACCGCGGCCTTGATCGCGACCGCGCCGAGCTGATGCGCAGCCAGTGCACTGAAGTCGCCGAGCAGGCCGCCAATGGGCGTGCGTGTGGCGGAGACGATGACGATGGATTCGGACATGACAAGCTCCTTGGCTGAAAAAAACGGTTCAGGTGGCAATGATGCTTCCAGGCCGCACTTCCATAGCGACGCAACGGACATAGGCCTGGAAGGCGGGGTCCTCGCCGCGCAGCATGAGCGGCAGGGCGTTGTAGAAGTCGTCGCGGCGGCACCACTCGCGGATGTAGTCGTCCCAGCTGTTCCAGCGCCGGCGTTCGGTTGCGCTCATGTTGTCCTTGTACGCCACCAGGTAGGCGCGCTCGAACAGGGAAATCAGCATGTCGAAGATGACGAGCCTGCGCTCGATCTGCTCGGGTGTCGGGTCGGGCAGCGGCGTCGCGGTGCGCAGCCGCAGGTCGGCGCTGTCGAGCACGATCTTCAGGAAGTCGTTGTAGGCGTCGGAAAGGAGCTGGTAGCCCTCCTCCTCTTCGTTCTCGCGCTCGCGCCGCTGCTCGAACAGGAACACGCCGATCGCGAACGGCAGGCCGACCACCGTCACGCCGAAGCTGGCGAGCTCGAGCGC
>Ga0184637_10001718_pt1 | contig 14453 bp, 8 predicted proteins | sample PLM3_127_b2_FD_133143 | JGI IMG/M metagenome (GOLD analysis project Ga0184637, IMG submission 133143) | Groundwater sediment microbial communities from an aquifer in East River, Colorado, USA - PLM3_127_b2 | ecosystem: Environmental > Terrestrial > Soil > Riparian zone | place: USA: East River...
AGTGGGGAAGGCGGTAGCGGCGGCCATGCCTTAGCGCCGCCCTCCCATTCCAAGCGATGGCGGCGGATGCCTTAGCGCCGCCCTCCCATTCCAGCTGGCGGAGAGACCTCAAGAGAAAACCCATGAGAATGGACTCTAGTCGTGACCGGCTAGAAATCGCTCTTCTCGCTGCTCCGGATCAGGCGGAACTCCCCGATCCCGAGGTCGTCCACGAAGACGAACTGCCGGCCGATGCCGGTGGACAGTTGCTTGGATGGGAAAAGCTCCTCGCCGCGATAGTCATAGATCCACACTTCAAAAGCCCGGGAGTCCTCGGGTGCGATGGCACGGGCGCCACGCAAATCGCCGCCCGTCCCGCGATCGAGCTCATCGAGCGCCGCGTTCAAATCGTTTCCCTGAACCGGAACGACCTCGCGGCGGATCTCGTCCGCTTCGCCGTACTTGATGTAGACCCGGCCGCGGTCGGTGCGCATCCCAGGTTCGATGTTGGTGGTGAAGTTGGCGTTGGCGTAGTCGACCCGCCGATCAAACTCCTCTCGGGTGGCGTTGCCGGGACCGGGGGTGGGGTCATGACGGGTCCAGAAAGCCTCGATGTAGCGCTCCCTGGCCCCGGGTCCCAGCGCCAGGAAGCGGTCCTGCTCCTCCCCCTGGATCAAGAACGGGATGATGGCCTCGGTCTCCAGCAGCCAGCGAACCCAGTTGGACGCCGCCCACAGGACGTCGAAGGAGGCATCGACCGCGGCCCGCCCCCCGCCCGCCTCTTGCCTGACGACCACGCCAAGCGAGTAAGTCCCGGCCGGCACGCCGCTCAAGTCGAAGCTCGTGGTGTCGATCCAGGTCGAGCTCTGGCTGGAGAGCGTGTGCATCCAGCTCCGAATCTCCTTCCCATCGAGGTCCCGGAGGCGGTAGTGGAGCTGGTACTTACGCCGCCCTTCAACCGCCGACTCAGTCAGGTCGTAGACTTCCAGATAGGTAACACCCATTCGATTCACGGCCCCGTAGACGCGGCCCGGATTGGGCTCCACCTCGAGGCCCAGATCCGCCACCCCCGACTTGAGGAAAGTGGGTTCCTCGCCCTGTCGGCTGGCTGATCGGGCGAACTCGAGGTCGGAGATCGAGAGGTCGGCCTCAGGGAAGTGCCGGAGCCTGAGCACGGCCCCGGCTTGGCCGGCGCGGCGACTCTGGGTGAACACGTGGAACAGCCCGCTCTTGCGGGCGTTTCGATCCTCGACCGAGGCGTGCACGGAGTCGGTCTCCGCCGGCGGCGCCACCCGGAGCTGGAGCACTTGGGTGTGCGCGGACGAGGTCACCGCCTCGGGGTCACGCTCCCAGAAGTCCAGGGGATAGGACTTGGCCTCGAGCTTTCGGCCGGTCCGGTAGAACTCCAGACGAAGCTCGATTCTCGCCCGGTGCCGATCCCCCTCCTTCCGGAAGGCCAGCTCGTCGTGGTCGATCTCGAGGTAGAACTCGGACTCGGTGGTGCCGGCACCGGAGCGGAAAGCGGCATGGTCCAGCCGGAAGTGAATGTCGCCCGACCCCACGACCGGGAAACCACCGGCCTGCGCCGCCAGCGAGCCTAGGACGCCCCCAACGAGAGCAACAACAAACGAGGCAGCCCGGACTCGCCGTGCTGCCTCGCGTCCAAGACGAGGAAATGGCCTCAGCCTAGAACCCCAGCTCCACCGAGACTCGATGCACGCTGCCGAGGGTCTCGAAATCGTTGAATGCATAATCGACTCGGGCGGTCGCCGCCGTCGAGGCCGGGAACTTCACCCCAGCCCCCGCCGTGAGCCCCTCGGAATCGTAGTTGAACTTGTAGCCGCCGCGAAGGAAGAAGAAATCTCGGAAACCATACTCGCTCCCGAAGTTGCCTCGCTCCGCGTTGTCCGGGGGATGGGAAAACTCGACCGCCGACAGGACGGCGTGCGGCCCGGCCGCCAACAGCTTCACCGAGCTGCCCAGGCGGAACATGATCGGCATCTTCACCGAATCCTCGATGAACTGCATCTCGGCGCCGATGTTTGAGATGGCCATGCCGATCCGCAGCGAGCGGAAGCCGGTGTCGTAGAGCACGCCGAAATCGAAAGTCGCAGTCGTGGCGTCGATGTCCGCCAGGGTTTCCTGCACGAAGTTGCCGGTAATTCCGGCGGAGAACTTGTCGGTGAACGAACGGCCGTAGGAGACGCCGAAGCTGACGCTCCCGGCGTCGAAGAAGGTCCCATCCCCCTCGGGATGAGTCGTGTCGGTCCGGAGCACGGGGTCCATGGTGAGGGCCCGGGCATGGACGGCGAGCATGCCAGGGATGAAGCCGACCGAGAACACGTACGTCCCCTGATTGAGATCGAGCTCAGCCGGCCAGGCCGAGTGGTGGAAGGCCAGGATATTCCCCTGGAGCCTGGCCAACCCCGCCGGATTCCAGTAGACCGTGCTCGCATCGTCGGCAATCGCGGTGTAGGCGTCGCCCATGGCCGAGGCCCGCGCCCCGATCCCGATCTTTAGGAACTGACCCCCGATGGTGCCCACCTTTTCGAAGATCTCGGTCGCTCCGGCCGGGCCGGCAGCCAGGACCAGAACCAGGGTCAGCACCCCGATCAAACGGCTCACGACGCTACCTCCTTCGTCATCGACGACACTCCGGATCACACACTACCGGATCACCACCAGTTTGCCCACCGTGCTCCCCATCGGCGCCTCCACCGAGTAGAGATAGATCCCGGATACGATGTCCTGCCCGTTGCGGGTGATCAGGTCCCAGTAATGGGTGCCGCCGTCCTGTTCCTCGGGGATCAGCGTTTGCACCATGTCCCCGGCCAGGGTGAAGATCCTCACTGTCGATTGCGGCGGCAGGTGGTTGAATGCGATCTTGGTGCCCGTTGGGTCGGTCGGGTTGGGCTTCAGATCCCAGCCCGCTCCCCCCGTGTAGGGGTTGGGGACCACGGTCACGTTCTTGACGCTTCCCATGTCGGCGGTCGTGGTCGGGAAAATGACATTGGCCTCGCTCGAGGCAGGGCGCGTGTGCAACTCGATCAGCCGATTCTCGCCCCCGATCTCCTCCATGGTCTCCGAGTAGGCCGTGACGACGTAGAAGTACGGGTAACCGGGAAGCACATTGCGGTCGAGATACCGGTAGAACCCCTTGCACCAGGTGGTGTCGCAGACCGTCGCCACCAGCGAGTCGGCAATCTCGTAGCAGGGGCTTCCGTCGGGGTAGAGGCAGTTCGGACGTAGCCTGGCGACCTGCAAGTGCCGCGGCTGGCAAGTCGTGGCCTCGATCTGGCGGCGCAACTCTTCCACCCGGAAACCGGGGTCGACGATGTAACCCAGCGGACAAGAGCCGATGTCCTTGGAGAAGACTTTGTCCCGAAGCTCAGACGGGAAAAGGGCGGTGTTCTCCGGCCGATTCTCGAGCACCGACACCGGGCAGGGGCTGTCCTGGGGCCGGTTCACCTCACCGTCCAGTTGGCCATCCAGCCGATCGAGATAGGTCTCGAAGGCCTCATGGCTGGCCACGCAGAAGTCCCAGGTCACATAGTCGTCCTCGTCGTTGGGATTGCCGCCCGGCACCAAGGCGGTCAGCTTGACGCAGCTCGAGTCAGCCGTCTCCGAGAAATCGCCCAGCAGCTGGAAGCTCTCGGTAGCCACACTCTCCGACTGCCGCGTCCAGTTGGCGGCCTTCCACACCCGATAGCCCTTGAAATTCTTGGCACCGGTGATCGGGTTGATCGACTTGTCAACGATGTTGTCCCAGGTGAGGAGGACCTCGCTCGACCCGGCCGTCTCCGGGCTCTGATTCGGCGTGAGACCCAGGCAATCCCGGTCGGCGTCTTCGACCCCGGTGACCTGGCCGCTGGTGGCGATGCCGATCAGCGGCGCCGGCGGCGGAGCGACGCCGATCCAGTTCACCCGTGTCTCTTTGCCGTTGGCCCCCGTGCAGAGGTGAGCCTCGTTGTCGCAGTCGCCGTCAATCCAGGTGCATGTACCTCGCTCGCACTGGACCTCGGCGTTGGAAGGATCACAGTCGTCGTCAATGGTGTTGACCGGGCCGCCCGTGTTGCAGAACACGCACTTCTCACGCCCTTCGCGGCCGGTTAGCGCATTCCCGTCGAGGTTGAAGAAGTCGCCGTCGAAGATCCGTTGGGCGTTGATGGCGTTGGTCTTGAGGCCGTTCTGTCCCTCGAAACCCTCGCCGATGACGAACGCCACCTGGAAGGTGAGGAAGGTGTCGGGGAGGAGCTCCGAGAACGGACCTACCGCCATGACGTAGCGGTAATCCCGCGGATCGCGCGGAGGATCCTGGATGAATATCCCCTCGTCGGTGCGGGAGCTGCGCGAAAGCAGCTCGTAGCGCTCGAAGTCGTTCTCGGGGTCGCGAATCGAGCCGCCCTGGGCGAACCAGACGAAAGTGCGGATACCCACGTCGGCCGGCGCGACCAATCCGGTCGGGTCGATTGAGTGGCCGAGGAAGAGACCACCAAACCAGCCCGGCACATCGCCGGTCTTGATCAGGCCAGACAACCCTGCGTCGGGGAGGTCACGCATGAAGGCGAGCTGGAGCTTGACCTTGCTCCGCCGGCAGTTGGCCGGTGTTGACTGCCGGATGTCGGTGATCGTGGTCTCGATCTCAGCGAAGCCCACCACGTCGTCCAGATACATATTGGGGTACTCGTCGTTGTCGGCAGGACCGACATCCGAGTCGACAAAGAAGCCCATGTAGATATCGCGAAGTGGACGAGTGCCGTCATTCCAGATCTTGTAATCAACGCCGATCATGTTCTCGGCGCCGCCCGACGAGTAGGAGAAGCTCCGTTGTTGCACGCGGAGGAACAAGGGGACGTGCTCGGCAAAGAATTCGGTCGAGGCTTCTCCGTAGTCGGTGTACTCGCAAGAGAACATCTGCTGCGAGATGGCCTCGAAGTCTTCGTCGATCCGGCCGTCCCCGTCGTCGTCCTTGCCGTTGAAGAAGTCCTCGTTGATATGAGAGAGATCGTCGAGGCCGCTGGCATCACCGTCATCGTCGGCCGACGTGGCGTCACCGGTGGCGCTGAAGCGGGCGCCGCCGCGCTGGCCCTCGAAGCTGGTGTAGATGCGGTCCCGCGGGTCATCGAAGGCGGGCAGGAACTCGGTGTCGTAGGCGCCGGTCGAGACATGGGGGTTGCCTTCCGCGTCGACCGCGCCAACCCACAGGCCGGCCATGAACAAATATTCGTTGTTCGATCCCGGCGGCCACTCGGCCGAGGGTCGGGAACAGAAGCGGCCGAAGAAGTCCCCCAACCAGCCGCCATTCGACATGTGGAGGAGGAGATTCCCAGACGAATGGATGAACACGCAGCCGCGCTCGAAGATGGCCTCCGGGGACCCCTTGTCCCCCATCAACTCTTCGAGACCCGGATAGTATCGGCCGTCGTACCCAGGCGCCCTGACCTTGTCCGAGTAGGCGGCGGCCGGGCCGGCTCTCAAGGCCAGGAGAAGGACGAGAGCAACTGCCGCTTTCATCTGCATCGCCGGGCTCCCTATCGTCGCGCTTCGCATCGCCGGGCTCCCTATTGCCGCGCTCGGCATCGTCGGGCTCCCCATCGCCACCCTCCGCATCACCGTTGCTCCGCCTAGAAGGTCACGCCCACCCCGACCCGGACCACCCGCCCTTCACTGAACACCCGGGGATCATTGAGGGTGACCCAATCGGCGAGCCCGTCGCCGTCCCGGTCGTCGCCCAGGAAGGCGCCCCCCGCCAACCGGGTCTCGGTGTAGTAGGCCGCGTAGTCGATCAGGTCATCCGATGCCTGCAGTCCCGGCGGCCAAATGGTTGGCTCGAGCTCCGCGATGTTGTCCGCGTCGAGCAGGTTCCGCGCTTGCAGGAAGAAGGTGAAGTCCTGCCCCCAGATCTCGTAGAACTTGTCCCCCTGCACATTCAGGGTCGAAGTGGACGGGAGGCGGTCGGTGTTGGTGTCCTTGGGATCGATCTCCTTCTGGAAGCGACCCTTCGGGGTGAAGGGCAGTCCCGATCCGTAGGTCCACACGAAAGCGGACGACCAATTGCCCGGATCTGAGATGTAGAGGGTCCCATTGACCGTATGCCGCTGGTCCCAGTCGAGCGGCTGCTCGGAGATCGGCAGGTAGAGCAGCTCATCGCGGTCTCTCAGGGTCTCCTCCTCGTCCGAGGCGACCCCGGTGGCGATGCCGAAGGTGTAAGCCAAATCCGCCGAGAAGTTGTGGCTGAAGCGCTTGGTCATCGACACTTCGAAGCCACGGGACGAAGCGTAGTCCTGGTTGACGTAGATCGAAGCGTTCTGGACCGCGCCGTTAGCGTCCAGCACCCGCTGGGTGGTGAGCAAGCCGAAGATGTCCTTGAAATAGACCGAGAACTGGCCCACCACATTGGGCGAAAACACGTGCTGCACGCCCGCCTGGTAGGAGATCGTAGTCTCGGCGTCGAGGTCGGGGTTGCCGCGCACCTCCACCAGGTCGCCACGATCCTCAAAGATGAAGATCCGATCCGGGATCTGGAAGTAGCGTCCATAGGTGAAGCTCATCTGATCGCGGTCGGAGATCGGGAAGGCGACCCCCAGGCGTGGCGACAGCTGGGTCTTCACCCGATCGGTCACCTCGCTGCTCGGGATCTGGTCGCCGACCGAGAACACGTCGTAGCGCAGCCCGGCGTTGATCACCATCCCCTCGTGCTCCCAGCGATCCTGCATGTAGAGCGAGCCTTCGGGGTTGTAGTAGTGGAAGTCGGTCTTGGAGCCGCCGTAGGTGCCTTCGCCATTGATCTCGTTCGGATAGCGCAAGGAGAACACCTGGAGATCGTTGTATACGCCCTGTGCGCCCCACTTGATCAGGTTCTTCCCGTGACGCTTGGTCCAGTCGTTCTTGACCGTATAGACCTGGTTGTCGCGGGAGTAGAAACGCGGGTAGTCGCCGTTGGAGACGAAGAACGCCTCCGTCTCGTCGTTGATGTTGTCAATCCAGTAGAACGGCCGCTGTTGCTCATACTCCCAAGGGGCCCGCCCCAAGACCGAGCGTTCGGTGTCGAAGCCGGCGCGGCTGAGCCGGAGGTTGTAGAAGGTCTGGTCAGAAATGTTGTGCCGCCAGACCACCTTGTACTGGTCGAATTTCTCCAAATCGTTGGGAGTGTGTTCGGCGGCGTTGAATGGAATGAAGTTCTCGTTCTCCTGGAAGGGACTGAAACGCCCGTACTCGATCACCTCCCGGCCCTGAGCGTCGACGATAGTGCGGACCTCCACCCAGCCGTTGCGGCTCCAGCGGTGGTCGTAATTGTCCGAGCGGGTGCGGCTGTTCAGATATTCCCCGGTCAGTTTCAGATTGGGAGTGAGCTTGTAGGCCAGCTTCCCCTGAAGCTTGACATCGTTCGACTGCCGGTCCCCGAGCGAAATGAAATCCAACACCCGGTGCCGGCTCCGCTCCTCGGAGGTCTTCAAGTAGGTGTCGGTGAACGTGCCTTCGTAGGACATGAAATAGGTCAGCCCCTTGACCGGGACCGGACCGCCGAAGCCGAGGCTCACCCGGTCGAAGTTGTGGAAAGTACGATCCGGCGCGCCGTAGTCGTCGGTGTAGAACCGGAACTCGCCCGAGAACTGCTCGCTCCCTTCCTTGGTTTCGAGATTGATGACGCCGGAGAGGGCGTTGCCATACTCGGCCTCGTAGCCGCCGGTGATCACCTCGCTCGACTGGAGGGCCGCCGTCCCCACATTGACGCCGGTCTGGCCGAGGGGATCCTTAACCGGGATGCCGTCGATATACGTGGCCACCTCGCCCCCGCGCCCGCCGCGGAAGTGAAGCTCGCCGCCTTGCGACACGACCCCCGCCTTGAGCGCGATCGCCTCGTTCACATCATCGACGGGGAGCTGTCGCAGGTCCTTCGCATCCACCCGATAGACGGTGTCGGCGCGCTCGGGCTCGTCGATCAGCTCTCCTTCCGCCTCGATGAGAACCTCCGGTTCCTCGAACCCCATGTCCTTGAGCTTGAAATCGACCGTCACCCGCTGGCCGGACTGGACCACCACTCCCGCCTTCGACACGGTGGCGAACCCGATATAAGTCGCCTGGACGGTGTACGTTCCTGGCGGAACATTGTCGATGGTGTAAGTCCCGTCGTCAGCGGTGATGCCCCCGAGCATGGTGCCAAGGACGACAACGTTAGCGTACGGCAGGGGCGTATCTCCGGAGGCGTCAACCGCCGTTCCACTGATGGATCCAGTCGTTTGTGCCCAGGCGGGACATGTGATCAGGGGGACGGAGAGAAGGACCATCCCGGCCACCCGGGACCAGGTCAAGTGGTCGACTTTCCAGCCGTTCATCACGATCGAGCTCCTGAAACCTATCCCCAAGTGCGTTCTTCACGTGGTGGAGGGACCTCGTCGGGCCCGGAGGAGTCGGGCATCGAAAGTCTACCCCTCCCGAGCGCTATCGCCAACCTCCGCTTACAGGTCCGGCGCCGCTTACGGGTCCGGCGCCCCTAGAACCGCCCCAGAACCTAGAACATGGAACGGACCTGGAGGTTGAACGCCTTCCGGTCCTGACCTTCCACTGGGTCCGCCGCCCCTCCCGCCCCAGGATCGACAAAATCATAGCCAAACCCGAGATCGACCAGCACCTGCCCGGAGGAGCTGCGGTAGCCGGCACCGGCGGCCAGCCGGTGGGTGGAAAACTCCCGCTCCGGGTCGTCGCGATCCCGGTTGGCGTCGTCGAGGAGCAGCCGATAGCCAGCCCGGAGCACCAACGGCAGAGCCACCGCGATCTCGGCCCCGCCCCCCAGCTCCAGGCTTGAAGCCCCCACCCGGACGACCGGGCGGCTGATCCGATTGTCTCGATCCGCCCAGCCATAGGCCAGCTCGGCAGCGAAAAGGCCGCGCCCGCGGGGCAAGAAGTAGGTCGAGCCGGCGGTTCCTCTCCAGTCGGTCAGACGCTCGGATTTGGAGGTCACGAAAGAGTTTACGTTCTGAGCCGTGAACTGCCAGAACTCCTGTTGCCGCGCCTCGAAAGCGGCTCCCCAGACCATCGGACGGCCCGAAAGCCGGCCCTCCCAGCGGGTGCGGAAGGCCGAGCTGCGGAACCCCTCGCTGAAGGAGGACCGCTCGATCCGAATGGTCCTCAGAGTGGGGTTCAGGGGAAATTGGGCCGACCAGTTCATCTTCACCGTCTCCTGGCCCTCGAAGGAGTCATAACGGAAATCCACCCCGCCCTTCACCGACTCCCAGGCGTTGCCCAGGAGATGGAGCTGATACCCCACGGCGGGGCGTTCCCAGTCGAAGACATCGTCGTGCAACTGGTCCGCCGAGATCCCCTTGACGTCGGTGCGGCTGAGCCGGCCGTTGGCGCCGGCGACCCAATGGCGGAACGGACCCCGGGCTTCCAGCACGCGGACGGCCACACTCGCCCGGATCAACCCCGTTTTGGCATCGTGGTCGATCTCGTAGGAAGTGATGGATTGGCGGTCTTCATTTTCCTTTGAGAGGCCGACTTCCATGCCCGCGGCCAGCTTGCTTCCCAGGCGCCGAGCGTAATGGGCGGTGATCGCCGGCGAATTGAGATCGCTCTCGAGCAGGGTGCCGTCGGTCGAGCCCGAAATGGGGTTCTCGACCGGCAGGCCGAATCTGCGCCGGAAGTCCGGGGTCACCAGGCGCTCGCTCGACCCGATGAGATAGTCCACCGACCCCCCCAGCGCATACTTCGACGAGGGGATCATGTTGACCCGCACGCCGGCGGGAGAGACTTTGACGTCCTGATCTCGAAGACTGGGACGGGTGCGGTCGAACCACTGCCGCCGGCCGACGAAGGCGTCCACATGACCGGTCGGCTTATCGTCGAGATGGCCGGCCAGGTTGCCGGCGAAGTCGAGAAGGTGGATCTCGTTGTTCTCGTCTGGAACCGCCACCCGCATCCCGCCCAGGGCCTGGAGCCGGGCGCTGGGAAGGGCGGGGCCGAACTCCAAACCGCTGTCGAGCGACCACGCATCGAAGATCTGCGCCCATGCGGGGTCGCTTCCCCAGGGCATCGACGCCAGCGCCAAGACGAGCGCGAGCGCGACTCCACCCACCGGCGCCACCCACCTCGATTGCATCTCATCCCTCGCTGCCGGCGGCCCTCCTCGCCCCCGGCGGAAAGTCGCCACCATGTCAGAACCGGAGCGTCGAGCTGAAATAGAGACTGGTCAGGGTCTCCTCAATCTGGACGATGCGCAGCGGCTGGCCAGGCGGCGGCGGCGTGGGGAAGAACTCCGAGTGCTCAGAGAAATCGAGCTTCGTGCGGTCGATCGAGACATCGAATCCGACCGTCGAGAAGTGGATGCCCACTCCACCGGAAAGAGTGTTGGCCTCGATCCGGTCGCCGCGGAAGGTTCGGAACCGGTTGGCCACCTCGGTGCTCAGGCTGTCGGCGTTCGAGAGCGGGGTCGGGGCGGTGCGGAAACCGATCCGCACCGGGACCTTCACCTCCCGGTCGCGGTAGAACACGTACTCGCCCCCCAGGTGGAAAGAGTGGGCCTCGTAGAGCTGTGAATCCACCACGATGTCCGCCCCACTCAGGTCGTGGACCACGCTCAGGCTCTCGTTCCACGGGCGGTACTGGAAGTCGGCGGCCACCGTGACTCCGGCGACCGGGGTAGCCGCAATCCCCACACCATAAAAAGTGGGGATCTGGTTGGTGATGCCGGGGATGGGGAATTCGTCCCGAACATTCGTCGGCGGCAAGGGCCCGCCCGCGCTGATGAGCTGCCTGAACTTCCCCTGCCCCCGCTTCTGTTCCACGTCGTAGCCGGGTCGTAGAATGCCGCCGACGGTGACTTGGGGCAGCACCTCGATGCGGGCGCCGAGCTCGATCGATTTGCCGCTCACCGAACGGCGAGTGCGCTGTTCGAGGGTAAAGAACTCGGTACCCTCGAACGCCACCCGCGAAAGGTCGACGTTCTCGACGAACCCGGTGAGCAGATTCACATTGAGCCCGAGCGAGAGCCTCGGGATCACCTGGCCGGCGAGCGACAGGGTGAACGCGTCCACGCCCCCGTTCGAATCGTCGATGTGCTCGAAGGGGATGACGATGCCGCCGCCGACATCGAACTCGAGTAGCTGCTCCTGGCGGAAGAAGAGATCGATCAACCGCCGATAGCTGGCCGCCGCCACGAGCCCGAGCTTCTCCGCTGGCCCCTTGATCGGAAGCGGCGCGGCCCCCCCGATCAAGTAATAGGTGAAGCGGGTCCCGGGGGAATCCTTGATGTTGAGGACGGGGGATTCAGCGAGCCCCCCGGTGGTGAACGTCGCCAGTCCGCCGGTGAAGATCCCGCTCCCGAAGTTGAGGCGGCTCTGGGCGGTGAGCGAGGGGGTCTTGATCTCGGCCAGGCCCGCCGGGTTCCAGCCCACGGCATCCACGTCATCCGCCACGGCGATGTATGCCCCGCCCATGGCGCGGGCGCGAGCGCCAAGAAGGGTGAGGTCAGGGGCTTCTTCGGCGACCGCCGGCGCGACGGCAACGACGGCGATCGCGACCGCAACTGCCCATGCGACGGCGACCGCCGAGGCGACGGCGACGGAGGTTGAGACCAGGCGAGCCCAATTGTGCATCAGTGCACCTCTCGAATCGGTCACCGGGCGGAGGCGGCAAACCCGGCGGCGATGGCCGCCGCGCTCCAGAACAGGGTCTCGGTCACCGTCCGGCGGCGGTCTACGGTGATCAAGGAGATCGACTCGATCTCGTCGCGGGCGAGCAGCGCCCCACCCAGCTTGGGTCGCTCGCTCAGCTTTCCGGCATCTTCCGCCGACTGGCGGAGCGGCGTCCACTCATCGAGATCGGTGAGCAGCTCCCGCTGCGAGAGCTCGATGAACTCATCGGTCACCTCGTCCACCTCGGCCTCGAACAGGCTGTCCCCCTGGACATAGCGCACGGTCGAGCCGGGCACCAGGCGGCCGCGGAGCGACCTCTCTCCCTCGAACTTGATCTCGAATTCCCGGCCATCGGTGATGTCCACTCCGGTGGCGCCTAGCGTCACCCGCTTGGCGCATCCGGTCGCCGTGGTGAGGACGAGCAGGAGACCAGCAAAACCGAGGAGAAGGCGAAGAGCACGCTCGCGGATCGCCTTGTGCGCCGAAGTCGCCTTGTGCGCCAAAGTCGCATTACGCGCCGAAGTCGCCTTGCTCACCACACTCGCCACAGTCGACACAGTTTTCATTCGGGTTGCGAGGGGCCGCGGCCGCCCCTCCTGTCCTCTACTACTAAGGTTGGAACCGAATTTGGATGACCGGCGATCCGGCATGGACTCGACCAGCGTTGTTCATGATGGCGATCGCCATGGAATACGGCTCCGCCTGGTTCAGGTTGAAGTCGATGTCCTCGGGGTTACCTACGGACAGCAACCGACTCATCTCCAGTGACCATGTCCCTTTCAGGACGGATCCCCCGAAGATCCCCACCCACTGGCCACGGGCCTCGACGTTATGGCGGCTCTGGCGGGCGCCCTCGCTGGCTGGGCGGCTGAGCAAGGTGGCCGAGAGATCGTCTCCCTCCACCCAGTCGAGGACATCCTCTTGCTCAAACTGCCGGCAGGGATTTCGCCGCGAGCACGTGTTCAAGGGCGAGGCCGAGGCGTCAAAGACATACTCGCAGGGCCGCATGAAATCGTTGTCACGGATGCTGGGCCGTCCGTCCTCGTCGAGGGCGTCGGGGATCTTGAGCGGCCGCGGCGCCCTTCCGCCCCCGCTGCAGTTGATCAGCGTGTAGTTGTTGCGGAAGAACCCCGACCCTGGGTCGTCAATTCGCCCGCCGCTGTCCGCGTAGCCGTCATCGGCGAAGCCCACCCGCAGTGCTCCCGAGAGTTGGAATTGGATTGGGTTGGTGCGTGCCGCCCGCCACTGCCAGATGTCCACCGCGCCGTTCAGCGGATGCATGTTGCCGTGACAGGCCACCTGACACCCGCGATCGCGGAACGTGCCGCTCTGGTCGCGCGCGCTACCCATATCCCACATGATCGCCAGCCGGTCCTCATCGTCTGACGAGAGCCTCCAGTTGCACCTCACCAGCAGGCTGTCGCACCCGGTCGGGGCGAGACTCGTCCCTGGATCCCAGATCAGGCGGGGGCCCAGGCGATCCGGCTCCTCGTCGGGCCATTGGACGAGGACATAGATGCGCGTGCTGTCGTGCGCCACCTTGACCGAGGCGATAAAGTTTCCGCCCTGGTTCCCATTCTCCGGCCCCATCGCGATGTGGTGGTACGGAACCTCGTTCCACTCCGGATCCGTAGCCACGCCGTCAACCAGACGCCGCCGCTCCTCGGTTTCGCCGTCGGGGAGTCGAACGCGCTTTGCTACCGGGACCGCGGTGATCAAGGTTGGGTTGGGAGGCAATCCATCGAGCCCGCAGCCGATGAAGAGGGCGACCGCCGCGGCAAGAACAAAAACGGCCGTCGGGAACGCTGGGGCTCGGCCCACCACACGCGGATCAAGACCCGCGATGTAACTCCGGACACTGCCCGCGCGGGGGGGGCGCGGGGCCCGAGACAGGGTCACCGAATCGAAGCCTCCCGCCGGGGAGAACTCCCCGGCGAAACCAACAAGTTACTTATTTGTAAAGACTTGCAGTTGTCAATCGGGCCCGGGGGAAAACGGAGGTCCGCGGCCGGTGCGGCCACAACGAGCCCCCAATATGGCGTTTCACCCTTTCCGGGTCAACAAATGAATAAACGGAAGGGAACAGCGACTTTCTGGAGTGCAAGCCGCGGCCGGCCGGCCCAGTGCGCCGCGCCGCCCTGATGAGCGACTCCGCGCCGCCCTTGTTCCTGAGCTCCTGCCGGGGCATTCTCGGATGACGGCCCAGGGCTCGAACCAAGCCCGGCTGCCAATCCTATGGAGAGTCCATGAACTTGAACCGCGAGCTCGAGCGGCTGGGCGAGACCGCTCTCGATTGGCTGCTGACCAGCGGCCTGCGCATTCTCCTCATCCTCATCGGTGCGGTCCTGTTGCGGCGGGCCTTGAACGGACTGGTCCGGCGCATCCGCCACACTCTGCCCGCCCGGGGCACGGTGAGCGAACACGAGAAGCGAGTCGCGACCCTCATCAGCTTGGCTCAGACCGCGATTGGTCTCAGCGTTCTCGTGGTCGCCGCCAGCATGATCCTGGGCGAGTTCGGGATGACGATCGGCCCGATCCTGGCTTCGGCCGGGATCGCCGGTTTGGCCATCGGCTTCGGCGCTCAGAACCTGGTCCGCGACGTCGTCAGCGGGTTCTTCATGCTGCTCGAAAATCAGTACCGGGAAGGCGACGTGATCCGGGCCGCCGGGGTCGAGGGCACGGTCCAGAGTTTCGGGCTACGCGCGACTCTCCTGCGCTACTTCGAGGGACTCGTCCACTACGTCCCCAACGGGGAGATCAAGGTCGTCACCAACTTTACTCAGGACTGGTCACGCGCGGTCATCGATGTCGAGGTGGGATACCGAGAGGATGTGGATCGGG
>Ga0184637_10001719_pt1 | contig 14449 bp, 10 predicted proteins | sample PLM3_127_b2_FD_133143 | JGI IMG/M metagenome (GOLD analysis project Ga0184637, IMG submission 133143) | Groundwater sediment microbial communities from an aquifer in East River, Colorado, USA - PLM3_127_b2 | ecosystem: Environmental > Terrestrial > Soil > Riparian zone | place: USA: East River...
TCCAGGGACGCGGAACGGGGATCTCGTAGAAGAGCGCAAACTTCATGACACTCCCTTTGGGGTTGGCTGTCTGGGTTCCCGGAGCGTTCGGAACGGATCCTTGTGGGCCCGCCGTCCCGAGCCCTACGGCGGGCACATCCAATGTACGCATCGCCGAGGTGCGTATTTTGCGAAATAGGTATCTTTAAAGCCTATACTTGTCACATACACGAATGGAATTCGGATAATATGATCCGTTACTGGGATAAGCAACCAAATAGATCGGGAGTACTCGGATCCGGAACCCGCGCCCGGTCACGATTCCTGGGTGCGACCCGATCAACAGGGCACCAAGGGGGCACCTGAAGGGCTGTCATAACCCCCCCGTGCGTGGGCGCTGAAGGGAGCAAGAACGTGATCACACCGACTCTGACGATCGGCGGAAAGGCGGTTCCGGGCGCGCGTTCGTTCCCAGTCATCGACCCGGCTCGGGGAACGCCCTTCGCGGACAGTCCCGGCGCCGACGAGTCGCAGGTCGATGACGCGGTAGCCGCTGCCCAGCGTGCTTTCGGGGCATGGGCGGCCCTCACCCAGGAGCAGCGGCGCGTGGTGCTCACGGCTGCAGCCGCGACCATTCAGCAGAGTGCTGATGATCTCGCCCAGCTACTCACCCAGGAGCAGGGAAGGCCTCTCGCGCGCGCGAGAGATGAGGTTCTGGGCGTGCCGGCGCTGCTCGCGACCACCGCTCGATTCGAGCTCCGCAACGAGCTGATCCGCGAGGACGCGAGGGGCCGCGTCGAGCTTCGTCGCAAGCCGCTCGGTGTCGTCGCGGCCATCGCAACCTGGAACTACCCGCTGATGGTGGCGGCCGGCAAGATCTGGCCCGCACTGCTCGCCGGCAACACAGTCGTGCTGAAGCCGTCGCCGTACACGCCGCTCTCTACGCTCCGGCTCGGAGAGCTCCTGCGGGACACTCTCCCGCCCGGAGTCCTCAACGTCGTCGCAGGAGGCGACGATGTCGGACGCCGACTCACTCAGCATCCGGACGTACGGAAGATCTCGTTTACCGGATCGGTTCCAGTCGGAAAGAAGATCATGGCTGCGGCGGCCTCCGACCTCAAGCGGATCACGCTCGAGCTAGGTGGAAACGACCCCGCGATCGTGCTCGCGGATGCGGATATCCCGAAGGTCGCGAAGCGCCTGTTCTGGGGAGCCTTCGCGAACTCGGGACAGATCTGTGTCGCTGCCAAACGCGTCTACGTCGAGGAGCGGGTCTTCGAGCCGCTCGTCGAGGCATTGGGGTCGATCGCACGCGGCGTCAAGGTTGGCTCTGGCTTCGAACCGGACGTCCAGCTCGGCCCGGTCAACAATCGCGCCCAGTACGATCGGGTGAACGAGCTGCTCGAATCGGCTCGCAAGGACGGCGCCACGTTCGTGACGGGCGGCGAACCACTGGCGGGCGATGGATATCTGATTGCCCCGACGCTAGTCACCGGGATCTCGGATGGAAGCCGCCTCGTGGACGAGGAGCAGTTCGGCCCCGCTCTTCCGATCGTTCCGGTTCGCGACGCCGAGGACGCCCTGGAGCGCGCCAATGCGACCCACTTCGGCCTCGGAGGTTCGATCTGGACGTCCGACCGAGAGCGCGGCGTCAGCCTCGCCAGCCGGCTCGAGTGCGGAACCGGATGGATCAACCAACACGGCGCATTCGCATTCGAGGCGCCCTTCGGTGGCTGCAAATGGTCTGGCGTCGGATACGAGAACGGACCGATCGGCCTCGAATCGTTCACCGAGTATCAGGTCATCTCGGAGGCGTTCTAGAGGCCGGCCGCCGGGGTCACTTTCGGAGGAGATCTTGGAGAAGGCCCGCGCGCAGGAGCCCGTCGGCTCGGTCGAGGGGCGAGGTCGCCTTGCAGGCCGGCGCATCCTCGTCGTCGGAGCCGGCACCGAGGCATTCCCCAACGTCGGAGCCCTGCCCGGGAACGGGCGCGCGATCGCCGTCCTCGCGGGTTGCGAGGGTGCGGCGGTCGCCTGTGCCGACCGCGACGAGGCAGCAGCCGCTGCCACCGCCCACGCGATCATCGCGAAGGGAGGCAAGGCCGATGTGGTCGTGGCCGACGTGGGTGACGCGCAGAGCTGCCGAAGGTTGGTCGAAGAGGCCGAGAAGAAGCTGGCTGGACTCGACGGGTTGGTCCTCAACGTGGGGATCTTCCTCGGCCGCAAGCTCGACGGGACCGAGGCCGAGGATTGGACCCGGTCCTTCGAGATCAATGTGCGCTCGCATGCCCTCGTGTCGCGATGGGCTCTCCCGGTCCTGGAGGTCGGATCCTCGATCGTGTTCACGGGCTCGATCGCAGGCCTTGGCGTACCCGGTTATCCCACCATGGCGCCGGCCTATGATGCTTCCAAGGCGGCACTTCTCGGTCTTTGCCGACACGTGGCGGTCGAGGGAGCCCGACGCGAAGTGCGCGCGAACCTGATTGCTCCCGGCTTGATCGATACACCGCTCCAACGGCGTATCGCGAAGGGAAAGGATCCGGTCGTGGACCAGGTTCCCTTGCGCCGGGCGGGCAGCGCGTGGGAGGTGGCGTACGCCGCGCTCTTCCTGCTGTCCGTCGAGTCCAGTTACGTCACCGGTCAGGTGTTGGCCGTCGACGGTGGCCTGACGATGCGTTGACGGGAGGAGCGCCGAGGCTCGGGGCCAGGCGTGCAGTTCCACGCGAGTTTGCCGGCGCGGTCGAGATCACAAGGTGCAGACCGGAGGCGGAGGGAGAATCTGGATGAAGGCCGCGGTGATGTACGAACCCGGTAAGGACTTCGAGATCCAGGACGTGCAGCTGAGCAATCCCGGTCCGAACGAAGTGCTCGTTCGGACTGCGGCAACCGGGGTCTGTCACAGCGATCTGCACGTCCAGAAGGGCCACAGCCAGTACCCCCTTCCGGTGGTGCTCGGCCACGAGGCCGCCGGTGTCGTGGAAGAGGTCGGCTCGGCGGTCCGCTACGTGACGCCTGGCGATCACGTCGTGACCTGCACCGCGGTGTTCTGTGGACAATGCCGTTTCTGTATGACGGGTCGTCCGTACCTCTGCGGTGGCGCTGCCACGCGCAGGGCGAAGCACGAGGCGCCGCGCCTCTCGAGCGAGGGAACGAAGATCAATCAGTACATCCACGTCGGAGCCTTCGCAGAGCAGATGCTCGTCCACGAGAACGTGATCACCAAGATCCGAAGCGACGCCGACCTGGAGGTGATCTGTCTGGTGGGCTGCGCGGTGGTGACGGGTATCGGCGCGGTCGTCAACAGCGCCAAGATCGAGGTGGGCAGCCGAGTCGCGATCTTTGGTTGTGGTGGTGTCGGCCTTTGCGCCGTCCAGGGCGCTGTGCTCGCCGGAGCGGGGCGAGTCATCGCAGTGGACACCAACCCCGAGAAGCTCGAGCTCGCGCGCTCCATGGGAGCGACTGACCTCGTCGATGCCAGCCAGGTGGATCCGGTCGGAACCATCCGAGAGCTCACTGGCGGCGGCGTCGACTACTCCTTCGAGGTGATCGGGCAGAAGAAGACGGTAGAGCAATGCTTCGAGATCCTGGACATCGGCGGAACGGCCACGGTGATAGGCGTCATGCCCAGCGGCACCAAGGCGGAGATCTCTGGCGAAGGGCTGATGTTCCGCAAGCTCCAGGGTACGTCGATGGGATCGGCTCGCCCCAGAGTCGACATTCCGCGCTACGTCGACTTCTACATGGCCGGCAAGCTGAAGTTGGACGACTTGATCTCGCAGCGCATTCCATTGGAAGGTTTGAACGACGCTCTGCGTGCGCTCGACCGAGGCTCGGTAGCCCGGAGCGTGATCACCTTCTCCTGAAGCCGCTCACTCCATCCGCGAATCGGCGCGCGAGCAGCCGAGGTCAGCTTACGCCCAGCGCGCCGATTCGGCTCGGCGCAGACCACTTCGTCCAGCGATCCGGACTCGACTCGAAGGTCCTCCGCTTCTCCGCCGTCACGACGTCGACGAAGAGCAGATGACCGGTTCCGGGATCGAGGTAGCCGCGCGCCTCGACACCTTCGCCCATCGGGAAGAGCTCGGGGATCGTCGGGCAACCGTCGGTCCAGTGATCGGGCGACAGCGCCAGCGGCGCAGACGAGCGGATGCTGACCGCCACGCCGCCGCGCTGCTCCACTCCGGGGTGGAGCGGGGCAGCGTGGTCTTCGTCCAGATAGTCATCGGGTATGTCTTTCCAGCGCAGGGGCTTTGCGGCTGCTTCGGCCCGGGCGAGGCGCTCCGCGAGCAGCTCCTTGCGCCGCGCAGCGGTCGCGCTCGGATCGCCGGGGATCACGCCGTATACGTCCGCCGCGGTCTCTTCGCTGACACGACCCAGTCGCACGTCGGTCTCGACCGCACTCGGCGCACGATCGAGGGGATCACCCCAGCCGCCCCCGGATCCGCAGCGAAACACGAAGCGGTCGCCCGGAAGGAACTTGAAGTCCTGTTGATGAGCTCCGATCACGTCGACGCGACCATCTGCCCGGATCATCCGGAACTCGGTGGTCGCACCGGGATAGCCGCCGGCGGAGCCGACTACCGGAAGGCGCTCGCGGTTCGAGATCGTCGTCCCTCGCAGGCCCGAGGTTCCCGCGAGCTCTACGACCATTTCCAGCCCCCCACCCGATCGATGCTGGCCGGCTCCGCCACGTGCGCTGGGGCGGAGTCGCTTGTGGACGACACGGAGCGGGTACCAGGATTCGAGGATCTCGACATCCGGGAACTCGACGATCTGCTCTTTCGCGACCATGTAGATGCCCCAGTCCGTGCCGTCACGGTCGACGGAGCCCGCAGCTCCGTTGGCACCGGCATCGAGCATCAGCCAGCCATCTTCATCGCCTCCGAGGCCGGGACCTGCCCAGGTGTGGAGGGCGCTGCCCGAAGCCGTCGTGGAGCCGGTCAGGAATCGCCGCGCCTCGCTATGCGGCGACGCTGCGATCGCGAGCATCAGGGTTCGGATCGCCGTCTCCACCGCAGTATTCGCAACGTCGATATGAGCCGCTGCGACGGGTGCCGGCGGCTTGCTATTGAGGATCGAACCCTCCGGACAGCGCACTTCGATGGCCTCGAACAGCCCGCGGTTGTACGGCAGATCCCAAGCGAGGTAGGCCGCGAGATCGACGCCGAGCTCGCTCGTGATGATGTGGGGTTTGGAGTTGACGAAGTGGTCGGTTTGAGGCGAAGCGCCCTCGAAATCGAAGACCAGCCGATTTGTCTCGACGGTGAGGCGACACGGAACGCGAAAGAGTTCCTTGTTCCACTCGCTGCCGCTCTCCGCCCGATACGTGCCGCACTCGAGCTGCCCGATCCGACGTCGCAGCTCCATCTCGGTTCGTCCGGCCAATTCGTCCACGGCTTCAGTGAACGCGTCTGTGCCGAGCTCTCCAACGATGACGGACAGCTCTTCGTGCACGACGTGACAGCCCGCGAGCAGAGCGCGCAGATCCATCTCGACGAGCTGAGCCATTCGGACATTGTTTCTCAGGATCGACCAGACGTCGGACTGCTCTACCCCCTGTCGCAGCAATCGAACTGGCGGGCAGCGGAGGCCTTCCTGATAACAATCGGTGGCCTCGGGCGCGAAGGACCCGGGAACCATGCCTCCGACGTCCATCATGTGGGCCGAGTTCGCCGCCCAGGCCGAAAGGCGATCGTCCACGAAGACGGGGCGCAGCACGAAGACGTCGGAAGCGTGAAGGCCACCCCCGTTGTGTGGATCGTTCACGAAGAACACGTCGCCCGGTGCGAGCGTGTCACCGTGTACGGCGAGGGTCCCACGGACGCAGTTCGTCGCAGCGAAGAAATGGAGCCGGATCTTCCCACCGCCCGCGATCAGCCCGCCCTTGGCGTCGAGCACCGTGCACGAGTAGTCCTTCGATTCCACGACGACGGGACTGATCGCGGTGCGCTGGATGGCCGCGGCACCCTGCTCACAGAGTGCTTCGAGGCGGTGGCGCAGCACTTCGAGCGCAATCGGATCGGTCATGATGTCTCCTTCGCGAGGCGCGGCAGCCGGCATACGGCCGCTCGCGCCGATGGGTTCACGGCCCGGCCCGGTCCGAGCCCCCGTCTCGCTGCCCCAGCTCCATCAGCAGAGTTCCGCGGTCGTCGACGAGGGTTCGCGCGCCACCCGGTACCCAGATGGTCGTGTCCGCCGCGTCCACGAGAGCCGGTCCTTCGAAGACGTGACCGGACTCGAGCGCATCCGCCCTGTAGACGTCCACCTCGAGAGCACGTTCCCGGTCGACTCCTACGCTTCGCCGTGAGTCGACGTCCGGTCGCGTACCGCGGCTAACCCCTCTGTCGCTTCTCGCAGCGAGCACCGCGCGCACCGTGCGCCCCCTCCCGATGGCTCGCAACGCCACGAACTCGACCTGTGAGCCCGTCACGAGCGTTGCCTCACCGTATCGGCTCGCGTAGGTCCTTCGGTAATCGTGGAGCAACCGATCCTGGTCCAGCACTCCATCGGCGATCGGAATGCTCAGCTCCCACGCCTGCCGATAGAAGCGGAGATCGGCCTCGAAGCCGACGGAGCGGTCTTGCGGGCCGATGCCGTCGCTCGCGACGTCGCGGTCGACCCATGCTCCCAGCTCCGCCATGCTGGCGGCGATTCGGCTCGCGTCCACCGGAAGGATCTCGTCGATCGCGCGGGTACGCTCGTGCTGAACGTCCGCCGACGCCGCACCGAAGGCGGACAGGACCGACGCCGCATCGGGAATGAGCACGGTGGGGATACCGACGGCTTGCGCGATCACCGGAGTGAACAACTGGCCGCAGCCTCCGAAGGAGACGATCGCCAGTTTTCGGGGATCGAGGCCTCCAGAAGCGAGTCGAGCCCGGACCGCCTTCACCATCTCCGCCAACGCGATCTCCCGGATTCCCCACGCCGTCTCGAGCTCCGCGAGTCCGAGTGCGTCGCCGAGACGCGCACAGGCGCGCCGCGCCGCTCCGACATCCAGGCGCAGCGCGCCGCCGAGGAAGCGGTCGGGATCGAGGTAGCCGAGCACGACCAGGGCATCTGTGACGGTCGGCTCTGTTCCTCCCCGCCCGTAACAGACCGGGCCGGGAAGTGCGCGCGCTGACTGCGGGCCGACCCGAAGCAGGCCTCGGTTGTCGATCCAGGCGATCGATCCACCTCCGGAGCCGACCGATTCGACGTCGACCGTGGTCTGCGCCGTGAAGACCCCGTGCAGCTCGCCTCGTTGCCGGCGCTCGGGCGAGCCCTTCGTGACGAACGAGACGTCGAAACTCGTTCCCCCCATGTCGCAACAGAGGGCGTTCGAGATACCGCAGGTGCCAGCCACTTCGGCTGCCGCAACGGCGCCGGCCGCCGGGCCGGACTGCGCGAGACGGATGGGCGCTCGCCGTGCCTCTTCTATCGTCGTGGTCCCGCCGCTCGCCTGCAGCAGAAGAAGTGGAGTCGAGAGACCTAGCTCGTGCAAGCGGTCCCTGAGACGCTCGATCCCGTCGAGTGAGTCGGCGGCGAAAGCGTTCAGCACGGCCATCGTGGCCCGCTCGTACTCTCGGATCGTCGGATGGAGCTCGACACCGCTGAGCGCGGGCAGGTCCGGGAAATGCTCTCTCAGCAGCGAAGTCGCTCGCGCCTCGTTCTCAGGATTCCGGAAGGACCAGAGAAAGGAGACTGCGAAGGCCTGGATGCCCCGTTCGTCGACGAGCTCACGAGCCGACGACAGAACCTCCTCCTCGTCGAGAGCTCGCAGCACCTTGCCGTCTCGGTCGACTCGCTCGTCGATCCCGACGATGCAGTCTTCATCCACAGGAACCCAGGGCATGTCGAGCCAGCCCTCGTTGAACACGCGACGACCTCGCGACGCCGTGAGCTGGTACTCGAAGCCCGCAGTCGTGAGCAGTCCGACTCGGCGCCCATTGCGAGTGGCGAGCACGTTCGTCACGGCCGTCGTGCCGAGGCCGAAGCGAGCGACTCGGCGGAGCAGCTCATTCAGGGAGCAACCCACTGCGCTGGCGACTTGCTCGCAAGCGTCGACCACGCCGTTGCCGAAATCCTTCGGATCGGTCGGCGCCTTCGCACGCCACGTACGAGTCCCGTCGCTGCAGACAACGTCGGTGAAGGTTCCGCCGACATCGACTCCGATTGCAAGTCCCGTCATATCATCACGACTTGGAGTGACCAAGGTGTCCCGAACCATCCGGTTGATCCCAATTCGTTCTCAAACACGTATTCTACTGCGATTTTGATAAGTATCATTCAGTAATTCTCAACGCCGTCGAACCCGACGTCGGCGACCCGCCGTATGCCGCCGGCTCGTTCGAATTACGACATATGGATCGCGCGTAGCCGAGAGCTACACTGCGCCGCCCCAAGGGGCTCTGGCGCACGGCGCCGCCGAGTTCCGTGCCCGCATGCCGCCAGGTGACTCCGAGTGCTCGAAGAAGCACCGAAGCTGGACGACCTCGATCTCGCGCTGATCGAGGCGCTACGCCGCAACGCGAAGGCTTCCAACACCGAGCTGGCCGACAATCTCGGTATCGCTAAACGGACCGTCGCATCGCGCATCACCCGACTCGCGAAGAAGCGAGTGATGCGGGTGACCGCGACCTTCGACATTCAGGGTGTGGGCTTCAATCTTCTGTCGATCCTCACGGTCCGGGTCAAGGGTCGACTGGTCGAAGATGTCGCCTCGGACTTCGTTCGCATGCCAGAGACGACCTCCGTGCAATCGGTGCTGGGTGCCTGCGAGCTTCACGTCACGATGGTTGCCCGCAACTGGGCCCACCTGATCGAGCTCGTAGAGAAGGGCATCGGCCGGATCAAGGGAATCCGGGACCTCCGTTGCGAACAGGTTCTCGCGACGCGGGCGTTGCGCACCGACCTCGGGGTACTGCGGGAAGAGCTCGACATGAAGACTCCCCGGGCGTTCTTCGACGCGATGGATCACTCCGAGGTCGGCTCCGGTCTGGATGAGCTGGACAGGCGAGTGATCATGAGCCTGCAGGAGAACGGCCGGACGCCCCTCACACAGATTGCCCGCGAGGCCAACGTATCGGAAGGGACGGTCCGATTCAGACTCAAGCGCCTGGAGAAGGACAAGCGCTTGCGAATCAGCACCGTCGTCGACTCGGGCTCGGTCGGTTACACCTCGAACGCATACGTCGCCCTCAACGTCAGTCACGACCAGCTGAACTCCACCGCCGAGGCGCTCGCGAAGATGAGCGCCGTCAGCCTCGTCGCCATCACGCTCTCTCATACGGACATGTGGTTGGCGGTTATCGCCCGGGAGCGGGCGACGTTGGCCTCGATCATCCAGGACGAGATCGTCATGCTTCCGGGTGTTCGCTCGGCCGACACGTACCAAGTCGTGCATCTCTACAAGCACGACTACCGCTGGAATATGTGGATCGGCCCAGAGGCGGGTGTGTCGCTCACGGACTGATGGCTCTCGCCGGCCCCTGTCTGTGCGCGTCTATCTGCGGAACCCCGATCGGACGCCCCTGCCGGATGGTCGGCGCTTCGCTAGAATATTCTTGTATCGTTGCGATAAGAAGATAATTGATCCAGATAAACTCCATTTTCATCAAGGAAACGGTCCGAGCGGCGACGCTTCGCGAGGGAGCAGTCCCGCGGCCCCCGGCGGCGGCCGCCGACGAGGAGTTCGGGCTTGAGCGAGGATGCTCGGATGGGTCGCGCGCGCACTGCGCCTCCGCTTCACGACCTCCGCGTTCTAGAGTTCTCGGATCGAATCGCGGGCTCGTACGCGACGAAGCTCTTCGCCGACGCCGGCGCGGAGGTCGTCAAGGTGGAGCCCGCCGCGGGAGATCCGCTGCGCCGCTGGAGCGCATCGGGAAGGGAGCTATCCGGCGAGGATTCCGCTCTCTTCCGCTTCTTGAACGCCTCCAAGCAGTCTCTCGTCGGCGAGCCATCAGATCCGCACGTTCGCGCTCTGCTCGACACTGCGGATGTCGTGGTCGAAAGCTTCGGACCTGGCTTCCACGAGCGCCATCGATGGCGTGAGGTTCTTCCTCATCTGGTCTGCGTATCAATCTCACCCTTCGGGCTTGAGGGACCGTTCGCGGGCAGGGCGGCCACCGAGTTCACGGTCCAGGCCGAGTCCGGCTCGGTCGCGGGTCGCGGGCTCCGCGATCGAGCCCCGTTCATGGCGGGGGGCCGGATCACAGAGTGGGTGACGGCATCCTACGCCGCGGTCGCCGGTCTCGCGGCAGCGCGCAAGGCTAAACAGGACGGCGTCGGAGAGCTGATCGACGTCTCCATGCTCGAGACGGCGACACTGACGATGACGCTGTTCAGCGATTTGTCGCACAGCCTCGCGTCCCGCCCGACCCTGAAGAGCCCCCAGCGCAGCGTCGAGATCCCATCGATCGAGCCGACCCGGGATGGCTGGGTGGGGTTCAACACCAACTCGCGTCAGCAGTATCAGGATTTTCTGGTCCTGATCGAGAGGACGGACCTGCTGGATGACGAAGAGCTCGCGCTCATGGTCGGCAGGATCCGGCGCATGGATGAGTGGAACGCGATCGTCCGCGAGTGGACGCGACGGCACACGACCGCGGAGATCGTCGAACGCGCATCTCTCTTGCGTATCCCGGTCGCGCCCGTCCACGACGGGAAGACCGTCCTCGACAACGAGCATTTCTGCGCGCGCAATGTCTTTCGAGCGAATCCGCGCGGCGGCTTCCTCGAGCCGCGAACGCCTTACCGGATCGAGGATGTCGCGCTCGCTCCGCTTCGGCCCGCGCCCCGCCTCGACGAGCACGTCGAGCCACTCGAGAGGCCGGAGCGCTCGGGGCATCGCAGCGCCGGGAGTGCCTCGGAGGAGACGCTACCGCTCGCAGGCACGCGGGTTCTCGACGCCACCGGCTGGTGGGCGGGCCCTTCGGCGGGCCACATTCTGGCGATGCTGGGGGCCGAGGTGATTCATCTCGAGTCCATCCAGAGGCCCGACGGCGGTCGCATGTTCACCGGCCGCGCTACCGCCAACCGCTCGTCCTGGTGGGAACGGAGCCCGCTCTTCCTTACCGTCAATGCGAACAAGAAGAGCCTGACGCTGGACCTCCGGAGTCCCGACGGTCTGGCTCTCTGTCATCGGCTCATCGAGAAATGCGACGTGGTGATAGAGAACTTCTCGCCGCGCGTGTTCGAGAACTTTGGACTCGGTTGGAATGAGCTCCACTCGTTGAGCCCGCGAACCATCCTGGTTCGCATGCCGGCGTTCGGTCTCGACGGACCGTGGCGCGACCGGGTGGGCTTCGCGCAGACGATGGAGCAGGTCACCGGCCTCGCGTGGTTGACCGGCCACGCCGAGGACCAGCCCCGGGTCCAGAGCGGCCCGTGCGACCCGAATGCCGGCATGCACGCCGCCTTTGCGACGCTGGTCGCCCTTCGGGAGCGCGACGCTTCCGGCGTCGGCCGCTTCGTCGAGTGCCCGATGGTGGAGAGCGCGCTGAACGCGGCTGCGGAGATGATCGTCGAGTACTCCGCCTACGGACACCTGATGCAGCGCGACGGAAACCGGGCACCCTGGGCGGCCCCGCAAGGTCTCTACCGGTGCCGCGGCGAAGAGCAGTGGCTCGCGCTCTCGATCGAGACGCCCGAGCAATGGGACGCCCTGAAGGACATCCTGGGGCGACCGCGCTGGGCTGAAGAGCCGCAGCTCGACACACTTGCGGGGCGGCGCGCGGCGCACGATTCGATCGATGTCGAGCTCGTGCGGTTTGCTGCGGAGCGTGAGTTCGAGCCGCTACTGGAGCTGCTCGTGCGACGAGGCGTTCCAGCGGGGCGTGTCACCGATGGCAGGGTCGTGAGCCGGCACCCTCAACACGAGGCGCGCGGCTACTACGAGTCGGTGTCGCACCCCGTGGCCGGGGTGCACCCGGTTTCCACGGTGCCCTTCCGATTCGCGAGTCAATGCCGCTGGATCCGGTCACCCGCGCCGACCCTGGGGCAGCATAACGCGGAGATCCTCGGCGGTCTGCTCGGCTTGAGCGTGGGCCGGATCGAGGAGCTCGAGAAGAACGGGGTACTCGGAACCCGTCCGCTCGGCGTCTGAGGACGAGCCAACGTTCGCAACCGGCAGATGCCGGGGAAGTTACGGAATACGGAGGTCCTTCCCCTTACTTGATGTGATGTCTTCCGGCGGGGAGGCGCTCCGCTGGGCGGCCGGGCAGGTCGAGCAGCACGGGCACCGGCGACTCGATCGCGTCGCGCCCCGCCTCGACGCTCACGAAGCCGTGCGGGGTGGGTGCTGCACCGCGCGCCCACACGAGGTCTCCGAGGCGGGGTGCCACGAGCGCGACGGCGAACCCCGGTTCCTCGGGCCGGATGCCGAGCACGTACGTGACGAGGTCGCGCGTCGGCGTCGAGCTCCAGCCGTGGTGGCGACCAGCGGGGCCAACTTCGCTGTCGCGGAGACGGGCACGCTCGCGGTTGTCGAGTCCGAGGGCAACGGCCGGATGTGCCTGACGCTCCCCGACGTGCTCATCACCGTCATGGGCATCGAGAAGTTGGTGCCGACCTGGCAGGACCTGGAGGTGTTCATGCAGCTGCTCGCGCGGTCGAGCACCGCCGAGCGGATGAACCCGTACACGTCCTTCTGGACCGGGGTCACCCCCGGCGACGGTCCGCAAGGAGTTCCACCTCGTCCTCCTGGACAACGGCCGCACGGCCACACTGGCCGACCCGCACGGCCGGGCCGCACTCCGCTGCTCCGCCTGCCTCAACGTGTGCCCGGTCTACGAGCGGACCGGGGGGCAGGCGTACGGGTCGGTGTATCCGGGGCCGATCGGCGCCGTCCTCTCCCCGCAGCTCACCGGGGTGAAGGGCAACCCGTGGCTGCCGTTCGCCTCGACCTTGTGCGGCGCGTGTCTCGACGTGTGCCCGGTCGCGATCGACATCCCTAACATGCTGGTGCACTTGCGCGCTCGGGTCGTCGCCGAAGACCCGCACCGGGCGGAGGGCGTCGCGATGGCCGCGGTGGCGTGGACGATGCGCTCACCGCGGCGCTGGGCGCGCGCGCTGCGCGCGCTGCGGCTCGGTCGCTGGCTCGGACGACTGCGCTGGCTTCCCCCGCCGTTGTCTCGGTGGACGGCGTCGCGCGATCTGGCCGCGCCGCCGGCGCAGACGTTCCGCGACTGGTAGGAGGAACGGTCGTGACTGCGCGCGAGGAGGTGCTGACCCGGGTCCGCACCGCGCGGACCGGCGCGGTGTCGCCCTCCGTACCCCGGACGTACGTGTGCGGCCACGACCCGGGTTCGCTGGCGCTGCTCATGGAACGGCTCGTGGACTACCGGGCCGTCGTGCACCGCGCGACCGGGGCCGAGGTTCCGGAGATCCTCGCGACGGTGCTCCGCGGCCGGATCGTCGTCCCCGACGGGTTCCCGCGCGAGTGGCTGGCGGGCGTCACGACCGAGGTGGTGCGCGATGCCCCGATGTTGACCGCTACGGAGCTGGACGCTCTCGACGCCGTGGTCACCACGTGCGCGCTCGCAATCGCCGAGACCGTCGTCCTCGATGCCGGCGAGGGCCAGGGCCGGCGCGCGCTCTCGCTCGTCCCCGACCGGCACGTCGTGGTCGTGCGCGCCACTCAGGTCGTCGCGTTGGTGCATCAGGCGCTACACCTGCTACGCCCGACGGCACCGCAGACCTGGATCAGCGGACCGAGTGCGACCAGCGACATCGAGCTGCAACGCGTCGAGGGTGTGCACGGTCCGCGCACGCTCGTCGTGGTCATCGTCGAAGAGAAGCCGGACGGACACGTCATCGACGAGACGTCACAGGATCAAGGAGACGCGACATGAGGTGGCGATCGTGAGCTATAACAGCGCCTGGCTCTTCGAGTCGTTCTACGGCGTGTGCTCTCGGAGGGACTGATGCAGGACGCGACTTTTGAACCCCGCTCCCTCTCTCCCGCAGCCTTCTCGAAGGATGCGGCCGACGCGGAGACGCGGGGGATCCAGGCCGACCTCGAGAAGATGGCGGCCCAGGGCCCGCCGGCTCACACGATGCATGCTCGCGAACACCGCGCGATGCAGCAGTCGGGCCGGGGTCTCGGGGGACCCATCCGGACCGTCGAGGCCGCAAGGACGCGCGCCATCGCGATCGCGGGCCGGGAGCTCTCCGTGCGCGTCTTCCTCCCCAAGGAGGTGCGCGGCGTACTCTTCACCATTCACGGGGGTGGCTTCGTGATGGGAGCCGCGCATCACTCCGACGTTCGAAACTGGCAGATCGCGCGACACTGTTCCCTTGCGGTGGTGACGCCGGATTATCGCCTGGCGCCCGAAGCGCCTCATCCCGCGGCCCTGGATGACTGCGAAGCCGTCGCGCTGTGGCTGCTCCAGCACGCCCGGACCGAGCTCGGCAGCGAGCGGATTCTGATCGGCGGCGAGTCGGCAGGCGCGAATCTGGCCGTCGGCACGCAGATCCGCCTCCGGGATCGTCA
>Ga0184637_10001720_pt1 | contig 14442 bp, 9 predicted proteins | sample PLM3_127_b2_FD_133143 | JGI IMG/M metagenome (GOLD analysis project Ga0184637, IMG submission 133143) | Groundwater sediment microbial communities from an aquifer in East River, Colorado, USA - PLM3_127_b2 | ecosystem: Environmental > Terrestrial > Soil > Riparian zone | place: USA: East River...
CGCCAGCGCGGAGCGAAGAGGTTCGTGCAACGCCGGTTCGCATGGAGATCCTCCGATCGATCGGAATTCGCTGCGCGCTCCGTCTCCGAACGATTCGAAATTCGCCCAGCGCGGCCATCGATCTCCTCAGGAGAGGTCGGTGGCGCGCCCGGCGCCGAGCACCAGCCCCGCGGTGCGCATCCCCGAGCGCACGACGCCGGCGACGCCGCCGCCGGGGCGCGTCCAGTGGCCGGCGAGGTAGAGGCCGGGCAGCGGCGTCTGGTTGTCGAGCCGGCCGGGGCCCACCTGCGCGGGGGTCACGTCGAAGCCGTAGATGGCGCCGTCGGTGTTGCGGGTGTAGCGCTCCATCGTCCGCGGGGTAGCCGCCTCGGCATAGCAGAGCGAGGCGGCGAGGCCCGGCAGCCGCCGCTCGGAGCGCTGTAAGAGCGATTTCATCCATGAATCCTTCCGGTCGCGCCAACCCGCGGCGGGTTGCCCGCTGACCAGCGTGGTCAGCACCAGCAGATGCTCCCCGGGCGGCGCCAGCGTCGGGTCGACGAGCGTCGGCACGGTCATCGACAGCCAGTCCGGCTCGCCGCGGACGCCGCTCTGGTGGGCGGCCTCGTGATCGGGGCCCGGATAGAGAAAGGTCTCGTGCGCGAGCTCGGCCGCGGCGAGATCGAGCGAGGTGGCGGCGTAGACGACGAACGCGGAGATCGACGTGGACGCGGCGCGCAGGCGCCCGACGTAGTGCTGTGGGAAGTGCTCGGCGCCGCACAGCTCCTCGATCGTCTGGCGCGCGTCGGCGTTCGAGATCACGACCGGCGCGCGCACGCGCTGCCCGTTCTCGAGCAGCACGCCCACCGCGCGCCCGTCCTCGACCAGGATCCGGCGCACTGGCACGCGCAGCAGCAGCTCGCCGCCCGCGTCGACCGCGGCATTCACCAGCGCGTCGGCCAGCGACTGGAACGTGCCGCGGCAGTAGTAGGCGCCGTCGGCCACGTAGCTGGTCAGCATCGTCGCGAAGTACAGGAACGAGACGCGCGACGGCGGCAGCCCGAGGTAAGGCCACAGCGAGGCAAGTGCTGCGCGCGCGGCCGGGTCGTCGACGCGCGCTTCGAGCACCTGCCGCAGCGTCGCGCGGCGATAGCGCAAGAGCAGCGGAAAGCGCTCGGGCCGCGCGAACGGCCCCGCGCCCGACTGCTCCTCGGCGCGGCTCGCCTCGCCGCGGATCAACAGACAGTCCTCGAGGAAGCCGCGGATGCCCTTGGCCTGGCGCGGGAAGCGCTCGGCGTGTGCCTCGGCGAAGCGCTCCAGCTCGCACGGCGCATCGAGCGTGAGCCCCGGCCACTCCACCCTGTAGCACGGGTCGACGCGCACGAAGTCGCAGCGGTCGCGCACCGCGAGCCCGCTGAGCAGGTCGTGCAGCACGCCGCCGCCCTCGAACGGAACCGGCTCGCACCCGCTCACCAGGTGCACCGCCGAGTCGAAGCGATAGCCGCGGCGGCGGAACGCGTGCGCGTAGCCGCCCGGCCGGTCGTGGCGCTCGACGATCAGCACGCTGCGACCGGCGCGGGCGAGCAGCGCCGCGCTGGTGAGACCGCCGAGGCCGCTGCCGACGACGACCGCGTCATAGCTCTCGCGGGCGGCTTCCTCGTGGAATCGCATCGCTGGCTAACGGACCGCGCGCTCGCGCGGGTCCAGGTCGAGCAGCGCGTGCTGCACCATGAAATCGAGCAGGCCCATGCTGTAGCGGTGGGTGGTCGCCTCGCCGGTGACGACGCGCGGCATGTGCCGGCGGAAGTGGAAGTCGGTCACGCGACCCAGCCAGCGCGTGCTCATCGTCTCGCCGATCTTGAACAGCGTGAACAGGCGCCCGTCGTAGAAATAGCGGACCACGCGCTGCCAGTTCGCGAGCTGTTGCAGGTTGCGCGCCTCGAAGCGGCGCAGCGCGCGTTCGCTGCCGGCCTGGAGAGCGCGCGCGAGCTGCCACGCGCCGTCGAGCGCGATCAACAGGCCGCTCGAGAACACCGGGTCGATGAAGCCGAACGCGTCGCCGACCAGCGCCCAGCCGGGGCCGACGCCGCGCGTGCAGCGCAGCTGGTAGTTCGTGTACTTCATCACCGGCGAGATGCGCTTCGCGGTGACGCCCCAGTCGGAGAGCTGCGGGTCGTGGCGCAGGTAGGCGTCGAACTGCTCCTCGGCGTCGGAGCCGAACTCGCGCAGCACCGCGGGGTCCATCACCAGGCCCACCGATACGCGTCCCGGCAGCGGGATCCGCCAAGACCAGCCGTGCTCGAGCCGGTCGGTGTGGATGTCGCCCGGGTTGATCAGCGCGACGCCCTCGAGGTGGGCGTGGAGCGCGGTGTCGCGGCGGTCGCCGGAGACGGTCGGAACGTCGAGCAGCCGCGCGAGCTGGCGCCCGCGCCCGCCGGCGTCGACGATGAAGTCGGGCTGCCGAGCGAGGCCGGCCGCGGCGAGGCTCGCCTCCGCGAGGCGCACCCGCTCGCCGGCGCCGTTGCGCTCGAGGCGCGCATGGTGCGGGACGAAGCGCGCACCGGCGCGCGTCGCGGCGTCGCGCACCGACGCGTCGAAGCGGTCGCGCGGCACGTTGTAGGAGTAGGTGGTGCGGGCGCCGCGTACCTCGTTGAAGCGGAACGCGAGCAGGTCGTCGGGGGCGAAGCGGAAGATCGCCCCGGGCTTGTAGGTGGAGTAGGACGCCACCTCTTCCTCGATGCCGAGGTGCTTCAGGAATGGCACGACCGCCGGAACCAGCGACTCGCCGACGACGAGCGGCGGGCGCACGCCGCCGTCGAAGAGCGTGACCTCGAACTCGGGGCCCGCGCCGCGGCGGTCGCGTCCGCCGTGACGGTCGCGATCGCCCGCCAGATAGGCCGCGAGCGAGGCGCCTGCAGGGCCCGCCCCCAGGATCGCCACGTGTCGGGGCACGGCGGCCAGCATAGTCCACGGAGCCGGGGCGCTTCAAACGCGTCACGCCGGTTGCTGCGGGTGTCCGGCTGTGAAACATTGCGCCCCGGATGAGCGAGAATGGCTGGACACGCGAGCGCCTGACGGACCTGATCCATCGGATCCTGCGCGACGACCTGCTCGCGCCCGACGGCGATTTCTCGCCGAAGTCGAACCTGATCGAGTCGGGGCTCGATTCGCTGGCCGTCACGCAGCTGATGCTCGCGATCGAAGAGGCCACCGGGGTCTGGACCGACGAGAGCCTGCTCACCCCTGAGAACCTGGAGACGGCCGAGACGCTGGCCGCATCGATCCACGAGTATGTCTCGCGCGGCTGACCGGCTTCCGCTCACCGGAGCCGACGCGTTCCTGCTCGCGTTCGATGCCGAGACGCGGCGCCGCAACCAGGCCAGCCATCTGTCGCAGATCGTGCTGCGGCTCGGTCCCGGCTTTTCGCCCGACGCGTTCGAGCGCGTGCTGCGCGCGGTGGTCGACGCGAACCCGATCCTGCGCGCACCGATCCGCCGCCATCGCGGCATCGGCAGCGCCGAGTACCGGCTCGACCTCGCGCGCCGCGCGCCGGGACCCGCGTTCGCGATGCACGAGACGCGCGCCGAGCCGCCCGGCGACTGGGACGCGCCGGCCGTGCTGCCGGCGCTCTTCGCCGAGCGGCTGAACGAGCTGCACCCCGACCGGCCCGGGGGCCTGCTGCGCGCCGACGCGGTCCGCTACGCCGACGGCCGCACCGACCTGGCACTCACCTGGCTGCACATGCTCCTCGACGGGTTTGGCAGCGAGCGCTTCCTCGAGTTCCTGGAGGCTTGCCACGCGGGCACGCGCACGCCCGATGCCGTCCCCGCGGCCGACCGCCCCGGTGCGCCGCCCGACGTCGCGCTGCCCGCCACGCAGAGCGAGCGCGGCACGATGGCGGTGGCGTGGCAGCGCTGGATGACGGGTCTCGGCCGGCTGCCGGTGCGCTCGCCGGCCGGGCCCGAGCGCGGCGCGCGCCAGGACCTGGTAACCGACCGGGTGCACTTCACGCGAGCCGAGAGCGCGCACATCCAGCAGCGCGCGAGCGCGCTGGCCGGCTTCCTGACGCCGATGATCTTCTACGTGGGCGCCGCGATCCGCGCGCACCACGCGGTGCTGCGCCAGCGCGGCGAAGTGCCCGCGAGCTACGTGGTGCCGCTGCCGGTGAACCTGCGCCCGAAGGGCGGCGAGGGTGGCATTTTCCGCACGCGCGTATCGCTCTTGTGGTTCCAGGTGGCGGCGCCGTGCGTCGACGACCTGGACGCGCTGCTCGGCGCGCTGAAGGAGCAGCGCCTGCGCGCGATCCGCGGCGGACAGATCGAGAACGGTGTCGCCGCGATGGACTTCGCACGCCGCGCGCCGAGCCGCCTGTACGGCAGCCTCGCGCGGCACGCGCTGCGCGGCGAGCTGTGCTCGTTCTTCTTCGCGTACACGGGCGAGTTCTGTCCCGGCCTCGAGCGCTTCTTCGGAGCCCCCGTCGAGGACGGCTTCGGCGTTCCATCGGTGCCGGCGTCGCCGGGCAGCGGCCTCGTGCTGGCGCTGCGCGGAGGCCGCCTTGGCTACACCCACGTGCGTCAGCGCGACGCGTGGCATCCGGGCGAGCGAGAGCTGTTCCGCGAGCAACTGGCGAAGGATCTGCTCGGTTGAGTCTCCCGCGCTGCTACGACGTGGCAGTGGTCGGCGGCGGCCCGGCTGGAATCGCCGCCGCGCTGGCGGCCTCCGCCGCGGGCGCCGCTACCGTACTGCTCGAGCGCGACCCGGCGCTCGGCGGCAACGCCACCCACGCGCTCGTGCACACGATCTGCGGCCTCTACCTGCAGGACGCCGACTACGCGCAGCCGGTGCACCCGGGGCTGCCGTCGCGCATCGCCGACGCGCTGTCGCGCAGCGGCGGCGGCGGCGAACCGGAGGCCGCAGGCCGCGTGCGCTACCTGCCGATCCGCCCGCCGCAGTTCGCAGAGCTGGCGGAAAAGACGTGCGCGAAGACCGCGACGCTCGACGTGCGCACGCGCACGTCGGTGTGCGGCGTGGAGCTGGCGCGCAGTGCGCGCCGGGAGTCGCGGCTCGCGCTGCGCACGCCGGGCGGTGACGACGCGATCGAGGCGCGCGTCGTCGTCGACACGAGTGGCGAGGCGGCCGCCGCCGAGCTGGGCGGCGCCGACACCGCGATCGCCGCGAGCGAGAAGCTCCAGCGCCCGTCGTTCATCTTCCGGCTCGAGGGCGTCGCCGGCGAGTCGTTCGCGGGCTTCGAACGAATGCGGCTCACTGCCAGCGTCGCGCATGCCGCACGCAGCGGCGGCCTGCCCCCGGAGTGCGAGTCGATCGTGGTGCGCAGCGACGGCCGGCCCGGCTCGCTCTACGCGACGCTGACGCTTCCGCCGCTCGCCGGCCGGCCATTCGCGCCGCTCGACCCCGAGTACCTCGCGGCGCTGCGCGTGCGCGCGTTCGATTGGGCCGAGCAGGTGGTCTCGTTCCTGCGCGCGTCGCGGCCCGGCTTCGCGAAAGCGCGCGTCGCCGACTGGCCGGCGCGCGTCGGCATCCGCGAGACGCGCCGCGCGGTCGGCCGCGTCGAGATCTCGCGGGAGGACGTGCTCTCGGGCCGCCGGCGACGCGATGAGGTTGCACTCTCGGTGTGGCCGATAGAGCTCTGGGAGGATCACCGCCGTCCCCGCTACGAGTATCCGGAGGGGCCGTGCTCGGTGCCGCTCGGCGCGCTGGTGAGCCGCAGCCACGCGATGCTCGGGATGGCGGGGCGCTGCCTGTCGGCCAGCCACGAGGCGCTCGGCGCGCTGCGCGTGATCGGCACCGCGCTCGCAACCGGCGAGGCGATCGGCGTCGCGGCGGCGCTCGCCGCGCGCGAGCGGGTGCCGCTGGCGTCGGTCGACCCGGAGCGCGTGCGCGAGCGGATCCTCGCCCAGGCCGACGGCTATCCGTTCCCGTGACCGCGACTGCCGGCGCGACGGTGCTGGACGCGATTCGCGCAAACGCGCGCGCGCGCCCCGATCACCCGGCGCTGTGCGCGGACGCGGGCGGAGCGACGCGCGCGATCGGCTACGCCGAGCTCGTCCGCCGCTTCGACGCGGGCGCCGCGCGGCTGCGCGCCGGCGGCGTGCAACCTGGCGATCGCTGCGGCCTGGTCGCGCGCCAGGGAGCCGGCTTCATCGAGCAGGCGCTCGCGATCATGGCCGCCGGCGGCTGCCTAGTGCCGATCCCCGATGACGCCGCCGGCCCCGCGCGCGAGCGCACCGCCGATGCGGCGCTGCTGGATTGGCTCGTCGCCGAGGACGATGCGTTCGCGTGCCGGCGGTGGAAGGCCGGAACGCTGCGCGAGGACGCAGCGTTCCGCGCGCTCGACCCCGCGTATCTGCGCTTCACGTCGGGCACCACCAACGAGCGCAAGGGGGTGGTGCTGTCGCACGCGCGGATCGCCGAGCGGCTCGCCGCCGCGAACCAGGGGCTCGCGATCGGCCCCGACGACCGGATCCTGTGGCTCTTGCCGATGGCGCATCACTTCGTGGTGTCGATCCTGCTCTACCTGCGCTTCGGGGCGACGATCTTGCTACCCGCCAGCTCGCTGGCGCGCCCGGTGCTCGCGCTCGCCGCGCGCGAGCGCGCCACCCTATGCTATGCGTCGCCGTTCCACTATCACCTGCTCGCGAAGGACGCGTCGGGGATCGGCCTCGACGTGCGCCTGGCGATCTCCACCGCCGAGGGTCTGCGCGCGGACACCGCGGAGCGCTTCCGCGAGCGCTTCGGCCGCCCACTCGCGCAGGCGCTCGGCATCATCGAGGTGGGGCTCCCGGTGCTCAACGCGGCCGAGGCGGAGCGCAAGCCTACGGCGCTCGGCCGCCCGCTGCCCGCGTACGACGTGTGGCTGCGCGACGACACGGGCCGGCCGGTGTCGGGCCCCGGCTCGCCCGAGCGAACCGGCGAGATCTGCATCCGCGGGCCGGGCCTGTTCGACGCGTACCTGTCGCCGTGGACGCCGTCGGCCGCGCTGCTCGAGCCCGACGGCTTCCGCACCGGCGACCAGGGCTGGTTCGACAGCGACGGCACGCTATTCCTGGCCGGCCGGCGCCACAACCGGATCAACATGGCCGGGATGAAGTTCTTCTGCGAGGAGGTGGAGGAGGTGATCGCGCGCCTCCCCGGTGTCCGCGAGTGCCGCGTGCGCGCGCGCGAGCACGCGCAGCTCGGCGAGATCCCGATCGCCGAGATCGTCGCCGAGGATCCCGAGCGTGCGCCGCCGCGCGCCGCGCTGGTCGCGGCCTGCCGCGCCGCGCTGCCCGCCTACAAGATTCCACGCGAGTTCCGGATCGTCGCCGCGCTCGAGCGCACGGCGACGGGAAAGCTGCAGCGCTGAAGTCTCACGACGCTTCGCGCAGCGCCAGCAGGAACGACTCGAGATCCATCTTGTCGTAGCCGCCGGAGAGCAGCACGACCAGCCGCTCGCGGAGCCACGGGAGCTCGCGCGAGCGGCGGATCATGTCGTCGGCCTGCCTGCGTTCGAGGGTCGAGTACCAGAGGCGGATCAGCTCGAAGATCCGGTCCATCGGCGGGCGGATCCGGCTCTCGTAGGGCTTCAGACGGGCCTCGCTGAAGTCACGGCGCTGGAACGCGTCCAGGATGCAGTCGGCCGCGTAGACTCCGCCGCGGATCGCCAGCGTCACGCCGGCCGAGAAGATCGGGTCGACGAACATCGAAGCATCGCCGACCAGCACGAAGCCGTTTCCGGCGAACGAGTCGTTGATGTACGAGATGCCGGAGATCGTCTGCACCGGGAGTATGCGGCGCGCCCCGTCGAGCTGCGCCCGCACCCGGGGGCACGCGGCGAGCGCGGCGTCGAATACGGCCTCGGGCTCCCCGCCGAGCCGGCCGGCGCGGTGCGCGTCCAGCACCACCCCGACGCTGACGGCGCCGTCGCGCAGCGGGATGTACCAGAGCCAGCCACCGTCGACGGTGTGGACGTCGGTCGTCGTCGCGCCCGGAATCCGGTCGGGAGCCGGGAGCCGGTCACCCAGCTCGCTAGGCCGACCACCGGCGAACTGCGTGTAGTGAGCCACCTTGTTGAGCGCGGGGTCGGGTCGCCGCCATCCCATCCTGCGGGCGACGAGACAGTCCCGCCCGGTCGCGTCGACCACGACGTCGGCGGCGATCGGCCGCGGCGCCTCGCCGTTGCGCGCGGCGAGCACCCCCTTCACCCATCCGTCCTGCATCACCACGTCGGAGACCGTCCAGCCCTCGCGCACCTCGGCGCCCTTCGTCCGGGCGTTGTCGAGCAGCAGCGCGTCGAAGCGCGCCCGGTCGACGTGGTAGGTGTAGGAGCGGGGGAAGTACTCCGGATATTCGGCGGTCAGCAGCACCACGTCGTCGGGATCGTCGAACATCGCGAAGCGGATGCCCTGCTTCACGACGAAGCCCGCCGCCTCGATCTGCTCGCTGATGCCGAGGCGGTCCCAGAGCTCCCAGAGTGCGGGGAGCAGCGACTCGCCGACGTGGTAGCGAGGGAACGGCTCGCGCTCGAGCACCAGCACCCGGAGCCCGTTCTGCGCGAGGATCGCCGCGGTGCTCGCACCGGCCGGCCCGCCGCCGATCACCACGACGTCCGCGCGCTCCGGCGCGGGATCGGCCGCCGTTGCCACCGCGGGGCGGCGGATTGCCCGCGGCCGTGGGGCCGGCGCCCAGTGCCTCGGACGGGGCGGCGCGCCCTGCTCCACGTCGCCGTCGACGAGCCCGAGCTCGCAGAGCACGCGCTCCTTCAGCAACAAGAGCCTTCGACTCGACAGCACGCGCGGGTGCGGCGCGTCCACGTCGAGAATGCACGAGACCCGTCCGGGACGCGGCGTCATCACCACGATGCGATCCGAGAGGTCGAGTGCCTCCTCGACGTCGTGCGTGACGAGGAGACACGTGTGGCGGTCTCGCGAAAGGATCCGGCGCAGCTCGGTCCGCATCCGCATGCGGGTCAGCGCGTCGAGCGCTCCGAACGGCTCGTCCATGTAGAGGACTTCCGGTCGCGCCATCAACGCGCGCGCCACCTCCACCCGCTGGAGCATCCCGCCGGAGAGCTGCCCCGGGTAGCTCTCTTCGAAGCCAGTGAGGCCGACGAGATCGCTGTAGTGGCGCACCAGCGCCTCGCGTTCCTCGTCGGGCCGCAGCACGGCGCCGAACAGCAGGTTGCGCCGCACGGTCATCCACGGGAACACCGAGCCGCGTTGCGAGATCAGCACGCCGCGCGGGCTCGGCCGCTCGATCGGGCGGCCGTCCACCAGCGCCTCGCCGCGGTCCGGCCGCTCGAAGCCGGTCAGGATGTGGAGCAGCGTGGACTTCCCGCAGCCCGAGGGCCCGACGATCGAGACGAACTCGCCGTCGGCGAGGCCGAAGCTGATGTCCTCGAGCGCGGAGAGCCGCCGCTGCTCGATCGGGTACGACTTCCAGAGGTTCCGGATCGCGATCTTATCGGGCATTGTGGTAGCGCCAGCGGACCCCGTCGAGCGACTCCAGGCGGCGCATCAGCAGGTCGAGCAGGAAGCCGATCACGCCGATCAGGACCATGCCGGCCACGACCAGGTCGTAGCGCGAGCCGGCGTTGCGAGCGTCGATGATCAGGTACCCGAGCCCGGAGTTGATCGCCACCATCTCGGCCGCCACCACCACGAGCCACGCGACGCCGAGCCCGACGCGCATTCCGGTGATGATCTGCGGCAGCGCGGCGGGGAAGATCACGGTGCGGAACAGGCGCAGCCCGCCGACTCCGAAGTTCTGCGCCGCCCACACATACTGGCGCTCGACCTGGTGGACGCCCGCCGTCGTGGCCACGACGATCGGGAAGAACGACGAGAGGAAGATCAGGAACGTCGGCGACGCGTCGCCGACGCCGAACCAGAGGATCGCCAGCGGAATCCACGCGATCGGCGAGATCGGCCGCAAGAGCTGGATCATCGGGTTGAAGGCCTGGAACGCGCCGCCGTACCAGCCCATCAGGCTGCCGAGCGGAATCGCGAGCGCGAGCGCGAGCCCGTAGCCGAGCGTCACCCGGTACAGCGACGCCACCACGTGCAGCGCCAGCGTTCCCTGGCTCGCCAGCTCGAGGATGCCGTTGACCACCTCGGGCGGCGTCGGGAAGATCGGGCTCGGCGCGGCGGCGACCCACCACGCGCCGAGCACGAACGCGACCACGCCGAGCGGCGCTATCCCCCGGTACGATCGTGTCACTCGGCGTAGCCTAGCGTGCGCAGGCGCTCCAGCTCCTCGTCGTCCAGCTCGACCTCGACCCGCTCGCCGGTGCTCGCAGCCTTCGGCTGCTGATCCAGCAGGCGGTTCAGCTCGTCGGCGATCGCACGGTGGGCGGCCGCCACGTCCCGCTCTTCGCGCGGATCACGCGCGATGTCGTAGAGCCGCGCTCCGTTCTCGTTGCGAACGAGCTTCCACGGCCCTCGGAACACAGCCTGGGTCGTCAGCCGCTTGCCAACCACGTGCGCGAACAGAGCGCGCTGGGTGAAGCGCTTCGTTTCGGCCGCCTCCTGCCGAACGAGCGGCACGAGCGAGACGCCGCTCGCCGCACGCGGCGCAGGCAGCCCGGCGAGCTCGCACAGGGTCGGCAGGACGTCGACGATGCTCACCGTCGCCGACACGACCCTGCCACGGGCCCCCAGAGCAGGCGCGCTCATCATCAACAGGATGCGGTTGACCTCGCCAAAGAGCCCCGTGTGGGGTCCGTGCCCCAGCCGACCGTGCTCGCCGAATGCCTGGCCGTGGTCGGAGAGCACGATCGCGATGGCGGTGCGGAGAACCAGGAACTCGTCGACGCGGCGCAGGAACGAATCGACGTAGGAGATCTCGCTGTCGTACTCCTGAACCGGGAGACCCGCTTCGCGGCCCGGAACGCCGAACCAGGGTTGCCGCCGGTACTGCGGCTCGTGCGGGTCGTTGAAATGCAGGTAGAGGAAGTAGGGGCTCGCGCCGCGGATCTCACCGATCCAGGTGACCAGGTGATTGAACAGCTTCTCGGCCTCCGGATATACCTCGCGGCCGACGCTGTTCAGCCGTGCGAAGCGATCGAAACCGCGGTCGAAGCCGATCTCGGGGCCGATGCTGATGTTGGCGGTGAGTCCGAACGTCCGGTAGCCGGCGGCGCGGAAGATCTCGGCCAGCGTCGCGACGTTCTTCGGCAGCGCATTCATCGCGATCGTCTTCTTGGCTCCGCGACCCTGCTCGGCGCGAATCCGGTCCTGATCGAACCAGAAGCCGCGCACCACGCCGTGTTCGGTCGGGTAGAGGCCGGTGAACAGCGACGCAATGGCCGGCGCAGTCCACGACGAGCTGGAGACGGCGTTCCGGAACACGGTCGACTCCTTCCCGAGCGCGCTCAGGAACGGAGCCGTTTCGCTCGGGTACCCGTAGAGTCCGAGATGATCGGGGCGCAGCGTGTCGATCGCGATCACCACGACGTTGGGCTGGGTTGGCGTCGCATCGTTCCCGGCTCCCGGCGCAGACCCGAGCGCGAGAAACGCAAGGCCGAGGCCGGTGGTAGCAGCGAAGCGAAGCGACGGGCTCCTGGGCGAGATCATCACGACAGATTCCCCTCCCTTCCGATGCTCCCGATTCTACTCGGGTGATCGCGCGGCCGGGCGTCGCGTCAGTAGCGCATCACCAGCGTCGCCGGGCTGCGCGCGAGCGTGGCGCCGGCTGCGTCGAAGGTGGACGCGGGCAGGCCGTCGATCTCGACGCTGCGCAGCGGTCGAGACAGCGGCGGCGCCACTACGATGCCACCGGGCGGTGCGAGCGCACCCGACAACGAGAAGATCACACTCTCGTCCTGCTGCCGGCGCATCCGGTAGTCGAGCATCCCGTACGCGGTCGGCAGACGCTCGACGGCCAGCTCGAACCCCCCGGCGAGCCACGCGTCGGGGATGCCCGCGGCGAGCACCAGCGCGCCGTCCGCCGGACGTTCATAGGCGAACAGCGACAGCACGGCGAGGACGTACTCCGCGCCGACCCACGTGTGGGGCAGGTCGCCCAGGTGCCCGGGGCTGCGCGGGTCGCGCCACGCGATCTCGGGCCACTGGTTCCAGCGCAGCGGGCGCCGGTCGGCCAGGAACGCGTCGAGCAGCTCGTGGGCCTCCGTGCGCCGGCCGAGACGCACCAGCGCGCCGATGATCCGGATCTCGTAGGGCGTGTAGTTGGCCCAGTCCAGCTCGCCGCTCTGCCGGCGGCGGAAGCCCGCCAGGTACTGGTCGTAGGTCCGCGTCAGCACGCCGGCCGGGAGACACTGGATGGCGTCGGTGATCATCAGCGCGGTGGCGCTCGCCGAGGGATCGAAGTCGGCCCACTCTACCGAGCCGGGGAGCGTGTCGATCCGCCGCTCCGCCATCGTCGCGGCGATCGAGGCGTACAGACACTCGTGCAGCGACGCGCGCAGCGCCGACAGGTACCTCGCTTCGGCGTCGTGCCCGAGCGCGCGGGCCAGCTCCACCGCGTCGCCGATCCCGCGCAGCGCCCAGAAGTCGTCCCAGTAGGCGTGGACCGGATGCGCAAGATAACCCTCGTGACTGACGGACTCCGGCAGGATTCCGAAACACGCGCGCTTCTCGCCGGTCGCGAACTCGGGGGTGAGGCGCTGCGCGCGCAGGCGCTCGAGGTGGCCGGCGGCGCCTTGCACCGTGGGCCACAGCTCTTCCGCGAGCGCGAGATCACCGCTGAAGCGGAAGTATTCCGCGAGCGTGTAGATCAGCTGGCCGTGACTGTCGTGCTCGGGCAGCCAGTCGGCGCCGCTGCGGTCGACGCAGCAGGGCACGTTCCCGTCGCGCGCCTGGTGCGGCGCGTACCAGCGCAGGAAGTCGCGCACCTCGCCCTGGCGGCCCATGCGCAGCAGCGCCGCGGACATCGTCGCCGCGTCGCGGATCCACGAACGCGTGTAGCGCCGCGGGCCTGGCTGGAGCGCACTGCCGTCGCGGACCAGCAGGATGTGCGCGGTGGCGGTGCGCAGCGCGTCGATGCACGGGCGCGCCGACTCCGGCGCGCGGATCGCCACCTGCCCGAGGTCGCGCTGCCAGGTCTCGCAGGCGGTTGCGAGCTCGCGGCCCGCCGATCGCGCGCTCGACCGGGCGGCGTCGTGCGGGCTCGGCCCGTGCGGGCCGAACGGAACCGCGATCGCGATCTCCTGCGCGGAGTGCGGCGCGAGCTCGACGTCATAACGCAGCGCGCCGGAGCCGAGACCTGCGGCGTCGCGCACTTCGAGACGCTCCGGCAGCTCCCCGTACTCGAGGCACTGCGGAAACGCGCCGTGCTCGAAGGCCGCCGCGCCGAAGCCACTCGGCGGGTCGATCGGAATCACAGCCTGGTTGCCGTTGACCCAGACCGCGCCGTCGCGGAATGCGAGCTCCCGGATCGGGCTCACGCCGCCGAGCGCGCCGAACGCCTGCCACGGCGGCGTCACCTGGAAGGGCCGCACCGCGGCGAACAGCGTCGCGCGGCGCTTGGCTGTGCCCTCGCACTCGAGGCGGTAGGTCACGTGGAGCACCGCCTGGTCCGGGGAGCCCGTCGCGAACGCGGTGGTGGAGAGCCGGAGACCTCGCGCGCGCCACACAGCGGTCGGGATCGGCATCCAGCCGTGGGCCAGCTCGACTTCGATCTCCGCGTCGGCCCAGGTGACGAGCTCGCCGTCGGCGAACAGGAACGGCTCGAGCGAGAAGCTGCCGCGGTCGACCTCCAGCATCCCGGTCTCGCCGAGCAGCGCGCACGCCGGCGCTCCCGCGACGCCGACCGGTGTCCAGTAACACTGCTCCGCGTAGAGGTAGCGGGGATACAGGCCCCGGCGCTCGCGCGGGGCGATCGCCAGGAAGAAGGCGGTGAGCGAACGCGAGGTTTCGAGCGGCAGCGTCTCGACCTCGCGGATGCCAACGCGATCGCCGCTGCGGAGCGCGCGCAGGTCGAGCCGGAGGTGGCGCGCGGTGGCGCCCGGCGTGTACAGGTAACTGCGCGCGCCGGTGACCTCGCGCGGCGACGCGAGCACCGTCCACTGCTGCCCGTCGCTCGAGCCCGCGACGTCGAACGATCGCGCGCCGGAGCCCGCATCCCAGTGGACGACCAGGCCACCGATCTCGCGCTGCTCCTGGTAGTCGATCGCCATCCACTGCGGCTCGCCCCACCCGTGCAGGGGCCCGCCTTCGCTCGCCATCCCGTCCGATCGACGCTCGGCTTCGCCTCGCTGCGCGCCGGACGGGTTGCGCTCGCTGCGCGTCGGCCGACTCTCGAGTCGGCCTCCTTGCTCGTCCGTGCTCGACGAAATGATCGGCTGGGCGCGATAGGAGAGGTCCTCGAAACACAGGTCTTCGATCCAGACGCTCCCGCGGCCGCCGGGCGCCGCGACGATCGCCAGCTCGAGCGCACCGAGCTGCGCCGGCGCGCCGCCGCCCGCGGGCCCCCACGCGAACTCGATCTCGCTGCTCGGGATCCGCACCGGGC
>Ga0184637_10001721_pt1 | contig 14440 bp, 14 predicted proteins | sample PLM3_127_b2_FD_133143 | JGI IMG/M metagenome (GOLD analysis project Ga0184637, IMG submission 133143) | Groundwater sediment microbial communities from an aquifer in East River, Colorado, USA - PLM3_127_b2 | ecosystem: Environmental > Terrestrial > Soil > Riparian zone | place: USA: East River...
CAGGGCCGCGTTGTAGTACTTGAGGCGGAGGCCCGCCGCCTTCACGCGGCTGTCCTTGAAGTGCTGGACGGGGTCGACCTTGTCCGAGCAGAGGGTGAAGCTCCACAGACCGCTCGGATAGGTCGGGATGGCGGCGGTATAGGGGCGCACGATGGGGAAGATCTCCTGGAGGTTCCGCTGGATGTTGCCCACCGTCTTCTGGTGGAAGAACGGCGACTCCGACTGGGTCACGAAGATCCCGCCGGGGGCGAGGCACCGGGCCACCTGCTTGTGGAAGGGCTTCTGGAAGAGCACCTCGGCCGGCCCGACGGGGTCGGAGGCGTCCACGAGGATCACGTCGAACTTCTCCCGGCAGCGGGCGAGCCAGCGCTCGCCGTCCTCGAACACCACCTGGGCCCGCGGGTTCTTGAAGGCGGTGCCGATGGTCGGCAGGTACTTCTGCGAGGTCTGGACCACCGCCTCGTCGATCTCCACCATGACCGCGCGCACGTTCTTGTGCTTCATGACCTCCCGGAGCGTCCCGCCGTCGCCGCCGCCGATGATGAGGACGCGCCGGGGCCGGGGATGGGCGAACAGCGGCACGTGGGCGAGCATCTCGTGGTACACGAACTCGTCCTTCTCCGTGACCATGATGGAGCCGTACAGGACGAGCATCCGGCCGAACTCGTAGCTGTCGAGCACGTCGATCCGCTGGTACGGGCTCTTGCCGCTGTAGAGGAGCTGCTTGATCTTGATGGTCAGCCCCACGCGGCGGTGGTGGAGCTCGGTGAACCACACGTTCCACAGGTCGGTCATCGAGCTCTCGCTGATACGGTCAGCCGGGCTGGGCATTGCCGTCTCCTTGTCCGGGGGGCGCCGCGCCTAGAAGGCGACCAGGCGGGTCAGGGGGAAGCCGTTGAAGGTGCTCGCGCTGGCGTTGGTGTAGGCGCCCATGCCCGGGACGAGCAGGACGTCGCCGATCTCCACCCGGGGCAGGGCCCGATCCGTGTAGGGCACGTCGAACGAGTCGCACGTGGGCCCGGCGATCACGCAGAGCTCGCGCTCGCCGTCCCGCTCCGACTGGATGGCGTATTCGCACTGGTCGAAGACCTTGCCGGAGAAGCTCCCGTAGAGGCCGTCGTCGAGGTAGTACCAGGGCACGCCGCCCCGGATGGACTTGCCCACGACCTGCGTGACCAGCCACACGGCGTTGGCGACGAGGAAGCGGCCGGGCTCGGCGATGACGCGGCACTGGTCGAAGTACTTCTCGATCGCCTCGGCGATGGGCTCGCAGAAGCGGTCGATGGGCATGACGGTCTCGACGTAGCTGACGGGGAAGCCGCCGCCGATGTCGAGGGTGTCGAGGATGATCCGCTTGGAGGCGGCCAGATTGAAGAGCTGGCGGCAGGTTGCCAGCGCGTCGGCGTAGGCGAAGGGGTTGGTGCACTGGGAGCCCACGTGGAAGGACAGGCCCCGGGGCCGAAGCCGAGCCCGCCGGGCGACCTGGATGAGGCGGAGGACGTCGTCGGCCCGGGCCCCGAACTTGTAGGAGAGATCGACCACGGCGTCCTTGGTCGACACCCGCAGCCGGACGAGCACGTTGGCCCCCGGCGCGTCCGCCGCGAGCTTGGCGATCTCCGCCTCGTTGTCCACCACGAACCACTCGAGGCCCGCCTCGTGGGCGAAGCGCAGCTCCTCGGGTTTGTTGATCGGCTTGGTGTAGAGCAGGTCGTCGGGGGCGGCGCCCGCCCGCCGGGCGAGGCGGATCTCCTCCCGGGAGGAGACGTCGAAGCGGCTCCCCGCCCGGCGTAGGAGCCGGAGCACCTCGGCGTGGGGGTTGGCCTTGATGGCGTAGTAGATGGTGACGTTCGGCAGGCTCGCCTGGAGCGCCCGGAAGTTCTGGAGGAGCACGGCCCGCGAGAGGGCCAGGACCGGCGTCCCGTGTCGCCGGGCGAGCTTCTTCGCCCGGTCGAAGGTCAGGAGGTCCGCACGCATGTCCCGCATGCTACTTGATCCCCGCGCTCCGCTGCCACCACTCTTCGTGGCGGCCGCGTCGCGGCTCCGCCGAGCCCCTGGCGCGCTCCCCATGCCGCCGATCATAGCCGCGCCCCGGCGTCGCGCAAGCGGCGCCGGCGGGGCGCCGCCGCCCCGCGGTGGCGAGCGGCGGCAGGCGCCGACGGGCGCCGGAGCGCGGAAAACGCGTTTTTTCCTTGCAATGCCAAAACGCTAGCCCTACATTGAAAAAAATCGCGTCGAAAACTTTTTTCAGCGCGGAGCACGAAGGGAGGAGAGAACGAGTGCACGCATTGGGGCGACACCTGCTGCTCGAGCTGTTCGACTGCGACGCAGAGGCGCTCAACAGTCTTGAAACCGTGAAGGCGTCGATGGTCGAGGCCGCCAAGCGTGCCCAGGCCACCATCGTCGACGTCGTCTTTCACGAGTTCAACCCGTTTGGCATCAGCGGAGTCGTCGTCATCGCCGAGTCGCATCTGGCCATCCACACCTGGCCGGAGTACCGCTACGCCGCCGTGGACGTGTTCTCCTGCGGCGACGTCCTGCAGCCCCAGGTGGCGGCCGACTACCTCGTGGAGCAGCTCGGGGCCACGCGGGCGTCGGTGGTCGAGCTCCACCGCGGCATCTTCCTCCAGGCGGCGGCCCCCCTCCGCCACAAGGCGCCGCCGGTGGCCGTCAAGGGATGACCGGTCCGCCCCACTACAAGTGGTTCTTCGAGACCACGACGGCGGTCGAAGGGCACACCCACGCCATCGCCCGCACCATCGCCTACCGGCAGACCAAGTTCCAGTTCATGGAGATCCTGGAGACGCTCAGCTACGGCAAGTGCCTGGTCCTGGACGGGCGCATCCAGTCCAGCCAGGCCGATGAGTTCGTCTACCACGAGGCGCTCGTCCACCCCGGCCTGCTCGCCCACCCCGCGCCCGCCCGGGCCATGGTGATCGGGGGCGGCGAGGGCGCGACGGTCAGGGAGATCCTCCGCTACCGGACCATCACCGACTGCCTCATGGTGGACATCGACGGCGAGGTGGTGGAGGAGTGCCGGAAGCACCTGCCCGAGATGCACCGGGGCGCCTTCGACGACCCGCGCACGCGGCTGCTGCACGAGGACGCGCGGGCCTACCTGGACAAGACACGGGAGCGCTTCGACCTCATCGTGGTGGACCTCGTGGAGCCCCTGGAAGAGGGTCCCGCCTGCCTGCTCTTCACCCGGGAGTTCTACACGCTGATCCGGGATCGGCTCACCGAGGGCGGTGTCATGACCATGCAGGCGGGCATGACCAAGGTCAACGAGCTGGGGTTCTACGGCGCGGTGGCCCGCACCCTGCGCGAGGTCTTCCCTGTCGTGGCGCCCTACCAGGGCTTCATCTCGTGCTTCGGCACCCCCTGGGGCTTCATGCTCGCCTCCAAGGGCGTCGATCCGCGGCGCCAGACGGCGGAGGAGATCGACCGCCTCCTGGCCGCGCGGCTCGATCCGTCCGCCCTCGGCTACTGGGACGGGGCCGCCCACCTGCACTCGTTCAACCTGCCGAAGTTCATCCGCCGGGCTCTCGACGGCGCCACGCGGGTCATCACGGACGCCAACCCCCTGATCGTGTCCTAAGCCGCCTTCTGAGCAGGACCCCGCGTCTCGTCCTCGCCTCCGCCTCGCCCCGCCGTCGCGAGCTGCTGGGCCGCCTGGGCATCCCGTTCAGCGTGCTGCCGAGCGGCATCCCGGAGCTGCCGCCGGCGGGCTCGCCCGCCTCCGCCATCGCGGCCGTGGCCCTGGCCAAGGCCCGGGCCGTCGCGCGGGCCCTCGCGGAGGGAGACCTGGCCCTCGTGCTGGGCGCCGACACCGAGGTGGTGCTCGACGGCCAGCTCCTGGGCAAGCCGCGGGATGCCGCCGACGCCGCCCGGATGCTCCGGGCGCTCCGGGGCCGCGCGCATGAGGTCATCACGGGCCTGGCCCTCGTGGAGGCGGGCGGCCAGGGCCGGGAGCGCACGGAAGTGGTGGTGAGCCGGGTGCGGATGGCCGCCTATGGCGACGACGAGGTCGAGGCCTACGTGGCCACGGGGGAGCCCTTCGACAAGGCCGGCGCCTATGCCGTCCAGGGCCTCGGCGGGCGGCTCGTGGCCGAGGTCGAGGGCTGCTACACGAACGTCGTGGGGCTGCCGGTGGCGACGACGCGCCGGCTGCTCGAGGAGTGGGGCTTGCGCTAGGGGCGGCGGCCCAGCGCTTCCCGCAGCGGCTCGCTCAGGATCAGGTCGTCCATGCGCCTCGGGAAGATCACCGAGGCGGGAATGAGCGAGCGCTCCCTCGCCAGCCGGATGCTCGCCTCGAGCGTCTCCGCCGAGACCCGGCCGTCGGGCAGCAGGACGCCCCGGGCGCCGGCCAGCTGGGCGGGCCAGCCATCGGGTCCGCCCGTCGCGGCGGCGCCCAGCCTGGCCGCCAGCTCCTCGGCCGGGGCGGTGCGCAGGCGCTCCACGGCCCGGAGCAGGGCGCGGTCGAAGGAGACCAGATCCCGCGCTCCCAGCTCGGATTTGGCTGGCGCGAAGACGGCTGCGTGCACCGTCTCCGTCCCGAGCGCGGTCGCCGCGCCGCCGGGCTGGCGCAGGTCCACCAGGGCCACCGCCTTGCCATCCTGGACGAGTCGGGTCGCCCATGGCTCTCCGATCATTCCGGCGGCGACGGCGCCGCTCTCGATGGCCTGGGCCAGGCCCCGCTCTCCCAGGCTCTGGATCGAGACCCGGTGCAGCGGGAGCCGAGCCTGGTTCAGCAAGGAGACGAGCTGGGTGTGCTCGGGCGTGCCGGGGCCGGGGATGCCGACGGTCTTGCCCGCCAGCTCTCCGGGGCTGCCGATGGCCCCGGAGATGGCCCTCGACACCAGGAGCGCCACGGGGGGAGTACGCGAGAGGCCGAAGACCAGCCGCGGCGGGGCCCCCTTCGTGTGGCCGAGGCGGAGCGCCGCGTCCAGGGAGGTGGCGGCCAGATCGGCCCGGCCCTTGGCCAGGGCGTCCGCCGGTCCCGCCTCGGAGGGCAGCGAGCGCAGCGTCACCTTGAGGCCTTCGGCGGCGAAGTAGCCGTCCGCCTCGGCCAGCCGAACCGGCAGGTACTCGCTCGACGCCGTCGGGCCCGGCAGGGCCACCGTGAGCGCCGTCTGGAGCAGGACCAGGGCCACCAGCATGGTCAGGGAGCCGCCGACTCGACGATGAGCCGCGCGATCCGCTCGGCGGCGTCGGGGATGGCCAGGGCGCGCGCGCGCTCCCCCATCTGGCGGAGGGCGTGACGGTCGGCGAGGAGCTTGCCCACCACCTCGACCAGCCCACCCGGGTTGAGCGCCACCTGGGGCAGCAGGACGGCGCCGCCGGCCGCCTCCACGAGCCGGGCATTGGCGGCTTGCTCGTCACCGCTGGCGCCGGGCAGGGGCACGTAGACGGCCGGCCGCCCGAGGTGGCAGCACTCGTTCACCGTCCCCGCGCCGCTGCGCCCGACCACCAGCTCCGCCGCCGCGTAGAGGTGCCGAAGCTCCGCCCCGAGGTAGGCCGCCAGGACGTAGCGGGAACGAAGCGCGGGCGGCAGGGCGCGCGCGCGCTCCGTCAGCCAGCCGAGGTCGCCAGTTTCCGGATTGTCGCCGCACTGGTGGACGACCTGGGCCAGGGCGAGCAAATCGGGCAGCGCCTCACCGGCGACGCGGTTGATGCGGTGCGCGCCCTGCGAGCCGCCGGTGACGTAGACGATGGGCAGGGCCGGGTCGAGGCCGAAGAGCCGGCAGGCCTCCTCCCGCGAGCCGCCGGCCAGCTCGGGCCGGATCGGATTGCCCGTGATGGTGATCCGGGACGCGGGGAAGTCGTTGCCGGCGAGCGGGAAGGTGAGCGCGATGCGCCTGGCGAAGCGGCCCGCCACCCGGTTGGCCAGGCCCGCCGAGGCGGTCTGCTCGTGGACCACGATGGGGATGCGGAGGGATCGGGCGGCCAGCGCCGGAGGAAGCGCGACGAAGCCGCCCGTCACGAACAGAACGGAGGGACGCAGGCGCCGGAGCAGCCGCCAGGACTGGGCCAGCCCGGCCGGGACACGTAGCCCGAGATCGGTGAGGTTCTTCCAGTCCCAGTAGCGGCGGAGCTTGCCCACCTGGATGGCGTGGAAGGGCAGGCCAGCGGCCGGCACCCTGCTGGCCTCGATGCCGCCCCGGCTGCCGATCCAGTGCAGGTCCGCGACGCCCCGCTGCCGGAGCGCCGCGGCCACGGCCAGCCCGGCGCTGGTGTGTCCGCCCGTTCCCCCGCCGGAGATGACGACGCGGATGCGTGCCGGGAGCTGCGCGCCGGCCGTTGCGGACATCGTGCGGCTAGCGCGCTCGATGGCGTCGCCCCCCTCTCCCTCCGTCCGCACCGCAGGTGCGGGTTGGTGGAGGGAGAGGGCCGGGGTGAGGGTGGGCCGGCCGGTCGTGGACAACCCGTGCGCTCAGCGGCGCTCGAGGGCGAGGTCGATGAGACGCGAGATCAGGTCGGGGTAGGCGAGGCCCGAGGCCTCCCAGAGGCGCGGGTAGGCCGAGGTGGCGGTGAAGCCGGGGATGGTGTTGATCTCGTTGACGAGCACGCTGTCCTTGCCTTCGACGAAGAAATCCACGCGGGCCATGCCCGCGCAGTCGATGGCCCGGAAGGCCCGGATGGCCAGGTCGCGCACGCGCTCGGTGGTCTCGGGCGACAGCGGCGCGGGGATCTTGAAGGTGGTCTGCCCCTCGCCGTACTTGGTCTCGTAGTCGTACCATTCCCCGGCGTAGCAGACCTGACCGGGCAGGGAGGCGCGTGGCTCGTCATTGCCGAGCACGGCCACCTCCACCTCGACGCCGGCCACGCAGCGCTCGGCCAGGAGGCGCCGGTCGTAGCCCGCCGCCAGGTCCATCGCCGCCGCCAGGTCCTCCGACGCCTTCACCTTGCTGATCCCCACGCTCGAGCCCAGGTTCGAGGGCTTGACGAAGCAGGGGAAGCCCACGCGCTCCGCGATGCGGCGCTCGACGCCCTGGCGGTCGCGCTGCCAGTCGTGACGGCTGACGACCACGTAGTCCACCACCGGCAGCCCGTGGGCCCGGAAGAGGTCCTTCATGGCGGCCTTGTCCATGCCCACGGCGGAGCCCAGCACGCCGGCGCCGACGTAGCGGATGCCGGCCAGCTCGAGCAGGCCCTGGATGGTGCCGTCCTCGCCCCCGGGCCCGTGCAGCATGATCAGCGCCACGTCGAGCGAGTGACGGATGGCGGGAGGCAATCCCTCGGCGCTCTCGCTCTTCACGAGGCAGGCCGTGGCCGGGGCGCCGGCGGCACGCTCGGCCAGCCCCCGCCTCACCGAGGCATCGCCCGTGCTCTCGGCCAGCGCCCGACGGGCCGCCTCGGCCGACAGGGCATGCAGCGGATCGCCGCCCGCCAGCCAACGCCCTTCCCGGGTGATGCCGATGGGGACGGGCTCGAACCGGCTCCGGTCGATGGCGGCCAGCACCGAGGCCGCGCTGGCGAGCGAGACCTCGTGCTCGCCCGAGCGGCCGCCGAACACCACGCCGACCCGGATCTTTCGCGCCATGTCTTTCTTGTATCAGACCCGCATAGGGGCACGCGACAACTCGTTGCAGGCCTCACGGCTGATCGTCTGCGGTGGTTTCCACGGCTCTTCCATATTCGCTCGGCTCGCCTTCGGCTCACCTCGCCAGGCGCGGCTTCCCGTTTCGGATTTGGTGTGCGGTGGTTTCCACAGCTCTTCCATATTCGCTCGGCTCGCCTTCGGCTCACCTCGCACTGCTTCGGCGATCCCTCCAGGCGCGCAGCCGCGCCGCCATCTCGCGCTCGGCGCCCCGATCGGTGGGCTGGTAGTACTGCCGCCCGCGCAGCGCTTCCGGCAGGTGCTCCTGGTCCACCTGGGCGTCGGGGGCATCGTGGGCGTACTGGTAGCCGCGGCCGTAGCCCAGGTTGGCCATGAGCCCCGTCGGGGCATTGCGGAGGTGATGCGGCACCGGCTCGGCGGGCCGGTCGCGGATGTCGTCCTTGACGCGGTTGTAGGCGGCGTAGACCGCGTTCGACTTGGGCGCCAGCGCCAGGTAGCAGGCCGCCTGGGCCAGCGCCAGCTCGCCTTCCGGCGTGCCCAGGAAGTGATAGGCGTCCTTGGCGTCGAGGGTCAGCCGGAGCGCGGCCGGGTCGGCATTGCCCACGTCCTCGGAGGCGAAGCGCACGAGCCGGCGCGCCACATAGAGCGGGTCCTCGCCGGCGTCGAGCATCCGCCCCAGCCAGTAGAGCGCGCCGTCGGGGTCGGAGTCGCGCAGGGACTTGTGAAGCGCGGAGATCAGGTTGTAGTGCTCCTCGCCCGCCTTGTCGTAGAGGAGCGCCCTGCGCTGCGCCGCCTCGTGGATGGCCGCCTCGGTGACGACGCACCCCGCCGCCCCGGACGCGGCAGGGGACAGGGTCACGGCCAGGTCGAGGATGTTGAGCGCGCTCCTTGCATCGCCATTGGCCAGCAGGGCGATGAGCCCGAGCGCGCCATCATCGACGGCCGCGCCGGCCCCGCCGAGCCCTCGCTCGGGGTCGCGGAGCGCGCGCCTCAGGATCTCCTGCACGTCGTCCTCGGTGAGCGGGTTCAGCACGTAGACGCGGCAGCGGGACAGGAGCGCGGCGTTGACCTCGAAGGACGGGTTCTCGGTGGTGGCGCCCACGAGCACGACCGAGCCCTTCTCCACGTGGGGCAGGAAGGCGTCCTGCTGCGCCTTGTTGAAGCGGTGGATCTCGTCCACGAACAGAATGGTGCGGCGGCGCCGGAGCGCCCGCTCGGTCTCCGCCTCCGCCGTGACCTGGCGGATCTCCTTGACGCCCGAGAGCACGGCCGAGAACGTCACGAAGCGGGCGCCCGCCACCTCGGCCATCAGCAGGGCCAGCGTGGTCTTGCCGGTCCCGGGCGGCCCCCAGAGGATCATCGAGTGAAGCGAGCCCGACTCGAGGGCGCGACGCAGCACCTTGCCCGGGCCGATCAGGTTCGACTGGCCCACCACCTCGTCGAGCGTGCGCGGCCGCATCCGATCGGCGAGCGGCGCGGCCGGCGGCGGTCCGGGCGGTACAGCAGCAGCCGGCGGATCGAACAGGTCCACGCGGGGATTATATGCCCCGGGGCGCTACCCCAGCGCCACCGGCAGGTCCAGCAGGCTTGAGATCTCCGCCGTGATCGCGATGCCTCGCCGCTTGATCTCCTCCACGCTCCCGCGGGCGCCGTCGCCGCGATAGGCGATGAAGGGCACGCCGCCCGCTTGCGCGGCCGCGCCGTCCACCCAGGAATCGCCCACGACCACGATGTGGGTTGCCTCGGGCCAGCGCTCGCGCACGACGCGGAGCCCGTCGGGGTCGGGCTTGAGCCGGGCCATCTCGTCGCGGGTCACCACCAGATCGAAGAGCTCCCGCAGGGCGAAGCGGGAGAGCACGAAGTCGGCGACCACGCGGTCGTTGTTGGTCCACACCGCGGCGGCGAAGCCGAGCTGGCGCATCGCCTGCACCGCCTCGAGGGCGTGGGGCTCCAGGACGGCCTGCTCCATGGCCCGCCGCTCATGTGCCACCGGGATGGCGAGGGCCTCGCCCTCCAGGTGCGGGGCCTCGCGGCGCACCAACTCGAACAGCTCGGGCGCCGACCAGCGGTGCTCGCGCTCGGGCAGGGCCAGGCCATGGCGTCGCAGGAACGCCTCCATCTCTCGCGCCACCGAGCGGAGGTCGAGCGGCGAGCTCACGAGGGTGTGGTCCAGGTCGAAGACGCAGACGTTGACGGACGCCGCCATGGCCCGAGCCTAGCAGATCGGCGCGCCGCGCAATTCGGATCCCGGCGTGGCCCTCGCGCCCGCCCTGGGGCCGGAGGGCTTTCACTACGGCGCGGACGTCGCGCTCCCCGCGGACACCCGCCGGATCGTGGTGTCGATCGGCGTGCCCGCCATGCGCGTGCGGCCCGGCGCGGGCCCCGGGGTGGGCCGCGCCCACGCCATCGCTTTCGACTGGAGAGCGAGCCCCTGACGGGACCCGGCGGGTCAGGCGTCCAGCCGGGCCAGCAGGTCGCGCAGCAGCTCGATGCCGCCGCGGTCCAGCGTGCGGTCGGAGACGATCAGCTCCACGTCGGCGGGCAAGGCGCCCCGGATGCGCGTGGCGCCCTGCTCCGAGCACACGACGATGCGTGTCCGCTCCAGCATGCGGCTGATGGACCAGGAGTCGTCGGCGGAGGCGAGCACGGGGTCGAGGTGGCTGAGGCCGGCGGATTGCACGGAGCGCAGGAGATTCTGGCTGCCGGTGGCGGTGGAGCAGACCAGGCCCACCGCGGTGCCTTCGGGCAGCTCGGTCAATCGCAGGAGCGCCGAGATGTTGGCCTCGGACAGCAGCGCCACCGTGGGCGGGCCATCGGCGGGGACCATGCGCTTGACCTCGTGGATGTGGAAGAAGGTGGTGATGATCACGCGGTAGCCCTTGAGGAGGCCGGGCTCCTCGGCCACCCGGGCGGGCAGCTCGTCGGCGAGCATCCGGTCGATGCTCAGCGGCAGCTCGGCCTCCAGGTCTTCTCGATAGCGCGCCAGCTCTTCAGGGTTGCACTCGATGAGGAGGGCGCGGACCCGGCGCGGCTTGCCCGACCGCGCGCCCTGCGGCGCGCGAGAGGCCACGGTGGCGAGGAACTCCTCGTGGGTGAAGCCCAGCCGCCGCGCGCGCTCCAGGGTGTCGATGACGAGCCGCTCGAGGCTCCTGGCCGCCCGCCCCTCCCGGACGGGCGGCCGCTCCACCACGAAGGTGCCGCGCCCGGGGTGGCTCTCGAGGTAGCCGTCCTTGTGCAGCACGGCCAGCGCCCGGGCCGCCGTATTGCGGTTGATCCGGAGAAAGCCCGCCAGCTGACGCACCGTCGGCAGTTGCATCCCGGGCTTGAGCGTCCCGGTGCCGATCAGGTGCCGGATCTGGGTCGTGAGCTGCACGTGCACCGGCACCGCGCTCTGCCGGTTCACCTGCAGCCCCGACGGAGGGGCGATGTGCGCCGCTTCCCGGGCCATGCCGCAGCTAGACGGTGGCGCGGTCAGGCTGCCGCGTGCGACGCGGCGCCTGCCCGGCCACCCACCGGCCCGTCTTGATGAGTGCCAGCCCTACCAGGGCCCGCACCGCGGAACGGGTCGGCTGCAGCGAGGCGACGAGGCGCTCCCGGGCCGCGAAGGCCCGCGCCTCGTTCAGCCGCTCTGTGACCATGACCAGCTCCAGATGCGTATTCATTGTCCTATCTCCTTGGGCCTTCTCCCGTGAGGCCCTGTCTGTGGGTTATTAGTGTCCTAGGCCACTATGACATATAGATTGCCCGTGTCAAGCAATTGGCCCATGTGGGTCTCCGGCCCGAAGGTTTCCCGCGCCAGGAACTTCGGCCGGAAGGTATGGTCTAACCGTGCATGAGGACGGCGCGCTGCTCGACCGGCTCAGGGCAGGGGAGGCGCGCGCCTTCGAGGAGCTGGTGATCGCCTACCAGCATCGCGTGTTCGGCGTCGCCATGCGGATGCTCGGCAATGCCGCGGAGGCCGAGGAGGTGGCGCAGGAGGCCTTCCTCAGGGCGCATCGCGCCATCGCCTCCTTTCGGGGCGAGGCGAAGCTCTCCACCTGGCTCTACGGGATCGCGTCCCGCCTGTGCCTGAACCGGCTGGGAAGCAGCGAGCGGCGGCTGACCCGGCAGGGTGAGGAGACCCTGGACAGGCTCGCCGAGGCGGGCGCCGATCCGGCCGCGGAGCTGGAGCGGAGCGAGATGGAGCAGGCCCTGCATCGCGCCATCGCCGAGCTGCCCGACGAGCGGCGCATCGTGGTGGTGCTCCGGGACCTGGAAGGGCTCTCCTACGAGGAGATCGCGGCGGCGCTCGATCTCGAGCTGGGCACGGTGCGCTCGCGGCTGCATCGGGCGCGCATGGATCTCAAGGGCAAGCTGGAGCGATTCCTGTCATGACCTGTCACGAGGCGCGAGATCTCTACTCCGCGCTGGTCGACGACGCGCTCGGCGAGAGCGAGCGGGTCTCCGTCGAGGCGCATGTCGACGGTTGCGCCGAGTGCCGGCGCGAGCTCGACCGGTTCCGGCAAACCGTGGCGCTCCTGCGCCGCGTGACTCCGGCACGCGCGCCGGTGGGCTTCGTCGACCGGGTGGTCGAGGCCGCGCGGCCCGTGGCCTGGCATCGCCGGCTCTGGCCGCGCCTGCTCTCGCCGCTCCGCGTGAAGCTCCCGCTCGGGGCGGCGGCGATGCTCGTGGTCGGGGCGGCCGCCGTCTACGTCTTCCAGCACACGCCGGAGCTGCGGCAGGCGGCCCGCCAGGAAGCCCCGGCGCCGGCCCCGACCGAGCCTTTCCGCCCGACGGCGACGCCCACGCAGCCCCCGCCGGCGGCGGCGCCTCCGGCGCCGGTGCCCACCCGACCGAAGTCCGCAGCGGCGCCCGCCGCGCCTGCGCCCCCTGCGGGCGCCAAGGAGTCCTCTCAGCCCTCGCGGCGATCGGAGCTCGAGGCCGCCAAGCCCCCGGCGAGCCCCGACCGCGCGGCGGGCGCCATCGCGGAGGTCCCGAAGCAGACGGCGCCCCCCGCCGAGCCAGCGGAGTCGCAGCGTGATGCCCGCCAGGAGGCGGCGCCCCCGAGCGGGGCGACTACGGTAGCTGCGCCGGCCGGCCCCGCGCTCTCGGCGCCGCCGCCTCCGGCGGGCTCGCCCGCGCCCGAGCCGAAGGCCACCATGAAGTCCACCGCGCTCGATCAGGCGACCCCGGAGGGGGCGCGCGAGAGGTCGGACGTCGCCGCGCCCCGCGCCCAGCAAGAGGTGGCCGCACGGCTAGCCGGGCCCGCCCAGCGGGCGGACCTCAGCGGACTGCTCTCGGTGGTCGACCGCGCGGCCTCGCTCCGGGGCGTCGACGAGCTGGTGGCCCGCGCCGGAGGCCGCGAGATCTCGCGGCGACAGGACGGAGGCCTCGCCGTGGTCGAGCTGCTGATCCCCCGCGCGGCGCTCGCCGACTTCGTCCAGGGGCTCGCCGGCCTCGGGAGCTGGGCCCCGGACGCCGAGCCGGCCAGCCTGCCCGCCCAGGTGCGCGTCACCCTGCGCATCGGCGCCTGACGGCGCGCGCCTCCCGCTCCGTCCCGGGAACTTCCCCGCCCCACCTCGGTCTAACTGGGCAGACGGCAGCACGATCTCCCAACGACTCAGCCCCACGACCAAGGAGGACGTCCGATGACGAAGCGATGGCTGGCCCTGGCTCTCCTCTGCATCCTCACCACGGGGGAGGCGGCGGGCGCGGCGCCCCTCGCCATCACTCGGGGCGAGCAGCGGGACGTGATGGTGACCATCTACAACGGCAACCTCGGGCTGGTGAAGGACGTGCGCGAGGTGCGCCTGCCCGCGGGGATGACGGAGGCGCAGTTCATGGACGTGGCGGCGCAGATCGATCCCACCACCGTCCACCTCAAGTCGCTCACCGATCCGGCCGGGCTCAAGATCCTCGAGCAGAACTACGAGTACGACCTGCTCTCGAGCCAGAAGCTGCTCGAGAAGTACGTGGGCCGCAAGGTGCGGCTGTACGGCGGCGACGGGACCTTCCACGAGGCCACGCTGCTGTCCACCAACGGCCCTGTCTACGACATCAACGGCCAGATCCACCTCGGCCACCACGGCCGCGTGGTGCTGCCCGAGCTGCCGGAGAACCTGGTGTCCAAGCCCACCCTCATGTGGCTCTTGCGCAACCAGGCCGACCGCGTGCAGCGCGTGGAGGCCTCGTACCTGACGGGCGGGATCACCTGGAAGGCCGACTACGTGATGGTGATCAATCCGGCCGACACGCGCGCGGATGTGACGGGCTGGGTGACCATCGACAACAAGAGCGGCGCCACCTACGGGCAGGCCGCCCTCAAGCTGGTGGCCGGGGACGTCAACCGCGCCCAGGACCGGCAGCGCCTCGGGCGGGCGATGGAGCTAGCCGCCAAGGCCGCGCCGGCCAGCGCCCGGCAGGACTTCGCCGCCGAGGGGTTCTTCGAGTACCACCTCTACACCCTCGACGGGCGCACGACGATCAAGGACAACCAGACCAAGCAGCTCTCCCTGATGTCGGCGAGCGACGTGGCCATCACCAAGCAGCTCATCTACTACGGGGCGCAGGACTACTACCGCAACGCCTACGGCCTGCCCATCTCGAACCAGAAGGTGGCGGTGTACTTCGAGATCAAGAACGCCAAGGACAACCGCCTCGGCCTGCCCCTGCCCAAGGGCAAGGTGCGCGTCTACAAGGCGGACCGGGCGGGCAGCCAGCAGCTCATCGGCGAGGACTGGATCGACCACACGCCGAAGGACGAGAAGGTCCAGATCAAGATGGGCAATGCCTTCGACGTGGTGGGGGAGCGCACGCAGAAGGACTGGAAGAAGCTCGGGGGCGGCCTCTACGAGGTGGAGTGGGAGATCTCCCTGCGCAACCACAAGACCGAGGAGCAGACGG
>Ga0184637_10001722_pt1 | contig 14439 bp, 9 predicted proteins | sample PLM3_127_b2_FD_133143 | JGI IMG/M metagenome (GOLD analysis project Ga0184637, IMG submission 133143) | Groundwater sediment microbial communities from an aquifer in East River, Colorado, USA - PLM3_127_b2 | ecosystem: Environmental > Terrestrial > Soil > Riparian zone | place: USA: East River...
ATCAAAGAGAAAGAGCATCTCCTGGAAAAGTGATTCCAGGAGTAGTCAATCCGCACCCGGCCGTCACTACCTGTCAGCAGCAGCCAGCATCTGCGCGCGCGTTCGTTGCTGATGGCTGAACGTTGACCGCATAGCGCCTTACCATGCAGCACGATCTCGCGCAGCGGGTCGAAGCCGGATGCGCGGTCGTGACCCCGAACCGCAGGCTCGCGGCGCAGTTCAAGCACGAGTACGACGCGCGGCAGGTCCTGGCCGGCAAGACGGCGTGGCCGACCGCGGACATCCTGTCCTTTGCGGCGTTCGTCGAGCGCGCTTACGGCGACGCGCTCTATTCCGGTCACGCCGCCGGGCTCCCGATACTACTGGCCCCGGCCCAGGAACAGGTGCTGTGGGAAAGCATCATCCGCGACTCGGATGCCGGCGGGAATTTGCTCGCCATCCCGGAGGCGGCCGCGCTCGCGCGCGAAGCGTGGCAACTCGCTCATGCCTGGGGTCTCCTGCCACGTTTCGGAAAATATTCCCTGAATGAAGACGGCAAGGCGTTCCAGCAATGGGCGCAGCGCTACGAGGCCATCACCCGGCGCGATCGGCAAACGGACAGCGCGCGCCTTGCCGATGTGACCGCGGCGCTGCTGGCGCGGCCGGAAATCCGGAAGCCGAGATCGCTGATCCATTACGGTTTCGACCTGGTGATGCCGCAGCAGGCCGGGATGTTCCAGGCGCTGGCGGCCGTCGGGTGCGAAGTGGCTGCCGCCGGCCCGGCACCGCGTGACGGCGAACGCCGGCGCGTGGCCTGCGCGGACAGCACTGAAGAGATACGCCGCGCAGCAGCCTGGGCGCGGGCCCGTCTCGAGGCCAACGGCGCGGCGCGCATCGGCATCGTCGCGCCCGAGCTGGCCAAGCATCGCAAGACGATCCAGAGGATCTTCAGCGCGGTCATGGAACCGGATTACGCGCTGCCGGGCACCCGGCACCCGGGGTTCCCGTTCAATATTTCCCTCGGCGAGGCGCTGTCCTCGTATCCGCTCGTCAACGCTGCGTTCCTCGCGCTCGAGCTGGCGGGACGCGAGATCGACTTCGAGCGCGCCAGCCGCTTGATCCGCTCCCCGTTCCTGGCCGGCGCCGAGACCGAGCTGACACGGCGCGCGCGGCTTGACGCAGGGTTGCGAAAGCGCGCCGAACCGGTCATCACGCTGGACCGCCTGCTCGCGCTGATCGCGCGTGAAGAAGCTGGCTGCCCGCTACTCACGCAGCGCCTGTCGGCACTCGCCGAATTCCGCAAGGCGCGTCTGTTCGGCGGGCAGCCGTCCTCCGCGTGGGCGAGGGCGATCTCCGAAGCGCTCACCGTCATCGGCTTTCCCGGCGAGCGCGGCCTCGACTCGGTCGAGTTCCAGACGCTGGCGAAATGGCACGAGGTCGTCGCCGATTTCGCCGCGCTCGACCGTGTCGTGCCTCGCGCCGGCTACGGCGACGCGGTGTCACGCCTGCGGCGATTGGCGGCGGGCTCGCTGTTCCAGCCGGAGACGCCCGACGTGCCGATCCAGGTCCTCGGCGAGCTTGAAGCCACCGGCATGCAATTCGATCATCTGTGGGTGATGGGCTTGTCGGACGATACCTGGCCGCGCGGCCAGCGCCCGAACCCGTTCCTGCCGGTCGAATTGCAGCGCGCGGCCGGGACACCGCAGGGGTCAGCCGCCGGCATGCTCGAGCTAGCGCGCCGGCTGACCGGGGAATGGCTGTGCTGCGCCGGCGAGGTGGTGCTGAGCTACCCGCGGCACGAGGACGACCGCGAGTTGAAGGCGAGCCCGCTCATCAGCGCCGTGCCCGAGCAGGAGCTTGCACTACCCGACTACGCCAGCTATCGCGACGTGGTTCATCGTTTGCGCAAGCTCGAAAGCGGCGACGACAGCAGGGCGCCGCCGCTGGCGGCGGGCGCCGTGGTGGACGGCGGCACGGCGGTTATCAAGGACCATGCTGCGTGCCCGTTTCGCGCGTTTGCGCTGCACCGGCTGGGCGCCGGGGGATTGAAGGAACCGCACGCCGGACTCGATGCCCTGGAGCGCGGCACGCTGGTGCACCGCGTGCTGGCGCAGGTCTGGGCCCATCTCAAGACGAAGAGCGCGCTGGACGGGACCGGAGAGGCCGAGCTCGGCGCGCTGCTCGAGCGGGCGGCGGAAGCGGCAGTCGCGCGCATCAGGCGCGAGCGGCCGACGGTGCTGTCGGGCCGCTTCGCTGAAATCGAGAAACGGCGCCTGGTGCGGCTTGCGCGCCCGTGGCTCGAGCTGGAGCAAACGCGTGGCGGCTTCACGGTCCTCGCCATTGAGGACAAGCGCCGCATAGACATCGGCGGCCTTGCCCTGAACGGACGCCTCGACCGCGTGGATGAGACCAGCGACGGGCGCCGTGTCGTTATCGACTACAAGACCGGTAACGCATCGCCCGGCGCCATGCTCGGGGACCGGCCGGAAGAGCCGCAACTGCCGCTCTACCTCGTCAGCACCGAGCCGGATGCGGCGGCGGTGGCTTTCGCGCAAGTGAAAGCTGGCGATTTGCGCTTCGTCGCACTCGCGCGCGATGACGACCTGCTGCCCGATACCAGGGCGTTCTCCGCGTCGCGTTACCGGGATCGTCATGGTTCCTGGCAGGAGGTCGTCGCTGCGTGGCGCGCCGACCTGGCGCGTATAGCGGCGGGTTTTGCGGAAGGCGACGCGAAGGTAGCGCCAAGGAATTACCCGCAAACCTGCCGCTATTGCGACGTGAAGCCGTTCTGCCGCATCTACGAGCGGCTCGAGAACACGCTCGATGAGGACGCCGAATGAACGCCGCCGGCATACCCGACCTTGCCGCGCGCCGCCGCGCGCTCGACCCGGCCCGCTCGTTCATCGTGCAGGCGCCGGCGGGCTCCGGCAAGACCGAGCTGCTGATCCAGCGCTACCTGTTGCTGCTGGCGGCGGTGGAGTATCCCGAGGAAATCGTCGCGATCACCTTCACCCGCAAGGCTGCCGGCGAGATGCGCGAGCGGGTGCTGCGGGCGCTCGTCGAGGCGCGGGCAGGGAAGGCCCCGGAGAGCGAACACGAGCGATCGACGCTCGCGCTCGCCGCGGCGGCTCTGGCGCGCGACACGGAGCGCGCCTGGAACGTCACCGACAACCCGGCCCGGGTGCGCATACAGACCATAGACTCCCTGTGCGTGGCGCTGACGCGCCAGATGCCGATGCTGTCCCGTTTCGGCTCGCAGCCGGAAAGCATCGAGGACGCGTCCGAGCTCTATCTCGAGGCGGCGCGCGCGACCGTCGAGCTGGTCGAAAGCGACGGCGCGGTGGCGCAGGACGTCGAGCGGCTGCTCACCCATCTCGACAACGACGTCGAGCGCATCGAGACGCTGCTCGCCGATATGCTCGCGCGCCGCGATCACTGGCTGCGCCACGTGCACGGCCGGGAGCGCGAGGAGCTGCAGGCGGCGCTGCAGAACGCGCGACGCAACGCGCTCGGGCGGGTGCGGGCGCTGCTTCCCGCGGCCGCGCAGGCGGAGCTGCGGGCGGTCGCCGGGTTCGCCCTCGGCAATCTCGCGGGCCATGGATTTTCGGACGCCCCTGAAGACTGGGGCCGGTTGGCCCGCGCGTTTCTCACCGGCGACGGCGACTGGCGGCAGCGGCTTACGAAGAGCGAAGGATTCCCCGTGGGCAAGGCGGCGCTGCCCTGGAAGGAACGCGCACTGGCACTGTTCGAGGCGCTCAAGCCGCAGGTGGCTTTTCGCGCTGCCCTGGCCGATATGCGCGAATTGCCGCCCGAACAGTACCGCGAAGAGCAATGGGAAGTGCTGGGCGCCATCCTGCGGCTGTTGCCGCGCGCGGTCGGCCAGCTGAAGCTCGCGTTCCAGGCGCGCGGCCAGGTCGATTTCACCGAGGTCGCGCAGGGCGCGCTGCTGGCGCTGGGCGGTGAGGGGGCGCCGAGCGATCTCGCGCTTGCGCTGGATTACCGCATACGCCACCTGCTGGTCGACGAGTTCCAGGACACCTCGATCAGCCAGTACGAGCTCGTCGCGAAGCTGACCGCGGGCTGGGAGCCGGGCGACGGGCGCAGCGTGTTTGCGGTCGGCGACCCGATGCAGTCGATATACCGCTTTCGCGAAGCGGAGGTCGGGTTGTTCCTGCGCGCGCGCGCCGCGGGCCTGGCGGGGATCGCGCTCGAGCCGATCAGCCTGTCGGCGAATTTTCGCTCGCAGGCCGGCATCGTCGAGTGGGTCAACGCGACCTTCTCCCGGGTCATGCCGGAGCGGGAGGACGTTGCCAGCGGCGCGGTGCCGTACACGGCGTCGGTGGCGACGCGCGCTGCGCTCCCCGGCGCGGCGGTGAGCGCGCACCCGTTCTTCAACGACGACCGCCTTGCCGAGGCGGCCAGGGTGGTCGAGATCGTCGCGCAGGCGCGGCGCGAGAACGCGGAGGCGAGGATCGCGATCCTGGTGCGCACCCGCGGCCACCTGCACGAGATCGTGCCGCAGTTGCGGGACGCCGGCCAGCGCTTCCGCGCGATCGAGATCGAGGAGCTGGGCCACCGGCCGGTGGTGCAGGACCTGCTGGCGCTGACGCGCGCGCTCTCGCACCCGGCGGACGGATTAGCCTGGCTGGCGCTGCTGCGCGCGCCATGCTGCGGGCTGAAGCTCGCCGATCTCCACGCGCTTGCCGGCGACGCGGCGGGGCGCACGCTGTGGGAACTGATGAACGACGACACGCGCGTCGCGGCGTTGTCCGGCGACGGCCGCGCGCGGCTGGAAAGGGTGCGAGCGGTATTGCAGGCGTGTCTCGATCAGCGCTGCCGCGGCTCGCTGCGCGAGCGCACCGCCGGGGCGTGGTTCGCGCTCTCCGGTCCCGCCTGCGTCGAGAACACGACCGATCTCGAGGACGCCGAGATCTACTTCGACTTCCTGGAGTCGTGCGAGGAGGCGGGCGAAGTCGCCGACCCGGCCGCGTTCGAGGAAGGGCTCGCGGATTTGTATGCGTTACCAGACCTGCAGGCCGACGAACGGCTCGAGATCATGACCATCCACAAGGCGAAGGGGCTGGAGTTCGACACGGTGATCGTGCCCGGCCTCGGCCGCCGGTCCCGCGGCGATGACAGCAAGCTGTTCCTGTGGCTGGAGCAGCCGGGCGCGGGCGGCGACGGGCCGGCCGACCTGCTGCTCGCGCCGATCCGGGAAACCGGGGCGAAGGACGACCCCATTTACGATTGGCTGCGAAAGCTGGAAGCCGAGAAGGAGCGCTTCGAGAATGGCCGGCTGTTGTACGTCGCCGCCACCCGCGCGCGCCAACGCCTGCACCTGCTCGGCGATGTGCGCTGGGCCACGGACGATGATGGCGTGCCCGCCCTGAAGCCGCCGGGAGAGAAAACGCTGCTGGGCCAGCTCTGGCACGTCATCGAGCCGGCCTATGCCGCGGCGGCGGCGTCGTTCGTGCCCCCGGCGCAAGCGCCCGTGTCCGAGGAAGAGCTGGACCAGTCCCTGCGCCGTATTGCTACCGGCTGGCAATTGCCGCCGGCGCCGCCTCGCGTCGGGTGGACGCCGCCCGTGGACCCGGCGCGCGCGCGCGACGCCATCGAATTCTCGTGGGCCGGCGAGACCGCGCGGCACATCGGCACCGTCGTGCATCGCTGGCTGCAACGGATTGCCGACGATGGCCTCAAGGGCTGGGACCCGGCCCGGGCCCATGCGTTGCGGGGCGTCTTCAGGGACGAGCTCATCGCGTCCGGCCTGCCGGCCGATGCGCTGGAAGCCGCGAGCGGGCGCGTGGCGGCGACGATTGCGCAAACACTGGCCGACGAGCGCGGCCGCTGGCTGCTCGGGCCCCGTGCCGGAGCCCAGTCGGAACTGCGGCTCACCGGCGCCAGCGCAGGCGGCGTGGTGAACATCGTCATGGACCGGACCTTCGTCGACGAGCAGGGGGTACGCTGGATCGTGGACTACAAAACCGGCACGCACGAAGGCGCGGACGTCGAGGGTTACCTCGACCGCGAACTGGAACGCTATCGGGCGCAACTCGAACGCTACGCCGCCCTTCTGCGCGGCATCGACCCCCGCCCGATCCGTCTCGGCCTTTATTTCCCGTTACTTAATGGTTGGAGGGAGTGGGCGCCGGAATAAGTCGAAAGTCGAAAGTCGAAAGGCGAATGTAACCCTGCGCGATGGCTTTTACTTCCTCCTTCCGACTTTCGCCTTCCGCCTTCAGGAGACTTATCACTCGTCACTCGTCACTGGATGTTAGTGCCGGTGGGATCGAAATAAGCCGAAGTCGCCGTTCGCGTCGCGCGCCAGGGCAACTCGAACGTTTTCTCGTGGTTCGGCGGCAGCGACACGCTCGCCGTGCCCATGATGACGTCGCCGCGGACTTTGCCGCGGAACGTGTGACGGACAAAGCCGATATCCTCGAGCGTCATCATCAGCGTGAACGAGATGTCCTCGCCGCGCAGCTTCACGTCCTGCAGCAGCTCCCGGCGGTTGCCCGCCCGCACCACGCCTTCGACCACCTGGAAGCGCTGCTCCTTGATCGCGGCATAGGCGACCCGGCGCCCGCCGAGCGACAGTTCCCAGCTCCAGTTGCCTGCGACGCGCGCTGGCACGATCCACAGGGCGACCCGCTGCGGCTCGAGGTCCTCCTCGTCGGGCCGCCAGCTGCCGAGGTCCCACATGTTGGTCACGATGCGCGTGCCGGGCCGCGCCTGCGCCAGGATCAACGGCCGCAGCAGGAGCTGCATTTCCGGCCACAGCCACATGGCGATGACGGTGGCCTCGCGCAGATCGGCGTCGAACGCGTTGCGATGGAAGAACTGCACGCGATTGGCGACCCCGCGCGCGCGGGCGGCGGCGTTGGACTCGGTGACGAGCTTCTCGTCGATGTCCACGCCCCAGCCGCGCAGCTTGCGGTTCATGCGCGCCGCGGTCAGCACGATGCGCCCATCGCCCGAGCCGAGATCCACCACGACGTCGTCGTCGCGCAGCTGCGCGAGCTTCAACATGCGCTCGACGTTGTCCTGGTCGCTCGGCACGTAGGGCGAGAACCGCTCCTGCGCCGGCGCGGCGGCGGGGAGGAGGGCAAGGGTCAGCAGCAGGGCGGGGAGGTTTTTCTGCATAGCGGTGGTCATGAATCAGTGAATAGTGTCGGGGGTCCCGAAGAATGAAGGATGAAGGATGAGGGATGACCCCCGGCGTTCGCCGGAGTTTGCCCAACACTGATGGCTGGTTTCAGGTCATCCCTCATCCCTCATCCCTCATCCCTCATCACGCATTTCAAATTCCCATGTAGAGCTTGTGCACCAACTCGTTATTGGCGAGCGCGTCGCGCGAGCCGCCCTCGTACTCGATCCGGCCGTGCACGATGACATAACCGCGGTCGGCGATACGGATCGCCTGGTTGAAATTCTGCTCCGCCATCAGCACCGTGAGACGGTAGCGCTCCTTGAGCTCGCGGATTTTGTCTATGGTATGGATGACCAGGATCGGCGCGAGGCCCACTGAAGGCTCGTCGATCAACAGGATGCGCGGCGCCGTCATGAGCGCGCGGGCGAGCGTCAGCATCTGCTGCTCGCCGCCGCTCATGCTGCCGGCGAGCTGCCTGCGGCGCTGCGCGAGGACGGGGAAGGTCTCGAAGCAGAATTCCAGATTGCGGGCGATGGCGGAGCGCGCGGTTCGCCGATAGGCGCCGAGCAGCAGGTTTTCCTCGGCGCTCAGCTTGGGAAACAGCCGCCGTCCCTCGGGCACGAGCGCGATGCCGAGGTCCACGATTTCCTCCGGCGCACGCCCGACCAGGTCGTGCTCGACGCCGTCGATCACCGCAACGATGCGGCCGGCGCTCGGGGGCACGATACCCATGATGCATTTCATGAGCGTACTCTTGCCGTTGCCGTTGGTGCCGAGCAATGCCACCGTCTCGCCGTCGTTTACCGCGAGCGAGATGCGGTCGAGCACTTGCACTGCACCGTATCCGGCGCAGAGGTTTTCGACGCGGATGCTTGAACTCATTCCGGAAACAGGGTGAACGGTAAACGGTGAACGGTAAACGGAAACTTCCAAACTCCAGAATTGGTTGGATTACTGTTCACTGTTCACTGTTCACCAAGGTAGGCCTTTATCACCTCGGTATTCGCAACCACCGACTGCGGATCGCCATCGGCGATCTTGCGGCCGGTGACGAGCACGGCGACGCGGTCGGAGAATTTCATCACCGCCCGCATGACGTGCTCGATCATGATGACCGCCACGCCCTGCTGCTTGAGCCGGGAGAGGAGGGCGAGGATGTCGTCCACCTCCGAGGCCGAGAGCCCCGCCATGGCTTCATCGGAGATCAGCAGCTTCGGCTTCGCCGCCATGGCGCGCGCGAGCTCGAGCTTGCGCATGTCCACCTGCGTGAGCCCGCTGGAGCGCGCATGCGCCTTGTCGGCAAGGCCCACTTGCCGCAGGATGCGCATTGCTTCGTCGGCGACGCGGTCCGTAGCGAGTTTCTCATGCTGCCGCGCCGCATAGAGCAACGGGATGCGCAGGTTATCGAGCACCGACATGCTGACGAACGGCTTGGGGATCTGAAAGCTGCGCGCGACCCCGAGGCGGGTGCGGCGGTGCGTGGGCTGCGCGCCGATGTCGCGCCCCTCGAAGCGGATCACGCCTTCCTCGTTGCGCAGCGCGCCGCAGATGCAGTTCACCAGCGTGCTCTTGCCCGACCCGTTGGGACCGATCAGCCCGAGCCGTTCGCCCGGCCGCACCACGAGGTCCACGCCATCGAGCGCCGTGAAGCCCCCGAATCGCTTCGTCACACCCCGAACCTCAAGCAGCATTTCGCTCATGGATAACCCCAAAATCCTTAACCACAAAGGACACTAAGGACACAAAGTAAATCAAAATTATTATTGAAAGAACCTTCGTGTCCTTTGTGTCCTTCGTGGTTTAGGAATTTCTTCTCCGCCGCCAGGCCTCGACCCAGCCCATGATGCCGTTCGGCGCGAGCGTCACGAACAGCACCAGCAACACGCCGACGATGAGCAGGTTCCACGCCGAGGAGATCGTCACCTGCACCAGCTGCTGCACCGTGCCGAGGAGCACCGCGCCGATCAGGGGCCCCATCCAGCTCATCATGCCGCCGATCAGCGGCATGGCGATGCTGTTGACCGCGTACGACAGGCTGAACGCCGAGCTGGGCTCGATGTAGGAGAGATAGTAGGGGAAGGTCGTGCCGGCCATGCCCATCAGCGCGCCGCTCACGGTGGCCGAGATGATCTTGAGCTTGAGCGTCGGCACGCCCGCGGATTCGGCGGCGAGTTCGTCATCGCGTATGGCGGCAAGGCCCCGTCCGAAAGTGGAAGTCTCAATGGCGCGGGCGATGACCAGCGCTGCCGCTGCCATCAGCACCTCGATGGCGAACAGCAGGTGAATATAGCGCTTGAGCCCGAAGGGCACTTCGGAGGGCTGCATGACATAGGCGCCGCGCGCGCCCCCGACGAAGTCCCAGTTCACGACGAAGGTGAACAACACCACCGCCAGCGCGAGCGAGGCGATCGCGAAGAACACCCCGCGCAGACGCAGCGTGAGATAGCCGAGCCCCAGCCCGGCGAGCCCGGCGACGGCGGTCCCGGCCGGAATGGTGACGATAAGCGGGGCCTTGAACGCGTAGAAGAGCGCGACAGTCGTGTACGCGCCGATCGCGAAGAACGCCGCCGAGCCGAAGTTCACGTAGCCGGTGTAGCCGCCGAGGATGTTCCACGCCGTGGCGAGGATCACGTACAGCAGCACCGTATAAGCCGCGGAGAAGAAGAACTCATTGGCGATGAGCTGGCTCGCAGCCGCGATCGCCAGCGCGATCGCGAACGCAACGGCGGCGAAGGCGCGGTTGCTCATCGGCCGAACAGCCCGGCGGGCCTGAAGGCGAGCGCGAACAGCAGCAGGCCGAAGGAGACCGCGGGCGCCCACGATGGGCCGAAAAATGTCGAAGTGAACGATTCGGCGAGCCCCAGCACGAACGCGGCGAGCAGCGTGCCCCAGATCGAGCCCATGCCGCCCAGCACGCACACCGCGAACACCAGGCCGATGTACTCGCGCCCGATCGACGGCTCCACCGGCTGGATCACGATCAGGAATGCGCCGGCCACGCCGGCGGTGGCGATGGATAGCGCGAACGCAAGCTCCTTGATACGCACCGGATTGACGCCCATCAGCCGCAGCGCAAGCTGGTCCTGCGCCACGGCGAGCACGGCGCGCCCGAAGAACGTGTGGGTCAGGAACAGTTGTATGCCCACGACCATCGCCATCGATACCAGGAACGGTACTACCAGTCGCAGCGGGAAGTCGACCACGCCCAGCCGCAGGGTGGTGTCCGCGTAGGCGGTCTTCACCGTGCGGTAGTCCACGCCGAAGATCAGGATCAGCGCGACTTCGGTGATGAACAGGATGCCGAAGAAGAAGGCGAGGCCGCGCAGCGATTCCTGCCCGCGCTTCTCGAAGCACAGGTAGTAGACGCGGTAGAGCGCCATCCCCAGCAGGAAGAACAGCGGCGACAGCAGGAGCGACACCGCGATCGGGTCGACGCCGTAGTGGGTATTGACGATGTAGGAGATGTAGGCGCCGAGGATGATGAACGCCGGGTGCGCAATGTTGACGACGTCCAGCATCCCGAACGAGATCGAGATGCCGACGCTGACGGCGGCATAGAAGCCTCCGAGCAACAGCCCGGCGATGATGGCGTTGAGAAGCAACGCCGTCGGGAATTCCATTTAGCGCTCGCAAAACGGCGCCGGCGGGTTTTCCCGCCGGCGTCGCCTGATGGCTACTTCCTGTTTTCGTGGAACGGGGCCTTCACCGTGCCGGTCTGGTATTCCTTCGGGTAGAGCACGGTGACGTGACCCGGTTTCATCCACTGCTCGAGGTCGTTACCGCTGATGCCGTGGTACTGCACCGTCAGCATGCGCGGGATAGCCCACTCCCCGTTCTTGGCGAAGCGGACCTTGCCGACATAGGTGTCGAACTCGTACGTGTGCATGTACGCGGCAAGCTTCCCCTGATCGAGGCTGCCGACCGCCTTGATCGCCTGTTCCAGCACCTGCATCATGGCGTAGGCATAGGGCGGAAGGTAGAAGCCGAGGGGGTCGACGCCTTCCTTGACGGCGCGCCCTTGGTACTTGGCGAGGAACTGGTCGAGCGACGGGAACTTACCGCCGACATCTGGCGCGTAGGCCTCGTAATTGATCATGCCGTTCAGCAACGGCCCAAGCTGCGTCTTGAGCGCCGCGAACTGCGTGCCGACGAGGCCGCCGCCGAACATCCTGGCCTTCAGACCGACCTCGTTCGCGGCGCGCACCATGCCCGCGGAGTCCGGCGGATACGACGCCAGGTAAACGAGATCCGGGTTGGTAGCCTGGATCGCCCGCACGATGGGCGAGTAGTCGACTGTCTTCGGCGGATAGGACTTGTCATACACGATCTTCAACCCGGCCTTCTTGACGTGCGCACGCGCGCCTTCCAGCGCCAGGTGCGGGTACTCCGCGTCGGCACCGACCAGAGCGACGGTCTGCGGCTTCGGATTCAGGGTCATCGCGACCTCGAAGAAGCCCCGTGTCCAGTCCACCGCGGGGTCGGGCCCGGCCGGCATGATCTGGAAGTACCGGTCATACTTGAACTTCGAGTTGACGTTCAGCCCGAACAGGCTCATGAAGGTGAATTTGCGCTGCATCATGATCGGCATCGCCGGGGCGATCACGTTGGTGCCGTAGCCCGACACCACCAGGTCCACCTTGTCCACGTCGAGGAGCTTGGCATAGATACTGGGCACCGTCGCGGGGTTGGTCTGGTCGTCGTAATAGACGAACTCGACCTTGCGGCCGAGTATGCCCCCCTTGGCGTTGACGTCGTCGCGCCAGATTTCCATCGCGATCAGCGCCGCTTTGCCATTGCCGGCGAGAGGGCCGGTCAGGCTCATGCCAAAGCCGATCTTCAACGGTTGCTGCGCCAGCACTGCCGCCGGTACCGCGAGCAGCATGGCCCCGAATATTGCCGCAATTGCACGTATCAGCTTCATGTCCCCTCCCTTGAGTTGATATTCAATTCTCCTCGAAATTCCGGCCGAAGTCGTCCGGCACCCCGGGGCCCCACGCGTACAGCGAGTCCTCCGGCGGATAGTTCGTGGGCTTCCAGTCCGAGCCGTCCGGGATGTAGTCGATGTCGCAGAAGTACTCGACCAGGCTGCCCCACGGGTCGCGGATGTAATGGAAGAAGTTGGAGCCGATGACGTGACGGCCGAAGCCCCAGCCGTTGCGGTAGCCCTTGTCGAGCAATCGGCAGGCGCCCAGCCCCACCTCGTCGACGTTGGCGACCTCGAAGCTGGCGTGGTGATAGCCCGGCCGGTCGCACTTGATGAAGCCGAGCACGTGGTGGTCGCTGCCGCCTTCGCCGTTGCGCAGGAAGGCGACGATGTCCTGGGCGCGGTCCGACAGCCGCATGCCGACGACCCGCGTGTAGAAATCGACCTGCTGCTCCAGGTTCGGCGTGAAGCGCAGGACGTGGCCGAGCCGCCGCGGGCGCACCGCCGCGTTGCGCGGCGGGTGGCCGGCAACGCCGATGCGATTGAGGTGCCCGGGACTGTTGATCCTCCATTCCGCCGCCGGCGCCCACGGCGCGGGCTCGGCCACGCGCACGTTGACGAGGAGGCCGTCGGCATCGCGGAACCATAGCCCATCCGCCGGCGTTTCCCGCGGCGCGTCGAGCAGCTGCGTGCCGTTCTTCTCGAGCCGCGCCTTGAGCCCCGCCAGCGCTTCCTCGCGCGCGCCGAAGCAGACGTGGTGCATCCGCTTTTTCTTGCCTTCGACGAGCACCACCTGGTCCTGGTCGCGCCCGTGGCAGCGCATGACGACCCGCTTGCCGTCATCGCGTGCCTCCATTCCGAAATCACCGTAGAACTTCCTGCCGACGGCGGCATCCGGCACCGTGAGGGCGATATGCTGTAGTGAACGGACCGTCATCGGAGCGGGCTCAGCTGGGAGTGTGGAAGATTATAGAGCAGCAGGACAGACTAGGGATGAGGGATGAAGGATGCCCCCGGCGTTCGCCGGATGTTGCCGGTCTCGCGTCAGCGGTTCAAGGTCATCCTTCCAAGTTCCGAAAAAAACGTACAGTCCCCTCGCGGGGCCTGGTAACTTTCTTTTGCGTGCCCAAAAGAAAGCACCAAAGAAAATGGCACCCCGGTTCGCCGCCGCCACCTCGCAAGCTCGTGACGGTTCTCCTGCGCTGCTCGACCAGGCAGGGCGGCTGCGCAACTCGCGCACCGTCTGCTTTCTTGCAGGCTCATCAGGCGCTGGATATCGACTCTTCAGGAAACTTCATCGCGGCTCGCCCAATACTCGCCCGAAACCCCGGGCCGGTCTGCGCGTGCTTGGCGTCGCTAAGGGGCCCCAGGATCAACACCCGTCCCGGTGCCCGCGCGGGTGCTCCCTTTCGCCTTCCGACTTTCGACTTCCGCCTTGTATTCGGGCGTCGCTTAGGGGCCCCGGGATCAACAATCGTCACCCGTATCTCGTCACCCTTACCTCGTCACCCGCACCTCGTCACTGATCACTGATCACGCTTCATACATCCTGGGGGGCCTGCACCGTCCCCGACCGGTGCGCCTGGATCTCGCGCGCGGGCTTCTGGCCCTGGATGTCGCGGCCGGTGGGCAGCCAGGTGCAGACCGAGGCGCCGGGCGCCCACACGGTCTGGTATTCGCCGGGCACGAAGAACTATTGCTTCTCGATGCCGATTTCCTGAATGAGCTTGGCGTACTTGGGGACCTCGGACTTGACGAGAGCTCCCAGCTCATCCGGCGTGCTGGTTGCGGCGTCCACACCGAGCGTGGCGAAAGTTTTCTGAACATCGGCAAGCCGCAGGATGCGCGTCAACTCCGTGTTGAGCCGCGTGACGACTGGCTGGGGGAGGCCGGCCGGCCCGAACATGCCCCACCAGCTGGTCATCACGAAGCCCGGTACCCCCGATTCAGTAACGGTAGGCAGGCCGGGAACCAGCGGCGTCGGCTTGGGCCCGGTGACCGCCAACGCCCGCAGCCTTCCGGCCTGGACGTGGGGCAGCACCACCGCCATGTCGGAGAACACGACGTCTATCTCTCCCGACAGCAGCGCGATCGTGATCAGCGCCGAGGCCTTGAACGGCACGTGCAACATTTCCGTCTTGGTCATGCGCTTGTAGAGCTCCGCCGAGAGGTGCGAAATGCTCCCCGGCCCGCTCGAGCCGTAGTTGATCTTGCCCTGGTGCCGTTTCACCAGTGCGTTGAACTCCTTGAATGTCTTCGCCGGAACGGAGGGGTGGACCACAACGATCTGCGGCGCCGTCACAGCCAGCGTGATCGGCGTGAAGTCCTTGAGCGAGTCGTAGCCGACCGACTTGTAGATCTGATTGTTGACGGCTATCGGGCCGAC
>Ga0184637_10001723_pt1 | contig 14438 bp, 12 predicted proteins | sample PLM3_127_b2_FD_133143 | JGI IMG/M metagenome (GOLD analysis project Ga0184637, IMG submission 133143) | Groundwater sediment microbial communities from an aquifer in East River, Colorado, USA - PLM3_127_b2 | ecosystem: Environmental > Terrestrial > Soil > Riparian zone | place: USA: East River...
CCCTCACGGCCCCACGTAGCACGCGTCCTGGAGCGTCCCCGGCACGCCGTGCTGCGACGTCCGGACCGCGAACGTCGCGCCGCCGTCGGCCGACATCGCGACGCTCGTCGCGCCGACGACCAGCACGCCGCCGCAGGCGCTCACGGAGTACGGGTAGATGGACGCCGGGAGGGCCACGGGCTGGAACGTCGCGCCGCCGTCGCTCGAGACGTCGAGCGCGTTCGTCGAGCCGACGAAGAGCCTGCCGTCGGGCGACACGTCGAGGTCGCGAGGGGAGTCGCTCGCGAGCCCGTCCGCGGGCGTCCGCAAGGTGAACGCCGGGACCGCCGCGCCGCCGTCGTTCGACACCATCACGCCGCCGCTCACCGCGAGGTAGACGTTCGAGCCGGAGACGGCGAGCTCCCCCGGGTAGATGCTCGTGACGCGGTCGGCGAAGGTCGTCCCGGCGTTGGTGGAGCGCTGGAGCTTGGACACGGCCGCCGCCCAGACCGTGCTCCCGGACGCCCAGATCGCGGACGCCTCGCTCTGCCACAGCTGGCTGTTCGCCTGCGTGCGCACGTCGAAGGACGCGCCGTCGTCCGTCGAGATGGCGAGCCCCCTCCACGTTCCGGCGTACAGCGTGGCGCCGTCGACGAAGAGGTCGTCGATCTCCGGGTCCGGCAGGCCGGCCTCGAGGCTGCGGTACGTGAAGGTCGCGCCGCGGTCGCTCGAGACCACGAGCCCGCCGAATCCGGAGCTGTCGTGGATCGCGGCGTAGACCTTCGCGCCCGTGGCCACGACCCGGTGGACGTCGTTCCCCGGCAGGTCCGCGAGCGCGAACGTCGCGCCGTGATCGCGCGAGACCCAGTACGAGGGGTACGCGCCGAGGTGCACGTCGGCGCCCTCGACGTGGATCGCGTAGACGTCCACGTCGCGCGTGCCGCCCGGGATGCGACGCCGCGTGAAGCCGCCGCCGGGCCCGGTGGAGACCCAGAACGCGCTCGGCGCGGTCGAGTAGAGCACCTCGCTCGCGGCGTAGATGCGGCCGTCGCCCGCGCCGAGCTGCGTGACGGGGTTCCCGTCGAGCGGGATGAGGCTCCCGAACGTATCGCCGCGGTCGGACGAGAGCGCCACGCCGCCGGCGGTGCCGACGTAGACCATGTCGTCCTGGAACGCGACGGAGTAGGCCGTCCCCGCGCCGGCGGGCAGCTGCGGCGTCACCCACGTGTCGCCCCGGTCGCGCGAGTACGCGAAGCTCCCGTTGCCGGCGACGACGTAGGCGTCGTCGCCGTCCACCGCGAGGTCCACGATCCCGGCGAGCCTCGCCGTGGAGGTCCGGAACCGATCGTGCGACACGTGCAGGGCCGCCTCGGTGACCACGTAGACGTCCTCCCCGCTGACCGCCACGTGGCGGACACGGTTCGCCTCGTAGCTGGTGCCAAACGTGCGCTCCTGGAACGTCGCGCCGCCGTCCCTCGAGACGAGGAGCCCGTCGTACGTGCCGACGTAGAGGAGGCTCCCCTGCGCCGCGACCGCGGTGGGCGTGACGGAGTACCCGACGCCGGTCCGCCGGATCGGGAGGTCCTGGAACGTGACGCCGTCCTCGCTGTAGAAGAGCCCGCCCTCTGTCGCCCGGTAGAGCCGGCCGCTCACCGCGTCGCGCGCGACCTGCCACGTCTTCCCGCCCGAGCGGCGCGCCACGAACCGTTCGGGCACGGGACCGACGCCGCGGGCGAGCCCCCCGCCCGTGGCGAGCCACGCGAAGCCCTGCGTGGAGACGGAGTAGCGCCGCTCGCGGACCACCTCGACGTGGCCGGCCGCGTCCTCCGCCCGGAAGCGGAGCACCGTCTCGCCCTCGCCGATCGCGATCGGCCCCGCCGCGCCACCCGGGACGATCACGCCGTTCTGCGGCGAGAACGTGGGCGCGGAGCCGTCGAGCGTGTAGACGATGCGCGCGCAGCCCGAGCCCGCCGGCCCGTCGTCGCACGAGAGCGTCACGGACTGCGCCGCGACGTAGGGCCCCGACGCGAGGCTCGCGGCCGTGCGCGGCTCGTCGCAGTCGGGCGAGGTCGTGAACGTGAACGTGTACGGCGCCGCGAGGCCGTTCCCCGCGAGGTCCGTCGCCGTGACGGGCACCGTCACCTGGTACGTGGTCGCGCACTCGTAGCGCTCGCCGGGCTGGCGGACCACGGCGAGCGCGCCCGGCTCGACGGCGACGCTGCCCGGCGCGACGGGCGAGAGGGACGGGACCCCGGCGAGCGTCGAGGCGAGCATCTGCTCGTCGAAGGCGATCCGCACGGACGCGTCCAGCCTCACCCCGGTCGCGCCGGCCGCCGGCTCCGTCGACGCGACGCCGGGCGGGTCGGTGTCGAGGACGTACTGCTCCGACCTGGGCGCCTCGGCGTTCCCGTCGCCGTCCACCGACAGGAAGCGGAGCGTGAGCGAGCGGTCGACCACGACCGGCTCCACGTAGCGCGCCGAGGCTGGCGTCGGCGCGCTCCCGTCCACCGTGAAGAACGTGCCGGCGCAACCCGTGCCGCCCGCGTTGTCCGTGCACGTGAGCGCGACCGACTGGGGCGCGTTGTAGCGGCCCCCGGGCGGCGCAGCGGCGGTGGACGGCGGGATCGTCTCCGGCGAGGAGCGGGTGTGGAACGAGACCAGCGCCGGGACCGCGAGGGCCTCACCGTGCACGCCCTTCACGTCGAACGCGCTGAAGACGTAGCTCGCGCCGTACGCGAGCGGGGACGACGGCACGAAGACGAGCGCCGACTGCTCCGCGTCCCAGGACGTCAGGCCGGGGACGACGGTGGTGGCGCCCCTCCGGAGCGAGACGCTCGTCTCGTTGACCGTCTTCAGGTCAACGCAGGTGTTGAAGCGGACCGTGACGGCCGTCTGGACGGACACGCCCGACTGGTTCTGGGCCGGCGTGGTGGAGATCACCTCGAGCGCGTCCACCTCCGCGCAGGTCGCGGGCGTCCCCGTGCCGCCGCTGCCCCCTCCGCCGGAGCAGGCGAGCGTCAGGGCGGCGACGAGGAACGTAGCGCGAGCGCGGCGGCAGACCATGACACCTCCGGTGTAGTGCAGCCGAATTGAGATCACCGGCGGCGGGAGATCAAGGAAGCCGTCTGCCCACATGCACCCCGATCCGGCGCCGCCCACGCGCGGTGAGGACCCTCGGTCCCGCCTACCCTCCGTCGCGCTCCCGCCCGAAAGCGGTGAGGCCCTTCACCGCAGCCTGCCCCTCTCGCTCCGGCGACCGGTACGTCGGGACAATGGGCCCATGATTGCGGCGGCGGTCGAGCGGTGCCGGGCGCGCGTGTCGGCGCTCGCGAACGACGCGCTCGCGGGCGCGCGCGGGGAGCCGGAGCTCGTCGCGCTGCTCGAGCGCGTGTGGGCTGCGATCGACGAGGAGCTCGCGGCACGCACGGACGGCGCGCCGGCGCCCGCCTGCGGCGCGGGGTGCGCGAGCTGCTGCCGCGTGAACGTCGGGACGCTCCCGGTCGAGGGGGCGGTCGCCGCCGCCCGCGTGCGGGCCCTGCTCGGCTCGGCCGCGGCGGCGCGGCTCGCCGCGGACCTCGGCGCCTTCCACGACCGCGTGCGCTGGCTCGAGGACCGCGAGCGCTTCGCGCAGCGGCTCGTCTGCCCGTTCGTCGACGGGGGCGGTCGCTGCTCGATCCACGCCGCCCGGCCGCTCGCGTGCCGCGGGGTGACGTCGCTCGACGCGGACGATTGCCGCCGTGCCGTCGCCCCTGGCGACCCAGACGACGACGACGGCCCGCTGGTGCGGATGGACCTGCTCCACCGGGCGCTGCACGGCGAGGCGCTCGCCGCGCTCGCGGACGCGTTCGCCGCGCGAGGGCTCGACGCCCACCGCCGGGACGTGTCGGGGATGACCGCGGCCTTCCTCGCCGACCCCGGGCTGGCCGCCGCCTTCCTGGCCGGGCGCCGCGTGCCGCTCGAGTAGCCGCGACGCCGTACCGGGCCGCCGCGAGCATCCCCAGGGGCTCGATCGCGGCAATCCAGCCCCGTCGGGCACCATCGATGGCCACCAGCTCGCTCGCACCGCGTATCATCCGGCGCGCATGCTCACGCTTCGACCGGCTACCCCCGCCGACGTTCCGCTCGTCCTGTCGATGATCCGCGAGCTCGCGGCGTACGAGCGCGAGTCCGACGCGGTCATCGCGACGGAGGAGGCCCTGCTACGCGACGGCTTCGGCCCGCGGCCGCTCTTCGAGGTCACGATCGCGGAGTGGAGCGATGAGCCGGTGGGATTCGCCCTCTGGTTCCTCGCCTACTCGACCTGGCGGGCCCAGCCGACGCTGTACCTCGAGGACCTCTTCGTCCGCCCCTTCGCCCGCGGGCGCGGAGTCGGAAGGGCCTTGATGCAGCACCTCGCGCGCGTCGCGGTCGAGCGGGGCTGCGGACGGTTCGCCTGGCAGGTGCTCGACTGGAACGCGCCGAGCATCGCGTTCTACGAGTCGCTCGGCGCGAAGGTGCTCCGGGAGTGGCTGACGTGCCGGGTCGAAGGGCCCGCGCTGGCGGCGCTCGCGACCGCCGGCGTGGCCGATCGCGCGGAGACGTGATGCGTTCCGCGACGAACCGCGATCCCGGCACCAGCGCTCCGCCGCAACTGTACCAGCCCGTCGCGCGTGCGCACGTTCACCCTCGGTTCCGGCGGGCCGTGCTTGGTTACTTGGCTTGGACGTGAACCGGCGCACATGCCACCATGCGCGCCTTGAACGCTCCCCAACCGCACCCGCACCGCGCGCTCGCGTGCGCCGCCGCCGCGATCGCGCTGTGGGCTGCGCTCGCGCTGCTGGGGCTGAAGCTGAAGCACGTGCCGCCCTTCCTGCTCGTGGGCTGCGCGCTCCTCCTCGGGTCGACGCTCGGCCTGCGGCGCGCCAGCCTGCGTGCGACGCGCCCGGGCGTCCTGCTCCTCGGCGTCTACGGGCTCTTCGCCTACCATTTCTGCCTCTTCGTCGCGCTCCGCTGGGCCCCACCGGTGGAGGCGAACCTCCTCAACTACCTCTGGCCGCTCCTCATCGTCGTGCTGAGCCCGGTCGTGCTGCCAGGCACCACGCTGCGCCCGAGACACGTCGCGGGCGCGCTGCTCGGCTTCGCGGGCGCGGCGATGCTCGTCGCGCGCGGCGGGGGCGACATCGGCCCGTCCGGCACCAGCTACGCGGGGTACCTGCTCGCCCTCGCGGCGGCGGTGATCTGGTCGACCTACTCGCTGCTCACGAAGCGCGTCGCGCCCTTCCCGACCTCTTCCATCGCGACCTTCTGCGTCGCGTCGGGGCTCCTCTCCCTCGCGTGCCACGCGGCCTTCGAGCCGCGCTACGTGCCGACGCTCGCCGACGCGCCGTACCTGCTCCTCGTCGGCCTCGGGCCGATGGGGGCCGCCTTCTACCTCTGGGACGTGGCGATGAAGGAGGGGGATCCCCGCGTGATCGGCACGCTCGCGTACGCGACGCCGCTCCTCTCGACGCTGCTCATCGCCGCCTTCGGCGAGGGGACCCTCACCCCGGCCGCGCTGGTCGGGGCCGCCTTCATCACGAGCGGCGCCGTGATCGGGACGAGGTAGCTCGCGCCTCCGTGCTCCGGCGACGGTACCTGTCGGTCGGCGTCGTTCAGCTCCGCGCCATGATTGCGCTGACGACGACGACCGGATGGTACACGCTGATGGCGACCGCCTTCGAATCCGAGGCTCCGTTCGCCGTCACGGTGAGCGTCGCCGTGTAGATGCCCTCGGCGTCCGGGACGAAGGACGGGGTCGGCTGGTCGGACGGGGAGAGGGACGCGCTGCTGCCCGCGGGCGGCGAGAGCGTCCACTGGTACGTCATCGCGTCGCCGTTGTCGTCGTGGCTCTCGGCGCCGTCGATGGCGACACCCCTCCGCCCGATCCGATCACCACGCGGTGGCGCCGAGCGCGGAGAGGCGCTCCGACGCGTAGCGGTGCGCCGGCACGATCGCAAGCTGCTGGCGGTACGCCATCACGGCCTGGGGCGCCATCCCGAGCGCCTCGTAGGTCACGCCGAGCCAGTACCAGGCGTCCGGGTAGGTCGGATGGCTCCTGATGCAGGCCCCGAGAGTCGACTGCGCCTCGAGGGCTCGACCGGCTCGGAACTGAACCTCGCCGAGTCGGCAGAGGACGGCCGGGGCCCCGGGGTGCGCCGCGTTCTCGGCGACGAGCAGTCGCTCTGCCGCTGGCAGGTCGCCGGCGTCCACGTACAGCGCGGCGAAGTTGGCGACGTTCGTGCTGGAGTCACGGGGCGCGAGCCCCACCCACGACGAGGCCTGTACCGAGCACCACGCGAGGACCACGCAACCGCCGAGGCCGGCGAGCGCGCGGGCACGTGGCGTGCGCGGGTCGATGAGCCACGCCAGCGCGACGCCGGCCAGCACGGCCGCCGCGGGCAGCACGAAGAGCCGGTACCGCGAGAAGATGAAGAACAGGGTCAACGAGCCGGCATACACGGCCGCGCAGCCGACGACCGGCCACATCTCCCGGCGGCGGATCGACACGGCGGTCCCGAGCACCGCCAGCGGGAACAGGAACGCCATGCCGAGGAGCGGCAGGCGCAACGGCGGCGAGAACCGCGCGACGAACTCGATCCCCCACCCGTCCGACAGCTCGGCGTCGGCCGCGAGCAGCACTGCCTTCTTCGCCGTGACGACCGCTGCGCGAGCCGGGTCCTCCGCGATGTAGCGAACCGCCTCGCGGAACCAGAAGGTGGACGACTCGGCAGACGAGAGCGGTCGACCACTGCGGCGCGAAGCCTCGGCACGCCAGTCCACCTCTTCCCGGCCTGCCTGTGGCCGCACCCATGGAGGCGACCGGAATTCGCCGGTCACGTTCCACGGGTTGTGCCCCAGGTAGAGGTTCTGCCCGCCGCCCGTCGTGGCGGTCGGCGTCCACTCGCCGGAGACGACGCGGTTTCGCACGAGGGCCGGCGACAGCGCGACGATGGCGCCCGCCGCCAGCATGGCCGCCGCCTTGAGCCCGTCGCGTCGCGCCACGAAGACGCAGGCGAACGGAATGAGCAGGACCGCGTTTCCCCGCGCCAACGTGGTCAGCCCCAAGGCGACGCCGGCGCCGATGATCGCGCGCGTGGACCGCCGCGACAGCAGGTACAGCGAGAGCGCCACCAGGAAGACGCCCAAGGCGGTCTTCTCGACCTCGCCCTCCTCGAAGATCGCCGGCCGGTAGAACGCAACGACCGCTGCGGCAAGGCCGCCGGCGACAGGACCGGCGACCCGGCGGCCGATGAGCCCGACGAGCGCGCAGGTACCCACCCCCAGCCCGACATGCACCACGTGCACCGCGACGAGGCTGCGCCCTGCGACGCTGTAGATGACGCCGAGCACGTACGGGTAGAGCGGGTCGGCGAAGAACGCGCCGCGTTCCCGGTCCAGCCAGTCGCCGCCAGCGAGGTGCTGCGCCCACCTGTCGAAGTAGTCCGAGTCGATGATGAGGTGGTCGAAGAGCGGCAGGTCGCTCAGGGCGACGAGGTGCCATACGCGGAGTCCCGCGCAGGCGACGAGCACTGCGCCAAAGAACCACCACGACGCGAGCGCAGACGCGATCGACTTCCTGAAGTTGCTCACAAGCCCCCAGCCAGGGAGGCGCTAACCTACCGCAGAACGCCGTCTCGCCACCATCGTGGGAGAAGCACGCGGATGACCGCGGGCACCCGCGACGCGGTCGAATCATCTCACCGTGAAGAGGGCTCCGTCCCCGCGCGCGCAGCAGCCGTCGTCGCGCCCCGCGCACACCTCGATGAACCAGTCGTACGTCCCGGGGGGCGTCGCCACGGCGAGCGAGTCATGACCGGTGATCGGCTCATCCGGCCTCTCGCCGCTACTCCTCCTCGTGGAAGCAGTACGTCGCCGAGTACGGCACCGGCTCGATCGCGCGGTCCAGGCGCCGATGCGCCACCCGCTCGGCACGAGCCTGCGATCGTGAAGGGCGCGCCGCTGCGGGTCATCGACCTCGCGACCGCAGAGGGCGTCACCGCGGCGAGCGCCTCTCGGCCTTTGCGCGCCGCGTCGCACGGTTCGGAGCGCCCGCGCTCGTCGACGCGCCGCGTCCCCGCCGCGCCGAAGACGAGGTGCCCGGCCGCGACCGCGTTGCACGCCGCGAGGCAGCCACCGAAGCGCGTCCGTTCACGGAGAGGACGAGCCCGATCCGCATTGCGTGAGCCGTCCCCGGTAATTGCGATGGGAGGGGCCGCGGAGAAAGCGTGGGCTCGCTCGACTGGCTGCAAAGGCGCGCCGGATACCCTTTCGGCGGTGCCTCTCTGAGCCGCGTCAACCGGTTGACTGGGCTGGCCCAACGCGCGTCAGATTCCGCCCCAGCATGCGCAGGGAGTCGCCGCACGCTCCCATTGCACCACCAACAATCCTCATTGCTCGGAGAGCGCAATGTCCAGTTCGACTCTGAAGAGGAGCGCGGGACTGATTCTCGCCGGTGCGCTCATGGTGACCGGCTGCGAGGGCGATCGAGGCCCGGCGGGTCCGCCCGGCGCCGATGCCCCGGGGGTGCCCGGCGTCCCGGCGGTTCCCGGCGCAGGGCTGCAGATCGCCGTTCTGTCCGCCACCGCGCCGGCCACCGGCCCGGCGACCGTCACGTTCACGGTCAAGGACGCGGCGGGCACGCCGGTCGACTTCCTCTCCGAGCTCCTCGCCGGCAAGTTCGGCGCCACCCGCGGCCCGCGCTTCACCATCGCGCAGGCCTCCGTCGCCGGCGGGACGTACGACCAGGCGCTGTACGAGACCGATTCGGCGGGGGAGCCGAGCGGGGAGCAGACCCGCCCGACCTCGGTGCCGGCCAGCATCTCGCTCACCGATGCCGCCGCGCTGTACGCCGCGAACGCCGACGGGTCCTACACCTTCACCTTCCCGACCGCCCCGCCCGCGCTCCCGACGCTCGCCAGCGGCTTCCCGATCGCGCCGGCGCAGTCCGCGCAGACCCTCATCGGCGTCCAGGCGGCCCGGACGTTCGACGGTATCCAGTACCCCGCCGGCGCCTCGTTCGAGTTCATCCCGACCGGCGGGACGGTCACCCCGCGCCAGGTCGTCTCCGACGCCGCTTGCAACAACTGCCACAAGCACCTGACGGCGCACGGCACGCGCCGCACCGTCAACCTCTGCCTCACCTGCCACATGCCGGGCTGGGTGCAGAACCCGACCGCCAACAACACCGCCAACGCCATAGACTTCCGCGTGATGGTGCACCAGATCCACCGCGGCCAGCAGCCGACCGACTCGCAGAACGCGGATCCCTGGCTGTACCGGTGGAGCGTCTCGAACGACTTCAGCACCGTCGCCTTCGCCCCGCCCAACACCGTCAGGAACTGCGTCTTCTGCCATCAGGGCGGCGCCCAGTCCGACAACTGGAAGACCAAGCCCAGCCGCGCCGCCTGCGGCGCCTGCCACTACGCGGTGAACTTCGCCACCGGCGCCGGCCACCTCGGCGGCCCCGCGTCGAACGACAACGGCTGCGCGGTCTGCCACCATCCCGACGACACCCCTCCGCTCGGTCCGGCGCCGTCGATCACCAGGGTCCACTCCTTCCTCTACGACGCGTTCACGAACACCACGTTCGCCGGCGAGGAGCTCGACGTCGTCGTCAACTCGGTGAACGTCTCCACCCCGACGGCCGGGACGGTGACCTTCACGGTCACGCGCAACGGCGCGCCCGCCGACATCAAGACCACGCCGCTCTCCAGCCTGCGCTTCACGATCGCCGGGCCCACCGCCGACTACGGCGGCCCGAACGGTCCCGTCGCGGGGACTGGCGTGCTCAGTCACGCGCCAGGCTACGTCCAGACGGGCAACTTCGGGGGCGCGAACGCCTCGTTCCTGACCGCGACGACCACCCCGGGCCAGTTCACTGCCCCGTTCGTCACGCTGTCGTCGGCGACGCCGGCGGTGGCGACGCCGATCGACCTCACGCCTGCCAACGGCCAGACCGTCGGCGTGGGCGTCGAGGCCTTCGTCCTGGAGACCGGCACGTGTCCGGTGCAGCCCTGCGCCGAGCGCGAGTGGGCCCAGCGGCCCCTGCCCCCGACCGCGACCTCGCCCACGGGGGTCATCTACGCCCGCGTCGGCGGCGGCAGCGTCACCCCGCGGCGCCTCATCACCGACGCCGCGAAGTGCAACGTCTGCCACGAGGACCTCGGCTTCCACGGTGGCGAGGCGCGCAAGGGGCCCGACTACTGCGCGATGTGCCACAACTCCCAGAACGTGAACGACGAGCGCACCTCGCAGTTCGAGGTCGCCGGCGGCCAGCCGTTCAGCAAGACCCCGGGCACCGTCCAGCTCTCCGTGATGATCCACAAGATCCACAAGGGCGCCGAGCTCGTCCCGGGCGGCTCGCTCCCGAACCCGCGGCCGACCTTCACGCTCGGCGCGACGCGTGACTTCCGCGCGGACCCGGCGGCCGGCCGGGCCGAGGGCGAAGCGCCTCCGGTCGAGTTCGGGCACGCCTTCCCCGGCGACCTCAAGGACTGCCAGACCTGTCATCTGCCGGGCGGCTACGGCCTCCCCGAGGCGAACGTGCTGCCGACGCGCGTCGTGACCTTCGTCTGCTCGGAGGCCGCAGGGGCGGACGCCAACGCGGTGTGCGGCACGCTCAGCGCCAGCGGCGGAGTCGTCGTCCCCGACTCGGCCGCAGGCGACGCGTTCTGGACCAAGACGGAGGCATTCACGGGATCCGGGCGGGCCCACTGCGGCAGCTGCCACGACGGCGTCGCCGCCGACGCGCACATCTCGTCGAACACCATCGGGGGCGTCGAGTCGTGCGAGGTCTGCCACGGTGACGGCCGGTTCATGGATCCGATCGAGATCCACCAGGCGAGGCCGTAGCTCGAGCGGCCCTCCACCCCCGCGGCCCCCGGCGCCTCCGCGCCGCGGGGCCGCGGCCGGCCTGGGACCGGCGCGCCGTGAACGGCAGCCGTGGCAGACCGCGCTCGCGGCCTGCTCCCGTCATCGGTGCTGGTAGGTTCCGCAGTCCGCGTGGCCGCCGTGGCCGAGCACCACGATGGCGGCCGCACCACACGTCATCGCGTCGTTGAAGCGGCACTCCTCGATGTGACAGGCGCCCACCAGCCCGACGTCCGGACGGGCGCTGTGGCGGCCTTTCCCGTCCGCCATGAACGCATCACAGGCGGGATGGTCGCTCCCGACGTTGATGGCGGGAGCGTGGCACATCCTGTTCGCGTTGTAGAAGCAGCTCGATACGTCGCAACTCGAGATCACCGGCATCGCTGACGCCATGCGTACCTCCGCCGGCGCGGGGAGGATGAACCCGCGCTTCTGACGAGAGGCTGGTCACGCCGGGCGGGCTCGGCCCGGCCCATGGGCGGCCGGCGCTCGGGCGTCTCGTCGGCGCTCGAGCCATGGCTCGCTGCTCGTCGCGGCGTGGCCTCCGACTGGATGGAAGGTTCGCTTGGACCCCCTCCGGTGTCTCCGCCGGCCCTTGCACACGCGGGCCCCCACCGCCACCTCCAGGTCTCCACGCTGCAGGAGGTGCGCTCATGGAACCGACATCGCAAGGCGTAGGGACGCAGGAATCCAAGGTCGAGCCGTCGCTCGAGGCTGCCTGCCGGAAGTTCAACGAGGCGTTCAACCGGTCCGACGCGAAGCAGGTGGCGTCGTTCTGGACCGAGGACGGAACCCTCATCACTCCTTCGGGAGAGGTGGGAACGGGTCGGTCGGGGGTGGAGGCCGCGTATCGCCACGACAGCGACACCATCCTCAAGGGCACGACGTCGCGGTTCGCGATCGCGTCCGTGCGGCGCCTGGGGTCGGAGCTCGCGTTCCTCGACCTCGAGCACGAGCTCCAGAACTTCAGGATGCCGGACGGCTCCACCGGGCCGACGAAGCTGCACGTCGTGATCCTCGCGAAGAAGAGCGGGAACAGCTGGCAGTGGCTGGACGCGCGCCCGTACATGTTCGTCGCGCGGCCGCCCTCGGTGCACTGAGCCGCGGGAGCGATGCGTCTCCGGATCGAGCGCCGCAGACGCATCGCCGTGCGTCGGACCGCCGGAGGCCCACCACCCGGCCGCGGCGCGTTCAGCCGATGCGCCGTCGCGAGCCGACACACCGTCGGCGGGGCCGGGGCAACGCTCCCCTGCCTCCCTCCCCGCATTAGCCACGGGAGCGCGAGGCGGCGACCGGGTCGCGTGGCTAGGACGGACGCGCACCGGCCATCAGCACGATCTCCGTGAGCGCGTCCTTCTGCCGGCACAAGGAGACGATCGTCATGGCAACAAGCGATGCGTTGAACATCGTGCTCGTTCACGGCGGCTTCGTGGACGGCTCGGGCTGGCGGGGCGTCTACGAGCTCCTGAAGCACGACGGTTACAGGGTCAGCGTCGTACAGAACCCGACGACGTCCCTGGACGACGACGTCGCAGCGACGAAGCTCGTCCTCGACGCGCAGGACCGACCCGTGATCCTCGTGGGACACTCCTACGGCGGCGTGGTGATCACCGAGGCAGGTAGCCATCCCAAGGTCGCCGGGCTCGTCTACGTCGCCGCCTTCGCTCCCAGCGAGGGGGAGTCCGTGGATACGCTCATCAAGAACCCGCCGCCCGGGGCCCCGGTGCCGCCAATCCTGGCGCCGCAGGACGGCCGGCTCTTCCTCGACAGGGAGAAGTTCCACGCCGCCTTCGCAGCCGACCTCGGCCCGGAGGACGCGGCGTTCATGGCCGACTCGCAGGTGCCGTGGGGCGTGGACGCCCTCCGCGGCACGATCGGCAAGGCAGCCTGGAGGACCAAGCCGAGCTGGTACCTGGTCGCGAGCGAGGACCGGATGATTCCCCCCGCTGCGCAGCGCCTCATGGCCACGCGGGCCGGGGCGACGACGATCGAGGAGAAGGGCTCCCATTCCATCTACGTGTCGCAACCCAGGGCCGTCGCGGCGCTCATCGCCCAGGCCGCGAGCGGCGTGAAGGTGACGGCGGCCGGGGCCGAACAGGCGGAGGAGGCCGGCCTGCGGGAGGGCGGGCGCGGGGAGGAGCTGGGCGAGGACCGCCACGCGGGTGCGTGAGCGGTGAGCGGTCGGACGAGCCCGGTCGGCCGGCGCCCTCGCGCAGCCGCGGCTATGACGAGGGCCCGATGCCGACCCGACCGCCGTCCATCGTCTCATCCGCCGACGTCCCCGAGAAGAGCCACCGCTATCCCAACAGCGAAGAGGACATGGCCCCCGCGCGGCCGATCGGCCGCGCCGCCGGGTTGCTCCAGATCGGGGTCCACCTGGTCAGGGTCCTGCCCGGCACGCGCACGTCGCTTCCGCACGCCGAGTCGGCGGAGGAAGAGTTCGTCTACGTGATCGAGGGGGAGATCGACGCGTGGGTCGACGGCGAGCTCCACCGGATGAGGGCCGGAGACTTCGCGGCGTTCCCTTCGGGGACGGGCATCTCCCACACCTTCATCAACGACGGCGACCGCGACGCGCTGCTCCTCTCCGGCGGCGAGGCCGACAAGGCGAACGGCCGCGTCTACTACCCGCTTCACCCCGGGCGCCGGAACGAGATGCCCTGGAGCCGGTGGTGGGATGACGTGCCGCGGCGCCCCCGCGGCGCTCATGACGGCAAGCCGCGACCTCGATGAGGTCGTCGGTGCAAGGGCGTCGTCTCGGGACACCCCTCCCTGCCTGATCGCGCGGACGCCGCCGTCAGTTGGCGGCGAAGCAGTAGAACAGCCCGGCGCCGCCGGTCGCCTTGAGCGCGTCCTGGCCGCAGCCCTGCGTCCCGTGCGACGAGTTCCACGACTTCATGTGCCGGGTCTCCTTCAGGCCCATGCGGTCGTGGTGCCCGACGATCGCCGAGCCCTCCCCGCTGCTCGTCCAGTTGCCGCAGGTGGTGTCGCCTCCGGCCGTCGAGTAGTTGCCGTCGGGATCCGACCCGGTGAGCATGTCGTGAACGTTGACGGCGTCGCCGCGTCCGCTGACGACCTGGCCCTTCTCGGTCAGCGCGGTCTGCTTGTCGAGCTTGCTCGACGCCGAGTGCAGATCGTCGACGCTCTTCGCGATGACGACGCCCTTCGCGTTCTGCCACGGGCCCTTGCCGATGCGGTCCCGCGCGTTGACTCCGGCGTCGCCGCCCGGTGCCGTGGTGGAGAGGTACGCGCGCCAGTTCGTCCTCGTGGAGCCCGCGGCGCGCGCGAGGGCCGCGCAGTGTGCATCGGCGCCCTGGAGGCCGCCGAGATCCGCCCCCTTCCCGCTGCCGACGCTGGTCACGAAGAAGGTCATCTCCGCCTGCTGCGCGTGCGCCGTGGCCGTCATCCCCGCGACGAGCGCCACGGCCGATGCGAACGCGATCTTCCAGGGTAACCGTTCACGCCCTCCGCTGCGGGCTCAGGACGATGGGAGCAGGGAGGGCGGCCGGCGACGATGGAGCGCGGCCTCGCAGGCCGCGGTCAGGAACGCGAGCGCGTGACGTTGCTGCTGC
>Ga0184637_10001724_pt1 | contig 14432 bp, 15 predicted proteins | sample PLM3_127_b2_FD_133143 | JGI IMG/M metagenome (GOLD analysis project Ga0184637, IMG submission 133143) | Groundwater sediment microbial communities from an aquifer in East River, Colorado, USA - PLM3_127_b2 | ecosystem: Environmental > Terrestrial > Soil > Riparian zone | place: USA: East River...
CGACCGAAGCCCAGGCCCTTGCTGACTTCGAACGGGGCTTCTTCGCGGGAACCACGTCGATCCAGTCCGCCGACGAGGAAGGCTGGGTGGTGTCGGTCACTCCGAGCGGCGGTTGGATCCCCTCCTGCCTCGCGGGCCGGACGGGCATCGGCATGAGCCAGAGGATGCAGAGCTTCGTCCTCGACGAGAGAATCAACCCGTTCAACGTGCTCGAGCCCGGAAAACGGCCGCGGGCGACTCTCACCCCGAGTCTCGCGATGAAGGACGGCAAGCCCTACCTCTCGTTCGCGGTCCAGGGGGGAGACTCCCAGGATCAGAACCTCCTCCAGTTTTTTCTGAACGTGGTTGAGTTCGGTATGAACGTGCAGGAGGCGGTCGAGGCGGCGAACTTCGGAAGCTATCAGATGCAGAGCTCGTTCGGCGCCCACGAGTCCGCGCCGGGAAGGCTTACGTTGAACGAATCGGTACCGCCCTGGGTGCGGGACGAGCTTCGACGCATGGGCTACACGCTCGACTTCGACACCCGTACCTCCGGTCCCATCAACGCAATCTTCTTCGACTGGAAGCACGGAAGCTTCTGGGGCGGGTCCAGCAACCACGGCGAGGACTACGGAATCGCCTGGTAGCGTGCTGCTCGGGGAAGACTACGGCCGCACGAAAACCGTGCTGCAAATGGCGATCGGCGTTCCGCCGAGCACCGGCGGCTCATAGCGCCACGTCTTCACGGCTTCGAGGACGGCGCTCTCCGCCTCCGGCCACGGCGGATTCGTCGTGGACACAACCTTGGCCTCCGAGACGCTTCCGTCGGGGAGGATGACTATCTCGACCGAAATCTCTCCCTGCGGAGAAGGTTCTCGCACAGGAAGCCGGACTGTGCCCGCGGCGATTCGCTCTGGATTTTCAGTCCCTCCGACTCCGGCGAGCAGCGGATCGGGTGTCGCTGGATCCGACCAGGCTTTCGCCCAGGAACAGGGGCGTTCTCGCGCCAGGGCCCGGCGAGCAGTGGCCTCGGGCTCGAGGGGCACGACCTCCTCGTCGGGAAGGCTCGCGCTCTCGATCGGTTCCTCTCCGGGCGCGGGACGAGTTTCCCGCGACTGCGGCGCTCCGCACCCGAATGAGAATGCGAGGAGGACGAACGCCGTCGCCCTCATCGCCGCACGAGAGAAGCGGCCTTCTCGAGAGCCGCGGGCAAGCCTTCCGTTCGCGGACCGCCGCCTTGCGCGATGCGAAGAGACCCCCCGCCGCGGCCCTCGACCGAAGGCGCGGCGGCCTTGAGAAGCGCTCCCATGTCGGCCTCGACCGACTCGGAGCATGCGAAGACGAGATGGGCGCGTCCTCCTTCGATGCTCCCGAGGAGAACGACGCGCCCGGGCTTACCCGTGAGGGCGGTCGCGGCGGCGCGGAGCTCCCCGGGGCCGGCGTCCGTCACCTGCTTGACCAGGAGCTTTCCGTCGTTGCTCTCGCGCATCCAGTCTTCCACCCGGAGCAGCAGGAGCTCGCGGCGGATTCGGTCGAGCTCCTTTCCCATGGCCTTCCGCTCTTCCTGAAGCTTCTCGGCCGTAGGCACGAGGTCGGCCTCGGCGCTGCTGAGGACGCTCGCGAGGGATCGAACTCGAGAGACCGTCATTCGGTAGTCCGCGAGCGCGCGATCCCCGCACAGGAACTCGACCCTCGTTCCCCCCTTGAACCTCTCCGAGCCGCGGACCACTATGGGCCCTACCTCGGCGGTCGATCGCGGGTGAGTGCCGCAACACGCCTGGTTGTCGAAGCCCTCGACCTCCACGATGCGAAGCGTCTCGGCATCGGGCGCAGGCTTTCGCAGGTCGAACGCATGGGCCTCGCCAGGCGCCACGAAATGACTCCGGATGGAAAGCGCTTTCCGAACGGCGTCGTTCGCCGCTTCCTCCGCTCGAGCGATCTGTTGATCGGTAAGAGGCGATTTGTCGAGGTCGATGGTCGAGCTCGCCGCGCCGAGATGGAACGACGTCGTGCTCGCGCCGGCCTCCTTCACGAAGGCGGCCGAGAGGATGTGCTGGCCCGAGTGCTGCTGCATGTGATCCCGCCGCCGCCGCCCGTCGATCCGGCAGCGGACTCGGTCGCGCCCAGGGAACCTCTCGAGGAAATGAAGCACCTTGTGCTCGGAAGTTTCGATCACCCCGGTGACGGGGATATCGTCGATGAAGCCGAGATCGTAGGGCTGTCCTCCCGACTCGGGATAGAAGTAAGTCGCGGGAAACACCAGAGCCCGTCCCTCGCTGGTCTCGAGGCGCTCGAGGATCTCCGCCTCGAACTCGGTGGTGTATGGGTCCCGGAGGTAAAGGCGTTCAGTCACGGGAGAAGACTCAGACCGTCATCAAATCCTGTTCTTTCCTCTTCACCGCGTCGTCCACTTTCTTGACGTGGGCGTCGGTTAAGTCCTGGACCTCTTTGAGGGCGCGCTTCTCGTCGTCCTCGGAGATCTCCTTGTCCTTGAGGAGCTTCTTCAGCCGGTCGTTCACATCGCGGCGCACCTGGCGAATCGCCGTGCGGCGCTCCTCGGCGATCTTCCCCACCTGCTTCACCAGCGACTTGCGGCGCTCCTCGGTCAACGAAGGGATGGGGATGCGGAGGATCTTACCGTCGTTCGACGGGTTGAGGTCGAGATCGGAGGTGCGGATGGCTTTCTCGATCTTCTCCAGCATGGGGGTCTCCCACGGCTGGACGGTGATCATGTTGGGCTCGGGCACCGCCAGATTCGCGACCTGGTTCAAGGGGCTCGGCGTCCCATAGTAGTCGACGCGGATGTGGTCGAGGAGCGAGAGCGACGCGCGGCCGGTGCGGACCGAGGCGAGCTCCTTTTGCAGCACCTCCATCGCCTTGTCCATGCGGTGCCTGGCGTCTTCCGAGATTTGTTTCAGCATTCGAGCCTCCGAATGGGCCTTCTGATCTTCTGGATCTTCTTCAGGGGCCCGTAACTTTCGTTCCCACGCGCTCGCCGAGGACCACGCGTCTCATGTTGCCCGGCTTGCGCACGTCGAACACGATGATCGGGAGCTTGTTGTCCATAGAGAGCGAGATCGCGGTGGTATCCATCACGTTCAGCCGTTTTTCGATCACTTCCCGGTAGGTGATGCTCTCGAAGAACGTCGCTCCCGCGTCCGTCTCCGGGTCGGCGGAGTAGATCCCGGCGACGCGGGTTCCCTTCATGATCACGTCCGCCTTGATCTCCATGGCCCGCAGTGCGGCGGCGGTGTCGGTCGAGAAGTAGGGGTTGCCCGTGCCGGCGGCGAAGATGACGACCCGGCCCTTCTCGAGGTGCCGCATCGCGCGCCTTCGGATAAAGGGCTCGGCGATCGCGCGCATCTCGATGGCCGACATCACCCGCGTGTGAATTCCGAGCTTCTCGAGCGCGTCCTGGAGCGCTACGGCGTTGATGACCGTCGCCAGCATCCCCATGTGATCGGCGGACACCCGGTCCATGCCCCGCGCGGAAGGAGCGATTCCACGGAAAATGTTTCCACCGCCGATGACCGCGGCCACTTGAACCCCGAGGGCGTGGACTCCATGGATCTCACGGGCCATCGACTGAGCCACGTCCGGGTCGATCCCGAAGGATTCGGCGCCCATCAACACTTCGCCCGAGAGTTTGACCAGGACGCGGCCGAAGATCGGCTTTTCCGCCATCACCGTGGGGTGATTTGTACTCGCAGCAAGGCTCTGAATTCAACCGACTTCAGGCAATCGTTTCGCCGCGCTCGAACCGGACGAAGCGCCGCACCTGGATGTTCTCTTTGAGGACGGCGATCTTCGACTTCACGTACTCCTCGACCGACTGGTCGGGGTTCTTGATGTACGGCTGCTCGAGGAGCACGTTGTCCGAGTAGAACTTCGTAAGCTTCCCCTCGACGATCTTCTCGATCACGTTCGCCGGCTTTCCCGTTCCCTCCGCCTGGCTCTTCAGGATGTCGCGCTCCTTTTCCAGGGCGTCCGCGGGCACTTCCTCGCGCCGGACCCAGCGCGCGAGCGCGGGGCTCGCCGCGGCCACCTGCATGGCCAGGTCCTTCACCAGCTCGCGGAACTCTTCGGTCGCAGCCACGAAATCCGTCTCGCAGTTGATCTCGATCAGGACACCGACGCGCCCGCCGGGGTGGATGTAGGACGAGACGAGCCCTTCGGCAGTCGCCCGGCCCAGTTTCGTCTCCGCGGCGGCCGAGCCCCTCTTTCGAAGAAGGGTGACTGCCTCCTCCAGATTTCCTCCAGCGTCTTCGAGCGCCTTCTTGCACTCCATCATGCCGGCGCCGGTCTTCTCCCTGAGCTCTTTCACCAACTTAGCAGAAATATTCACCACTGGTTGATCTCCCGTCGAACGTAATGAAAACGCTAGCCGCGCTCTTTCGAAGCACAGGGCGTCGCGAAAGAAATGAACGGAAACTAGACAGGTGGAAGCGTCGCTACCGATGGAGCCGCGGCGCCGACGTCTCCGCTCGCCGGCTTGACGGCGATCTCTCCCTCGGTCTTCCGGACGGGGCCGCCGTTGCCCGAAGGCCCGTCGGCGACCTTCGTCATGTCCTTACCGGACATAACAGCGTCCGCGATTCGAGAGGTGAGGAGCTTGATGGCACGAAGCGCGTCGTCGTTTCCCGGAATCACGAAGTCGACCACGTCGGGGTCGCAGTTGGTGTCCACGATGGCGATCACCGGAATCCCCAGCTTGCGTGCTTCATGGACCGCGATCTGCTCCCGTCCGGCGTCGACCACGAAGATGGCATCGGGAAGCCGCTGCATTTCCTGGATGCCGCTCAGGTTCTTCTCCAGCTTCTTTCGCTCCTTGTCGAGGCGCGAGAGCTCTTTTTTCGTCAGATCGCCGCCGCCTCCTTCGACCAGGGCCGTGAGCTCCTTGAAGCGCCCGATGCTCTTCTGGATGGTCACGAAGTTGGTGAGCGTGCCGCCGAGCCATCGCTGATTCACGAAGTACATCCCCGCCTTCAACGCTTCCTCGGCCACGACCTCCTGGGCCTGCCTCTTGGTCCCGATGAAGAGAATGGTCTTCCCTTCGGCGCCGAGCTGGGTAGCGAAGCCGAGGGCCTCACGGAACAGACGGAGCGTCTTCTGGAGGTCGACGATGTAGATCCCGTTTCGTTCGCCGAAGATGTACTCTTTCATCTTCGGATTCCAGCGCTTCGTCTGATGCCCGAAGTGGACCCCCGCCTCGAGCAGCTCTTTCATCGTGATCGATGCCAAAGAATCTCTCCCTTTCTTTCGGTCTTCAGCGCTTGGCGGGCTCAGCGCTTGGAGTACTGGAACCGTTTTCGGGCTCCGGGCTGCCCGTACTTCTTGCGCTCTTTGATGCGCGCGTCCCGCGTGAGAAATCCGCCCTGCTTCAAACGGGGCCGAAGCTCCAGGTTGAACACGCAGAGCGCGCGGCTGATCCCGAGCCTAAGAGCCCACGCCTGACCGGTGTGCCCGCCGCCCTGGATATTCGCGTAGATGTCGAATTTCCCCGAAGACTCGGTCAGCTGGAGCGGCTGCTGCGCAATCATCCGGAGCGCCTCGCTGACGAAGTAGTGTTCGAAGGGCTTTTCGTTGATGCGAATGGTGCCGCTTCCCGGCCGCAGGTAAACGCGGGCGACCGAGCACTTGCGCCTTCCGGTGCCGTAATACTGAATCGATGTTGCCAAGAATCGAGTCTCCTCAACGTGAACTAAAGTGAACTAAAGACGTCGCCTCACGAGCGCGCGACGCGGACTTTCATCGCAGGGATTTCGAGCTTCAGAGGCTTCTGCGCCTCGTGAGGATGGGACGGTCCGCGATACACCTTCAGCTTCTTGAACTGCGCCCGGCCGAGGCGATTCTTGGGGAGCATGCCGCGCACCGCTTCCTCGATCAACCTCTCGGGGAAAGTGCCTCGCATGTCAGAGGCCGCCGTTTTTCGGATTCCGCCGGGATAGCCGCTGAACCGGAAATAATTCTTGTCGAGCTCCTTGGTTCCGGTGAGAAGGACCTTCTCCGCGTTCACCACGATCACATGATCTCCCGTGTCGAGGAACCGGACGTAACAAGGCTTGTCCTTACCCGTGAGAATCGTCGCGAGCCGCGTTGCGAGCCGGCCGAGGATCTGGCCATCCGCATCGAGGACGTGCCAGCTCCGCTTCAGCTCCGCTTTCTTGGGAAACGTGGTCGACATGAGCCCTCTCGAAACCGTCAAAGACGAAAAAAATTTGGGCGACGCGAAATCGCCCAAACGCGTAATTTAGGTCCTCTTATATAAGTTGTCAAGGGAAAACGGGTCGGGGAGGCTCCAAAAGCCCGTCGGCCACAAAATGTAGGGTGGTTACCCCACAGCTCCCCACGTGGTTGGGTTCTCCCTCATGGCTCCCAAATCCATGGGGAAAACCCTACCAGAATGACAAATCCCGCTTGACGAGCTTGCTCAAGTCGATCATAATAACCGAAAGATTCCAGTACATTTGCGGCCGTTTTTTGCTTGACAGCCCGTTTCTTCATGCTGTACGCTCATAAAGTACTTTAACTTCTTCCTGGTAAGTATCGCTGACTTCAACATGAGGCAGGGAGCCAGATCGCATGGGTCTCTTCGGCAAGAAGAAAAATCTCGTCGGTCTCGATATCGGTTCGAGCTCGGTGAAAGCGGTTGAGCTGAAGCCCGGAAAGGGCGACACCTTCCAGCTCACGACCATCGGTCTCGAGTTGCTGCCCAAGGAGGCTATCGTCGACGGGCAGATCATGGACTCCACGTCCGTCATCGACGCCATTCAGAGGCTCTTTTCCGAGTACAAGATCAAGACCACGGACGTGGCCACTTCGATCAGCGGAAGCTCGGTCATCGTCAAGAAGATCCAGCTCCCGGCCATGAGCGAGCAGGAGCTCGCCGAGTCCATCCACTGGGAGGCGGAGCAGTACATCCCGTTCGACATCCAGGAGGTCAATCTGGACTACCAGGTGCTCGACGCGAGCGCCGCGGGCGGGAACATGGACATCCTTCTCGTCGCGGCAAAAAAGGACAAAATCCAGGACTACAACAGCGTCGTCACCCAGGCGGGCCGCAATCCGGTCGTGATGGACGTCGATGCTTTCGCTCTCCAAAATGCCTACGAAGTGAACTACGGCGTCGAGCCCGGGCGGGTCGTGGCCATGGTGAACATTGGTGCGAGCCAGGCCAACATCAACGTGGTCCGCGGAGAGACCTCGATCTTCACCCGCGACATCACCACCATCGGCGGGAACCAGTACACCGACGCGATTCAGAAGGACTTGAACCTCAGCTACGAGCAGGCGGAGAACGTCAAGCAGGGCCAGGGGGAGAACCGGGACTCGATTCAGGGGATCCTCCGTTCGACCACCGAGTCGGTGCTTCTCGAGCTTCAGAAGACGTTTGACTTCTTCAAGGCCACGACCTCCGAGGATCGCATCGACCGCGTGGTGCTGTCGGGCGGAAGCGCCCGAATCCCAGGGCTTTCTGAAGCCATGGGGGAGCGGTTCGACACCCGGGTCGAGATCTTCAATCCATTTCAGAACATGTCCTATAACCCGAAGGACTTCGATGCCGAATTTCTCGAAGAAGTCGGGCCCGCCTGCGCCATCGCCGTCGGGCTCGCGATGAGAAAGGGTGGTGAGTGATGATCCGAGTCAATCTCCTGGGAACGAAGGAGGCCCCCGCGGGGGGCGGAACGGTCATCGATTCGGGCCAGGGGGGCGGGCAGGGCTCGGAGAAGAAGGGAATCTTCCTTGCCATCGCCATCCTCGGCCTCGCAGGCGCGTTGATCGCGGCGCAGTGGCTTTCGATGACCCGCCAGCTGAGCCAGCTCGACGAGGAGATCAACCAGCTCACGGCGGAAAAAAACCGCCTCGCTCCGATCATCGTCGAGGTTCAGAAGTATCAAGCCAAGCTCGCGGAGCTCGAGGAAAAAGAGAAGCTCATCGAACGGCTCAAGAGCGAGCGACAGGGACCGGTCCGGATGCTCGACGCGCTCTCGGCCGAGCTCCCCGATTTCGTCTGGCTCACCGATCTCCAGCAGCGCGGGCCGCAGGTCATCATCGACGGCATGGCCGCGTCCTACGTGAGCATCGCGGATTACATCGGAAAGCTCGAAGACAACGAATGGTTCCAGAACGTCGAGCTCATCGACGCCAAAGTGGACCAGCAGCAGGAGCAGGAGTTCACCCAGTTCCAGCTTCGGACTCAGATCGTTTCTCCCACCGCTCCGCCCCCGGCGGGGGGCGCCGCCCCGGCCGCGGCCGGGCCTGCTGGGGCGCGTTGAGGCAGAGGAGGCAATAGCCATGGGTAAGATGTCCTTGGGAGCCCAGGTCGTCGTATTCGCCATCGTCGGCATCCTCATGTACGGAGCCTTCTGGTACTTCTTCTACTCTCCGATGAAGCTCCAGAGGGACGAAAAGACGACCCAGAAACGCAACCTCCAGGCCGAAGTCGATAACGCCAAAACCACCGCGGCGCGCCTTCCCGAGTTCCGGCGGGAGGTCGAGCGCAAGGAAGCAACCCTCCAGGCGCTTTCGCGAATCCTTCCGAGCGAGAAGGAAGTCGCCGACCTGCTGCGCAAAGTCCAGCAGCTCGCCGCCGAATCCAGTCTGAACGTGCTCCGGTTCAAGCCCGAAGCAACCAAGCCTCAGAACTTCTACGCGGAATGGCCGATCAGCCTCGAGTTCGACGGGAGCTACCACAACCTTGCCTACTTCTTCGATCGGCTGAGCCGGCTCTCGCGTATCGTCAACGTGAGCAACCTCGAGGTCGATGCCAAGCAGGAACCGAGCTTCGCTTCCACCATCACGGCCAAGTGTACCGCCACCACTTTCGTGTTCATCGAGACGGCGCCGCCGCCTCCGGCCGCCCCCGGGACGCCGGGCGCTCCAGCGGCCGCGCCGCCTGCGAGGTGACCGGAAGAATTGCGTACGAGGAACTTTCCGAACGAGATCAGAAAGACGTTCATTCGAGATCATGCCTGGAGCGCGCGAGGTACGAGTCATGTGTTCTTCGATCCGTGAGACGAGCGCGGGACGTTCGGCGCTCACAGTCGCAGTCGTCCTGCTCCTCCTGGCCGCGACTGCCATCGCGCAGACGGAGACACCCGCCGCACAAGCACCGCCAGCACCGGGGACCCAGCCTGCCGCTGGCGAAGCGCCCGCCGAACCTCCGTCAGAAACGGCCGAGCCGGTGCCGGAGGGTATCGAGATCACCGAAGGCTCGGGCTTCCGCTACGAGGCGGGCGGCCGCCGAGATCCGTTCGTGAGCCTGGCTCTCGGGGTTGACGCGCTCGAGCAGGGCGTGCGCCCGGACGGCCTCCCGGGGATGCTCATTCAGGAAGTAAGCCTCCGCGGGATCGTGAAGACGGTGGACGGTTACATCGCGATGATCCAGGGCACGGACAACAAGAGCTACTTCGCCCGGGAGGGCCAGCGGCTCTACGACGGCAACATTCAGTCCATCGACGACGCGCAGGTCGTTTTTCGCCAGGAAATCAACGACCCGCTGCGCATCGAGAAATTCCAGGCAGTGGAAAAAACGCTTCATCCGGTGGAGGAGGGCAAACGATGATTGCTTCGAGGTCACTTCTCCGTCTCCTGACGCTCATATCTCTAATGGCCTTGACTCAGGTGACGGAAGTGTCGGCTCAAGTCGAGGGGTTGGCGCCGGGACGGATGGCCGAAATCCGCGCGGTCCGATTCCATGTCGAGCCGGGTCAGACTCGAGTTTGGTTCGAAACGACCGGAGCCGTCCTCTACACCCACTACAGTCCGGACCCGCTCACGTTGGTCATCGATCTTCCGGGAGTGAACATCAAGTCGCTCGCCCCACGCACCGTCGTCGGGAGCCGTGAGGTCGAGTCGGTTCTGGCGGCTAGTCTCGACGGCGTCAACGGGAAGAAGCTGTCCCGGATCGAGATCAAGCTCGCGGCGTTAGCTCCGTATCGGATCTCCGGATCGGAACAGGCCCTGAACGTCGTGTTCGACGGCGGGGACGCCGAAGGATCGGCTCCCTCGAGCTCTCCCGAGACGCTGGTCGCCGAAGCACCTGCCACGGCGCCAAAACCGGCTGGCCCGGTGGAAAGAGCACCGGCGCCGGCACACGAATCGGAAGCCGCCGACGACGAGATCCGCGAACAGACGATTCCGATCCCGCCGAAGCCGGGCCCTCGCGCTCCGTCTTCGTCGCATCCGGCTTCGGCCATCAACGCCATCACCCATGAGCTCATGGGGGAGGTGCTTCGGGTAAAGCTCTTCGCCAACGGGAGGCTCAACTACACGAGCTTCATGCTCGACGCGCCCAAGCGGCTGGTTTTCGACTTCAACGGCGTCCTGAACGCGGTGTCGAAGGCTGCGGTCGAAATCGAGGAGCTCGGCGTCTCGCGGGTTCGCGTCGCCCAGTTCCGCACTGCCGAGCCCCAGATCACCCGGGTGGTCTTCGATCTCGACGACCAGGTGACCCATCGGGAGGTCGAAGAGGACGGCGGGCTTGCGGTGGCGTTCGCCCGATCCGAAGCGGCGTTCCAATCGCCGGCTCTCGCTTCCATGGCTTCCATGGCTTCCGTGGCTTCCGTGGCTTCCGTGGCTTCCGTGGCTTCCGTGAATGACTCGGGCGCTGCTTTACCGCCCCAGAAGGGCACGATCCTCATCGAGAATTCGAATGGAACCACCTACGAAGGCGTCGTGCAGAACGCCCTGTACACTCCCTCGGACGGAGGCTCGTTCGAGCCGGTGACGCTGACAGCGCAGGACCTCTCGTCTTCGCTCGCGAACCCGATGCCGTCTCTTCCGACACCGCCTCCGCCGGCCCAGGAGCCGAGCTCTCCGGGGGGGGGCCAGACGATCATCCTTCCAGGCTCCCAGCAGCTCGGAGCGCGCGTATACACCGGTGAGCTCATCAGCCTCGACTTCAAAGACGGCGACATCCAGGACATCTTCCGCCTCTTCGCCGATATCAGCGGTCTCAACATCGTCGTCCAGCCCGGCGTGAGCGGCCGAATCACGCTGAAGCTCGTTGAGGTCCCTTGGGATCAGGCGCTCGAGCTCATCCTCAAGACCAGCAAGCTCGGATACGCGATCGAAGGAAACGTCATCCGCATCGCTCCGCTCTCGGAGCTCGCGGCCGAGCAAGCGGAGCAACGGCGGCTCGCCGAGGAGAAGGCGCTCGCCGGCCCCCTGTTCACCCAAACACGGGTGCTTTCCTACTCGAAAGCGTCCGAGCTCCAGGAGCTTCTGCAGCGGAACCTGTCGCCCCGGGGCGACATCGTGACCGACGAGCGCACCAATACCGTCATCTATACGGATCTGGCGGAGCAGATCGAGGCTATCAACAAGCTCATCGATACCCTCGATACGCCGATTCCCGGAGTCGAGATCGAAGCCCGCATCGTCGTGACCACGCGAACCTTCGCGCGGCAGCTCGGCGTGCAGTGGGGCTTCACCAGCAACCAGACCCAGACGCTCGGCAACACCACCGAGCTCGTCTTCCCGAACCGCATCCAGCTCGACGGTCAGGCGGTCGGATCGACCGGGAATCGCCAGTTCAACGCCCCCCCGCCGGAAGGCGGCCTCCTCGCGCCGCAGGTGACGGAGGGCTCTTCAGATGTGCAGCGCGGGTACGCGGTCAACCTCCCGTTCGCGGGAGCGCCCACCGGCGCCGTCGGACTCTCGCTCGGGAGCATCTCGGGGGCTTTCAGCATCGATGCCGCGATCTCGGCGGCGGAGCGACGCGGCCAGGTCCGCATCATCTCCGCGCCCAAAATCATCACCCAGAACAACAAGGCCGCGGAGATCAAGCAAGGTGTGACCTTCCCCGTTCAGGTGGTGTCGAACAACACCATCACCGTTCAGTTCAAAGACGCTGTACTGGATCTCAACGTCACACCGCAGATTACTTCGGCCGATACCATCATCCTCGACATCGAGGTCAACAACGACTCGCTGGACTTCGGCCGGCAGGTGAACGGTATTCCCAGCATCATCACCCAGGCGGCGACGACCCAGGTGTTGGTGGATGACGGCTCGACCACCGTCATCGGCGGCGTCTTCGTAAATACCCAGCAGGACTCGCAGACCTATGTCCCGCTCCTGCACCGGATCCCGCTGCTGGGATATCTGTTCAAGTCCAGGTCTACGGACACGCGGAACGAGGAGCTCCTCATCTTCCTCACGCCCCGCATCCGCAAGGAAACGGTTTAGGAGACACCCCCATGATCGCGATGAGAGAAAGCGTGAAGATATACGGGAGGACCCTCTTGGTCCTTGCTCTCGTTCTGGCTCTGACGCCCGCCTGCATCACCGAGCCCGACACGGTAACCAACGATGCCAGCAACGTCCTCCTTCAGATCGTGAGCATGGCCGGCCAACCCGTCGACGATCAGGGCCCGGGTACGACGGCGACCGATCTCTTCTCCGACGTCTGCTTCGGCACAACAGGGGCCTGCTCGGTCTTCAACGACAACGGCGTCGTTACCATAAGAGCCTTTCCCAAGGACCGGTCGCAGCCTTCGAACGATATCAACGCGGTCACCATCGAGCGCTATCGAGTGACGTACATTCGCGCGGATGGCCGCAACGTTGCTGGCACCGATGTCCCGTACCCCTTCGACGGCGTAGCAAACTTCACCGTCTCCGTCAGCGGCGAAGAGGTGGTGCGAGGGTTTGTCGTCGTGCGCCACCAGGCCAAAACCGAGTCGCCTCTCCGAGAGATTCGAGCCGACATTACCGCCATTCTATCGGTTATCGCTCAGATCGATTTCTACGGCCACGACGGTGCGGGTCGCCCGATCTCGGTGACAGGCTACTTGAACATCACCTTCGCCGACTTCGCGAACGCGCCATGATTCGCAATCGGATTTGTCTCGTTTCGGAGGAGAACATGTGGAAAACGAGCCTCTGGCTCTTCGCTCTGCCGGCGTGGGTCCTTTGCGCGGCTTGCCTTCTCGACAGTCCGGAGGTCCCTGACCTGGCTGGCCCCTCGACCGCGGCGAGGTCGATCACCATTCGGGCGATTCCCGACGCGATCGTGTCCGACGGTTTCTCCAGCTCGGTCATCGAGGCTGTCCTCTTTGGCCCGAACGGCGAGCGCGTTTCCGGCGCGACGATTCTGTTCGAGATCCAGGCCGACGGTCAGTTTTTCGATCTAGGAAACCTGGCTCCTCTCAACGGGGCGAGACCCTTTGCGGGAGGCGTCGAGTCCGGTCCGGTCTCCTCGGTTACCGACGGCGACGGTGTCGGTCGCGCGCGGTACTGGGCGCCTTTCCGCACCGATCAGGAGAACGACACCACGGTAACGATCGCCGCCCGCGAATCCGGCACCAACACCCGCGGAGTGAATTTTGCTGAGGCAGACATATTTCTCCGTGCGGCGAACCGTCCGTCGTTCCCCGGGAGCAGCCTCTGCGGCTTCAATATCGAGCCCGTCAAGCCTTTCTACGACATCGGGGAGGGCATCTCGTTCACTGCGATTCAGTCCATTGGAGACGTCGGGACACCCGGATGTCTCGGAAACGAGATCGCCCGTTACGAGTGGAACATTGACCCCCTCACTTACAAGGCGGGACGCGGTATCGTGCACGCGTTCTCGGTCGCCGGCGACTTCGGCGTCTTCCTCACGACGACCGAGGCGGTCTCGGGGTGCCAGTCCACTTGTTCGGCAATTATCACTGTCGTCCCGTAAGATAGATCTCGGCATCGGGGCGGAGCGCCTCGGGTGCTCCGCCCCCTGTTTCTTCCGCAGACCCTAGAGACCCATGAGCCGCATCGAAGAGCTGGAAAAACGGCTCGCCGCCGATCCAAGCTCCCGTATGTTCGTTCAGCTCGCGGAGGAGTACCGGAAGGCGGGGATGCTCGAGCAGGCCATCGACTGCTGCGAAAAGGGGCTCAAGAAGCACCCGCAGTATCCGTCGGCTCGAGTGCTGCTCGGCCGCGCCCTTCTCGAGGCCGGCTCGTTCGACCGGGCGAGCGCGGAGTTCGAGACGGTGTTGAAGCAGGTGCCGGACAACATTCTGGCGCACAAGTTCCTCGGCGAGACGTACCATCGCCTCGGGCGGCTCGACGAGGCCCTCAAGAAGTACCGGGTCGCGAGCACGCTCGCTCCCGAGGACACGGAGCTCGGTGAGCGCATTCAGGAAGTGGAGGCGGAGCTCGCCGGTGGTCCTCGGCGCGCGCCGCCTCTGCCACCGGCCGCGCCCGTTGCTCCCACCTCCGCGGCTCCGGCATCGCGTCCATCTCCTCAGGCGCCTCGGCCCCCCGAACCGCAGCGTCCGACGGCCGCGTCCCCGCTGAGGCCCGCTCCGCCGCCTGCGGATTTCGAAGTTTCCGAAGTCGAAAGCACCGCGCGCATGATCGATCTCCCGCCGATCCCACTTGTCGAAGTCGATGAGCCCATGGTTCTCGAGGGCAGAGACTACGCGCCGCCCCCCAAGGCGCCGACGCCGCCCGCACCCGTGGCGCCGCCG
>Ga0184637_10001725_pt1 | contig 14431 bp, 12 predicted proteins | sample PLM3_127_b2_FD_133143 | JGI IMG/M metagenome (GOLD analysis project Ga0184637, IMG submission 133143) | Groundwater sediment microbial communities from an aquifer in East River, Colorado, USA - PLM3_127_b2 | ecosystem: Environmental > Terrestrial > Soil > Riparian zone | place: USA: East River...
CGGGTGGCGCACGACGGACCGGGGCCCCCAACGCGGCAGCCGCGTTGGGGTGGTGGTGCCGCCCCGCCCGGCGCGCAGGCCCGTGAGCCGTGACAGGCGCTTTTCGGGCCGAGGACGCGGGGTCCCCGGCGCGGCAGCCGCGCTGGGGTGCCCTGGGGTGGGGCTGTCGGGCAACAGGACCCGCTGAGATTAATTTTGCAACGTGCTCTTAGAGAAAGGCGCCAGGCGGTGGGCGATAGGCGTTTTCGCCAGCCAGCCTGACGCTATCGCCTACCGCCTATCGCCTTGCGTATGTCAATACCGAGACGTGCGCGCGGATGGTTGCTGAGGGCGGTCCTCAAGCGGACGACAGCGATCACGCTGGGGATGATTTTCAGCCTGCCGGCGGCATGGCTGTGGTGGGGAGACTATGCCTGGGAAGCTTGGTACACGGACGGCCTCGCGCTGATTGGCGGCGCTACAGGCGCTGCCTTGATTCTGGCTGGAATTGGGGGCCGTAGACCGGATTGGATTGAGCCGTAACCCGCACGCCCGTAACCTTCCTACAGCACGCCCGCCGCGGCGCGCTCGAGATCCGCTTCGCTGATCTCTGGGACGACTGAGCGTGTCTCGGCCCACGATCCAGCCGAGCGCAGGGTCCGCCGCTTCCGTTTCGTCTTATCACGATACATGCGACTATCGGCGGTGGCGAGCAGCGACTCGTACGTGTCGCCGTCGTGCGGGAAGACGGCGGCGCCCACGCTGATGCCGAGCGGTAGCCGCCTACCCGGCCGGCCCTCGAATACGATCTCGTCAACCGCTTTCTGCAGCTCGATCTGCTTGTTCTCGGCCTCTTCTGCCCCGCAGCCCGACAGCACCACGATGAACTCGTCGCCGGCGTACCGAACGCAGATGTCATAGGGACGAATGGCCGCTCGGAGTACCGCCGCCAGTTCTCGCAACGCACGGTCCCCCACATGATGGCCGTGGTTGTCGTTGATCTGCTTGAAGTCGTCCAGATCCATGACCAGCAGCGAGACTTCAGCTTTGAGACGCTCGGCGCGGGCCAGCTCGCGTGTGAGGTGCATGAACATGAACCGCGTGTTCGGGAGGCCGGTCAGCGGATCCGTCAGCGAGTCTTCCTGCGTCTGCTCGAACACGATCGAATTATAGATGACAGCGGCCGCCTGCTCGCACACGCGATCCAGCAGGCGGCGATGGTCGTCCGTGTAGCAGCCCGCATCGACGTGGTAGACGGCCAGCGTCCCAATGAACCGATCGTTGAACACCAGCGGGCAGACCAGCGCCGACCGCAGTGAGGTGACGGTTGATTCGAGGCCGGCGGCTTCGAAATCCGCGGTCGGTCGCGCATTGACGAGCGGACGGCGGTTGCGTGCGACCCACCCGGTCAGGCCCTGTCCATTTCGCACGGTGAGCAACTGGATGAGTTCGGCATCCGTGCCGGTGGCAAAACGGCACCGCAGCGTCTCGTTCTCCTCGTCATGCAGGAACAGGGCGCAGCACGAGAAGGGCACCAGGTTGCTGAGCTTGGATGAGATGAGGGCCATGGTGTCCGCGACGCCGAGGCTCGTGCCCATCGCCTGCGCGATCTCGTAGAGCGCGTAAATCTCGCGGTGCGCCAGTGCGATGTCCTCGAACACGTTCTTCGTGCTCGGCTCGTGCGAGAAGCCCACGGCTGGCCTTCCGACCTCGCCCTGCGCCGGATTCAAGCTCAGCGTTCTCACCGTCTGAGGCGTCGCTTCCGCTTCGGCCTGCAGGTCCGGGAACAGTTCGATGAACTTGTTGACGAGCGCCGGGTCGAGCGCCTTGCCGGCTTCCTGTTTGAGAAGCCCCAACGCGGCCTCGCTCGTCATCGCCTCGTGATAGGGCCGCTCCGATGTCAGCGCATCGTAGTAATCGACGACCGCCAGAATGCGCGCGCCCAGCGGAATTTCGTCGCCTTTCAGGCCTGACGGATAACCCTTGCCGTCCCACCGTTCATGATGGCTGAGAATGAGAGGCGACACCGGGTAGGGGAACGGCACGGCCGCGATGATTTCCGCGCCAACTTGCGGGTGAACCCGAATCTTTTGAAACTCTTCCTGAGTGAGCGGCCCGGGTTTTGACAGGATGTGCTCTGGAACCGCGAGCTTGCCGATGTCGTGCAACAACGCCGCCGTCCTGACGCCCTGCACGTCGTTCTCGGTCATCCCAACGGCGCGCGCGAGCCCGGCCGCGTAGCTCTGCACGCGGCGGATATGCGTCTGGGCGGTCTGATCCTTCGCGTCGATTGCCAGCGCCAGCGCTTCAACCGTGGCAAGGTGCAGATCAGACATCTGCTGGACGTGCCGTTGCTCGTCCTCGATGCGTCCGAGATAAATCTTGTAGGTTCGATACGTCAAGTAGAGTGGAGCGGCCCCGAGCGGCGCCACCCAATACCCCGACGCTGAGTTCATGATCAGCGCCACCCCGCCGGCCGCGGCCGCGCCGACGAAGTAGCTGGGGAAGCTCCAGAGAAAATTCTCTTTCCAGACCTGCACGACGTTCTGCCGCGTCGAGAGCCCGATGGCCGTCGCGACGAGAAACGTGTTCACAAGGAAATAGGTCAACGCGGCGCCCACGAGCGGCTTCGCCATGTCATTGAGGCTGAGCCTCAGATGTCCAGGGATTCCACCAAGGCCAACGAAGACCAAGCCGGCCACCTGCACCGTGATCGTGAGGCACGCCATGCTGAACAGCGTTCGGTACACCGGGTTCTTCTCCGACATCCGGAACGTGCACTGGCTCCAGGCGCTCGCGGCGGCCACCAGCATCGTCTGGCGCGGTCCGAGCAGGAGCAGACACAGGAAATCGACGGCGTACGAAACCGACATCGTCGATCCGCTGCGGGCAAGCGGAAGATTGACCTTGAAGGCAGACGTGACCGACGAGAGGACAAACAACACGACGAACCACGCCGGCTGCGTGAATTCCAGCGGGCGAGGGAAACAGGCGGCGAGCAGGGCGCCACCAGCAGCCACGACGGCTCCGACGTGGAGCCGTGCCGCCAGCGGAAGTGATTTCATCAGCTTCCCCAGACCGCCTTGCTCGGAGCCGCCCGTAATGCGGAGGACTGTGCGTGTTGTCTCATAGGTGACCGCCCCGCGTTCCGTGAAGACTGGACGAAATGGAGGCCCTGTCTCTGCAAGACATAAGCCCATCCGGATGACTCAGGGCAATGGTTGATTTTCCAATGGTTTAGGCGAAACAGGCAGGGCGGAGCAATCATGAGCGTCACGGTGGGTGTGTGCAATTCTGGCACACATCACAACAGGGTTTTCCGGCAACTCACTACGAATAAAGCACTAACGCCACGCTGACAGCGACTGAAAAATGGAATAGCGAAACACCGGTGAAAATCGGCCTGTTTCTGGCGATCCGTCACGCGGCGCCCAGACGGCGTGTCCGATTTCGGGACTGGCCGCTGCGCATCTGGGGCTCGAGCGCGAACTCGAGAATCTTTCGATACAGCGTCCCTCGACTGATTTCCAGAATCTTCGCGGCCTCCTTCTTGTTCCAGTTGGCTGCGTCGAGGATGCGCACGATGTGCGCGCGCTCGGCCTCACGCAGCGACGGCAACCGCTCGCCCATGTCCTGCGGCGGCGGCTCCGACGCGTGAAGGAACTCGACATCCGCTGCGCGGATCACACGTCCAGGCGCCGAGAGCGCCGCGCGCGACACGGTGCTCTCGAGCTCTCGGATGTTGCCAGGCCAGTGATAGGCGCTGAGCAGATCGGCCGACTCGCGCGAGAATGTCTTGGCATCGAGCGGCAGGCCGTTCGCTGCGCAATAGCGCGCCAGGAAGCGGCCGGCCAGCACGGGGATGTCGACCTGGCGTTCGCGGAGCGACGGCAGCCGGATGGCGAACGCGTTGACGCGGTAGTAGAGATCTTCTCGGAAGCGCCCGTCACGCACGAAGAGGTCGAGCGGGCGATTGGTGGCCGAAATCAGCCGGAAATCGACGTGAATCGACTTGTTGCCGCCGAGTCGCTCGAAGCGACGCTCCTCGAGAACGCGGAGCAGCTTGGCTTGCGCCACGATGGACAAGTCGCCGATTTCATCCAGGAACAGCGTGCCGTCGCTTGCGAGCTCGAGTCGTCCCGGTTTGCGATCGTGCGCGCCGGTGAACGCGCCTTTCTCGTAGCCGAAAATTTCCGACTCGAACAGCGTGTCGGGCAGCGCCGCGCAGTTGACGGCCTGAAACTTGGCGACGCTTCGGCGGCTCAGCTCGTGGATCATACGCGCCACCACTTCCTTGCCGGAGCCGGTCGGGCCGAGAATCAAGACCGAAATATCGGATTTTGCCGCGGTGCGAATCCATTCGAACACGATCAGCATCTTTTCATCGCGGCCGATCATCTCGCGGAAACGCTGGACGGACGGCGACTGATCTTCGGTGCTGATGGTCGCGCGCCGCTCGAGGAACTTGTCGAGGAGCCGAGCGATCGCCGGGTCCTCTGGCCGTGCCGGCGCGTACTTCACCGGATCGCCCGGAATCGCACGCGCGACGCCGAAGTCCGCCAGCTCCTTGACGCAGTTTTCCACGTCCATTCGCAGCCGGCCGAACGTCTGCATCAACGAATCGACGTCAAAGGCTTCTTCCGGACGGGCGCTCAGAAAGCGGAGCAGGCCGGCGCGCAGCGGCGACTGCACGAGGTTGCGAAAACGCGCCTCGGGATCCGCTTCGGTCTCGACCCGCGCGATGGCTGTCGCGCGGCGGGCGGTAAATGTCAGGTCGTCCAAAATCGTGGTCCTTGTCAGGCGGCCGAAATCCCCCTGCAACATATCGGATTGGGCGGCCCAGTTCGACAGGGCGGGCGTTTCGGATGGTAAGCTAGGCGTTGCAACTACTGCGGAGGACGCTGTGCCCCATCGTCAGCCCGGCGCGCCTGGCCACTCCCGAGCGCATTACCTCTCAGGAAAGCCCATCGGGTTCTACCGGCCGCACGGGAGTGCCGAAATCCGCCACCTGATCGACGAAGGGTTTCAGGCGTTCAATGCCGCCCGATTGTCGGAAGCATGCCGGATTTTTGCAGAGAAGATGCTGGATCCCGCGAATGATACGACGATCGGGTTGACGCTGGCGGGCGCCATGACCCCAGCCGGCATCGGCGGCTGTGTCGTGGAGATGATGGATCGCGGCCTCGTCGACTTCTTGATCAGCACCGGCGCGAACCTGTATCACGACTTACATCATGCCCTGAATTTCACGCTGCATCGCGGGTCGCCGTTCGTGGACGATCGTGATCTGTATGCCGAAGGCGTGATTCGCATCTATGACGTGCTGTTCCCGGCGCAGGTGCTGCTCGAGACCGACGCGTACATCCGTGAGTTTCTCGTCCGTTCGGGCCTCGAGGGCCCTGTCTCGACCGCTGAGCTTCACTATCGGCTTGGACGCGATTTGATGGACCGATATCCCGGCTGTGAAGAGCACTCGGTCGTCGCCCGGGCGGCCCTCACCGGCGTTCCAATCTACACGCCGTCGCCCGGCGATAGCTCCATCGGGATGAACCTCGCCTACCATGAGCTGCTCAACGAGAGCAGCCTCATGATCGACCCGAATCGTGATGTGAACGAGGTGTGCGCGATTGTGCTGGCCGGAAAGCAGAACGGCTGCGTGATTCTCGGAGGCGGCTCACCGAAGAACTTCTATTTGCAGGCCCAGCCGACGTTGTGGGAGGTCTACGGTATCGAGAAGGGCGGCAGCGACTACTTCATTCAGATCACGACCGACCACGTGGTGTGGGGGGGACTGTCCGGCGCCACTCCCGCCGAAGCCGTCAGCTGGGGCAAGGTCAATCCCGGGGTCCTGCCGGACACGGCCGTGGCCTACTGCGATTCGACGATCGCGTTTCCCTTGTTCTGTGAGTACGCGATCGGCTCGAAGTACGGCCGGCGGGCCCGCCGCGATCTGGTTCACCGGCGCGACGAGTTGCTCGCCGATCTCAAACGGCGCGCAAAACAGGCGCGGGACAAGCCGGTCGGGGTAAGAAAATAGAGCCTTGGAACCTTCAATTATGGGAACTCTGGCATCGGAGCTCGGTCCTCACGCTGAACGCCTTTCCTCGAAACCTCGCATCTACGCCGACGCCAACGTGCCCGCCGGCCTCATCGAGTTCATGCGCGCGGGGCTCGATTGGGACGTGATGTTCGTGCTCGAGCATGATGAGCTGCGTCGTGCGCGCGACATCAAACATTATCGTCTGGCTCACCAGCTTCGCCGCACGCTCATCACGCTCGATCGCGATTACCTCGACGATCAGCGCTTCCCGCCGTCGGAAGGCGCCGGCGTCGTGGTGATCAGCGCGCCGCATGAACCGGATCTCGCTCGATTGCTGCGCCGAATCGATCGCGCGTTGTTTCGAGCCGCTCCCGAGCGCGATGCGGACGCCGCCAGCATCACACTGCCCTTGGAAGGGCGAAAGCTGCACGCGCAGGCTGACTGGACAGAAGAGGTCAGCCAGCAGTCGTCATGATGGTGCTCTCGGGAGCCGGGGTGGTCCTGGCGAACCGCATTCAGAGTCCAGGAACACTGATACTGCTGGATGACCGCGTCACTGACGTGCTGCAGGGCACCCGCCCAGCGTCTCCAGGCACGCTCCATTTCGATCTTCACGACCACTACATCGTCCCCGGCTTCATCGACGTGCACGTGCATGGACTCGAGGGATTCGACACGCTCGACAATCGTGGCAGCGTGCGAGAAATGGCCGAGCGCCTGCCGCGATTCGGTGTCACCGCTTTTTGCCCGACGTCGATTGCGTGCGCGCCGGACACGTTAGCAACGTTCCTGGCGTCCGTGCGCAGGCTCCGGCTGCAACCAGAGCCGGCCGGCGCCCGGGTGCTTCCGGCACATCTTGAGAGCAACTTCATCAATCCCGACTATCGCGGCGCTCAACCTGAACGATGTTTGAGACGGCCACCAGCCGAGGGTGACGTCCCGGGGGATGCTGCGAGCCCCCGACACACGAGCACTGACTACACCGCAATGGATCTGCTCGCCGAAATTGCTCGCGCGCGATCGGATGTCGGCATCGTGACGCTGGCTCCCGAGCTGGACGGGGCTCTTAGCCTGATCGAGCGACTCGTCGCAGAGGGGCACCGCGTCTCGCTGGGGCATTCCGGCGCCACCTTCGAGCAGGGAATGGCTGGGATTGCGCGAGGAGCGCGCGCCGCAACCCATCTGTTCAATCGAATGCCGACGTTCACGCACCGGAATCCCGGTCTCGTTGGAGCGGTGCTTGCCAGCGACGAAGTGGCGGCAGAGCTCATTTGCGACGGCCATCACGTGCATGTGGCGGCTCTCCGCGTCGCTATTGCGGCCAAACACCCCGACCGCGTGATGGCGATCACGGATGCCACCTCGGGCGCTGGTCTTCCGATCGGCGCGCGCGCGACGCTCGGCGGCCATGCCATCACCGTGCGCGAGTCGGCCGCATACCTGGATGATGGAACGCTCGCGGGCAGCGTGCTGACGATGGATCGAGCCTTCGGCATGCTTGTGGGTGGCGTGGGGCTCTCGTTGCCGGATGCCGCTACGATGTGCTCGACAACTCCGGCGCGGGAACTAGGACTTCAGGGCCTGGGAGTGATCGCGCCCGGCGCCTTGGCCGATCTGACCGTCCTCGACCGCAACCTCACCGTGGCGCAAACGTACGTTGGCGGACGACTGGTGTATCAGGCATCGGGCAGGTAGCCACGCATTTCAACGCTGAGGTCGCGGCCCGATGCCTACCAGCAGAGTGCGCCTGGAGTAGCAAGTGAACGGTTTCGTGCTGTCTCTCGACTGCCGTTCGGCCTGAGCCTGTCGAAGGCCGACGGCGCTCGCGACGGAGCTTGCCGAAACACGAACCGACGGAGTTACCATGAGTTTTTGGACGTACGTGCTTGGCTGTGCTGACGGTTCGTACTACACTGGGCATACCGATGATTTGGAGAATCGTCATCCTTCGACAAGCTCAGGATGACCGGAATGGATACTGCTTGTGTCGTCTATCGTGGCGGCTGATTCACGTACCGCGTCGGATCAGGGACGCCAGCATCCGCGAACGCGTCACGGCGTTCGCGGCACTTGCTGCACAGCCCGCAATGCCGGCCGTTCAGCGGACTCATGCATGACAACGTCAGCTCGAAGGGCACCTGTAAGCCGATTCCCAGCCGGATGACGTCCGGTTTGTGCAGCGTCGAGAACGGCGTGGCGATTTCGATGGGGTGATCCAAGCCGATCGACAACGCTCGCGCCATTGCCTCGAAGAAGTCAGGGGTCGCGTCCGGGAAAGGGTTGCCCGCCAGTGGACCCAGCGCGACCCGTGAAATGGTGCGCGTCGCGCACCAGAGAGCCGCTTTGGAGAGCAGAATGACATTGCGGCCCTGCAGGTACACGTCTTCATCTGGTGTGTCGTAAGCCGGTGGCGTGCCAGCGAACGCCCAGTGTGAAGGGGCATAAATGTCCCCGACGCTGACATCGAGCTGCGCGATCGGCCGCATGCGGTCGCTGTACATCGATGCGGCAAGCAGTCGCTCAACGCTGAGGCGTTCGTCGGCTTCCCACGCCAAACCCGTCCTGATGTAAACCGGCTGGACGATCCGATCCTGCGCTTCATGGGCCAGCAGAACGGCGCTGTCCAGACCTCCCGACAGCAGCACCACCGTTTCGGGCTTCACGAGGGATCAACGGTGAGCGCCGAAGGTTCCATCTCCACCATACGTCGCAAATGATGTTGGGGTCTCCCATACCGTGACGCGAACCACCGGAAAGCCTTGTTCGCGGGTGTAGTCGTAGAGAAGCTTGGCGATATGCTCGACAGTGGGATTGCTTGTGACACGGAAGACGGGCTCACCGAGCGCTTCCAGCGGTTTCACCAACGGATCGTCCTCGCGCAGGATCATTTTGTGATCGAGCTCGCGATCGACCCATCCCTTCACAATCCGTTTGATGTCGCTGAAGTCGCAGACCATGTTGCGACTGTCGAGGGCGTCGCTTCTCACCTCGATTTCGGCGACCGCGTTGTGGCCGTGCGGATGCTTGCAGATGCCGTCGTAATCCAGCAGTCGGTGGCCGTAGCAGAACTCGATGCGCTTGGTCACGGAATACATACGGCGCTACTTTAACAGTGGCCAGTGCTAGTGGCCAGTGGGGGTGCTACGGCTGCTTGAGCGTCTGCGATCAGAGGGCCACGGTATCATCACAGAAAGATTTCTATTGACCAATGATCTTAGTTTTGATATATCAAAATATACAATTTGTCTCACCAAACACCACTCATGGCGGCTCTACGACTGCCAAAGTGCGCCCTGCGCGTTGTCGGTATCGGCCTTCCTCTCGTGCTCCTTTCAACGCCGGCGCGCGCACAGACCTCGAGCGACACTGGCGCTCCACGGACCGGACCCCTCTCGGGGTACATGGATTTCCACTACAACAAAGTGGAATTCGAAGATGGGCGTCTTGATTTTCACCGGTTCGTCTTGCTGTTCACGCACAGCTTCAGCGAGCGGCTGCGATTTGTCGGTGAGCTGGAGCTCGAGCACGCTCTGGTCGAGGGTCTGGAGCAGGCGGGAGAGCTCGAGCTCGAACAGGCATATCTGGACTTTTTGGTTTCACGCAGCTTCAACGTACGAGCGGGGATGCTCTTGATGCCGATTGGCATCATCAATGAGCGGCACGAGCCACCTGTGTACTACGGGGTCGAGCGTCCGTTCGTTGATACCGTGATCATTCCCTCGACGTGGTTTGAAGTCGGGGCGGGCGTGCACGGTGAAGTTGGCCGCGGCTGGCGCTACCGGGCCTACGTGGCTTCTCCATTGAATGCCGGTGAGTTCAGCGCTGACGAAGGTCTCCGCGGCGGACGCCAGAAGGGCGCTGAAACGAATGCCGGCCGCATTGCCACCACCGGTCGTCTCGAATGGGTCCGATACCGCGGCCTCACGGTCGGGGCCAGTTTTTGGAACGGACGCTCTGGCTTTGAATTCCGTCCCCGTTTTGACGTGCCGGTCACACTGGTTGAAGCGGACGCGCGATATAGACCGACCGATCGCCTCGAGCTGCGCGGGCAACTGGCCCAGGTATACGTAGACAATGCCGGGCAGCTCAACGATGCGCTCACCCGGCAGATCGGTGTCGGTCCGAATATCGCAAGGTCGCTTCGCGGCTTCTATCTGGAGTCCGGCTATCGTTTCCTATCAGGCACACGCGCCGGCGACGTTGGAGCGTTTGTGCGGTACGAGAATTTCGACACGCAGCACCGGATGCCGGACGGTTATCTGCCGCTCAAAGAATTCGACCGGGACGCATGGGTGTTTGGCGGGACGTACTGGCCTGATCCGGACATCGCCGTAAAGGTGGATTTCTCGGTGATGCGCAGCCAAAGCGCCGTGATCAAGGCGCCTAACTCGCTGAACATCGGGCTGGGATGGTGGTTCTGATGCTAAAGCCAATGCTCGCAAAAGCGATGCTCGTCGGAACGATCGTTGTCACTCTGAGCACGCCTTCCTCCCTGCGGGGTCTTGCGCAGACCAGCCAGCCCGAGATTGTCGAAATCGATGCCGAGCGGTTCAGCTTTACGCCCTCGGAAATTCGCATGAAGCGTGGGGTGCCGATCGAGCTGCGCATCCGGAGTGACGACACGAACCACGGGTTCAGGATTCTCGACACCGATGTCAACGTGCTGGTACCCAAGCGCGGCAAAGGCACGGTGACTGTGCCATTTCGACCGGACAAACCAGGCCGGTACATCTTCGAGTGCACGAAACTGTGCGGCGCCGGACACGGCTTCATGCGCGGCGTCATCATCGTTTCCGAATAAAGGCGGGGTGGCATGTCCCTTCGCGATGATCCACGGAAGGAACGCGTCGTGCGACGCAGGTACGTGATAGCCGCGTTAGCAGCCATTACGATGACCAGCAGCGCGCTGCTCGCGCAGCGCCAACCCCAGCCGGGCGATCCGTTGACCGGCCTGACGCCTCCCGAGTTCGAGGAATTCCGGCTCGGCCTTGACGACTTCCTCGAGGTCGAAACAGCCGAGGAAGGACTCGGGCCGGCCTTCAACGGTACGAGCTGCGCCGTATGCCATAACGTGCCGGCAGTTGGCGGAGTAGGTACGATTGCTGAAATCCGCGCCGGAATCCGATCGGCGGATGGTTCTGCCCGTGCGATACACCCCTCAGGGGAGTCGGTGTTCCATCTCTTCTCGATCCCACGACACAGTTGCCAGCCGGCGATTCCGGTTGAAGCGAACGTTGTGGCACGCCGCGTTCCGATTCCGCTATTCGGTGCGGGGCTCGTCGAAGCGATTGACGACGCGACGCTGCTGGCCCTCGAAGATCCGCTCGATCGGAACCGCGACGGCGTAAGCGGCCGTGCGGCCCTCGTACTGGATCCGGCGACCAGGGTGCGTCGCGTGGGCCGTTTCGGCTGGAAATCGCAGCAGGCGACGCTCCTGGCATTTGGCGCCGAGGCTTACCGGACCGAGATGGGAATCACAAACGAACTGTTTCCCGACGAGCTGGGCCTGGGTGTGGCTTCAGCGCAGATGAAATTCTGCGACCCCATTCCGGACCCCGAGGATGTGCGAGATCCTCGCACCAACCGTAGAGGGATTGACAATTTCGAGAGCTTCATGCGGCTGCTGGCGCCTGTCGGTCGCGCACAGATCGACGAACCCACGCGGCTGGGTGAGGGCATGTTTGCTGCGATTGGGTGCGCCGCCTGCCACGTCCCCGCGTTGACGACGGGACCGAGTTCCAATCCGCTCTTCAACCGCCGCAGCGTGCCGCTCTTCTCCGATCTGCTGCTGCATGATGTGGGTACCGGCGATGGCATCGAGCAAGCGGCCGCCGCAGCTGATGAAATCCGCACACCGGCGTTGTGGGGTCTGCGATTTCGCCGGCCGCTGCTGCACGACGGATCAGCCGCTACAGTCGACGCCGCCATCCGACGTCATGGAGGTGAGGCCGAACTCGCGCGGCGGGGATTCGAGACACTCAATGACGCGGATCGGGCGGCGCTGCTGGCGTTTTTGAAGTCGCTCTAAAGCCCCCTCACCCCAACCCTCTCCCCCTTTTCGGGGGAGAGGGAGGTTGACTCTCAGCGGATTGAGGCGAAGCTTCACTACCAGACTGGCTCGGGGTTAGGCGATCTGCACCAGCAACTTCGAGGCCGCCCGCGTGCCGATCGTCAACGGGCGGTCATCCTTCCCGCGAATCCGCACCGCGTCGGCCGCCTCATCGCGCGCTTCCACCTCGACTGCCTGCCCTGGCTTCAGGTCGTGGCTTTCGATGAACCGAAGGAAGGCCGCATCCTGGTTAGTCACCCGCGCCACTCTGACTGGCGTGTTCAGCGGACAGGTGAGCAGTGTCTGTAGTTCGAACGTCCCTTGACGAAGTGTGCCTTCCGGACCGGGGATAGGATCGCCGTGAGGGTGCGCGGTGGGACGACCCAACATGTCATCCATGCGCTCAATGAGACGGTCCGACACGACATGCTCCAGCTTCTCGGCCTCGTCGTGAACTTCCGCCCAACTCATTCCCATGACCTTGACGAGGAACAGCTCGACGAGCCGGTGGCGGCGCAAAACCAGCACCGCGAGCTTTTCACCAGCCGTCGTCAGGCGCACTCCGCTGTACGGCTCATACCTCACCAGGCCAGACTCGGCCAGCGCCTTCACCATTGTGTTGCCGTCCCTGGCGCGATGCCGAGGGTGTTGGCGATCTGCCCCATCGGGACCAGGTGGTCGGGCAGCAGGGCGATTTCGTGCTGATAGATGGCCTTCAGGTAGTTCTCGACCGTGCTAGAGGGCAGCATGCGTAGATTTGCTTGAATTATAACAAATTTCTGTTGGCAAAGCTTGACATTTCCAGTGCTCTAGCCTTATATTTTTGATATCTCAAAACGCTCGATGTTCCCAGAATTCTCTCGCCGTTCGTGGCTGCGCCTGGCCGGGCTTGGGTCCCTTGTCGCTGGTTCGGGCTTGAGTCGGCGCCTCGGCGTGGAAGCCCAGGCGAATCCGGCCGCACTCGGATCACACGCGCACCCCGGCCATTCGATGGGTACCGTGGGGCGCGTCGCCGGTGACCGATTCAACCCGACGGCCTATCTCCGGAGCTGGAATTCCAGTCATCTCCCACCTGAAGAGCGACAGAAGGTGTATCGCGAAACGGTCCGATCCGACGGCAGCCGCCTGCGCGAGTACGAGATCTATGCCGTTGATCGCGAGATTGAGATCGCCCCGGGACTCTTCTATCCCGCGTGGACGTACAACGGGGAGGTACCCGGGCCGACAATCCGTGCGACGCAAGGGGACCGAATCCGGGTCAGCTTCCTGAACCAGGGATCGCACCCCCACACGATGCATTTCCACGGCTGGCACCCGCCCGAGATGGATGGCGCGCTGGACACACAGCAAGTATCGCCCGGCGAACGGTTCGTCTACGAGTTCGACGCCGAGCCGTTCGGCCTGCACCTGTATCACTGTCACACGGTGCCCCTTAAACGGCACATCCACAAAGGTCTCTATGGCGCGTTCATCATCGATCCGAAAGACAGTCGCCCGCCGGCCGACGAGCTGGTCATGACGATGAATGCCTTCGACACGAACTTCGACAGCGAGAATGAGGTGTACGCGGTCAACACGATCGCGAACTACTTCGTTCACGAGCCAATCCGCGTGACGGTGGGACGGCCGGTTCGAATCTATCTGGTCAACGTGACCGAATTCGACGTTGTGAACAGCCTGCACCTGCACGGCATGTTCTTCGACGTTTATCGTACCGGCACCTCGCTCACCCCTCATGACCGCACCGACACGGTGATGCTCTGTCAAGGGGAACGCGCCATTCTCGAGACCACGTTCCGATACCCTGGGCAGTTCATGTTCCACGCGCACCAGAGCGAGTTCGCGGAGCTCGGCTGGATGGGGATGTTTCTTGCTGAGGCGGCCCGAAATGAGACCTAGGCTGTGGTTTCTCGGGCTGGTGCCGCTCGCGCTCCTCGGGGTCCTCATTGCCGTGATGATCCGAAGCGGCGCAACCACCGTGCTCAGGAATGCGGCGGCTCCGCCCGTCGAGATCCTGACGTTTCAGCGAGTCAGTCTGCGGGCGGACGGCATCACTGCCGCCGTGCTGAATGATGGCCCTGATCCGGTCACGATCGCGCAGGTTCAGGTCGACGATGCGTACTGGCAGTTCACGGCCGCTCCCTCGATGACGTTGACGCATCTGCGCCAGGCCACGCTCACGATTCCGTATCCCTGGGTGGAAGGAGAAACGCACCGCGTGCGTGTGTTGACCTCGACCGGAGCGGTCTTCGAGCACGAGATCCCGGTGGCCGTGCCGACTCCGGAACCTGGGTGGCGTTATCTCGGAACGTTTGCCCTGATCGGCCTCTATGTTGGCGTCATTCCAGTTGGCATCGGCCTTC
>Ga0184637_10001726_pt1 | contig 14424 bp, 24 predicted proteins | sample PLM3_127_b2_FD_133143 | JGI IMG/M metagenome (GOLD analysis project Ga0184637, IMG submission 133143) | Groundwater sediment microbial communities from an aquifer in East River, Colorado, USA - PLM3_127_b2 | ecosystem: Environmental > Terrestrial > Soil > Riparian zone | place: USA: East River...
GCAGAAAGCAGCTATACATTTATTCTGTTTCCGAATTACGTAACGTAGTCAATGGAAGTGCAAAGAACCTCTGCGTCCTGGTAAGTGGTATTTATATACCTGTAGACCTGGAAGGCATGTTGATTGGCATTAGCAGTAAATCTTCCATTGAGGTGGAAATATATAGTGAGTGCTTTTTGTTAAAGAAAATTAATTGATGCCATGTCGCAATTCAGGGTAGGCCAAAAGGCCATTGTTACACTTGCTCAATTAAGGGACATTGTTTATTCTGAAGGTTACCGGCCGTTGTTTGTCGGGTTAAACCGTTTGCATGTATATGTTGATCTCGGTGCATTAGAAGGTCAATACGCAAATGCAAAGGGCTTTAGAATTGAAATTTTTTTCGGTGACGTGGAGTTGCAGGAAATTATTTTGTAGGCAATGGCGATTCTCTGGAGCCATGCACGGATGGCGTGGCTCCTTTATTTAAAAACAATTTTTATGACATATAGAGAAGCAATACATGAAATGGCAGAGCGTTCCTACTCTCTCTACACTATTACTGGATCGATGCGGGATAGAGCTGCACAAAGCGAAAAGGCACATTGGGGCAAATTACGTGACGTGTACAGGGAGGCTTATTCTGTTTTGAATAGTTTGGATAATCAGTTGTCCGATGAACGGGCAGCTACTCAATTACGTTTTTCATTTTAATACTTGTTCTATGGATGCTGTTGTACAATTGAAAGATATGAGGGAAGGTGAGCTGTTTATCTTCCCGCTTGCCTTGCGCGACGCCAATACTGGTGTCAATATTTATACTGTGGTCTTTAATGAGTATCAAACCGTGTGCTATGCGCGGCCCGGTTATCCTGACGTTCATTATGCCTCCTGGTTCGATGGTATAGAGGTGAAAAAGGTTACAGGTTTTACACGGCTGCCCGTTCCTGGTTTGGATCGTTTTAGTGCTGACAACCGCGGGCAGCTGGTGTACCTCCAGAAATTCCACGCTTATTATCGTGACCTTTTTGCGCAGTTCTTTAATCAGCTGCCCGATGCTCAACAATATGTTTCCGGTCACATTCCTTTGAACGTTGCTCCTGGTACAATGCCAGATCGGGTAGGCCAGTTTCGGGCGTTATGCCAGTCGCTTTGTCATTATCATGTATGGTGCTATACGCACTTTACAGGCGAAATAGAGGCGTTTGATAAAATGCCGGGGGATGGTGCCGTTTCTGATCAGAACCTAAAGGATGAGCTGTGATGGCCTATAAAACGATTTTGCGTAGACAACAGGTTTCCCCCTCATGTCGGGTAAGGCTCCAGGACGTCGGCCCTGGATGCCTCCCGGCTTTTTTTTGCGGTTTCCCGGCTGTTGACCAATTGGTTTATCATAGCGATTATTACAGAACGTAACCCCCATAAGTGCATGAAAAACACTACAATACGGTTTGTGCCAGATAAACCAATTGGTCAACAGCCGGGAAACCGCAAAAAAAAGCCGGTGCTACCCAAATGGATGATGAAAGTAATTGCAGCGGGAGCGATCCAGATCGCTGTTAAAATGGGCTTGATGGATAAACGGGAGAGGGCGGCGGCGCTCAAAGAAGTCAAACGGGTAATTGATAGGACAGGTTAAGCCTCTGGTTTAATAGTTTGCTTTTTATTTCATGGGCAAACTGTCTCGGCTCCTGGTGTCCACCGGGAGCCCCTTTTAAAAATCCGGGCAGTGCAAAACGCTCCGCCCGGATTAAGGTAGATTGAGAACCCTAAGAGTGATCGATACTACCACGCAAACCGCTTATACGGTTTGCTTACAGTAACCTGCGGTTAGTCTCCAGTGAGATAACCGCCTCCCTCCCTCCCTGGTTTTCACCAGGGAGGCTTTTAAAATTGAAAAATTATATTGATGGAACTATCAATGAACGATAGCGCAAAGTTTGAAAAAATCGTAACGGCATTCCAGGAGATGGGAGTATTTGTAGTATCAGCAACGTCGGTAATGCCAGACGGGGAGCTGTGGTATCATGTCAGAACCATAAAAGGAGTGAGCCCGGAACAAGGGCGTAAAATCATGCAGATTATGACATCAAAATAAAACCCACAACGGTAGGGAGGCTACCGTACCATTGATAAGGTCGGCCGGGTGTTTCTACGCCCGGCCTTTATGAAACGAAATAAATAAAAAATTAACTATGACACAGATCAGAATTTTTACAGGTAATGACGAACGCACCCTGACTACAAGGGTAAATGGGTATTTGGCAACAGTTCCGAGGGACTGTATTAAAGATTTTAAGTTCTGTACTGCGATGTGCCCAATAGAAGGGGATACTGCTGAACGCGTTTTTAATACTGAATTTTCTGTTATGCTCATTGTAGATATGTGATAACAGCATGACCCGTTTTTAATCCGTCCCGGCGTACTTACAACCCATTAAATTAATAAGTGAAATCCAAACCGCCGATTGTCCGGGACTATACCAATTTTGCAATTGAGGGATAGTTCTGTCGTGGTGTATCACGAACCGATCTTTTCCCGCAGATACAGTAACAACCTGTTGAATAGGCATCGTATGCGCGTTGCTCAAAAAAAGCAGTACAGCGGCCGTATGACCGATGGTGCCCGTAAACGAATGGTGAAGGCTATAACATTAATGTGTCAGGCGTGCCCCGGCCGCACGATCTTCAATGAAGTGACAAAGCAATACCAATACCATCGACTCTCATTTATTACACTGACTGTTGCCAGTAGTAGAAATATTACTGCAAAGCAGGCGCAGCCGATTTTGTTGAAACCATTCCTGCGCTGGCTGCGGGAGGTGAAAAAGGTGAGTATGGTAATTTGGAAAGCAGAGTTACAACAGCGGGGACAAATACACTTCCATTTGACAATTCCAGAATTTATACACTATGAGGAAATCCGGAAAAAATGGAACAGCTTACAGCGTGAAGCCGGACTCCTGGAGGAATACGCAAAAAAGCATAAACACTTCAATCCGAACTCCACCGATATACATGAGACCCGTGACGTTAAAAATATGGCTGGTTACCTTGTAAAGGAATTGGCAAAAACGCACGATGCAAAACGGCTTCATGCAATGGCCGTTGTAAATAGCCTTATAAAAGCTGGAGAGATACCGGCAAGTAAAAAAAAGCAGTTCATTGATGAGTATGCAGGCGAAGAAATGAGCACAGAAGGAAAGCTGTGGGATTGCTCTGAAAACCTGTCAGGAGTACCATACTTTTCTGTGCCATTGCGTATGGATGTTGCAGACCTGTTACGTAGTATGCTGGCAAGCGGTGAGACCAGGGAAATGAGTGGTGATTGGTGGAGCGTTATTTATTTTAACGATACATCCCCGCCCGATCTGTTGAATGAAAGTGAAACTGTCTTATTTAGGCAACATCTGTCTGCTATAACCGCAAATTGATTTTTAACATTAAATAAAAGCAAATGCAAAGATTCGAGTTTCTTTATGTGACGGCTAACAGTATCCCCGACGCGCTCCAGGGGTTAATCAACAAGTATATTTCAGATTTTCAGAACCGGCCCGGTGTGTTCAAGCTGGAAAGTATTTTTATGATCCCGCAGATGGTAGCGGTTGCCCCTACAAGTTCAATCGTGAAAGCAGGGCAGCAACAGCAACAGGTAAAAGAGGTATTCCATTTGGTAGGGTTGATCACGGAAGTAAATACTGATGTGCCAGACCTGTTAAGGGAATTACAGTCAATTATTCGGAACGAATTACCGGTAAAGCTATCGGGGGCCATAGATGTAGTAATCGAAATGTTAACCGCGGCCAATAAGAAAATGCCGCATTAAAACCACTTATATGAAACATGTTGTACGGACTGCGTATGTTTTTTTGTGTATGCTACAGATCGTTATATTAAGCTATGCAGTGCTTAAATTCAGGACAGAAAATGAATTAACCCATGCTATCTATGCCGTTGTTATTGCTGTTACAACGCTCGGTATTCTGTTGGTAGCGCTGTTTGAGTTCCGCAGAGCTGAACGATTAGACGATAAAGCGAGGCATAAAATTGAGTGGCGGCAGTTGGTAGATTTAGTGAAGCATAAGCTATAAAGATAAAGGGCTCAACCTTTTTGGGAGCCCCTTATCGAAATAGTTTGTGACTATTTCTTTCAACGCGAATGTAATTTATTTTTTACAATAGCAAAAAAAAGTATATGGGGGAAGAAAACGGCAAACGTTTAAAAGCAATTGTGATCGATATTGTGGATGGCAAACCGGTTGGTAGGAAGTTTTTTAATATACTCAACACGGAAGCCGCAATTACAAGGTGGTTAGAGGCTCGACAACGCCAATTCCCGAACGCGACGCACGCAAATTTTTATCCCAAAGGGGGCGGTAAATGCATAAAACAGGTACGCTTCTCGTTCTCTACCGGCGATCGCCGGTAAAGCTAAACTTTTCTACGTTTGGATTGCCAGTTCATACACGGCATCCACCGGCCCTTTGTCTCCACATGGGGCCTTTTTTGTATATGTAAGTGGATTATTTCTTTCTCCTTCAAAAAATACTATCTTCATGTTACCTTAAAGACCCATACATGAACCCAATTCCTGCGTTGATTATAATCGGCGGTGCCGGTTTCTTACTTGCCAAACTGGTAAAAGCTGGAGGCGCAGGCTCCCTAAATATGGTTTTCGGTTCGGTTGATGTATCATGTAGTGGTTTCCTTTGTACCTCTCCCATTTTTCAATTAAATCTCCTGGTGCAGAATCCCGGCAATACCGAGGTGGTAATAAAATCGTTGGCCGGTAATGTCTATGTCAACGGTAAGTATTCCGGGGATGTGTCATTTTTTAACAACCTGCCAATAAAGGCGAACACGGAAACCCCATTTCCGGTTCAAGTCCGTGCCTCTGCAATATCTCTTATTACCCAGGCAATCGAAATGATCCAGGGTAAGGAGGGTATAAAAGCAGAAGTCAGGCTAATAGGCAATGTTAATGTTGAGGGGGTATTGGTGCCTGTTGATTTAATCTACAAAATCATTTAGGCTATGATAACCTGGAAAAAACTACTCAATGATTTGCCCCCGTTCCAGGAGGATATAAAACTGATCGATGAGGATCAAGGGGTACGGGACATTATCCGACAGGTAAAAAGGGCACATAGGCTGTATTCAAAAGATTATGACCTTATTGCCGATCACTTTGCAGGCGGCGGCATAGAGTCCATCTCTAAACGTCTGTTCGACTTTTGCGTGAAAACCCTTTCATATAAGGCTGAACCGATAGAGGTACAAACTACAATGAGCCCCGGGGGTATATTGTTAAGCAAGAATGTAGACTGCAAACATTATGCTCTTTTTACCGGTGGTATATTAGATGCACTTAATCGGTCGGGTAATATCAATGTAGAATGGTGCTATCGGTTCGCCTCTTATAATCCATTCAAAAAGGTGCTCTCTCATGTTTTTGTGGTAGTCTATGATCGGGATAGGGAAATATGGATCGATCCGGCCCCTTTGCCTGGAGGGGGTAAGCGTGACTTTAATGACAGGTATATACAACCGTATAATTGGGAAGATAAAAAAGTTTCTATGGCACTATATCAAATTTCCGGTTTCAATAATGTAACCGTTGTTGAACGGTCACAAGTGGGTGATTGTGATTGTAGAGGCGTTGGCGATATGACGTTACGAGAAGATATTCAAATGGATGCCCCTATTTATGATGGTGGCCCGGTATCAGCCGATACGGAATTTGAACCGGTTCCTGCACAAACGGTTACTATGACCCTGGAGCCTGCTATTACCGTTCCATTGGTTTCCCCGCCTATGCCTAAAATGAGATTTTCGGAAATCCCTGCATACCTACGGGAACGGGCAGCTGCGTATAATTATAGTGTTTTGCCCGGCATAGAATACTATTCAGATAATGTGAAATTGCGGTTTCCCGGGCATGGTAGTAAGGCGCCGTTGCCTCAAAATTTGCTGGTTACTTATCCTGCGAAATGGGAAGGGCACGACGTCCCGGCCGATTGCCCCAGGCCGGTAGTAATAGGTAACCGTTTATGTTTCCTTCCGAAGTTGGGTACGTGGCAATATTTAATTGACAATGATTTCAGCCTGTTTAAAATGTGTGTAGGTGCAATGATGCCTATGATAAGTTGTTACAGTCAATTCCCGGATTGGAAAGTAGGGTTGGGTGAAAGTTATGAGCATGAGGGAACATTGGCAAATGTGATGTTGTATGACCTGGATAGGAAAGATGTTGTGGACTATGTTACAAGCCGCCCAATAGTGCTACCGCGGGAAGCTGACCTGCCGCGGGGCGTTAGATATGTTACTGGAGGTTTAGACTTACAATGGCCCCCTGATCGACAACTGAACAGTGTTGAGTATAACCGGAATAATCCACCGCCACCGTTGCCTGTTGATTTGCAGGTTATTTATCCTGCAACATACTTAGGGGTGGCGGTGCCGGAAATACTGCCGCGGATCATTGCCGAAAATGGTAAGCTGTTTCTTACCAACAAAGACCATATGGTGGATACTGATTACCGGGGAAATAATTTCATGTGGTACACCTTCCTGGTACAGACTATTGCACCCTTAATAAATGCATACGCGCAATTTCCGTATGTTGGAAGCAATGACCAATTGGCACGGCGTGTATGGGATGATGTTATCGGGGTATTGCCAATAGACAATTATTTGCCTCCACCCGAGGGGAAAACATGGCTGGGTGAGATTATTCAAACAGTGGGTGAGTACATACACACTGTTACAATGTGGAGCCTGAAATTTGTGAACGCTCCAATGCGCCTTTGTTTTTTGGGATTGGTTCGTATCAATTTTGCCGCTTTCGGGTATAAGTTGTTTTGGAGCTTACAGAATTATGAAAAGCGCCGTAAGCTGTATGCAACCTGGAGAGATATAGGAGGTAGTATTGGTGAGCTGGATGAGGCTATCGTGTTGGGTTGTAAAAATAATCCCGTGTTCGGTGGTAGCCCTAAACAATGGATAGAGGACTGTGTGGCGTCTGGAGAGATTACCTACAATTGTCAGAGGCCCGCCGATGATCCGCAGATTACGGACGATATACCAACAAACTTGCCGCATCCCACTGATCCCGCATGGAATGATTTATATGAGCCTGGAAAGGAGCCTAATTTATCGGTTGCTGGTGTTTTTGGTATATTCTATGATGGCAAGGCTTATATAGGTGTTGTGGGCGCGGATGATGTAGTATATTATTTAGCTGCTGCGACTTCTGTCATTGCAGCGTTAGCCGCATTTTTAAAGGGCATAGGAGGCCCGAAAACCGATAAAATTGTGGACGATGCCGTTAACGGGATGAATGTAATATTAGCGGCCGCAGGTGAAGACCCCATTAAACTTGCTGCTGAAACAGGCAAGCCGGTTGAATATACCGATCCCAAAACCGGTTTGACTACAATCATATATCCCCCCGACAAAGGAAGCGGTAGCCGTATCCTGGATTTGATAAAGGCTAATCCGGTGGAGAGTGCATTGGTAGGGGGGGCTTTGTTTTTCGGCATTAGAGAACTGGTAAAAGGTAGCAGGCCGCGGCCGCGGCGGGCATAGCTAACTATTTCTTTCACCTTCAATAATTCCTTTAATGGCAAAAAAGAAAAAGGCTGCACGGAAAGCAAAACCAACACAACCCAGGAGAAGATCTCCAGCAAAGAAAAAACAGAATCCTGCACCTGCTAAAAAAAGCGCGGCCACAACCGCTAATGCCTATATTAAAAAGGCATCTGCAAAGCTGGAGCAACAGTTGGGGGATACTTATGTAAAGCAGTTTAAGGCCAAAAAAAAGCGGCTTAAAACGAAGCATGGTAAAAAGATCAGTGCCTTAAAACAGCAACTCAATCGGCTCTCTAAATAGTTTATTCACTACAAAAACCCATATAGTTATGGCAAAAAGAAAAAAACGGAAAACGGGCGGCAGCTCCAGGAGAAGCGGGCGCCGTGTAGGTGGAATGGGCGGCGGCTCTTTCACACCAGTACTGTCGGCAATCGGCGGCGCTTTTATCGCAAAATTTGCGCAATCCTGGTTCAAAACCCTGGAGCCTAAAATTATGGGCCTCATACAGCTTGCTGTAGGTTTCGTGATGACCAGGACAAAGTGGCCAATTATACAGGGGTTAGGTATAGGGTTTACTGTAGTAGGCGGCATGGGCCTTGCTCAATCATTTGGCCTCATTAGCGGAATTGGCGCGATTGGTAGGCCGATAGTGTTTCAGTCTCGCAGGATGAGTGGTTACAATCAAGTGCAGAACCTTGCGGGAACCAGCAACCCATATCCGAAACCGGCTGCTGTAGGTCAACGGAAAGCGGCTGATATGAATCGGGCCTATGCTGCGTCATACGGTAGACGTCCTTAAATACTTATTTTATTTATCGGTTGTGGGCTATTTCTTTCACCTTCATTAAATCTATAACCGAAAATCTTACAAGATGAAAGATAATTTCCAGTCACGCATGGATTTTGATATAGCGGTGGATATGTTCGCTCAGTCATTCGACACAACGGCTGTTGATGTGATCAAGGCTTTCCGCCCTACACAGTCCCGTCTCCGCCTGGAGCAATTGACCTCTACTACCACAACCTCAATAAAATTTCCTGTACAGGATAACCAGGGTAACCCCTTTATTACAGAGGTACGGTTGAATCAGTCCGATTCTTTTGTGCCTACCTCCGTGGGATTTTTCTTAGCTAATCCTACCGGTACAACGGACTCCGCCTTTAAGCTGTTCACGTATGTAAACCCGTTTTTCTTCAATGCTGCCATGACAGCCGCGTATAATGGTATAATGAATATCACCATTGCGAAAAATGAGTATTTAAGTAATTGGCCTTTAATGTGGCATTGGAAAAGCACACAGACACAGCAAACGGCTGCGGCAGGCCCTGCCTCACCGGTGGATCAATGTGATGGTGACAACGATGGGCTGAAGGGTATGCAGCCATTTGTTCTGCTCATTGGTTCGCAAAACATAGAGATCGAAATCGAAATGCCAACCGCTCCCACTGCAATAACCGCAAACAGCAGGTATGTCCTGGTGTTTGATGGAATATTGTTCCAGAATAGTACTGTCGTTTCTTAACTGTATTTCTCACCGGCCGGGAGGTGTTTTGCCTCCCGGTCTTAAACCAGTAGTATGAATAATCCTTATGGTGGATTCCAGACCTCCCACTTTGAACTGATTGAAATAATTGTGGGCGCTAACGGTATTGCACCTGGAGCGAATGCAACGATTCCTTTTAAAAACCAGGATCAGTTGCAGACCTACTTAGGTGGTAAGACTGTATATATAAAAGCAGTGGAAACCTACAGTGATCAGGTATTTGCAACCTCTCCTATTTCTTCCGGCGTTGCTGTAGCAACTGTTGCGGATATGGCTAACGCTGCTGTGACCTTTACCATTAAGGGTAAAAAGTTAATTGATGGTGTGCCCATGTCTCGTTTCAATCTCATGTGGGCAGATACCGGCGCAGCTTTTGTTCCTTATACTTTTAACCCATTCTGTTTGCGTGATGTGTTTGAAGTGGATTGGACAAAAAGTTTTGTGCAGGTCATTGCTGCGCCTGTCGCGGTTCCCTTCTCATACCTGTTCGGTATCCATTATAGTGATCAACCAAATTAGTTTTTATGCCTCAAATAAGCGGTAGTTGTCAGTATGATACCCTGGATGGTGTAATGCAGGCTTTCCAAAATCGGCAGGTTCCCTCCTTTGCTATTTTCTGTGGAAAGCAATTCCTGTTTAAATATGAAGCCGATGCTGATGATATGACGGGCGCAGTGGCTGCTTTAGAGCAATGTTTAAGGGGATACGGTTATACCTCTGCACGATATACGCTTTGTGTATATGAAACCGTACCGGCAACGGGCATAAAATCAAATACAGAGCACGACGGTAGTTTTAACTTCCAGCTCCAGCAAAATAGTGTCGGGAGCATATTGCCGCGCCTGTATAGTGATTACGGAGGCAATCCCTCGTTGATCCTGGAGGAAAATAAAACATTGAAACAGGAAAATGCTGAACTGCGGGCAGAGATTAAAGAGCTGGAGGAAAGTGTGGAAGCCGAAGACGAACAGGATGCGATTACCAGGGTAGTAGGGCAAATTGAAAGGGTTGCTAATAATCCTGTATTGGGGCCATTGCTCCAGGGATTCGCTAATAATTTAGCGGGGTTCTTTAGTGATATGAAAACCCAAAATGCGCCCGTTGCTGTTAATGGAATGCCTGCAAATTCACATATAGAAGTATCGCTAAAGCGGTTGCAGACTGTTCCTGACTTCCCGCTGATCCTTTCAAAGCTGGCTGATTTGTGGGAAAAGAACCCAGGGAAGTTTGACAACTATATGACGCTGTTTAAAGGCATGAAGATTTAATTATTTCTTTCACCTTCAATTGTAGCTATGGATTATATCACCGGACAGATTGTTAACGATGCCACACTGGAGCCGCTGCCGCAAGCCTCTATTAGGGTCGTTAATCAACAGGGGGTTTATTTGGGCGATGGAATTGCGGCTGATAATGAAGGTAAGTTTAGGTTGGATAGTTCCATTTTTGAAGGTAACCTCTTGGAAATATCCTATGTGGGTTTTGCAACTGCATATATAGCACCTGCCGACTTTTTAATGTATAATGTTTTTGGACTGCAAACCGAAGCCGATGTATTAGACCCTGTTATCGTAACACCGCAGATTATAAAAAAGAATGCCGGTGTTTTGATCGGTGCCGGAATTGTAGGGCTTGCGTTTCTTGCGGATGATAAAAAGAGAAGGGGCGCTGTTGGAAACCCAGCCGCTTTACTGGCCGCGGGAAGTTTGTTTAAAGACCCTGTTGTTAAATATGCAACATTAGGGTTGGGCGCGTACCTTATCTTTCAACTGTTCGGCGGCGTCAATAGCATTTTGGAAAAGTTGGGTTTGAAAGAAAGCCAGGATACTAAAGACCTGGATAATACCGCAGAAGACCCAGGTAGTTGGTGGAGCCCTGCGTTCTATAAAAATGCTCCCAATGGTGCTCTACTATTGACGGTCGCTAAGGCTGATGAGTATGCGAAGCAGATATATGACGCAATAGGTGTGCTCAATGATAATGAGGAGGCTGTGAAAGCTGTATTCCGTAATTTAAAAACGCAGTCGCAGGGGTCATTCCTTGCCGATAGGTTTGCGTTTAAATATGGCGCTGACCTCTTATCCTGGTTGCGGGGTGGTACATATCCGCAGGATCGGTTAAGCGATGCGGATGTAAATGAGATAACCAACTATGTAAACAACCTGCCAAATTATTTTGTACGATGAGAGAAGTTGATCAATTAGCCCGTGAATATTTTAATGGGCTCGGTGGTGAATACAACCTTTTTATTGTTGAGAAAACCGAAAGCGAAAATATTACTCCTACCGCAGGCTGTTATGGTTTTTTCTGCGTCAATATTAGTGATGGCACGGTATGGGTAAATGGGTTCCCATTGCTGGGTTTTGTTGCTCCAGGTTTGTATGGTGGTAGTTTCGGCTTTATTGATAACTATCGCTTATATGCGGGAACAATCGATCTTAATATACCGGTTACTGGGTTAACTGTTATTTCAGTCGTTGTCGTTGAAGTTTGTAAAATAGGATAACATGGAGTCAGTCTCAACAAGTGGTTTTATTTTCAATGGGCCTCAACAGCAGAGCCCCGCGGCCGGTACGATCACTGGCGGTGAAAATGGTGTTAGCCGATCTACTACTGATCTGACTAAACTGGTGTTAGGTAATAATGTAGGCGATGTCCTTGCTCCCGCGCAGTTCCTTAATGATCGGGAGATACGAACCGCAAACTTTGCTCTCAATTTTGTGAATGTCGGCATGTCAATGTCTACGCGTATTACGGGAACGGGATTGAGGGTAGAAGCATTGGGCGCACCGCTAACGTTTACTGATATTGTTTCCGGTAGAATAAGCATTAAGAGCAACATTGATATATTTTACCGAGGTGAAGACTTTACTACTGGTACATTGGGAGATTTCTATACTAACGGCGTTGGTTGCGGTTTAAGAGCTAATAGCGTACCGCGGTCGGTTTTTTTGTTTGCTGCTACTGGTAACCTTAAGGTAGGAGCCTCTCCTACCCTTGTAGCTGAAGATAATGCCGCAAAATTGCAGGTTGATGGTAGTGCGACATATCAACGGTTCATATCTGCGCAAACGGTCGCATATAATGTGTCTGCAACGGAAGACAATAATAAAGTATTTACAAACCAGGGCGCAGGGGCGTCGGTTGCCTTTTCCCTTCCTGGAGCTGCTGCCGGGCGTACCTACGTTTTTGCTGTACAGGATGTTGATGGTTTGAGTATAATAGCCGCTGCCGGGGATACTATCCGCTTCGGTGTTAATGTTACTGCTGCCGGTGGAACTGTTAGCAGCATTACAATAGGTAGTACAGTTCGGCTTACCGCTCTAAATACAACAGAATGGTTTGCTGAATATTTTGAGGGGCTATGGACTGTTTAAATTTTTTGTTCACTAATAAATCAATTTTATGGGTCTCGGAATTAAAAATTATTTCGCATTAGCTGCAAGTATGTCGGTCACTTCCAGTACAGCGCTGGCAACTGCTACTGGAATGGTGTTGACTGTTGCTACCGGTCAAACTTGGAATATTCGCGGCTTCTTTCCTTTTTCTGTCGCGGGCACTGCTCCAGGGGCAAAGTTTGCCTTAACACCTTCAGGGGCTCTTACTTCTTATGTGGCCTCCTGGTTAATGTGGGATTTGACAACAGCTACAAAGGTTTTGTTCTCTGGAGATACGCAAGTGGCTCAGGCTGCTTTCGGTGCAACGCTGAATGTTACGGGCGATCACTTGCAGGAAGTAAACGCTACAATTGTTTTTGCTGCGGCTGGTACCCTATCCCTCCAGTTTGCACAGAATGTAAGCGATGCCGCCGCAAGTGTTTTGATAGCTGGTTCATTCATGGAGTGTACGTTGGTTTCGTGATCATGGTTAACCGAAATCTGTATCGATGCTGGAAAAGGTCTTTTTCTGTGTTTTAGGAGAATGTAGGCCCAGCGCGGTTTTCCGGGAACCAGGTTATCCAGCTCGCCGGCCAGGCCTGCGCAGATCCAGGAAGAACCTGGTTCCCGGCCTGCCGTTAGTAAAACAGGGGTATTTCTTTCACCTTCAAATAGTATAAAATGAGCGTTATTCAAATTGTAACAATGCGGGCGTATAGTCCTGGTGAACTGGATGAGCAGGTAAATGAGTGGTGTAAAAACTGGGAGATTGATAGGCTGGATGCTAAAGCCCATGAAATTCATCCCCGGTTGCGTCCTACCTGGAGCGCCACTTATGTGTTAAAACCGCAGGTGTTTGCTTTGTTGGGGGAGAATGCAGAAGGGGCAAAAGAGGTCGTTGTGGTGTATTTATGCACCGTGGAGATTACGTACCCCAATGGTTTGAAATAAATGCCGAAGTCGTTTTTAAACCAACAAGGGCTCCCGCGGGGGCTGCGCAACAACAATCCGGGTAATATACGGGTTGGCGATAATTGGCAAGGGATGATAGGGCAGGATGGCGGCTTTGTTGTGTTTGAAAATATTCTTTATGGCATACGGGCAATGGCTACTGATTTGGGCAATGATATGAAAGGCAAGGGGCTCAACACGATTAGCAAGCTGATCACAGAGTATGCACCCCCTTCTGAAAATGACACAGCTGCCTATATAGCCAGTATGGTACGGTACACGGGGTTCGGTGCTAATCAGTATTTGCCGCCCAGGAGGGATGTTCTAATGCGCTTTATACGCGGTAGCATGAATGTTGAGCTGGGGGAGTCATACAGCGCCCTGGTTACTGATTCTGATATAAATGATGGTGTTAGTATGATGAATGATACTTTGTTAGCCTTTTTTAACATTGTCCCGGCCTCCAGTAGCGGTATGTTGCTATCTGCTGCGGTAGCTGCCATTGCCTCCCTACTGGCTGGCCGGGCCTTTAAAAATTAGCAATTTGGCACGATTTTATTACCTTGTGGGTCAAAGTCATTTGTAAAAAGGACTAATGTTCTGGCCCTGCGTTTCTACGCGGGGTTTGTTTATATAGAATGTTTTCCTATCTTTAAACCTGAATCCTTTTTACAAATGACGCACTCCACGCGATATATGGCATTGGCCGGGCTGTACTCCAGCAAGGCAACAACTCCAAAGCAATACGGGTTCACAATCATCAATAGACGGACAATGGCCGAACAGATTAATTTTCTGTTTCGGCCTTTTTTCTTTTGTTTAATTAAACCCCTTATATACATGATACACAAAGCGCAAAGCAGAAAGCAGCTATACATTTATTCTGTTTCCGAATTACGTAACGTAGTCAATGGAAGTGCAAAGAACCTCTGCGTCCTGGTAAGTGGTATTTATATACCTGTAGACCTGGAAGGCATGTTGA
>Ga0184637_10001727_pt1 | contig 14422 bp, 12 predicted proteins | sample PLM3_127_b2_FD_133143 | JGI IMG/M metagenome (GOLD analysis project Ga0184637, IMG submission 133143) | Groundwater sediment microbial communities from an aquifer in East River, Colorado, USA - PLM3_127_b2 | ecosystem: Environmental > Terrestrial > Soil > Riparian zone | place: USA: East River...
ATCTGCAAAAGCGGACTGGACATCATCCGTCATCCAGCCGCTCCGATCAGCAGAAGAGATGTGGTTGGACTTGGTCAGAATCACCAGCGGATAAGCTGCCATCTGCTCCGGAGACCAATCGCGGGCGTCTTCGATCCAATCAAAAGCGAAGCCCTGGTCTATCAATAGGCTCAGACCTTCCCGCGGAACGCGTGCTGGATGCCAGTAATCATCACAAAGAACCAGGGTTTGCATCATATCAACTTATCCTTGAGTCTTTTCCGTAAAGGTGTTTCATAAGAGTTCACGAATTATATGTCTATTTATTCCAAAAATAAATCGGAACGAAAGGTCATGGAAGAAAAGGCTTATTGAAACCGAATCAACCATTAGCTAAGAGCGAAGCGGTGCGTCGTGGAGCGGAATCAAAACTGCGGAGGTGGGTTGCCCGATAGGGCGTGCCTCCGCAGTTTTTTGATTCTAAAGTCTGGTTATTCGCCAGTGATCTGATAGATCTGTATCAGATTTCCGCAGGTATCATTGAGTACAGCCGCGCTGGTCATTCCCCTTTGAGGCGTTCCATCGCAAACTCGACGCCCAAGGTTCTCATAATGTGTATTATAATGTATTAGAACATTTGTTCTGTATTACAAATGTATCATCTGGACGTAAGAGCAGCCGTATCGTTTTTTTGATTTGTTGATGAAATTATTGACCAGCAAAGATTCTTGTATAATCGAAATCGCTTATCCTGGAAAAGGAGAAATTCTTGTCTATTACTTTCACAGTTGAAGGAAAAGTGGTCGGTCAAAAGCGTCCCATCTTCACAGATTGGCATATTGAACTGCCGCCCGTGGATGAAAACAAGGGTGATCGCCTAAAGTTGCGCGATCTCATTACTTCAATTGTCATGAAAGAAGTGGATGCCTTCATAACTCGTCAAGAAGAACGGAAACTGGCTCGGGTGATGAGCAGGCAGGAAATCGAGCAGGGCGTGGAACGTGGAAAAGTGGATGCTGGTGAGCGCGATCTCGGACAAAAAGTAAATACCACAAATGCGATAGCAACAGCCTTGCAGGCGTTTGAAGATGGTCTGTATTTTGTTTTCATTGATGAAGTTCAGCAGACCAATTTGGATAGTGAAGTATTCTTGAAGGCAAACAGCCACGTCGTTTTCCTTAGATTAACTGCACTTGTAGGGGGCTAATCCGATGATTTCAAAAGAGGCCGCACAGGAACGTCTAAAAACATTTCGCAGTCCGAATTCCTCCATTGAGCAGGTTGCTCGTCTTGAGAAATTATCTGTCAATCTATCCATTCTCGGACAAATTCTCATACATGCCGGACCCGAGTGGGAAAAACTTCAAAAAGATCACAAGAGATTCGAATCTCGTAAATATTCCATGGAGCAACTAATAAAAAACCTAAACCCAACGAAAAGACTATCCTTGTTCAATGCATTGTTTCCCGGAATAGCAACTTATATCGAAGCAGCATGGGAATTATTCGATATTTTTCCTTATCAATCTGGCTTTCAGCGTAGACCCTTTCGTAATCCAAAGCAGTTTTCTTTTGAAGCAAGAATTTCCTGGTTGCAACAATTGCCTCATGCCGTGGAAGGATATGAACATCAAGACGTGGTTTGGTTTGCATCGTGGGCGCCTCATCTGGGCTTTTGGGGACCAGATGTGCTGGGATATTTATTCGCGGCCGCCATCCGGGATGGAGGAAAAACTGGCGACGAAGTATTCAATATTTTGGTTTCTTCAGCAAATGGCTCGCACGAAATTGGTGTGATGGGTCGTCATGTTGTGAGGGGATTATTATGTTCCTCCCGTCAGGAAGGCTGGGAATATATTGAAAGAATGTTGCTTGCCGCTCAAAGGGAGGAGGGACTACGTCAGGTTATTTTTGAAGCGGTGGACGAAGCCCATCCACAGGCTTTTCGCCGGATCTTGAGAGTCATAATAGATAACAACCTCGTCCGCTTTAGCGCCGTGATTCGGGCTTGTGCTGTTTGGTTTGGCTTGCCTCTGGAAGTCGCTAACCAAAGGGCTGTAAACAATAGCTTGATGCAAATCCTTCGGTATCTTGAGTCCACTCCCGATTGCGAAAAAGCAATCCATTCCAATGATGCTCCAGATGCCTATTATGCACTTTGGGCAATGGCTTTCGATGATGTTTCAGTTGCTCTTCCACATGTTATGTCAATGTCACATTCTTCAAGCGTTGATATGAGATTTGCAGCGATTCACTTTCTTTCACAGACGAAACTTCAGGAAGCCCTGCCTGAATTATTGCGCACCCTGGACGATGACGATTTGCGTATTCCAGCTCGCGTCCTGACGAGTCTTAACAGGTGGGATTACGACGAAACGTTGCTTGCAGAAAGCGATTTGTTTGAACGCCTCGAAAGGCTTCTGCCGCGCATCAAACATAAGGAGAACAATCTAAAGCCCATTGTTTGGGACTGGATGCCTATTTCTTTGGAACGGGAGATGGTTGTGGAGAAGTTAATTGATTGTATTGGGAACCGTTCCCCCAAGCGTCTTTTTCAGTACGTAGACATAATGAGCGTTAGAGGACGGGATAGGCTTGCTCGTGTGCTGAAGGAAGTAAAGCAGAAGGATCGAGAAATACTCAAAATGCTGTTGTCTTTCACTGGCGACGCCAGCCCAGGTGTCCGTGAAGAAGCATTCAAGGGATTGAACGGTGTTGCCTTGGAGAAAACGGATATTATCACGCTGGAGGACCTCCTCTCGCGGCAGGCTCAAGATTTGCGACGGGGTGTCATCCAGCTTTTGTTGGGACTGGATGATAAAAGACTGTTTGAAAGTATTGCCCGGTTAAGCGAACATAAGGGGGGAAAAATCCGTCTGGCAGCACTCGAATTATTGAGAGAGTGCAAACAAAAACGTCGTAATCTTCAACAAGTTCGAACGTTGACGTTGATATATCAGCAACGCCAGATGCTATCTGCCGCCGAAACTCGGCTATTGAATGAATTGTCTGCAGAAGCGGTTGAGAATTACTCGCTGGAGAATGCTCTTGGATTAATGGATCCACGAAACCGTACCAAACCGGTCCCTGTGAAGGCTCGAAAATCAAACATAAAACTGATAAGCCCTGCCGCGCTTGCCTGTTTAAAGTCGCTGGATACGCTTATAGAACAGCATCGTAATGATGTAATCGAAATTCACAGAGGAAATGTAAAAAGCACCGAACTGCTTGGTAATGTACAGGGAGGCTGGATGCTTTATGCAGATAACTATCGCCGCCAGGGTCGCAATTACTCTGAATTCCCGTTGAGAGAAATGGCAGAAGCCTGGTGGAAGTCAAGATCGAATAATTTACGTGATACTGACGGAAATGAATTGATTCGGGCAAAGGTCGCGGAATCTCTTCTCGGGAAGTCCGGGGGATATTATTATTTTTTTCAGCCTCTGAAAAAAGAGTCCTCAGATGATATTCAGGCACACTTCGGTGTTCATTTGGACTTCAGTTTGAAATATGAAGGAATTGTAAGTTCCATCATTGACTGGCTGATATGGGCACACCCAGCAGAATATGAAACCGATTTTATTCTGGGCGCGCTGGAAGAGTCGATTGGCAGGATTCCGTATAAGGAATTGACAGGTTTGAAGAATGAATATTATGGCGATGGGAAAGTCCGGGCACTTGATCATCGCAAAATCGTTTATTTGGATATTGCAAGGTGGCAACGGGATGAACGCTTGTCGGCATGGATGGATGGGCATCATGCGCGCTTATGGAGTGTTGTACGCTGGTTAGACGAGCCTGCGCCGAATTTGCCGGGAGGGTATGCAACACTTGACGATGCTCTGTTTGCGTTCCAGGTCGGCGCGGCGACAAGAGACGATTTGTTTGAGATGTTCATAGGAAATCGAAAAGCAGATGAGTGGAATTTTTATAGAGGCAGATTTAGTTTTTTGTATCAGTTTTCCACAAGGAAGCCGCATCCCCAAGAACTTGCCCAAATGAAAAAATTTCCAGTAATAAAAGAAATCGTGGATGCATGTCGCGAGCGGATTCTTGACGTGGAATGTCGGCGCGGTGAATTGTCGACTGCCGCTACAGGGCCTGCTGGCAACATTCGATCTGTTCCGGGAATGCGAAATCTCTTCCGTTTACTGGTGGCTCTTGGAGATTCGGGCTTTGATCGCGGATATGGGTTTGGGCGGCATAGTGATCGTTCACGAGTGCTCAGTCACTTGATCAGAAACAGTTATCCCGTTGAGGGCGATCAAATGGATGATTTCTCTGAACATGTCCGGATTGATCAAATCCCTGAAAGGACCCTGATTGATCTGGCTGTGTATGCTCCACAATGGGTTGATTTCATCCAGTACGCAATTGGCTGGGATCATTTGAATGATGCGGTTTGGTGGTTGTATGCCCACACAAAAGACAGGCAGTGGACAGCGGATGAAATGCGTGATGAATGGGCGGCGCGTATTTCAGAACGCACACCACTTACTGCGGGTGACTTGATGGACGGCGCGGTGGATGTGGCATGGTTCCGGAAAATGTACGACGAAATAGGCGAGGCGCGTTGGAAAAAATTATATGATGCGGCTTTATATGCTTCAGGGGGAATTGGGCATACGCGTGCGCGTTTATTTGCGGATGCCATGCTCGGCAGGATTACTGTTGAAAAGGAAACCGAGCGAATCAGAAAAAAGCGCAATCAGGACTCTGTACGCGCTCTCGGATTGATCCCTCTTGGCGCTGCAAAAAATCAAAAAAACGAAGTCCTCAGTCGTTATGAGGTCATGCAGGAATTTTTGCGGACGGGCAAAAAGTTTGGCTCCCAGCGAAAGGCGAGCGAAAAACTTGCAGTATCCATTGGTATGCAGAACCTTGCGCGTACCGCGGGGTACACAGACCCGCAACGACTGGAATGGGCAATGGAAGTTGAAGCCATCGCTGATTTATCTTTGGGTGTGATTAAGGTCCAGGTTGATGAGTTTCAGATTGCACTCAGCATCAATGATTTGGGAGAACCGGTGCTGGAGTTTCAAAAAAAGGATAAGCCGGTAAAAACCATCCCATCGGGGATAAAGAAAAACGAACGTGTTACTGAATTGTTGGAAAGAAAACAACAACTTGATCGCCAGGTCAGCCGAATGCGTCTTTCTCTTGAGCAAGCCATGTGTCGTAAGGATGAGTTTACGATATCTGAGTTGAAAACATTTTTCCGTCATCCAATGCTCAAGGTGATGATCGAACAGCTTATCTTTATATCAGCAAATGGTTTGGGATATCCAATCCGCGCAGGTAAAGCCTTGTTCCATTTTGATGGAAGGGAAATCCTGTTTGCGAATTCTGACCGGGTGCGAATTGCGCACCCGCTTGATTTGCTGGAAAGCAAGGAGTGGCATCTTTGGCAACGCGAGTGTTTTGTTGCGGAGCGGGTCCAACCCTTCAAACAGGTCTTCCGTGAGTTGTATGTTCTTACCTCGACCGAAAAAGATGAAGGCAATTTGTCACGCAGGTATGCAGGTCATCAGGTAAACCCGCGTCAGGCTGTGGCCTTGTTTGGAAGCCGCGGCTGGGTTGCTGATCCCAGTGAAGGTGTGAGAAAGACATTCCACGAGGCGGGCATTTCTGCACGCGTCGGTTTCCTTTATGATTTGTACACACCTGCTGAGGTGGAAGGGTCTACCCTGGAAGCTGTGGCGTTTACGAAACGCGGTGAATGGAAACCTTTGAAGTTGGAAGAAATATCCCCGCTGATATTCAGTGAAGTCATGCGTGATCTGGATCTCGTTGTCAGTGTGGCACATGCAGGAGGGGTTGACCCGGAATCCTCTTCGTCCTCTATTGATGCGCGTGCCGCTTTGATACGAGAGACTTCCACTTTGCTGAACCTAGCGAATATTCAAATTTCTGAACGGCATGTGATCATTGATGGAAAGTTGTCAAATTACAATGTCAATCTGGGGAGCGGAGTGGTGCATAAACAACCGGGTGGCGCGCTTTGTATTATTCCTGTTCATTCCCAGCATCGCGGCAGAATCTTCTTGCCCTTTGTGGATAATGACCCGAAAACTGCAGAGATTGTTTCCAAAGTGATTTTGTTGGCGCGCGACGACCAAATTAAAGACCCAACAATTTTGGAGCAGATTTTATAGTCTTTTAATTGAAAGCGGAGATAGCAGAATATGCTATCTCCGCTTTTGATTCTTACACCTGGTGTTGTCAATCTAAGGTAGAGGAACTCTGAGTACAATATCGACCAAAACGTCTGTTTAAGGAAACCCTATGACTAATTTTGAGCCGCTACCCTTTCCAGAGATGAAAACGTCCAACCGTGATGTCAATCGTGCCTATCGAATCGCAATGGGTGATCTGCTTAGCAATGTACGAATGTTTCGCGATGGCCTTCTCGATCAACCACTTCCGGTGCTTCTGGCTGGGCTGGATTATGACACACCCTGGACGCGAGATGCTGCGATCAATATCTGGAATGGGCTGGGTCTGTTCTGGCCAGGCGTTTCGCGTAATACCTTACTGTCAGTTTTGGAGCGTAGGGAGGATAAATTATATATCGGTGGTCAGTATTGGGATGCGATCATCTGGACAGTGGGTGCATGGGCATATTATCTTCATACCCAAGACCGGGAGTTTCTTACACTGGCGTTTGAAGCCGTCAAAAATAGCCTTGAACGATTTGAGATGGAGGAATTCGATACGCGATTCGGGTTATTCCGCGGGCCGGCAGTTTATGGGGATGGAGTATCAGCGTATCCAGATCGATACTCACCTGGGGATACCAGTTCAATATTGGATTGGGTCAAAGCGAACGCGAACAAAAAAGCTCAAAGCGGATTTGGCATACCTATGATGGCGCTTTCAACCAATTGTGTGTACGCGCAGGCTTATCGCATTGCGAATATGATGTCAGGCGAACTTGGTCTGGAGCCCAATCCTATCTATGCAGAGCGCGCCAAATTGCTTGCAGATCGCATTCAAGAGCATTTCTGGAATCCTGAGAAGGGTACCTTTAATTACATGATTGATTCAGAAGGTATTTGCGATTTTCACGAGGGATTAGGGCACGCCTTTGCCATCCTGTTTGATTTGACAAGTAGTGAGCAGGCGGGCAGTATCCTGCAAAGACAACACATCACACCTGCTGGAATTCCCTGTGTATGGCCGTCTTTCTCACGCTACACCGGCTTGGGTGGATTTGGCCGCCACAGTGGGACAGTATGGCCGTTTATTTCCGGCTTCTGGGGCGAAGCGGCGCTCAAACATGGTCGTACGGATCTCTTCGAGCGCGAGTTCATGATTCTGACGACGAATATCAATCGTGATGGACAGTGCGCTGAGATTTACCATCCTCAAACGGGCGAGATCTATGGCGGATTGCAGGAGGGCAACAGCGGTTCAAATGGGATGCAATGGCTTTCCTGTGCCCGTCAAAGCTGGACTGCAAGTGCATATCTGCGCATGCTGCTTACAGGCCTATTTGGGTTGCGATTTTCCACTGAAGGGATTACCTTTACGCCCTATCTTCCTGTTGAGATAAATCGTGCGCAAATTAGTGGGATCTCCTACCGAGAATGTAAACTGGACTTGACCGTGGATGGTCGCGGCGAGCGGATTGTCGACTGCTATCGGAATGGGATGCAGACAGAGCCGTTCCTTCCCGCTGATATGCACGGTGAACATCATATTCAACTGCGGATGATGGAATAAGCATTTCTTTCATTAGGCGGCTTTGGTCAGAATCAAAACTGCGGAGGCATCCTTTACCTCCGCAGTTTTATTGATTCTAAAGTCTCGTTATGCGTTGTTGATTTGATAAATCTGTATGAGATTTCCACAAGTATCATTAAACACAGCCGCGCTGGTCATTCCCATGTTTGTTGGCTCCATCGTGAATTCCACGCCCAGGGCTTTCATTCGCTCATACTCTTGTTGCACGTCGCCAACCAGGAACGCGGTGTATGGGATTCCATCCTTGTTAAGAGCTTCCCTGAGTGCTTTCATTGCCGGGTAATCGGCGTTTGGCTCAAGGAGTAACTCGGTGCCATCCGGGTCTTCAGGCGAGACGACTGTGATCCAACGGGCGCCTTCTCCGAGCGGAATATCCCGCTTCTTCACAAAGCCCAAAACCTCCGTGTAAAACTTCAAAGCCTTGTCATAGTCATCTATGGGGACACTGGCTAATTTGATCTGCATGTTCATTTATCCTTTCAAGAGAATTTGAGTGGCTGCACGACAGCCCAGTTGACGAAACTCGCTGGGGCTGAGACCAAAATGCTGTTTGAACGCCTTACTAAAGGCCGCGTGAGTATCATAGCCAGCAGCCAACGCAACCTCTGTAATGTCCACGGCACCCATGCGCAGTTTTCGTCCCGCGCGTTCCAGGCGCACACGGCGGACATAGCTGGCAATGTTCTCGCCTACATGCGCTGTGAAGATGCGATGAAAGTGAGGTACCGAGAACCCAGCCACCGCCGCCAACACCTCCCGATTAAGTGCTTCGTCCGTGTGCTCGCGGACGTACTTCTGAACGTCGTTGATGCGTTCGTCATAGCCTACAAGGATTTGTGTGTCAGTCACCATAGATGTATTGTAGTATACCAGAACACTTGTTCGCTACTCCAAATGTATCATCCTCGAGACCACTATATCTCACACCCCAGCATATAAGCCTCATGGAGTAAATTTACCAAATCTTCATCCAAGTCATCAGGGCGAGTAAGACGAAAAACGTGACCATAATCTCGGAAGATTCCCATTTCAATCTTATGGATGCGCTGGTGTGCTGCCTGACGTCTGAGCCATAGATAACCATCCAGCCAAAGCTTGCGCGGCACGGCCGCGGCGAACTGCACTTCGGCCTGAAAAACGATGCGTGTCTTTACAGGGAACGTGCGCACCGGCCCGAATTGCTTGAGTGATCTAAATAAAAGATCGTATAACTCGCGGACCACAGGCTCTTTGCCCGCAAAGTGTTCTTCCAGGCTATAGCGTCCGCACGAGTGATTGCGATTGACCGAAACAAATTGCCGTCCGCAGTCGGGACAGATCCATAATGATCTTCCAGGGGTCATACATCAAATGTCCATATTGGCATTTGTTTTATAGTGTCCATTACTGCGAATTGAATTTATATACCTTGGGTTGTCGATTCCAATGCTGGATCAGATTTGATTCACTGAGTGCGGAGGTTTCTCCCCACGAAGGGCGTATGCCACATTACCTGCCGCCCACTCCCAGACTACCGCATCGGATTCTTCAGAGCACCAGGCAGAGTGAGGCGTGATGAAAAAACGGTCGTCGTGCAGAAAAGGATGATCGGCAGACGGCGGCTCCGAGGATAGGACATCCAAAGCGGCTCCCGCCAACCGTCCGTTTTGTACCGCTTCGAGCAGCGCTGCTTCATCGATGAGCAAGCCCCGCGCTGTATTGATCAGATATGCGGAGGGACGCATCAATGCAAGCAGACCTGCATCGATCATATGATGTGTTTCATTGGTAAGTGGGGTATGCAGACTCACATAATCGGATTCGCGCAGGAGGGTTTCCTTATCAGCAGGTTGCACGCCTGCATCCAACATTTGCTTCGGGTCAATATAGGGATCGTTGGCGATCACTTTGAAGCCCAATGCCATTGCCTTGGCGGATACGGCTCTGCCAATGCGTCCCCAGCCGATAATCCCAAGCGTTTGCATTCGCGGATGATGGATTGGACGCGCGGAACGCGGATCCCATTCGTTGGCGCGTACCAGTGTACGCAATTGTGGCAGGCGACGTGCCTGCGAGAGTAACAGCGCGATGGTGTGCGTGGACACTTCATCGGTACAATAGCCGGGGCAATTCGTCACCCAGATGCCGCGCTTTGCCGCGCTGGTATGATCCACGTAATCGTATCCTGTGCTGGCACAGGCGATGATACGGCAGCGGTTGAAGGTCGCCATCATGGACTCTGTCACCGGGTGCATCTCGGTAATGATCGCATCTGCCTCCTGATAGAGCGCGGACTCGCGCTCGCTGTGAAAGCCAACGACGTGATGTACCTTGACATCGAGACCGGCGAGCGCGTTCAATGTTTCAGGCGGGTTGCGAGTATCAATACAGGCGATAACGATATTCCAGCTCATGTTTTTACTCCGTTTAGGCTTGTGAATCATTTTGAGGTTCCTGCATGCTCTGTTGATCTAGGAATTGACAGAAAACCTGATATTTTCATCGATCCATGAGACGACTTGTAGGGCCGTCTCTTCGGGTACTGCATTCGTCGTGTCCACTAACTTGATAACGGGCTGACCATCGTATGCTTTAAACCAGCGATTGAAGCGAACATGGTCTTCAATATAAGTTAGATCATGTGTGCCACGCCAAACAGGTCGTTGTTGTAACCGCTCAGATAGTGTTTCATCCGAACAGACCAGGGCTAAGTAACATATTTTTGAGAAATATCTTCGCTCAATACAATTTTCAATATTTTCAGGCACACCCACACCTACTCCGAATAATACAACAGGCCGACCCGACTGAGATATGTTTTTGCAGACGCGGAGCCAGGTCTCAAAGAAATCTCGATAGTTTTTGTCGGGAGTGTTGAACTCAGGTTGCCAGAGAATATCAGAGTCTAACACCACTGCTTGGGTAACTTGATCCAATAAATGATGACAAATTGTGGATTTACCTGCGCCGCTCGCTCCGGAAACTATTAGCAATGGTAACTGCTGAAATCGATGTTTATAGCCGCACTCTGGACAAATTGCATATGGGCCAGTTTGGTCAATCATTTTATCGGCGTGATACATTCCACACTGGAAACAAACATTCATCATAACGAACTTTGACCTTTGTTTGAATTACTCGATACTGTAGGACTTGCCCAACGGTTTGTATTACTCTGCTAATTTGTTGGGCCGCGTTGTTGCTTACATAGGCTTGTGATAAATAGTATTGCATTTGACAATTTGAAAACCACAACTTTCATACAGGCGTGTGACACCACTTGCGCTGTCACTGTCAGCAGTCAATGCAGACTCGGCCATTCCAGCGGCTTTTTGTGCTTGAAGGCTTCGACTAATCAATACACGAGCTAGTCCGCGCCGCCGCCAGGATCGATCAACGCCAATACCTTCTGTATAGCCGCGTTTCCGATCGAAGTGTTCGTTCTCATCATGATCAATAAACGTCAATACATGACCAACAACCCGGTTGGTAGCAGTATCCCAGGCAACCTGCCAGAGATGCGGCTGAAAGTGCGGACCTGTCAACCATTCCTGATAATCGTCATCGGTAGGTTCTTTATACCCCCATTCGTCCTGACTGGTTTCGTCAACTGACTTCCAAATGGCAGAATAATGGCCAGGTAATACGGGGCGTATCACTAACCCATCAGGCAAGGGCAATACGGGAATGTCGTCAAGGGTTGGTCGTACCATTTCATAAAAATAGCGCATGGGCCGATAGCCTGAACGCTCCAGCATGATTGTGGTACCTTTTTGGAATTGCGAGACATCAACTTGAAAAAACTTTGCAGTCTCAGGCGGATGGGTCGCCGCGATGTCGCGAAGGCGATTCTCCATCCAAAGTAACATGGTGTGTCCAATACCCTTTCGCCGCCATTCGGGGATAAGAAAACCATTATGTTCGTACAATCGCCCTGTGAGTGATTCTTCCCGCCACCATCCGCGCGAATAGCCGACCATTTGACCTGCAACTTCGGCAATGATAATATCTCTGTAAGGGTCACAATTGCTGAGGTGCTGATACGCATTGGCAATATCGTCAGCACTCACTTTGCGCTCAGTATTGTCCGCGCTTTCACTGGCAATTAATACGGCTGCTATATAAGAATAGTCGCTCTCTCCCCGAAAGTGGCGAAAAATCAATCCAGAGCTAGAGGAAGCATTTTTTACATCAATCATGCTTGGTTTTCATTTGCGACTGAGATTGATCACACTTTGACAACAGCCCATATGCTGGCCTACTTTTTGTCAATAAAAGTTCCCTTGAACAATGACGTTTCATACTTGGAATGCTTCAGAAATACGTTTATATGATCTTCGTAAATTTCATTGGATAAATTATTTTTATCAGATCAACCAATTTCAATGGACTCATGAGAGGAAAGCAGGTTGGGGGTAGCCACCCGAAAACCCAGAATGTCGTTACGGGAGATCGGAGGGTTAGGGAGCCGATATGCTGCACGCATACCCTCACTATCATCATCCCATCCGCAGCCTCGCACTACCCGGCGAACATCATCCGACGCTTGAGCGTTTTCGCGTTCCAGCCTGTATTCAGAATAGGGATATTTAAACTCTGGCGTATGCATATCTATACCCCACAAGCTACGCGTCCACTCTATCACATTACCTGCCATGTCTGTACACCCCACTGGGCTATCACCTTGTGGACTGTACTGCCCTACAGGAGAGGTGTCTTTGACATTTAGATTAAAGTTGCAGAGTGTATCGGTCGGTTCATCGTTCCCCCATGGATAAATGCGTCCCTGCGTCCCTCGGGCTGCCTGCTCCCACTCGGCCTCACTGGGCAGATACACTTTGCACTGAGTTATATTCGTCACCCAATTACAAAAAGCCAGCGCGTCGTACCAACTCACCAGCGTGACTGGGTGCACGCCTTTTTGCTGGACAATACTCCCTGATCCACGCGGGGTCTGCCAGTGTGCACCCTTAATTTCTTTCCAATGATCCTCCACCAGGTTATAGCCATGACCATATTGTTCAGCGGTGGTTTTGTACCCCGTTGCTTGCACAAACACCGCAAACTGCGCCACCGTCACTGGTGCACGCCCAATGAAATGGGCGTGTAAAAATAATTTGTGCTGAGGTAGTTCGCAGTCAGCGGCCTTTGTGTCGCTAGCCCGATCACTGCCCATCAAAAATTCGCTGGCTGGCACGTACACCAATTCCAGAGTAACACTTGAAGCGAGGGAGAGAGTGAGTTTATGTGATGGAGTCATGTTTTAAAAACTCGAATATTCCCGTCCACGCTATCCCTTGACGTACGACAACTTTTCACAGATGTAGCCGTCTTTCAGCTTGAATATATCAACGCCTCGGACGTGTCCCTTATTGCCTGCCTCATCCACCCAGTTGTATTTCCAGCGCATAACACATCTATTGTTGCCCAGGCCAAAAGCCTCCTCGATCTCGATGTGGGCATGCGGAGACTCGCGGAAGAAGTCCTGCCAAAACTGAGTGACTGCCTCCTTCCCCGAGTACACAGTGCCGTCGGGGGCTGGATCAGTGTTTTCGAAGACACAATCGTCACTCATAAGTTTCATCATACCTGCGACATCATGACGGTTGAAAGCCTCATTGAACTCAAGGACGACGCGGATCGCTGATTCTATCTTTGACATGCGGATTGGGCTCATATGGATAACACCTCCTTCATCCTTTCAGGAAAAAGCCGATTGGCTGCCTAATGGTCTGCGTAAGCCCCGCATGCTCCTTGCGGGGTAAGGCGGTAGAGTGGGCATTGACTTTGCTTGGGAGCAGAGAAAACTCGAAGCCAGAAAAATGTCTGAAAATGGCGCAGAATCCCCAGCGTCCAGTGCACGCTTTGTTAGGCTGCGTCTTCTGGCTTGTAAGCCTTCCAGATATTTGGAAGATCATTAATAAATTTCCAAAGTTCTTCAACCCAATAACTGATTTTATCGAATTTATCTTGGCTCTCTGGCACAAATGGTGGAGAATTCGCTCCCATGAACGTTAGGATTTGAGGTTCGGAATAGCCCTTGAGGGCAGAAGCAGGGGTTCGAAGCTCATAGGCTGCATTGTAATAAAACTCGTAATTTAGTTTTTGGGCATTCTCACTTATGTCAACTACGGCATTATTACTGGATTCGCTATCATTCAATTCAATAAAATGATGGATATAACAAAAACAGTGAGCCACCAGTTTTTCACAAATATTCAGGTATTTTCTTTGCGCTTCACTTAAAGCTTTTTCATTTTCTGTAAAAAGCATTGTGTATAGGTCATCAAGGTTTTGTAATGGGATGGTGAGTCGCTCAGAAATCTCAAACGGATGTAATCTCCCATGACCTGGTTTGTTTCTAAAAGAGTCAAGGTGCTCTCTAGTAACCTTGACGAACGCACTCAACTCGTAAAAGTCTGCGTCTTGAGCTTTAATTTCGATGATTGAACGGCAATCAAGAGTCTTCATTCTTAGACCATTACAGCCTGGTGAATAGCCGCCGAACGGCTCGCGTTAGTGGCAGGTGGGCGGGCTGAGACTCGCTGTCGAAGCGGAAAAAGCTCAAAGCCAGAAAAATGCTCATAAAACGCGCCGCATACCCACCTGTCCACTAGTAAGATAGAGAAGGACACGGCAGGCCGATCGTCCACAGGTCCTAGCGAGACCGCCGTGCAGCCAGGGTCGCCGTGTCCTTTGCACAGTTGAGCCTCCCTAC
>Ga0184637_10001728_pt1 | contig 14418 bp, 14 predicted proteins | sample PLM3_127_b2_FD_133143 | JGI IMG/M metagenome (GOLD analysis project Ga0184637, IMG submission 133143) | Groundwater sediment microbial communities from an aquifer in East River, Colorado, USA - PLM3_127_b2 | ecosystem: Environmental > Terrestrial > Soil > Riparian zone | place: USA: East River...
AAAGATGACCTCCGCCGGCGACGCCATCCCCGCCGCCGGCTGTGGCTGAATATGACTTAGCCCATCCAGAGGGCGACTATTGGACGCCACCCGGCTCTTCGCCATCGTCCGGTTCTTCGGGTGGCGGCGGCACGACCGTGATCGTACCGTCACTGCCAATCTCCACCGACCCACCGCCCTCGCCTCCGTTGGCGGAAATGCCGCCCTCACCGACCTCGGCCGAAGCGCCGCCCTCACCGCCGGCGCTGGCTGAGATGCCATCGGATCCGACATGGGCGCTCGGCCCGCCTTCGCCGGCGCTTGCGGAAATGCCACCTTCCCGGTCGATATCGACGGAGGGTCCGCCCTCACCGCCGACATGGATTCCCTGAGCCCATAAGGCCGCCGGAATCGTCAAGCCGCAGACCAGCACGCAGCCGCCCGCGAAATTCAAAAGCAAATTCGAAGAATGATTCATGGTCGCTTCCTCCCGTTGCCTGAAATTGCCGAGCGGCAATCGGCCTGGGTTCATCGGCAAATCGCGCCGCCGGCGACGCGCGACGGCGACTCGGACGATATGGATTCAGGTAGGCCTGTTTCGTGCGAGGAGCGTCATTCATTTGAATGACGCCGCGCGTCATCGCCGTGCCAAGTCCGTGGCAAAGCGGTGGCAAGAGACGCCACCGCAGATCCTGATCCCCGCTTTCATGATCAGCGAGCTGCGCTGCGCCTTCTATATCGGCTCCGATCTTTCCGTTGCCCACTCGAGCGGGCAAATTTGCGTCCCGCGATCACGCGGTCATTGACAATGCACCACGCGTGGTGCATATACACTTCAGGACAGAGCGATGAAATCTGCCACTCCGGGAAAGCCGAAGCTGGAGAAGGCTGTTCAAGCCGCATTCTACAGGAGCGAGCGGGGCAATGAGCCTGTCCGCGACTTCCTGGATGACCTAAGCGCGGCGGATCGCAAGAGCATCGGCGGCGATATCGCACAGGTCGAATGGAAATGGCCAAACGTGCGGTCGCCTCTGATCGACGGCTTTGGCAAGGGTCTCTACGAGGTCAGGACCGGCCTCAAGGATCGCATCGCCCGCGTCTATTTCGGGGCCGAAAAATGCCAGATGGTTCTGCTGCATGGCGTCATCAAGAAAACGCGGAAGGCGGATCAAAGCGACATCGCGTTGGCGCGCGAGCGCCTGAAGGACTGGAAGAACCACAATCCCTGACGGGACCGTTGCACATCGTGAATTGATGAGGTTGATCATGGCGAAGAACCCGCGCACCGGTGGCACGCTCGATGCCTATTTTAGGGACAAGGGCGAGCTGGAGGAAGTTCAGGAAATCGCGTTGCGCCGCATGCTCGCGACCGAGCTTGCCTCTCAGATGAAGCGCCACGGCTGGACCCGCGTGAAACTCGCGGCCAAACTGAATACGTCACGTCCGCAAGTAGACCGGCTTCTCGACCCGCATCCCAAGAAGGCGATCACCACGACAACGCTGGTCCGCGCTGCCGCCGTGATCGGCAAGAGGCTGGCGTTGGTGGACGCATAGGCTCTGGTCGCCAACTATTCCTGCTCACCCGCCCGTCCTCGCTTGAGGGAAAACCAACTCTGACCCCAAAGTCTCACGGCGCTTGGAGCCGAAACGGTGCGCACCATTGAAGCGAATCGTGCATGGCGGAATCCAATCGTTAGGTTCTGACCACTAGCTATTCAGCATACAAACGGGACGGGCGAGCATGTTGAGATACCTGCTCTTGTTTCTCCTTATCGCAACACTGATAAAGGCAGTTTCCATTGGCATTCAGCTCACGCCCGACGGGCGGCGACCTGCACGTGTTCTTGCCGTAATCTTCACGCTTCTCCTGAACGCTGCCCTTGTTATCTGTTACACCGTGGCAAATCAGACTCTGCTCAACACAATCGGCTTTGTTGAACTTCCATCGCTGCTGAGCATCGAAACCCTGGTGTTGGCAGCGTACTATGCGCTCGTCGTTGTCGTGATCGAAATTTACTTGAGAAAGATGCGCGAGGGAGATGTGACGAAAGCACGAATCGCAAGCATTTGGCTGACACTGCCAACGATGGTCGTTGGGATCGGCGTCGTGCGTCACTACCTTCTTTCGTACTGTGCGTCGGGAATGCCTTCTGACCCTCGATGTGGAGCGGTCTTCTCTTTTCTGTGAGGAAAGCGAACAGGTCGTCCCGTGACGAACCGAACCCCTAACTAACTCCCGCCCGCCGCCGGCTCGCTCAGGCTGGCCGCCTTCAGCCGCTCGCGGTAGTCGGTGACGAAGGCGTCGATGCGGTTGACGCTGGTCATTTCGGCGGTGACTGACTCCAGCAAACCATTATCGGGCGTGGTCAGCATGTCGAAGGCCTTGGCCTGGTCGGTCGCGGCCATCGCTGCGCCGAAATCCTTGGCCAGCGCCTTCAGGCCGCGGCGGTCGGAAGCGAGCGAGAGCGCCACCGCGCGGTTGAGGATCAGCGGCGCGATGCGTTCCCTGAAGTGCTTTTCCTGTTTCGCCTTGAGCGCGGAATCGGCATCGGCGCTGTCCAGCGCCTTGGCCGGATCCTTGGTCACGTCATGCGCGGCCTTGTTCGCCGCGACCTCGTCGGCCAGCGCATCTTCCTCGCCGTCGATGAGCTCGCCCAGCGCATTCGCCGCCGACGGCCATTCCCGCGTGCGCCACAGCATGTCGGCGCGCAGCCATTTCGCCTCCAGGCTGTTGTCGTCGGCCAGCATCTTGAGGCCGGTCAAGGTGTCGCCGGAATCGAAGGTGGCGCGCGCCACCAGCCGCTGGCGCTGGCCGGTCAGCTCCGGCGGCAGCGGCTCGTCGATCTCGCTCTCCTTCAGCGCCTTCAGCGCCAGGTCCGGTTTCTGATTCAGCATGTGGATGGAGGCGAGGCGCGTGCCGGCCTCGGCCTTGTCCAGGCCGGTCAGCCGCTTTTTCATCAGGTCGTCGAGCAGCTCCGCCGCGCGGTCGAGCAGATCGACCTTCACCAGCCGGTCGGCCAGCAGGCTGATCATGCGGTCGCCCTCGATTCCGGCCGGAGTGAGCTCGCGGAACTCATCATAGAGCGCCACCGCCATCAGCGGCGACAGCCGGTCGGCGCCGTTCTCCATATAGAGTTCGCGGAAGGCGCGCGACATCTCTTCGGCGATCTCCTTCGATTCCGGACGGCTGGAGAAATTCGCCGTCACCTGGCGCAAGGTCACCAGGCCGCGCCGCGGCTGGCTCTCGGCCAGATAGAGCGAACCCAGCTTGCGCAGCAGGTTGAATTCGAAATCGCCGCCGCGATTGACGTAGCGCAGCCGCTCCAGGCGGCGGATCGCCTCGGCCGGCTTCATCTCGCCGGCGCCCACGCGCTCTTCGACCAGCGCGTATTGCGAGCGCGCCTGGATCTCCGCCACGTCGCTGGTCGCCAGCGTCTGCCACAGCGCCAGGCCTTCGTCGCGCTCGCCCATCTTCAGCTTGATCAGGCCGTCGAGATAGGTCAGCCGGTCCGTGGTCTCGGCATCCGGCTGGTCCTGGCGCAGCGCGTCGGCGAAACGCTGCGCGCCGATCGGATTGCCGCTGTTGGCCAGCGCCTGAGCGCCCGCCATATAAAGCCGGTCGCGCACCGGCTTCGGATAGTCGACGAGGCTGGGCAGCGGCGCGTTGAAATGCTTGCCCGCCTCTTGCCACTCCTCCGCCTCCGCCGCGATCAGGCCGAGGAACAGGTTCGTCTCCGGCAGCAGCACCACATCGCGATCGGCGAGCGCCGCCTTGGCTTCGGCTCCATCGCCCTCCAGCGCCTGCAGCGCCGCTTTCAGCAGCCGCAGCTCGCGCGGGTCGATCTTGCCGCTGTCGGCGGCGGTGATCGGCGCCAGCGCATCCTTCGCCTCGTCCAGCAAGCCGTGCGCGAAATAGAACTCCGCCAGCGCCAGGCGCGCTTGCGCCTTCTCCGCCTCCGGAGCATCGGTCACCGCGCGCTGCAACTGGTTCTGGTCGGCCTTGAAGGTCGCCTCGCCGCCGCGCCGCCAGCTCGGCAGATCGAACAGGCCGGGCACGCCGGCCAGGCCCGCGGCGTCTTCCGCAGCCCGCGCCGCCTCGCTGGAATTGGAGGCGAGCTGTTCGTCGTCGAGCGACTCCAGCTCTTCCGCCAAGCTTGGTTCCGGCAAGGGAGCGTCCGAGGGCGCTTCGGCGATCGGGCTGAGCGCGCCTTGCGGCCTGGTGGTCACCACCACGCCCTGCGCCAGCGATTCCACGGTCACCGCGTCGGCGCGCGCGGCGATGACGATGCCCTGGTGCGTCGGCAGCAGCTTGAATTCCGGCCACGCGACCTCCGTGCCGATGCCCTGCCCGGCTGGCCGCACCGGCACGATCTGCAGGTGATCGCCGGTGGCGGGATCGGTCAGGCCGACGACGCGGCCCGGATTCGAGGTGGCGAGCAGCAGGCTGGCGGCACCGTCTGCCAAGGTCTCGCGCCGCTGCTCGATGCCGGCGAAAGGCGCCAGCCTGCCGCCCGGCGCCACGTCGGCGATCCACGAGCGGCCCGACGCGGTCAAAACCACACCGAGCGGCTTAGCGCCGGAAATGCGGATGATGGTGGCGTCGGGGATGTCGATCTTCTCCGCCCGGCCCAGCTTCGCCACGCGCGAATCGGCGGACAGCGAGGCAACGGAATTGGCGGCCCGGTCGAAAGCCAGCCACAGGCCGTCGCCGGTGCGAAAGGCGGCGGCGGCCACGGCTTCGGGCCAGGTGAAGGTGATTTTCGCGCCGTCGCCGGATGGCGCCACCACGATACTCACGTCGACCGGCGGCCGCGGCGGCAGGGTCGCCTGTTCGACGGTTGGCATCGGCGGCGGCGTGGCGGCGGCTGGCGGCGCCGGTTCGGCGTCGGTCGCGGGTTTCTCCGGTTGCGCGGGTTGAGATGGGGCCGGCTGAGATGGGGCGGGCTGTGCGGGCAGCGGTTGCGGCAGCTCCGGCAGGCTTTGCAGGGTCAGTTGCTGTGGTGCTGCTTGATCACCGGCGGCCGGCTTCATCTCGGCCAGCGGAAAAGCCGGCGGCGCCGCGATCGTCGCCGCGACTTTCGGCGCCGTTTCGGCGCGCGCGATCCCAGGCTGTTCGATTTCGGGAAGTTTCACCTTCGCAGCAGCCTTGGTGATTTTCGCGGGGCGCAAGATGTCCAGCACCACGGTGCTGCCCAGGCGGAAATCGCGCAAGGTGGCGCCTTCGGCCATCGTCAGATAGACGCGCGCGATGCCTTCGTTGCGCGCCGCGATCTGCACCAGATCCTTCGGCAGCTCCTTGAGCGCCGCCGCAAGATCGATCTCGGCGGCGCGTTCAAAGCTCACCACCACCTGGCCGTCGCGCCGTTCGATGCTGTAGCCGGTCTTCCGCGGCCAATCAAAAGCGAAGCGGACGAAGCCAGGATGCTCGCCCCCAGGATGCTCGCCCTGGCGCACCACGATCTTCGCATGGCCGCCGGACGCCGCCGGAGCGGGAGCCGGCTCGGTTGCCACCGGTGGCGGCGCCGGTTCGACCGCCGCCGATGGCGGCAGGGGTGTGACCGTCTGCTGCACCGCCGCGGCGTCATTGGCCGGCCAGAACTGGACCCGGTTCAGATCCAGCACATATTTGTCGCCGTCGATGAACTGATGCAGCTTCACCGGTTGCAGCAGCGGCAGGGTCAGGGTGCTGCCCCGGGCGTCCACGGATCTCGCGACATAGATTCCAAGGCGGCTCAAGGCGGCGCCGAGCTTGATCGAGACCGGCTCGGTGAACTCGACCACCAGCTTGCGGTCTTTGATGACGGCGCTCTTGACCAGGGGTGCCGCGGCGTCCAGCACCAGCCGGCCGAAACTCTCGTGGCTCCAGCCGCGGGCGTTGATCTCGGTGTCCGCCCAGGCGGGCGCGGTTGGCTCGGAGAATGCGAGGCCGGCCAGCAAAGCAAGGACGCTGCCGGCTCTCAGCAGGAGCTTTCGGTAGGCTCGGCTCATAGCCACCTAGATATATACCGGCGCGGCCGCTGCAAGCGACATAGTTGCTCGCGACTCGGCGCCCCCGAGGCCGTCAGATTACAATATCGCCGGCTCACTGTCCCGGCCCCGGCCGGGTCGGAAATGACCCGATTCCGGGCCACGAATCCGGCCCATGAATCCGGCACCGCGTAAATGAATGGGGCCGGCAACCCGACGGTCGCCGGCCCCGCTTGTCCTGGCTCCCGCGCGCTCAGTCGAAGCTGGCGAGCAGCGCGTCGATGTCGTCCTGCTTGCTGGCTTCGGTCGGCAATTGCGGGCCGTTCAGCAAATCCTTGTCGGTCTTCTCCTGCGGTGCTTCCTGCTTGGGATGCGTGTCCCGGTATTTGGAGATCTCGTCGCCGAACGCGGCGACCAGCCCGTCGACCCGATCCTCGATATGCTTCAGCGCCTTCACCACCTTGGTGATGCGCTGGCCGGTGATGTCCTGGAAATTGCAGGCCTCGTAAACCTGCGTGACCGCCTCGTTGACCTGATCGGCCACTTCCGGCGTCATCTTTTCGGTCAGGTTGCCCATGACCTCCATGGCCTGCAGGATCGTGTTGGTGGCTTCTTCCGTGGCGCCCACGATGGCATCGAGCTCATCGGTCGCCGTCGGCAAATGCTCGGCGGTGATCTCGTCCGGGCGCAAGGCGGCGATCTCGCGTTTCGCCGAGAGGATGTATTTCGCCAGGCTCTCGAGTTCCGAATAGATTTTCAGGTTGACCTCCGACAAATCGCCCTGCAGCGAGCCCATCATCTGCTCGACCACTTCGGTGATCTCTTCATGGGTCGGCGTGCGGCTCTGCGCCTGCAGTTCGCCCAATCGCGCGCTCAGCTCTGGCGGAACCCCAGCCGCCTGCGCCCGCGTGTGACCTTTCATGGCCTGTGCTCCGGCGCTTAGAATTGACCCAGGACCGTCGAAAGCTTGGTCTTCAAGGTTGCCGCGTTGAACGGCTTCACGATGTAGTTGTTGACGCCGGCTTCCTTCGCCGCGACCACGTTCTCGGTCTTGCTTTCCGCGGTGATCATGATGAAGGGCAACGCCTTCAGCTTGGAATCGGCGCGCACCTCGCGCAGCAACTGGATGCCGGTCATCGGCTCCATGTTCCAATCGGAGATGACCAGGCCGTAATCCTTGTCGCGCAGCTTCTGCAGCGCCATCGAGCCATCCGTCGCCTCGTCGACGTTGTTGAAGCCGAGCTGCTTCAACAGATTGCGGATGATCCGCAGCATCGTCTTGTAGTCATCGACGATCAGGATGCTCATGTTCATGTCGACAGACATGTTACTGGTCCCTCTGGTTGCGCCCCGGCGGCCGATCTGGGTTCCGGAGCCAAATATTTGGCATTAATTGCTTACCCGACCAACCGTTAAGCGCCGGTTAAACAACGATATTCCTATTGTGGCAGGGGCAGTTCCTTGCGGCTCGCCAGCTCGAACGTGATCTCCTTGGCGCGGGTCGGCGTGACCAGGGCCAGGATCGGCGCCGCCTTGCGCTCGCTCATCCGCTCGACGACGTCCAGGAGCACGTCCATGTCCATTTCCTCGAACACTTGCGCGGCGTCCTTGGGCTTCATGTTCTCGTAGACCTTCACCAGGCTCTTCAGCTCGGCTTCCTGCTCGTCGCTGCGTTTCTTCAGCAGATCCTCGACCATCGCCTGCAGCGCCCTCAGCTCGGCCATCTTCTGGTCCATGCGCTGCTCGGCCGCCTGGATCAACGCCTCGCGCTCGTCCAGTTGCCGGGCGCGCAGCTCCAGCGCCTCGCGCCGTTTGGCGAGCTGCTGCAGCACGTCGACCTCTTCGTCGGTATAGTCGAACGGATCAGGCACTGCCGGCTCCTGCGCGGCGATATCTGCGGCACCCTCTGAAGCCGGGCCCTCTGAAGCCGGGCTCTCGGAGCCGGAACTTGCGGCCGGCAACGCGGCCGGTTTTGACGTCGCGGTTTCGCCTTCGGCCGGCGGCATGATCGGCGCGTTCGGATCGGTGGCGGTCGCGGTCTCGGGGTTCGGAGTTTGCCCAGGCGCGCTCGCGGCCTGCTCCGGTTGCGCCGGCTGCGTCTGCGCCATGGTCTCGGTGCCGACCGAAATCTCGAAGGCGTTCCACACCGAACCGAGCTTCACCGTCGTGGTGCCGACCAGGGCGAACATCAGCAGGGGCAGGAGGCGCAGGCGCAGGCGCATGATTGCTGGCCTATCTCAGGCCCGAAAGCGCGCTGAGGCTCGCGGCGGAGCGCTCCGCATCCTCGTCGACCGCGCGATTGATCGCCATCAGGCGCGCGGCCGCCGATTGCGCCGCGGCCTGGAGCGGAACCGTTTGCATTTGCACCGGTGCGGCGGACGAAGCGTTCGCGGCGGCAAGAAAGCGTGCCCGGCCGACCGTCGAGTCGAGCCGGTCGGCAGCGCCTTCGGCGCGCTCGGTCAGCAGCTTGAGATCGTCGCCCAGCTTGCCGAATTCGCCGGTCAGGCTCTGTGCGCGCTCGATGCGCGCCTGCAGATCCTGCAGCGAACCGTCGGCGACGGCCTTGAAGTGATGCAGATGGCTCGAAGCCTGGTCGGTGGTGCGGGTGAAATCGGCAACCAGCTTCTCGAACTCAGCACGGCCGGCGCGAATGGTTTCCAGGCGAATGCTCAGTTGCCGGACATAGACCAGCGTCGCCATCAACAGGATTGCGACAACGCTATCGGCGAGGATCGTCCAAGGCATGCAACCCCTCCCCTATTTCATCAGGCGGTCTTGGATCTGCACGGCGATGTGACCGCCGCGCCGACCCATGTGACCGCGGAACAATTGGACGCCGCCGCAGCGCAGCTCGACGGGCGAGGACGGCGTGCATTCCAGCTCCAGCCGGCTTCCCCGCTCCCAGTTCAGCACTTCGCCCAGCGACAGGCTGAACTCGTCGAGCACCGCGTCGATATGAACCTCGGTCTGCCAGAGCTCGCCGGACAAATGGGTTTCCCAGATCGAATCGCGACCGAACTTCTCGCCGACGAACATCTGCAGCAGCAATTCGCGCACCGGCTCCAGGGTCGCGTAGGGCAGCAGCAGCTCGAGCCGGCCGCCGCGATCCTCCATGTCGACGCGCAGGCGCGCCAGCACGGCGGCGTTGGCCGGCCGGGCGATGGCCGCGAAGCGGGGATTGGTTTCCAGCCGCTCGAAGCGGAAGGTGACCGGCGACAGCGGATCGAAGGTGGAGGTCAAATCGTTCAGCACCACGCCGATCATCCGCTCGACCAGATTGCGCTCGATCGTCGTGTAGGGCCGGCCTTCGATGCGCATCGCGGCGGTGCCGCGGCGGCCGCCGAGCAGCACGTCGACGATGGAATAGGTGAGCGAACTGTCGACCATGATCAGGCCGAAATTGTCCCATTCCTCGGCCTTCATCACGCCGAGCATGGCCGGCAGCGGAATCGAATTCAGATAGTCGCCGAAGCGGATCGCGGTGATGCTGTCGAGCGAGACTTCGACGTTGTCCGAGGTGAAGTTGCGCAGCGAGGTCGAGAGCATGCGCACCAGGCGATCGAACACGATCTCCAGCATCGGCAGGCGCTCGTAGGAGACCAGCGCGCTGTTGATGATGGCCTGGATGCCTGACGGCTTCTCGTCGTCGCCGTCGCCGCCGCCGACCGACCCGCCCAGCAGGCTGTCGATCTCGTCCTGATCGAGGACCCGGTTCGATTTCGGACCGGCGGCCATCTCCTCGCCGCCACCACCGTCATCGCCACCCGCCATTGCCTCCCATTCGGCAGCGGCGGCCTTTTCCTCCTCGCTCATCTCCTCGTTGTCTTTGTCCTCGGCGATCATTGCTGCGTTCTCTGCTGATTTGCGCCCTGCTTGATCATCAGGGTCACTGCACTTGCACGACTTTGAACAGGATGTCCTTGATATTGGTCGGCGCCGCGGCCTTCTGCGCGCGCAGCAGCAATTCCTCGCGCAGGCGCTGCAGGCCGTCGGAGCCTTGCAGATCCTCCACCCGGACGCCGCGCAGATAGACCTGGAACTGATCCTCGACGCGCGGCAGCACGTTCGGCAGCGCTTCCTGGTCCTCCGGCTTGTCCAGCTCCAAGGTCAGCTTCAGCTTCAGATACGAGGTGCGCTTGCCGGTGCTGGCCAGATTGACGGTGAGCTCGTCCATGTCGAAATAGACCGGCGGATGCTCCGGCTCGGCTTCCACCACCTCGCCTTCGATATGCTCGGCTTCCTGGAACAACAGGAACCATGCGGCGGCACCGCCGCCGCCGAATAGAATGAGCGGCAGCAGGATGAACAGCACGAGCTTCTTGCCGCTCATCTTCTTCCTGGTGATCGGTGGTGCCGCTTCGATCGCTTCTTCAGCCATCCCGTCGCCTCAAGCCGGCATTAGGTTGCGTCCTGCGCCGGTTCAGCCGGCGATGACCCTCGATCGGCAAGCTACGACCGTGTTGGTTAACATCTGATGAAATCGGGCCCTATGTCGGCCCCTATATGGGTCGGGGAAGGAACTGCCGCCGACCGGCAGCATCTGCCAGCCGGCGCGGGCCGCCGGCGATCCGGCCGGCCTGTCCCCGAGCCGCGGAAATCGGCCGGTTTCCGGCCTTCCGCGGCGTTGGCCCGGCGTTGGCACGGCGCTTGCTTCGATGGGATTGCCGGCGAGAAGACCGGCGAATGAACCCATTATTGGGACGCTGTCATGGAAACACCGACTTACATCGCCTTGTCGCGACAGATGGCGCTGCGTCAGCAGATGGATGTGGTGGCGAACAACATCGCCAACGCCTCGACGCCGGGCTTCAAGGCCGAAATGATGCTGATGTCCGAGGTCGGACTGCCGGCCGAGCGTGGCGTCGAGCTCTCCTACGTCCAGGATTTCGGCACCGCCCGCGATTTCTCGCCGGGAGCCCTGCGCGCCACCGGCAACGATCTCGACCTCGCCGTCCAGGGCGACGGCTTCTTCGCCGTGCAGACCCCGGACGGGGTGCGCTACACCCGGGTCGGCCGGTTCCAGCTCAATGCCGACGGCACGCTGGTGACCAGCCAGGGCTATCCGGTGCTGGCGGGCGGCGGACCGGTCACCATCAATCCGGAAGACGGCCCCATCAATGTCGCCGAGGACGGCTCGATCTCCACCGACCGCGCCATCGGCGGGCAGCAGTTGCAGGTCGCCGGCAAGCTCGATTTGGTCGATTTCGCCGACCGCGGCAAGCTGACGCCGACGCAGGACAATCTGTTCGACCCGAACGACCAGCAGCCGACCGCCGCCACCGGCAAGATCGCCCAGGGCATGCTCGAGGAGTCGAACGTCCGGACGATCATCGAGATGACCAGCCTGATCGAAGTGACGCGGAATTATCAGGCCATGCAGCGCTTCCTCGATGGCGAGCATGAGCGTCAGCGCCGCGCCATCAACAGCATTACCTCCAACAGCTAGCCAGGAGGGGAGAAACGCCATGCGATCCCTCACCACCGCCGCCACCGGAATGCTCGCCCAGCAGATGAATGTCGAGGTGATCTCGAACAACATCGCCAACGCGACCACCACCGGCTACAAGCGCCGCCGCGCCGAGTTCGCCGACCTGCTCTATCAGGACATGCGCCGCGTCGGCACCCAATCCTCCGACACCGGAACCATCGTGCCCGCGGGCGTGCAGGTCGGCGTCGGCGTGAAGCCGGTCTCCGTCTACCGCATCCATGAACAGGGCAACCTGCAGATGACCGACAATCCGCTCGACGTCGCCATCAAGGGCCGCGGCTTCTTCCAGGTCGACCTGCCGGACGGCACCACCGCCTACACCCGCGACGGATCCCTCAAGCTGTCGCCCGATGGCGATATCGTGACCCAGGACGGCTTTACGGTGCAGCCCAGCATCACCATTCCGCAGGACGCGCTCGACGTCACCATCAACGCCAGCGGCCAGGTCGAAGTGATGATCGCCGGCAACCCGGCGCCGCAGCTCCTCGGCCAGCTTCAGCTCGCGACCTTCGTCAACGACGCGGGCCTCGACGCGATCGGCGACAATCTGCTGATCGAGACCGCTGCCTCCGGCGGGCCGACCACCGGCAATCCCGGCTCGACCGGCTTCGGTTCGCTGCAGCAGAACTTCCTGGAAACCTCGAACGTCAACATCGTGTCTGAGATCACCGATCTGATCACGGCTCAGCGCACCTACGAGATCAACTCGAAGGTGATCCAAGCCTCGGACGACATGATGGGGACGATCTCGCAGATCCGCTAAGGGAGGAGCCGTCATGCGCAAACTTCGCCCCGCGCGCAAACTTGCCCTGGCCGTTCTTGCCTGCGCGGTCGCGCTCGCGGCCGCCGGTCAATGGCGTCCGGTCCAGGCCGAAACGGTCGATTATCTGTCGCAGGACCAGAGCCTCACGCTGCGCGAGCGGATCATGGTCGACGACGAAGTGGTCCGCCTCGGCGATCTGTTCCAGGAGCAGATCAGCGACGGCGACGTCGCCATCGCCCAGGCGCCGAAACCCGGCCAGACATTGGCGCTGGAAGCGCGCTTCCTGCAGCAGGTGGCGCGCGCCTATCGCCTGGATTGGAAGCCGAGCTCGAAATACCAGAAGGTGATGGTCGGCCGCATGAGTCAGCGGGTGACCGCCGACATGGTGCGGGTGGCCCTCGCCGAAGCGGTGCAGACGCGCATCGGCTCCAGCAACGATCTGGACGTGGCGCTCGACGGCGGCGATCTGGAATTCGACCTGCCGACCGACGTGGAGAATTCGGTGACGGTCAGCGCCATCAACTTCAATCCGGCGTCGAACCGCTTCGCCGCAATCCTGGTGGCGCCGGCCGACGGCCCGCCGCTGTTCCAGCGCAACGTCTATGGCACCGTCTACGAAATGGCACAGGTGCCGGTGCCGAACCGCCTGATCAGCGCCGGGGAAACCGTTTCCGCCGATGATCTCGAATGGCAGGCGGTGCAGCTCGGCCGGCTCGCCAACAACTCGCTCACCGATACACAGCAGGTCGTCGGCTACATGGCCAAGCGGCCGCTGAAGGCCGGCCAGGTGCTGCGCATGAGCGACCTGGCGATGGCGCCCGCGGTGAAGAAGAACGATTTGGTGCGCCTGGTGGTGCAGACCGGCCAGATGACTCTGAGCGTGCAGGGCAAGGTTCTGCAGGACGCCGCGATCGGCCAGACCGTGCGGGTGGTGAACGTCACCACCAACCGTCAATTGTCCGGCAAGGTCATCGATGCCGGAACCGTGGCCGTCGGCTTCGACGTGCCCACGATTAACTGAGGGATCAATTGAGGAGATCGAGATGTCCAAATCATATCTGCGCGCCGCCGCGATCCTCGGCCTCTCGCTCTCCGTCGTCGGCTGCGGCAACACGCTGGAACGCATCGCCCGCGTCGGCGAGGAGCCACCCTTGTCGCCGATCGAGAACGCGACCGCGCAGACCGCCTACAAACCGGTCAGCCTGCCGATGCCGGCGCCGCTGACCGACACGCGCCAGCCGAACTCGCTGTGGCGGCAGGGTTCGCGCGCCTTCTTCAAGGACCAGCGCGCCGGCCGGGTCGGCGACATCCTGACCGTGGTGATCGAGATCGACGACGAGGCGACGCTCGACAACACGACCACGCGCACGCGCAGCGCCGACGAGAGCGCCGGCCTCGACAACCTCTTGGGCTACGAGAGCAAGATCAACAACCTCTTCAACAAGAACGCGATCCCCGGCGACCTGGTCAACGCCGACAGCGACAGCACCACCACGGGCGACGGCTCGGTCGAGCGCGAGGAAGAGATCGATCTGCGCATGGCCGCCGTCATCACCCAGGTCCTGCCCAACGGCAATCTGGTGCTGCAGGGCAGCCAGCAGGTGCGGGTCAATTACGAGATGCGCAATCTCTCCGTCCAGGGCGTGATCCGGCCCGAAGACATCACCGCGGTGAACGAGGTGCCCTACGACAAGATCGCCGAGGCGCGCATCGCCTATGGCGGCGAAGGCACCATCAGCGACGTCCAGCAGCCGCGCTACGGCCAGCAGGTCTTCGACATCCTGTTCCCCTTCTAAGACCGCGTCGCAAGAGACGACGCCCAGTTCGACGCAACAAGTTCCTGACGGCGCAACTAGAGGGCCCTGTCGCTTCGGCGCCAGGGCCCATTTTTTTGCGGGCTCGCGAGCATCTGACGCTACTCCATCGTCATGGTCGGGCTTGGCCCGACCACCCACGAGTTTCACCGGGCAACGCCGCGCCATTGCTCGGACATCGACGGCCTCTCGGTGGCCTCTTAAGTGGGGTCAGAGTCCACTTAACAGCCGATGCGGATCGCCCGCCGGTCTTCCGGTTCCACCTTGTGCGAGCGCCGCCGGGCGCGTTAACGTCCAGCCGCACAACCTGTGCGGGAGGGACGCCATACAGACTATTCTACCCTGCGCCTTCGGCCGCCCCGACGAGCTTGAATTCCTCCCCGCCGCGGTCGAAGTGCTGGAAACCC
>Ga0184637_10001731_pt1 | contig 14393 bp, 7 predicted proteins | sample PLM3_127_b2_FD_133143 | JGI IMG/M metagenome (GOLD analysis project Ga0184637, IMG submission 133143) | Groundwater sediment microbial communities from an aquifer in East River, Colorado, USA - PLM3_127_b2 | ecosystem: Environmental > Terrestrial > Soil > Riparian zone | place: USA: East River...
CCATTTCATCAATGAGAATGCAGTCTATTTGGGAAACGACATCGAAGTATTTCCGACAGCCGTGATTGATGCCTCGGATGGCCCTGTATATATCGGTGCCAATTCCAAAGTAATGCCGCAGGCGATAATAAACGGGCCCTGCTTTATCGGCGCTAATTCAATCGTGCTGCAAGGGAAAATCTCTGGTTCTTCAATTGGGCCGACCTCTAGAGTGGGCGGCGAAATAGAAGCGTCGATATTTCAATCATACGTGAATAAGTATCACGCCGGGTTTATCGGACACAGTTATGTTGGTTCGTGGGTGAATTTTGGTGCTATGACCACCAATTCCGATCTGAAGAACAACTACTCGCATGTACGTGTTAATGTAAAAGGAGTCTCAACAGACACCGGAATGATAAAAGTTGGTTCGTTTATTGGTGATCACTGCAAATTCGGCATTGGGACTCTTTTGACTACGGGAATTAATATTGGAGTCGGCTGTAACTTAATTGGCGGAACATTGATAATAGACAAAGAAGTGGCTCCTTTCAGTTGGGGGGCCAGCAGCAAATACGAGAAGTATGAAATTGATAAAGCTATCGAAGCATCGAAAACTGTCTGTGAACGGCGCAATTACCATTTATCCCCAACCGAAGAGGAAGTGTTGCGCGCTATTTTCAATGATAAGATGTCCGATGAGGGATGTCTGGACTTTTGAAAACAGTTTTAAGTTAAACAGAGTAATTTAGGAAGAGCTGCAACAATGCCGGAACTTCGCAAAGACCCCGTGATGGGGACGTGGGTTATTATCTCGTCGGAGAGAAGCCAGCGACCTCGCGTTTTTCAAAATGTCCACACTAAAACGACACCCAGTCTGTGTCCATTTTGTCCCGGCAACGAAAATAATACTCCTCCGGAAATAATTTCTTATCGCCCCAATGGCACCCAGCGCAATCAACCGGGGTGGACATTGCGGGTAATATCCAATAAATATCCGGCCTTGATTGTCGAGGGAGACCTGAATCGGGAGGCAATTGGACTTTATGACAAGATGCATGGTATTGGTGCGCACGAAGTGGTCATAGAAACTCCGGAGCATAACTTAAATATATCCGAAATGACTGATGAACAGGCCCGTGATATTTTCTGGGCTTATCGTGAACGGATGCTCGATTTAGTCAAAGACATCAGATTAAAATATATTCTTGTTTTCAAAAATCACGGCGAAGCCGCCGGAGCATCGCTGGAACATCCGCACAGTCAATTGATTGCCACGCCCATTATTCCTAAAAGGGTCATTGAGGAAATCGAAGGCTCCAAACATTATTATGAAATAAAACATTCCTGCGTGTTTTGTGATATTGTCAAACAAGAATTGGCCATGAACGAAAGAGTGGTCTTTGAAAATGAAAGTTTTATTGTTATTCAGCCGTTTGCTCCCAGGTTTCCATTCGAAAGCTGGATTCTCCCCAAAGCTCATCTGGCGAGTTTTCCGGAAATGGACCCGGATAAATATCTTTTGTTGGGAAGAACGGTGAAAGAATTATTGAAACGACTCAAAATGGCCCTCAATGATCCTCCGTTTAACTATATTATTCATACCAGCCCCATGGATGGAGAGCATCACGCCTATTATCACTGGCATATTGAAGTTATTCCCAAATTGACCAAAGTGGCGGGATTTGAATGGGGGACAGGATTCTATATTAATCCGACTTCGCCGGAAGTAGCCGCAGATTTTCTAAAAAAAGTTAAAATCGAACAGCCAGTTTCCGCTTAAGTTTTCTTCAATTATTCCTTACAATTAGGATTGTGAATATATTGATGGCCGGGTCAGAAATGGCTCCGTTGGTAAAGACCGGCGGTCTGGGAGATGTTTTGGGGGCTTTACCCAAAGCTCTGGCAGAATTGGGACACGAAGTGATAGTGTGTGTTCCCAATTACAAGGCAGATATAAACAAAAGCGTTTCCCAAAATGACATCGGTGTCGAAGGTGATATTAAGATTGGTGACAAACAAATCTCCTATTCTGTTAATGAGGCAAATCCGTCTGGAAATACTTTCAGGACATTATTGATTGCCAATAAAGAATACTTTGGACGTGCGGGATTATATGCTAATCCTAAAACTGGGAAGGATTTTGAAGACAACGACATCAGGTTTTCCTTTTTCTGTAAAGCAATAATTGATGTGGTTCAAAGAATGAATTGGCACCCCGATATTGTTCATGTTCACGACTGGCAGACTTCGTTAGTGCCGGTCGATTTGAAGACGCTGGAAAGAACCAATCCATTTTTTGGCAAGACTAAAACAGTTCTGACAGTTCACAATATGGCCTACCAGGGGAAATTCCCTAAAGTTCGCTACCATTTGCTGGGGCTTCCCGAAAAACTGCTTTACGCCACGGCACCAATGGAGTTTTTTGGCGAAACAAACTTTTTAAAAGGAGGAATTTCATTTGCTGACAAAGTCACTACCGTATCCGAATCTTACGCGAGCGAGATTCAAGGAGAACTGGGCTGCGGTCTGGAGGGAGTACTTCGTAACAGAGCGAAAGACGTTGCGGGCATATTAAACGGAGTTGATTATTCGGTCTGGTCACCGGCGACTGATAAAAAGATTCCATTCCGTTATAAATCCACAAATCTATCAGGCAAGAAAAAGGACAAGTTCGAGCTATTGCATGAAGTTGGCCTTCCAGTCAAGGAAGGGACTCCATTAATTGGCATGGTTTCGCGTCTGGTCGAACAGAAGGGACTTTATCTGATCATTGAGAGCGCCGACCAAGTGTTCTCCAAGGATTTGCAGTTGATCATCTTGGGAACCGGAGATAAAAAGATTGAACGGGAATTAAAATGGGCGGAATCCAAATTTCCGAAGAAGTTGAAAGTCTTTCTAAAATTTGACGAAGCGCTGGCGCATAAAATTGAAGCCGGTTCGGACATTTATTTGATGCCGTCACTATTTGAACCGTGTGGGTTGAATCAGATGTACTCGCTCAAATACGGTACACCGCCCATTGTCCACAAGGTGGGGGGATTGGCCGACACGGTAATTGATTATGACGAGAAGTCAGCAAGCGGGACTGGATTTGTATTTAATGAATTTACAGTTGACTCCATGATAGGCGCCATTAACAGGGCGGTAAGCTTGTATGCAAAAAAGAGGAAATGGACAAAGTTAATGAAAAACGGGATGGGACAGGATTTTTCCTGGAAGCGCTCGGCGAAAAAATACAGCGACCTATTTGAAGCGATGATGAAAAATAAGAAATAGTATGAAAATTCTGCTGCGAAATTATTGGCCGATGCTCCTGGCAATTCTAATATTCTCATATTTTGCTTACAAATTAAGTTTTATTCAAGACGACGCCTACATTACTTATAGATTCGTCGCCAACTTCCTCAACGGTGACGGGCTGGTCTACAACATTGGCGAGAGGATTGAAGGTTTCACCAACTTTGGCTGGACGATTTACCTGATTCTGTGGGGTGCAATCGGACTTAATTACATTCTCATTTCACAGATTACGGGATTTCTGTTTGGAGTCGGCATTGTCGCGCTCACTTACACGTTGGCTTTGATCGTTTTTGAGAAGAATAGACTTTATGCCAGCATGGCGACAATGTTGGTGGCATTCAATCTGTCTTTGGCGCACTGGTCGCCGGCCGGATTGGAAACGGCGGCTTTTGCTTTTTTTGCCATGTTGTCCATCTATTGGTTTATTCAAAGAAGCTGGTTGTTGACATTCTCAATTCTGATGGCTGTCTGGATTCGGCCAGATGGTGTAGTAATTGCCGGGCTATTAATAATCATTGAGGCGATTCTCAACAGAAAGATTCCCCGGTTCACATTGCTCTCCAATGCCGTGGCACTTGTCTTGTCGCTGCCATTCGTAGTGTTCAAATACATTTACTACGGGACAATAATTCCCAATCCTTTCTATGCCAAAACCGCATTCAATCTGTCACAGCTGAAAAACGGGCTCGAGTATACGGGCACTTTCGTTTCCGATTATGCATTTTTCGGCGCCGGTTTTGTCATTGCGCTCCTGATTTATAAGCGGTTATCAAGGGCCGCACGGATCATCTGGTGGGTCAGCATCTTATTCACGATTTATGTAATTCTGATTGGCGGCGATGTGCTCAAAGTACACCGCTTTTTTCTGCCGATATTCGGAACCACAGCGATACTGACAATTGTGTCTTTGCAGTTTCTGGTAGAAAAATTCTTCAACCGTTTTATGCGAACAGCTGCAGTTGTCATCGCCACGGTGGGATTGATTATACTGACTGTTTATCTCCCGTTTGAATTTGTTAATCGTTACAACAGTACCGAGCGCGGCTTTACCCAAAAGATGCGCACCAAGGCGCAATACATGAAAGAATCCGACAGCACCAATTTTTCAGTGGCGCTGGCAACTATCGGCATCTTCGGTTATGAACTAATCGGGCACAGAATAGTTGATATCCTGGGGCTGACCGATTCTACCATCGCCAAACATTCCGAAGAGCCGATTGAAGGAATGCGATCGACCTGGAAAGAGGTAAAACATAATTCGGAATATCTCCTGTCAAGTAATCTTGACTATATAATTTTTTCGACCGACTTGAAACCATCGGCGCCGGCGGAGAGAGCGTTGCTCTTGTATTCGCAATTTTTAAATGATTATCGCTCGGTCGGGTGGTACTACCGGAGTGACCCGGCCAAGGTTGAGGGAACTTTAATCATTGCCTACAAAAGAATGCGAGAAATAAAAGGGCCGTATGTGCCGACTTACCCGGTGCTGTGGGTCGACTATTATAAACAGGGTCTGGATGCTTACGGTCGTGGCCAGATGAAAGAGGCCATTAATCTTCTCGAAAAAGCGCTGCAAGCATCGCCGCGTCCATACTATCCTTATGCCATTTATCAGTTGGCCTATTGTAATATGCAGTTGAACAACCACGATAAGGCTGTGAAACTGAATGAAGCCGTGCTATCACAAGATTCAACTGTTTATGAAAGCCACAAAGACCTCTATATTTATGCCCGGTTTGCCAACGATTCGGTAAAGGCGGCGGTTCACCAAAGGTGGCTGGAGAAACTGGTGCCATGGTATTGGCCGCGGCTGAAAGCGCTTGTCGACCAGACAATTAACGCATCGAACCAAAGCCGCCGATAGTCTGCTTGTACCCAAAAGTCATTGACTTTGTTTTAGTGTCGGATATATTGGGCTGCCCCGATTTTAGTCGGGGTTCAAAGGCGGGAATAGCTCAGTTGGTAGAGCACTACCTTGCCAAGGTAGACGTCGCGAGTTCGAACCTCGTTTCCCGCTTTTTTTAAGGCGCGATAGCCAAGTGGTAAGGCAGAGGTCTGCAAAACCTTTATTCCCCGGTTCGAATCCGGGTCGCGCCTCTTATTTTGGTCAACAAGCCAATCAAAACAGGACACCTCAATATTCGCATGAAAATGCGGGGAAATGGGTTCGTTTTGACAAATCTTTAATATTTCGGGCCGGGTTCTCCCCCGAAGAACCTAACCCCCCGGCCCCCTTCCCTAAAAAGGAAGGGGGAGGAAGAAAATGGGTTCGTTTTGTCATTTTTACTTTTCATTGTAGTGGTTTTGTGGTGATTACGAATGGGGCAGATACTATCCGATGATTGGGGCTGCGTTTGATTTTGCTCGTGGTCATATTGGTATTCGCTTTACTTAAAGCGTGAGTTTGGCAATTAGAAGTAAATCTGTGGAGAATTTGCGAACGAGAAAATGAACTCAAGCGGGAACACTGCTGAAAGTTGGACAACTCCGGACATTAGATTTGATTCTTCGAGTCAAGCTTCAGATGAGGACATCTGCCGCTCACAAACATCTATAAGCCGCACGTCGCAGATGGACCGCCGCGAAATATATCATTAACCAAGAAATTTAGATCGAGAATGGCCGATGGCGTGCCATCGCCGTTTAGATCCCCGCATAATCCGCACGTCGCAGATGGACCACCGCGAAATATATCATTAACCAAGAAATTTAGATCGAGAATGGCCGATGGCGAACCATCTCCATTAAGATCCCCGCAAAGAAATAACCACTTGTTCCAGCGCGCCAAATATGCCGACGGTTTGCCGCCGGCGGTGGTGAAATCTCCCCCAGCTATCAGCAGGTTGTTGTAGACGGTCAGGGCAGAAACACCACCATTCATCCCCGTCCCCAGCGCCGACCAGGAGGAGCCGTTCCAGTATGCTATTTTATTAGTTGCCAATCCACCGGCAGTTGTGAAATCTCCCCCCGCAATCAGTCGGTTGTCGAAAACAGTCAGGGAATAAACATAAGGATACGCGCCGCCCCCCATTCCCGCTCCCAGCGCCGACCAGGAAGTGCCATTCCAGGCAGCTATACGATTGGCCGCCACTCCACCGGCGCTAGTGAAGTATCCCCCTGCAATCAGCTGGTTGTTGTATACAGTTAGGGCAAAAACAAATAAATCCATTCCCGTTCCCAAGGCCGACCAGGTAGTTCCATTCCAGGCGGCAATATAATTGGCCGCCACGCCACCGGCAGTTGTGAAATATCCGCCCGCAATCAGCTTGCTGTCGTAGACGGTCAGGGCACGAACAGAGGAATTCATTCCCGTTCCCAGAGCCGACCAGGAAATTCCGTCCCAGGCGGCAATAAAATTGGCCGCGAAACCACCGGCAGTCGTGAACGTTCCTGCCGCAATCAGCTTGCTGTTGTAGACGGTCAGGGCCACAACAAAGCTATTCATCCCCGTTTCCAGCGCCGACCAGGAAGTGCCGTCCCAGGCGGCAATATAATTGGCCGCGACACCACCGGCAGTGGTGAAGTATCCCCCCGCAATCAGCTGATTGTTGTACACGGTCAGGGCATAAACAGTCGTATTCATCCCCGTTCCCAAGGCCGACCAGCTGGTGCCGTCCCAGGCGGCAATATGGTTAGTGAACAGGCCACCAGTAATTGTAAAAGACCCGCCAACTATGAGCTGGCTATTATAGACAGTCATGGCATAAACTGCTCCGTCAACACCGGGAATTGACGGCGGAATACTGTTGTCCCAATAAATGTCATCCGCGCTATCTGCTGAAACCGCGTCAGTTGAAACAGACACTAGCGGCTCACCCCTCTTAGGGTCAATATGAACATCAATGCCTTTTAAGTCCAACGCTCCCTGATAGCCGCTTTGTCGCACCGCATCTAAATCAATGTGGCCATCCGGCGAAACAAACTCATTTATGCTTTTCCCCTGCGGAACCTGCGGATTATCTACTGCAAAAACGCTTGAAACAGATAGTGTCAATAGAGCGCATATCAAAAACACTGCAGGTGACTTGGTAATCATTAAATCTTCTCTGTTCTTAAATTGCTGGAGTGAATACAAAACAATATATTAAAATAGACGATTTTAGCAATAGTAAATCGAAGAGAGATTGCCACGTCCCGATTCGAATCGGGACTCGCAATGGCGATTCCTGTGCTTGCGTATTGGGGGCAGATGAGGCGTCTGCCGCCTACAAAGATAATCCCTGAACAAATAGTTAAGTAGCCAATATCAACTTGCTGGATTCCACGTCCCGCCAGGGCGGACTTTCAGCAAGCGTGGAACGACGAACTCTGGTGAGGTCGTTTTGAGAGATGGATGCCTGCCTTCCCCTCGATTCCACTCGGGACAAGCGCGGGAATGACATAATTGAGATTGCCACGGGCCGACAAGTCGGCTCTCGCAATTGCTTTGTTCGACAATTTATGCACGGAGGGTGTCCCCACCCGATAGCTTTGTAGATTCTACGCGGCTGTCAGGTGGGGACACCTGACAGCACAATCAGGCTGACGAGGGCCCGCTGCGGCGGGCCGCGCACAGTTCCGCGGTGCGGAGTAGGCGAGCCGAACAAAAGAATCTTCTTGTTGGAATTCTAAAACGGGGCTATAATCAAGTTGCGGTTAATTTCTCATTCCTCACTAAGGCCGTTTTTGAAGGAGGATTTTCATTTTGAAAAGCTTTATGTATTTAGGTATGTCTCGTTTAAGAACTCTGGTTGGTTTAATATTTTTTTTCATGGCCGCCACTGTCAGCAGTATTGATTTCTCCAAAGCCTATATCTACGACCTTACAGCCGAACAGCTGGAACAAAAATTCGGGCGCATGCCGCCATCGGAACTTTCTACAGAAGAAATCGCTGCAATTACTTCTTTTCGCTTTACCGGCGATACTCTAAAAGTTCTGGCAATTCCGGTAGAGTGGAGTAATCGCCCGCGCACAGTATCGAGGGAGACGCTGGACAGTATGTTGTTTTCAAGAAACGTCTGGCCGGATGGTTCGATGGCCGACTACTATCATGAAGTATCATATGGCCAATTGACGATAGTAGGTCAGGTGGTCGACTGGTTTGACGCAGGTTTTTATAATGGTCCCAGCTTCTGGTTTGCTGATATCCTGCCGGATATTAATTCAACTGTAGATTTTTCTCAATTCGATGCTAATAACGACGGGGATGTCGATGCAGTCGTATTCATTCGTTCAGGAACGGGAGAAGAGGATTCACGAAATCCGGAGGATATCTGGTCTTATGCAGTCGGATATGGTCCGGGAGGCGGGCCAGGGCCGTTTGACGGAATGATGGTCTCCGCGTGGAACACATCGCCGGAGTTAAAGCCACTGCGTGATTCGGCAAATCCGACTGTGTTTTCCGGTTTCTCCGTTCTAAACGGGATAAGGGTGTTTTCCCATGAGCTGGGTCACAATCTGGGGCTGCCGGATTTGTACGACTACGACTCTAAACTGGTTACCAGTACTTATAATACACCTAATGACGCCAACGACCATCCGGTCTATGATTGGGATATAATGGCCTATTATGGCTATGGGATTTTCTCGCTGGGTAATTCGTGGGATCCGTCGCATTTCAGCGGTTGGAGTAAAAAAGAACTGGGCTGGATTGCGCCGATCGAGATTTATGGGACTGTTAATGATTTAGTTATCTACGACGCAGAAACGCATCAGGACAGCTCTTTCTACAAAATTTACATAGACCCTTACGGCGAAGAGTATTTTATTCTGGAGTTCCGCAATCCTCGCTCCATCGGGAAGTTTGACCATTTTGATTCTGATTTCAGCTGTTGGTTTTGGCCGGATTTAACTTTTGGAAATGATTCTCTCAAGCGAGGGCTTTTGATAACTCACATTGATGATGATGTAAGTTATGGCAACAACGGCACTCCGACATTTCCGAATTATCAAGTTCTGGTGATGGATGCCGGATATAATCCTGCCAGAGATCAGACGTTTAATCCGTTGGGGCATGTGACTGACACTGCCGAGTGGTGGTATCCGTGGGAGACGCGCAAAGGGGCGTTATTTACGAATGAAGTGGCGGGAAAAGAGACTTTTGGGACGACAACAGTTCCAAACAGCAATGGCTACAGTGGGCCAAGCGGTGTCGTGGTAACGGTCGACTCAATTCTAAGTGACAGACTTTATGTTTCTGTGAATAACCCCAATCTGTTTGATATGGATTCCGATAATGTTCGTGACTGGGTGGACAATTGTCCCGCAATAGCCAATGCCAATCAATTGGATAACGACAGTGATGGGCTGGGGAATGCCTGCGACAACTGCCCCAACCACTTTAATCCCGACCAGACTGACACCAACAGTGATGGAATAGGCGATGTTTGCTGCTGCATTGGGATTAGGGGAGATGCGAACGGCGACGGCACCAATGCTAATATCATTGACTTAAACTATGCCGTGAACAGGGTTTTCCGGAATGGGCCGCCCGCACCATGTATCAATGAGGGCGATGTCAATGCAGACGGTACGTCATTGAATATCTTGGATTTGAGTTATCTGGTTAATCGCATTTTTAGAGGAGGCCCCAATCCTCCGGCTTGCATTTAGGTTGTTCTGGTTAGAGAAATAATTATCGAAATTTGCGCGGATTGACTAATTTAACTTGACAGAAAAAAGCTAAAGTTCTTTATTGACGCTATATAAATGAAAGGACAGGGGAGAAGGATCTGTCCGCTCACCATTCGCCAGCAGGTACATAAAAGTTTAAAAGGACATAAGACTACAGCACTAACAATTGTTATTGAAAAAGTTCGATAGCTTTTTTAGTAGTTGAACGCATTTTGAATCTTCGATAGGAGTCGTCAAGCGGTTCTATGTCGGATTCAGTTGTTTTGTGTGGCTGTAGTTTGGTGCATCGTCAATTCAGGCAGGGAAATCTTCCTGCTAATTGTTCAAATTTAGTTTCTAGATCAAAAACTTATTTAACCCAAGTCGGAGGACTATTTATGTGTAAATCAAAAAAGCCGGCATTATTGCTGGCTGGTGCTCTGGCGTTGCTACTTTGTTCATTTACGAGCTCGGCGCTGGCGGTGGCGATTCCGCAGACGACCGAGCAGTTAGTGGGCAATTCCAGTGACGTCATCAGGGGAACCGTGGTAAGCGTAAAATCGCAATGGGATGCGGCTCACACGATAATTTTTACCGAAGTCAAAGTCGAGGTTACTGAAGTAGTATTTGGCTCGATCAACAAAGGGGGCGCGATTTCTATTTATGTACCGGGCGGAGTTGTCGGCGATACCGGACTCAAGGTGGAGCACGCTGCTCAATTTGAACAAGGTGACGATGTCGTCGTATTCCTTAGTCAACTGCAAGACATGTATGGAGTCACCAGTTGGGAAATGGGGAAGTTTACTGTTCAAAACGGAACCGTGCGTGAGAAAAAACTGCCGGTGGCGGAATTCATCAACGAAATCAAATCTTTTAAGAAGTAACCCTTAAGCTGAATGGAGAGAGAAATGAAAAAGTTAAGACTTTGTATCTCGGCAGCCGTAGGGTTGATTCTATTAAACCTGACAGTTGCTTCAGACGTGAAAGCGTTCGATTATACAGGCGCCGCCTGGTGTTGTGAAACTGATATAACTTATTGTGTTAATCCCACCGAACCAACCGATACTTGCGGACCGACGGCCACGGCCAGGACTTTTGTCAATGTAGTCAATGACGCCGCCTCCAATTGGAATGCGCAAGGGTTTTCATTTCAACTTGTATATGGAGGCACTACGAGCAACACCGGATGTGTCCCCGGACCGGTTGGTGAATGTGTCATGAATATCGATGGACAGAACGTTGTTTCGATGGCGACAACCTGCACTTTGCCGGCCGGCATCTTAGCCACAGCCTGGTGGTTGTATACCACTCCCGGTGGTGATCCGGACGATTGCTGCATTCTGGAAGCCGATATTTGTGTCACCACAGATGAGACCTGGTTTCGAGATGCCGATTCGACTTTATGTCTCGGGTGTTACGACCTCGAAAGCGTCATGTTGCACGAGTTTGGCCACTGGGCTTCTCTCGGTCATGAGGACGACGAGGCGCTATTGGGATATCGCCCGTCGATGTTTTCCACTTTTGGGATTTGTGAAATAAGGCGGGCTGTCACAGCTGACGATGCCGCGGGAGTGGATTACATATACGGGCCAAACGCTCCGAATGATAGTGTGCTTTCCGCACCTGATAGATGCGCCGCCGTGCACATTCACCCGCCCTATCCTGCTACACCAATCCAAGAACGCATGTCCATGAATTGTTCCTTCGTTCAATGCGAAAATAATGCTTGCCCGCCCGGTCCTCCGTTTTGCGACAGTGTTACACATGACCTATGCTTGTTGGTATGTCCGGGATCTGATGTGGTGTTCGAGGTAGTTGTTAAAGACAGTTGTGGTAATCCAATTTGTGACACTACCAACACCTTTCTTGATTTTGGCACATGTCAGTTTGGGTTTGTATTTCCTTGTCCCGGAGAAGAGCCTGACTGGCCAAGAGTCTATCCAGACTCGTGTGATCCGGCGACTGGGAAACACTATTTCTCCGTTGATGCGGGAATTTCTTCATGCACCGACCTTTGCGACGTTCTTCTGGCCGTACCTGGGTCAGTTTGCAGGAATATTCCCGTTAGATATCTTGATAATACGGGCGATCTATGCGTGACCGACGACGACCTGGGTTGCGATTTGAACTGTGATGGGACAATTAATGCAGCAGACACGGCCATTTGGCTGGCGCATCGTGGACATTGCTGCACAAATCAACCTTGTCCGCCCGGGCAGGCTTGGTGCGACAGCATTTTTGCACCACCTTGTCTTTTGGTATGTCCGCAATCAGACGTCGTGTACACTATTATTGTAATGGACAGCTGTGGTAACCCGGTTTGCGATACCAGCAACATCTGGCTTGAATGGGGTCAATGCGCGTCAGGGAACTTTCCCATACCATGTCCGGGTGAAGAGCCAGACTGGCCGAGAGTTTATCCTGATTCCTGTAATCCCTCAACCGGGGAACACTACTTTGCTATTGACGCTGGGTTTTTCATCGGATGCGACATCAACTGTATGAAATGGGGGCTCTACGTAAATGGTGCATTGTGTAGAGATATTCCTGCCAGATACTTGGACATCACCGGCGACTTATGTGTCACCGAAGCTGATTTAGTATGCGATTTGAACTGTGATGGCATATTTAACTCTTTAGACTCGGCCATTCATTTTGCGCATCGCGGACATTGCTGCACGAATCAACCTTGTCCGCCCGGGCAGGCTTGGTGCGACAGCGTTTATGCACCACCTTGCTTGTTGGTCTGTCCGAAGTCAGATGTAGTTTATACTGTCAATGTCATGGATAGCTGCGGCAATCCGGTGTGCAGTCCCGCCAATATCTGGCTGGATTTCAGTAATTGTCCGGCGTTCCCATGCCCCGGTGAAGAACCAGACTGGCCGAGAGTATTTCCGGACTCGTGTGATCCGCTCACTGGAAACCACTATTTTACTGTTGATGCCAGTATTGATATATGTGTTAATTGTGATGTCCTGCTTTGGGTGAATGGAGCGGTCTGCAGAGTGATTCCGGCCAGATTTCTGGACAATAACGGCGATCGCTGCGTAACAGACGCCGACTATGTAGCAGGTTCTATCTGCACCGATTTAGATTGTGACGGTGTTGCTGGTACGGCTGTCGATGCTTCAATCTTTGCTGCCCATCGTTTGCACTGTTGTCCCGGAGTAACGCCGTGTCCCCCCGGACGGCCGTTCTGCGACAGCGTCAGGTACGACCAATGCCTGTTGGTATGTCCGGAATCGGATGTAGTGTTTAAGGTGGTTGTGAAAGATAGTTGCGGCAATCCGATATGTGACCCGGACGCGTGGCTTGAATTCGGCGATAATTGTCCCGCCAGACCGTGTCCCAACGAAGAGCCCGACTGGCCGAGGGTGTATCCTGATTCTTGCGACCCCTCAACTGGTACCCACTACTTTAGCGTCGATGCCAGTTTAGAAGGATGCGTTGATTGCTTTGTAGGATTATTCATCAATGGTGCATTCTGCAGGGAAATCCCGGCCAAATTCCTTGACAACAATGCCGATTTGTGCGTCACGGAACTCGACTGGCTTGGACCGCCTCGTCCGTGTGATGATCTTAACTGTGACGGCACAATTGACATGGCTGATCGGGCCATTTGGGCGGCACACTTCCATCACTGTTGCCGTACCTGTCCGGATACGGATGGCGACGGAGTATGTGACGTGATTGACAATTGCGTACTCACACCTAATCCGGGTCAGCTGGATACAGATGGCGATGGACTGGGTGATGTCTGCGACAACTGCCCGCTGGTGTTTAATCCGCTGCAAGAAGACACCAACCAAGACGGAATTGGCGATTCATGTTGCTGTGTAGGTATTCGCGGGGACGTCAACGGTGATGGTTCGGTGAATCCGAATATTCTCGATCTGAACTACCTAGCGAGCTACATTTTCCGCGGCGGACCAAAACCCGGATGTCCGAAAGAGGCCGATCTTAATTCTAACGGGACATGTTGTAATATTATCGACCTCAATTTTCTGGTGGCTTATATCTTCCGTGGAGGCCCGCTTCCCGGACCGTGCTAATCGAATAGAATCAGATTAGCGACATAAACAGCCGCCCCGATGGAAACGTCGGGGCGGTTTCTTATATACAGGCAGGTCGCTTCAGCCAAGTGACTCCCAAAAGACGCAAATCCTGCGTTAATTCTTTTTCAGGTTGAACTTATTTAGTAAGAAGTTTAAAACAAATTACCCGGGAATTCCGTTGGCAAAATAGTATGGTATATTATTTTCAAAAGACTAACGTGGACGAAAGATAACTGCACTAAAAACTTTCTTCCTGACTCTGTAACTTAAATCAGATGCAAAGGGAGATATTTATGAAAACAATTTTCTATGTAACTATCATGACATGCTTCCGAGTTGCCGGAACTGCGATAATTTTTGTCTCAAATGTCTTGGCACAGAGCTCGTTGTTTTCGACCGCAGTTAACTATAGCGCAGGCGATGGCCCCGCCTTTGTCTTTCAGGCAGATCTTGAGAATGACGGC
>Ga0184637_10001732_pt1 | contig 14387 bp, 8 predicted proteins | sample PLM3_127_b2_FD_133143 | JGI IMG/M metagenome (GOLD analysis project Ga0184637, IMG submission 133143) | Groundwater sediment microbial communities from an aquifer in East River, Colorado, USA - PLM3_127_b2 | ecosystem: Environmental > Terrestrial > Soil > Riparian zone | place: USA: East River...
GGTAGGCCCGCAACCGCCGCTCTCGGTTCTGACAATCCCTTTATTGATCAACTGAAATGATCTTTCTATCCGCAGGTCTGAAATACCACGACACCACAGTCAGGATCAGAAGCAGCAACGAGGGGAATATTTCATTCACGGAATTACCCGAGGCGATATGTGAAAATACCGCTCCCGACATGGCAAAGAAAAAGCCGGCATAAGCCCATTCCTTTATTAAGGGATATTTAGGAATTAGCACTGTTACAACTCCCAAGATTTTCCAAACACCCAGTATTGTTAGAAGATAGACAGGATAACCCAATTTTGTCATAAGATCCACGTCCGCCTGCAATTTGAGTAACTGTACTATTCCTGTTGACAGCATTCCTAATGCAAGCCAGATAGTGGCAATCCAATAGATAATTTTATTTCTCTTTGTCATACTATGTTATTTTAATTTGCTTACGATGTCTTGCAATCGGTTATGTGCCATATTTATGCTTTGAGCAAAGGGTATCTGCAGCATTTGGTCTCTGAGTGCAACTGATCTGTATACGATATGCATATTGAGTTTGCTGGTGTCGGCCGGGGTGGCCCACCTTTCAGTGGGTTCCCGTCAGTTTATCCTTTACTTCTTCAGTTCTTCCGGCCAGTTTTCGACCACAATAAATTCCGCCGCTAGTTCTTCATTGGCAGGCGCCAGGATGAAAAAGCGCTGGCCGTTATTGGTGACAGCATACGGATTTAGAGAATTCGAGCCGGTAAAAACAAAGCGGCGGTTGAATAATTTTACCGGTGTGCCTATTTCAAGTTCTTTTTCCGTCGAAATTGGAACTCCCCAGAAATCAAAATTGAGAGTTACAAAATATAATTCTTTACCGTCGGCCCGCCAAATCGGACATCTTCCTTGCGTGGTTGACACCTGCCACTTGCCGCCATCGGGCTTTAACTCGCGAATATAGATTTCGGCGTCGCCGGTTTCGCCGCTCTGATAGGCCAACAGTTTTCCATCGGGAGAAATGGCCCCGCGCTGTTCGGCGTATGGTTGGGTAAGAAGCGGCTCGGCTTTGCTGGTGCCAGTGTTAAATGTCCAGATATTCTGGTTGGCACGCCCTTCCTGAAGAATCATTAAGGAACCATCGCGAGCTACACTCGTCACCGATATGTCGGCGGTGTCGATGCCAAAAACCAGTTCATCGGTACCGGTGCCATTGGAATTTCTCTGCATGATATTGAACCGGTTGTTATTTCGATCTGATGTAAATAGGACTTTTGTGCCGTCAGGGTTCCAGACTGGCCATAGATTGACGCCCGGTCCAAATGTCAGCCGAGAGGTCACGTTGCGTTTGAGGTCGCGCACCCAGACGTCGAAACTATTTGCTTGTTCACCAAGTACGCCAAAGGCAAGTCGGGTATTATCAGGTGACAACGTGAAATCACGATATTGCCCCGCTGGACCAATTTGTTCCAATGAGTCACCCTTCCGGTTGACCGAAACAATTAATCGGTCAGCGCCGGACTGACCGCTTCGATAAACTAACAGGCCATCATTGGAAACACTAAAGAATGCCCGTTCTCCTATAGCCGATACATTGGGAGCAAGTGGGACCGGTTCACCGATAAACTCTCTTTTATCGGGATCGAATGGATGCGCTACCAAAAGGTCTTTGTTAAGGTACAAAATATAGCCGTTGGCGTATTCAATGCGTGAACTGACTTTGGTCAGGGCTTTGGATTCGAGTGTTTTTATTGAACCAACTTTAAGTATCCAATCGCCGCTGGCGCTGTTCGTGTCTGCCAGATACAGAAAATTTTCACCGTCAGGAAGGAAACAGGGCCAGGCGCCAAATTTTTCACCACGCGCACTGTCAATCCTGCTTGCCAAACTTGGAGTACCGCCCGAGGCCGGAACCTGGCGGACTGGGTCGGTCACGTTGCCGTCGAAGACAATAATTCCATTTTTTCCCCACGAGCCGTCGTAGCCGGCCGCTTCACAAACTAACTGCGACAATCCGCCGGCAATGGCTATTTTCTTGAGCCGGTCGTTTTCAAAATAAGCCAGTTGTTTGCTGTCCGGTGACCAGAACGGCCGGGAATTGCCCAAGTTGGTTTTGACCAGCAAGAAAGCATCCAAGGAGTTTATGGGCCGAATATAAATACCGCCTTCACCGCTTGAGTCGCCGGCCTCGAAAGAGAGCATAGTGCCGTCGGGTGAAATGCGCGGCCAAGAAATTGTCGATAAATTATGGGGTTTGCCAATCGCATACCGGGCCACTTTTGGTATTGGTTCCGTTTGTGTAAAGCGCAGTACGCCAAGAGTAAGCGCCGCCCCTGCCAAAAGTGTGACGGCTCCCCACAAGATTCGTTCGCGGAGTTTTCTTCTAGTCGAAACAGAAATTGGAATGCCGACCTGTGAGCCACCCTCCAAGGCCCACTGCAATGCTCGTTTCAAATCTCCAGCGGCCTGCCAGCGATGCTCCGGGTCTTTCTCCATACACTGCCTGATTACCCGGTCGAGCATCGGCGGAGACATCGGTAGAAGTTCCGTTACGGGCCGAGGATTCTCTTTAAGAATGGCCGCTATTAGGCTCGCTTGACTTCTTCCCTCGAACGGTCTGTGTCCCGTGGCCATCTCATACAAAATTGCTCCGAAAGAAAATATGTCGCTTCGAAAATCAGCTTCTTTTCCTTCGAGCTGTTCAGGTGACATATACTGAAGCGTTCCTATAATCGTTCCTTCACCGGTCAGAGGTGTCGTACGAGTAATGCCACTGACACCCTGAATGATTCCCGCTTCGTGCAGCTTGGCTAACCCAAAGTCCATCAGTTTAGCGCCGGATTTGGTGAGCATGATGTTACCGGGCTTGAGATCACGATGAACCAGGCCTTGTCTATGGGCTTTTTCAAGAGCATCTGCTATCTGAATTGCAATTGTTAACAGTTCCGGAACAGGAATTGGTCCCTTGGTGAGTCGGACGGCCAGCGTTTCACCGTCCAAAAACTCCATTACCAGAAAATCAACGCCGCCCTGACTGCCGACATCGTGAAGAGTGCATATATTAGGATGGTTCAAACTCGAGATAGCTTTGGCTTCGCGATCAAAGCGCTGGCGCAGGTCTGAATTGCTGGCAATTTGGACGGACAGAACTTTGATGGCAACAGTTCGTTCGAGACGCGTGTCTTTAGCTTTGTACACCTCGCCCATGCCGCCGACACCGGCCGCGGCTTCAATTTCATAAGGTCCTAATTTTGTTCCAACGGACAACATCAATGAAGTATCCTCCCTGGTGAAGCAGGTGTAGCAGAATTAATCATATCAGAACGAGGCTCAATATTAGAAGATATTTGAGATTTTACAAGGAGAATGTGTGAACTTTTGCGATTTATGCAGGGCAGAATGTATTTTGCCCCTGCGAAGCATTGGGGAAAACTAACTCAGCAGAGTCGAAGTACAATTCGGGCACTTAACAGCTTTAATATGAATAATCGAAAAACATTGCGGACAGGCTTTTGTCGTTGGCGTCGCCGCCGGCGCCGGTTGCTCTCTTTTGAGACGATTCATGTTCTTAATCAGGATAAACAACGCAATGGCTACGATGATAAAACTGATAATACTATTGACGAATAAGCCGTAATTAATAGTGACGGCTCCATCGGCTCTGGCTTCGGCGAGAGTAGCATAATCACTTACCCCTCTGGCGCCATCTTTTAAAACTAAAAACAGATTTGCAAAATCAACGTTTCCTAAAAGAAATCCAAAGGGAGGCATCAGGACATCATCTACCAGTGACTTGACAACTGTGCTAAAAGCGGCGCCAATAATGATGCCGACAGCCATGTCCATCACGTTTCCTTTGATGGCAAATTCTTTAAACTCTTTGATCATTCCCATAAAGCGTTCTCCTAAGTGTGTGAATCTTTAATATACATTATAATGAGTCAAGCCTAGCCACTCAACCAGGCGGAAGAATTTTCCCTTAGGAGTTATTTGACCCACCGGCAAATTTCGTCACTGCGAAAACCCTTGATTTTAGGCCTGAAACGGCCGCTAAATGCGAGGGAATATGGGCCAATCTGTTCATTTTCTGACCATTTTTATGGTTAGGCAATAAAGTAACTGCCGAACAAAAGCCGGGCTATTGACTAATCCCGCAAATGATGTATAATGTAACAACTTACGGTAAAAATTTATGGTCGTTTAAGCAGTTGCGCAGGATGAAATCTCTCAAAATATTTTTTTCCGCTTTAATTATTGTCGGTGTTTTCTCTGCCTCCAGCCGCGCGGATGTGGTTTTAAATTACACCGACGGCTCACCGGCACGTGGTTGGCAGTTGCCTCATCCGCAAGGTGTGACTCATATGGCCATGTTCTTTACCAACCAGACTGCGGTCGCCTGCACGCTAAAAACAGTTCATGCCGGATTGTTGGATGATCCGGATTTTTTCAACGATACCACCGGAGATTTGTTTTTTACTATTTACAAGGCCGATGCCGCCGGATTTCCCGACCCCGACTCGTTACTACATTTTGAATCAGTCCCCAATGCAGTTTTTGTGGGTGGGTTCAATCAGCCGATAAATGTAGTCAGTCTTGATATCTCTTCTCTGGGCTTGACGTTTCCAACCGGCGGACAATGGGTGGTCGCCGTTACCACTGATCAGAAATCCGTTTCCGCCGGCGATACGCTCATTTTTGCTTCAGATCAGGGGACAAAACCTTCTCTTAGATGGTTCGAATTTACTCCCAGTGCGGGTTGGCAATTAGCCAATTGCTGTCACGGTGGCATTGATGTCAACATGCACATTTACAGCACCATTTCCACTCCGTCAGTCAATCAGCCGCCGGTGCTGAAAGCAACTCCTGACTTGTCCATCAACGAAAGTGATTCTTTGAATTTTATAGTCTCGGCGACCGACGCCGACAGCAACTCGATCACTCTTTCCATGTCCAGTGTTAATCTGCCGGCAACTGCAACATTTTTCGACAGTGGAAACGGAGCCGGCGCTTTCAGTTGGCTGACCGATTATTTTGATGTCGGAATTTACACGGTCTACTTCAAAGCGGAAGATGGCAATGGTGGAACTGACGAAGATACAGTCGAAATAACCGTCAATAACGTACCCCAGCCTCCAATCATCTTTCCAATAGGGGATCAAATTGTTGACGAAAACCAATTTCTTGAATTCTTCGTTTATACCAGTGATTCCGATGACGACCTGGTGCAATTACAAATTGTCAATACAAACTTGCCGCCGGAAGCGAGCTTCCTGCTTTTAGAGCCCGGATCTGGTAAATTAAACTGGCAGACTGATTTTGGTGATGCCGGAGTTTATTTTGTAGTTTTCGGAGCGTCCGACGGCGTAAATCTTACAACAGATTCGATTTCGATAACGGTACAAAACGTCCTTTGCGCTGACTTAGCGATTGGGGATTTCAGTTTGTCAGGTCCGATAAAGGTGTCAATTAACAAACCGATGGGCCATCGACTTACCGCTTCGGCCCAAAATATAGGTGATGAGAAAAGTGCGGCGGTATCGGTGGGATTCTTTATCTCTGCAGATACGACAATTGCGCCGCCCGATTCACTTTTGGCTGGAGGCCGGGAACAACTTGATTCATTTCCGCCCGGCGATTCTGCGGCCATTTCAATTGCAGATGAAATGACTATTACCCATGTGCCTGCAGGATTTATTCCTTCAACAGCTTACCTGGGAATTTACCTTGACGAGTTTGACTCCTTAGCCGAATGCAGCGAACAGAATAATATAGCTTGGAGAGAGGTCTTTTTAGTCGACAATATAGAACCAGTTCTTGATGCCATTGGAAATAAAGAAGTAAATGAAGGTGAATTATTAAGCTTTCTCGTGACTGCTTCAGATATTGACCGGGATCCCTTATCATTGTTTGCTTACACCGAGGATATTTTGGAGGGCTTCATTTTTGTCGACAATGGAAATGGCACAGGCACTTTTAGCTGGACACCAACATTTGATAATGCCGGAGTTTATGTTTTTACATTCGACGTATCTGACGGTCAGATTCCCGGTTTTGATTCAGAGGATATTACTATTATCGTTAATAATGTCAATCAGCCGCCGGTGCTGGAACCAATTGGTGATACCACTATCAACGAAAATCAGAATCTTAGTTTTAGGGTTTTTGCGACTGATGCTGACTTAACCACACCGACTCTGACCACTTCCATATTGCCGACTGGTGCGACATTTGTGGACAGTGGTAATGGAAGCGGTGGCTTTGACTGGACGCCAAACTCCACCCAGTCGGGTATATATGAAGTTATTTTCCGGGCTTCCGACGGTTCTTTAGTCGATAGTGAGGTCGTTCGGATAACGGTCGGCAATGTTAACCAATCGCCGGTATTTGAAATTATCGATGACCAGTTCGTAAATGAAAATGAGTTGTTGATGTTCAACGTGTATGCTTTCGATCCCGACTTTGATGCGATTGCGTTGTCTCTGGTCAGTAACAACCTCCCATTTATAGCCATATTTGTGGACAGCGGCAACGGGGTCGGCACTTTCTTCTGGCAAACAACATATAATGACAATGGTACTTACTTGGCCATTTTCGCGGCCGCGGACGGGCAAGGAGGAATGGCAGAAGATTCGGTTAGTATTACAGTGATAAATGTCAATCGCCCGCCGGTTTTGAACCCTATAGGCGACAAAGGAGTCAATGAAGGAGATACTTTAACATTTGTCGTTACGGCATCGGACGCCGATGGAGATTCTCTTTATTTCAACATGTTCAGCGAGTTTTTGCCCGAAGTCGCTGGTTTTACCGATAACGGCGACGGAACTGGTACATTCCTTTGGGTACCTTCGTTTACTGATTCCGGGACATACGACGCTAATTTTATCGTTTATGATCATCCTTTTGGTTCTGAAGATAGCGAACCGATTAGTATCATAGTCAATAATGTGAATCGTGTCCCTGAAATTGATTCGTTGCAAGATACATTAGTCTTCAACGAAGGCGAATATATTGCGTTTCGTGTTTCAGCCACCGACCCGGATGATGACTGTTTCGAATTGAGCATGGTATCGCCCAATCTGCCGCCGGAGGCACTTTTTGATTACGTTTTTGATTGCGTCGATTATGGAGACTTTGCCTGGACGCCGGGGTGCGATGATGCCGGTAGTTACACAGCAATTTTCATTGCCGGTGACGGTAACGGCGGAATTGACGCAGATACAGTTTTAATTACTGTAAATAATATCAATGCCGCGCCGGTTTTCGACGAAATCTTTGAGCACTTCGTGAACGAAAATGTCGATTTAGTATTCCAGGTATCAGCAACGGATTGCGATGGAACCAATCCCGTTATATCCGCCCTGTCCCTTCCACAAGGCGCGACATTTTCACCTAATGGCAACGGCATCGGTACGTTTGCTTGGAAACCCGATTGTAATCAGAGCGGACCATACGTTGCATCGTTTTTAGCTGTGGATGATTCTACAGCAGCGGATACGCAAATTGTGTCAATAATTGTTGAAGAAGTCTGCAATGCAGATTTGACGGTTGTGAATACTCCGTGCCTGGACTGCGTGTCTCCGCAAAACTATACCGATATTTTGGTATCAGACGACCAATTTAGCATTGAGTTTAACATTCAGATTTTTGCCCCGTCGATTGCGGGCAATATCAGTATAAGCAGCGCACGCGGCTCATTGCTAAATTATTTCTATGACCCATATTCTAAAACGATAGATATTACACCGGAATTTGGTGATTTTGCTCCAATTGATACCATAAACATAGTGCTAACCCAAGGCATAAGGGATCTGGCGGACTCGTCATTAGACAGCACTTACAATCTCACTTATCTGACTGGCCCGGTCGTCTATCCCGGAGACTGCAACAATGACGGCACAGTTAATGAAATAGACGTGTTGTCAATTGGCCTTTACTGGAGTGAATTTGGACCGGAAAGGGAATTTGGTTCGGAGCAAGACCCTCTCGAATTCTACGACCAACCGGCACATTTCCAGACTCCCGGCAAAATCTGGGAACCTCTTAATGGTGTTTATGCCGATGTGGACGGCTCCGGTGTTGTGGATGCCGATGACCTCTGCGGCATTGCCATCAATTTTGCCAAGTTTATCGACAAGGCAGGTGCATTGCCCAGAGTTGCCAGTACCACGCCGCCGGGAGTTGCTTTAAAACAGGTAGGCTCCAAAGTACTTGAGCAGATGCGTGATGCGCTGATAGAATGCCCTGACAGCGCCCCCAAAGCTAAAATGCTTGAAGCTATCAATAATGCTTTAAGTGAATCAGTGGTCATTCTGCCGACTGAAATCGAACTTCACCAAAACTACCCCAATCCATTTAATCCCAGCACCGCGATAGAATTTTTCCTGCCGAAAGCAGAGTACACAGTGCTGGAAGTTTACAATATGCTGGGACAGCGTGTAGTAACTTTGCTTGACCAAAAAGTGGAATCCGGGTACAAGACAGTTTATTGGAACGGTACGGATTATTCGGGCCATCAAGTTGCCAGCGGCATCTACTTCTACAAGTTGAATACAGAGACAAAAGAGATTATCAAGAGAATGCTGCTGGTCAAATAACCGGCAGCTAGTCGCAGTTTTTTTCTAGGGTGTAATCCTTACAAGCGCATCATCTGAATAGAGAATACCGGTCGGAATGAAAGTTCCATTTTGGTGGGTCATTCCAGTGGGCTCAATTTGGATTAAAGTAGAGTCCGCCAAAGTAAACGGTCTTTCCAGCACAAAGCGAATATTGCAAAGCACGGCGTCACCACCAACATTAACTATAGCCCTAGCTCTAGTTGTATCAGTCTCAGAAACAGTAATGGCCTTATACGGGCCGACGGCATCGGATGAATCAGCTTCAAAGAAAATGACGCCCGATGGACCCTGGCTTTGGTCGAGCGTTGCATTTAATGTAATTAGATAATTCGGATCATAGCGCACTCTAAACGAGACGCCAAAAAGGGAATCGACATTGAATATCTTGACATCAAAAGTATGAGCGCTGGTGTCTGTGCCGGTTATATCGAAATGCCGCGGGGTAAACTTCATCAAAGGGACAACCGGGGAGAGGAATATAAATACGTTATTAACAACTTCTGGCTCTAAAACAGAATTAGCAGTGCCGCCAAAAATTAATCCAACTTGCATGTCAAAAGCTTGAGCCGTAAACTCCAAATTTATTCCAGCCGGTAAAGTGTCAATCTGACCCACAATGAATCCGGTGGTGTCCAATGTAAGCGGGCTGACTGCCAGCGTTTCGGAAATAGCTGGGTCGACTACGATAACTTGAAAAGAGTCAACTGCGGCAAGAAGTTTCGGCGAGGCGTCGGAAATGTCAATTCTAACTGCCAGCGATGTCTGGTTCTTGGGGGGGCTGACAATTTTGCTTTCGCAGCCCAGTACCATCAATATTGATGCTGTTATCAGGACGCTATATATCGATTTTTTTAACATCGCAATATCCTACAACACTGCCATTATGCTGGCGCTGATTTGAAATCCTTTTAAGTCGATGCGGCCGTCATCGGTGTCGCCGGACATTACTTTGAACCACGTCCCTACCATGATTTTTTCGGAGAATCTCTTGCCGATGGAACTGCCGAATGTCAGTACTTTGGAATCTCCATAATTATCTTCGTTATTGTCTATTTCAAGGAGTGAAAACAGCGGCGCAAAACTCCAGTTTCCCCTGAAATAGCGTCCCACCTCCAGACTTAATTCAAATTCATTCCCGTAAAGTCTCAAACGGTCACGAATTAATTCCGAATTGGTCTCATATCTGGTATTGCGGCCGCGTATGGTATATCTGACTGACGGATTAATTCGATACACCTGGTTGTCATAGGCGCTCGAAAAAGAGAGGCCGACTTGCTGGCCCTGTTTGAAAGCTTTTATGTCGTCCATTTTGTCATTGGCATAGTTCAAATAATTAACGCCGCACGCCACAGCGGTTTTGGCGCCGTGTGTATTAAGACCGAATTCCGCCGTAAAAATGTCGCCGGGGTTATATTCGCCGAAATTTTCGTAGGGAGTGTATTTCCCGATAATATCATAGCTAAGGGCAAGACCGGCTACAGTTGTGCCCCAGGACTGCGCCACACCAACGGTGCCGCTAAAACCCAGCCCCTCGCCAAAGCGCCGCATCGGATAAACCACAAAACTTTCCGAAAGAAGCTCAATAATAGCTCGGTCGCTGTTAAAGGCCAGTTTAGTCTTGCCGGTCGGGAGATTTACCCCGCCACTGATGAAAAATTGATTCTCCGCAAACGATTTGGTGATTTCGAAACGGGTATCGCCCATGCCCTTGAGATTGGATTCGGAATTACCTATCTGAAAACTGTTGGTTGAGCCGGCCAGGTAATAGCGGGCCTCGAGGTTTTCCTGAAGTGCCACAAAGCCGCTTACCGGAACCCAGAATTGTCCCAACGAAGTTTTCAATCCTGTGTCCGGTTCCAACTGCCAGTTAGTATAAACAAAACCGCTCGAACCGGTAGAGGGCTTGCCACCTATCATCTGGCTCTTCGCGTTTGAAACTGTCAGAGTGAACGCCAACAGAAACAGGAGAAATTCTTTTATTTTAATCCCCATCGATATTCCCTGTTACTTTCGCAGAGGTGTTCCCTTGTCCCACTTGCGGCGGCTTATTTGGCAATCTGGTCGGGTTTTCGTTGCCCGGTTCAAGAATGTCGGTCTCATCGATAAAATTGGTCAACATTTGCCCGTTCCCCAGCCCCTGATTAATAATATCCAAAAAGAAAGAGTTTTCCAGTTGTAGCGTCGTGGCTGAACCAAACTGCCGATTGTCAAAAGCCGTTTGGGCGTTGGTAAGCTGGCCCGAGGCGAGGTCAAAGTTGCCGTCATATTTTAGGGCCAACTCGAACTGTTCAATGGCTTCTTCATACATGCCTTGCATCATGAATTCCAGCCCCCGGGAAAAGGCAAGAAACGCTTCCAATGACTCGGTCGGTTTGGTCATAATGGAATCGCGGTCGGCCTCCGTAGGCTGCACTCCCAGATATTCCAAAATATCAAACACCATTGCTTTCTGTACTTGCAATATTTGGTCAAGCACCAGACCAGCTTCGCCCGGTTCAGTCAATTTCGATGATGCGTCAAGCGTGTTGACCAGAGCGCCGTCGAGTCTAAATCTTTCAATGCCGGCACCGACCAGCTTGCCGGTAACAACACTTTTGCTGCCCAATAGCCGCCCTACCCGGGGCGCCTGTGCCGGATCAACAGCCTGACTTGAACCAATCTCCAGTTCTTTCAAAAGTATTTCGACTTTCAGTCTCTCGACCAATCGAAGCGCTTCCACTTTGGACAAATCAACCATCGTAAACTCGCCAATGCCGGCGGCAATGGGTGCAGTTTCTTTGGGCAGAAGGGTGCCATCAAACTTTACCACGGCAATGGTGTTGTCGGGAATATCAGATGACACCAGAGTGCTCTCTTGTGCCACGGCATTATCAATTTCGCTTTGAAGACTGGTTCGGATTAAAACATCAAGGTGGGAATTTATGAGTGCTCTGGTTCTCTCGTTGGGGTTTAAAGTGAGAGCGTCGCTGTAGGCCTTAATGGCCTGTTCGTCATCGCCGCTCGCTTCGAGAATCAAGCCGCGGCAAAGGAATGTGGAAGGGTTGGCTTGGTCGGCTTTGTTAATAGCATCCAATGCGTTGGCGTATTCACCCTTTTTGTAATAAGCAAAAGCTAAATCACGCCAGGTGTCTTTCTTGTCAGGGTTTTTGGCAACTTCGCGGCTATATATGTCGATAGCTTCGACATACTCTCCTTTTTCAACCAGGCCGCGCCCCTTGGTTGATAGGTTGCCTGTGCAGGAAGTTGCAATCAGTGCCGTTAGCAGAATAATAGAAAGAAACAGCCCATCCCTGGCCGAACACATCGGATTTTTTTTGACTCTCATGAATTAGATCACAAAAGGCCGATAAACATCAACTTTCTTCTTAGCCTCTATAAAATTCGGGTCAATCTCGTAGGCTCTCATGAAATGCTCAAATGCTTTGGGATAATCGTATTTGTCTTCAAATTGCAGGCCCATAGCGTATTGCGTGGTGGCATCGAGCGATTCGGTTCCACCCATTTCGATTTCTTTGGCATCCTGTTCTGACAAGATAATATCCAGCTGGTCGCAAATTTTCTTGACCAATTCTTTTTCCATTTCAAAATAGTTTGAGCCACCGGTCTGGTCCAATACCGCCAATACTTCTGATGTTTCAACATTGACTATTCTCGCCACCATGATAGTGTTGCTTTTATCAATCTGGGTAAAGCCGCCGAAAATCATCAAGTGGGCACTCAAGATTTTGCCGGCCTTGATGGCAGTGGCCTGATCAACCATACCGCTGGCGGCCAGCTGTTGTTCTTTAATGAGAAAGTCAATCTTGTCTCTTTCGACAATCTTGAGCGAACTGATTTTGCTAAAATCCCCTAGAAAACTTTGTGCCAAGCCCGTACCCAGGCCGCCCAATTTAGTTTGGAATTCCCCAATAGAATTATTTTCAAAGGGAAGCGGGACAGCGATAGTTTGGATTTTGGTTGCCGTAGTGTCGTCGTCCTGTGTGGAACAGGTAAATGGTCCTAGGTTGGAGGTATCATAACAAATGGCGTACCATTCTCGACGAAGTCCTGACGGCCAGTAATCACGGGGAAGATTCAAGAGGCAGGGGCCAATCTTGGAAATTTTTTCCAGGTACTCCAAAGCGGTCTGCTTGAATTTGTCCCCTTTGGCATTATAAAGAATGCTCAACACTTCGTAAATAGCAATGGTGTCCTGCGGCATCAATTGGGGGCGCTTTAAGAGCCCATTGGCCAAATTTATCCCTTCGTCGAAACTTCCCCAACTGTATAATTCCCGTGCCTTAGCCAGCACTTCCGAGATTTTTTCTTCCTGGGCCTGGGCGGTGCCAGTGGTGTTTACGAAGACGGCCGCTGCAATCAATAAACTCACAGCCATCCAACCGTAAGCATGTAATTTTTTCATAATTTAATCCTTCTTTGAGCCTGATTAATACCGCTGCCTTTTATATATACACGTTATGCAATCCATTGGCAAGTGGGCAATTATTCTTCGATAATCTTCTTGGTGTCAAAATCGAATATGACCTTGTTTGATTTCCCCTGTTCGACAGATACGGTGATTTGCAATTCCTGATTATTGTCTACTCTGCGGACCATAATCAGGTGATCTCCGGGTGACAGACTGATGGTAGTCGCCGATAGTTCAGGATATTCTTCTCGGTCCACAAATATTTTTGCCGAGTATCGTGGGGTAGCGACCACCAGATCTGCCGTGGCAGTTGGAAATGTAAATGTAAAATCTCGCTCAATCGTTTCTCCGGCTTTGATATTTACAGTTTCTTCAAACTTTTTTTCCACCGATGCTTGATTCTCCACTCGCACAATATGTTTTCCAGTTCTCATTTTCCCTTCCCAGCTGGTTGAATTGGCCTTCATATTTTTACCATCTACCAAAATGCTGCTGGGTTCATTTACAGTGATACTTATTATACCCTCCTGAAGTGACGGGGGAGCCGCTGTTTTATTCAGAACGAACGAGGCCGGCCTCGAAAAATCACTGGTTTGGCCATTATTGTTCTTTCCTTGCACTCTCCAATAATACGTATCGCTGGCAAGGCCGGTTGGCGGGTTGTATACCGTGTCTATAATGTTGGCGGCTCGGATTGCCCTTGAAAAATCTTCATTGGGTGAGTGCTCAAAAATGTAACTGCCGTTATTGCCTGCGGCCGAATTCCAGATGAATTCAGGTCTGTCCGTCGAAGATATGGTTGAGCCATTTACCGGAGAAATCAAGACGGGTGCCGCCAATTGTACTTGGATAGGAGGAGCTTGGGTCGTGTCCGAACCGCCGGTGTCCGGCTCTTTCTGACTCATTTTTTGAAAGGCAAAATATCCCCCAATCAGAAGAACCAAGCCTGCCGCCACACCAATCGGCCATTTGGGTTTGGTTTTTTTCGGGCGTGTGCCCTGTTTAACAATTGCGGGATCTTCCCTGATGTCAATTATGGCGGTTTGTGTTGCTTTTAATGCGCCGTGAATGGCCCCAAACATTTCTTGAGCTGACTGGTAGCGGTCTTTGGGGTTGGCCGCCATTGCTTTCATAACGACTTCATCAAGAGCCGGCGGAATATTGGAAGCCATAGCGCTGGGATTAATCGGTTTCTTGTAGATTTTGAGGTCTCTAATGGTGTACGGATTGTCGCCCTCAAACGGCAATTTCCCGCACAACATATAATAGAATGTGACTCCCACGGCATAAACGTCATACAATGCGCTGTTGGCATCAGGCGAAGCGCTGAACTGTTCCGGCGCCATATAAGCGGGCGTTCCGAATGCGGTTCCGGCGGCGGTGA
>Ga0184637_10001733_pt1 | contig 14365 bp, 7 predicted proteins | sample PLM3_127_b2_FD_133143 | JGI IMG/M metagenome (GOLD analysis project Ga0184637, IMG submission 133143) | Groundwater sediment microbial communities from an aquifer in East River, Colorado, USA - PLM3_127_b2 | ecosystem: Environmental > Terrestrial > Soil > Riparian zone | place: USA: East River...
GAGACGGTTTCGGAGACGATGGCGCAGGTGATGATGAAGGAGCCGGATTAGACCGCACTGCAGCCGAACACGCCGGTGCGGCTGCGGGAGTTGCTGCGCCGATGCCTGGTCAAGGACCCGCGCAATCGTATCCGTGACATCGGTGATGCGCGTATCGCCATTGAGGAGGCCATCGCGCATCCGCAACCACAGACTTCCACGGATGCGGGCATGAGAAGTGCGGCTGGACCGGGCGCATGGCGTCGACCTCTATGGATGCTTGCGGGCCTAGCGGCTGCCACTGCCTTGGTCGTGTTGTGGTTCCTGGTAAAGTCCACGGAAGTCCCGTCAACGAGCGTGCAATTTCAGAGAGTGACCGATTTCGTGGGGATGGAAGACTCGCCCGCGATCTCGCCCGACGGCAAGACAGTAGCTTTCGTCGCGCGCGCCGGAAGCCGGCTTCATATCTGGATAAGACTACTTGCCGGCGGAGTGCCATTCCAACTAACTCGGGACGACGCGGATCGCGAGCAGCCAAGGTGGACTCCGGATTCCAACTCTTTGATCTACTACACGCCATCAGTAACTCTGGGCGAGGAAGGAGCCATCTGGGAGATCCCGGCCCTGGGCGGCAGCCCACGGCGGATCGCATCGGCAGTTGGCGGCGGTGATGTCAGCCATGACGGACGGCGTATCGCGTTATTCGCGATCGAAGGCGGACAGCCTTCGTTGGCGGTAGTGGCGCGAGATGGTTCCAGGGAGGCACTGGTCAAGCAACTGCCTGCCGGGGCGTCATACGAGCTACCAAGGTGGTCTCCGGATGATCGCTGGATTGCGTTTCAAAGCACCAGAGCGATGGTATACGAGACGACCCTGTATGTGATACGCGCTGGTGGCGGTGAAGCCCAGGAAGTTGCGCGCGCAAACCTTCTGCGCGGATTCTCCTGGCTGGCTGACAATTCCGGGTTAGTTTACTCTTCCTCGTTTGGGAGCACAGTGGCCTACCCACCCGTTTTCAACCTAAGAACGGTCACTCGGGATGGGGAGGGGGATCGGCAGCTTACCTCTGGCGACCTCTCTTACGTGTCGCCAGACGTGCACAAATCCGGCAAACTGCTGGCAAGTCGAGTCAAGAGCCAATCCAATGTCTGGAGATTTCCCGTGCAGGGATCCGCCGTCGTGAACACGCGAGACGCATTCCAAATCACGCGGCAGACAGGCCAGGCGCAGACGCCATCGGTTAGTCCAGACGGACGTGAATTCGTCTATTTGTCCGACAGCGGTGGTCATGGCAACCTTTGGGTGGCGCAAGCCGATGGCTCCGGGGTGCGGCAGTTGACGTTCGAGAAGGATCCCGGAGCGTTTGTCGGGGTACCTGTCTGGTCCCCAGCCGGAAATCAGATCGCGTTCATTCAGACGCGATCAGGTAAGACGGAACAGTGGCTGATCCAATCCGACGGCAACGGTCTTCGTCAATTGGTGACTAACGCAGTTTGGGCCTACTGGTCCGGGGACGGCCGATGGCTCTACTATGGTGCTTCCCGCCAGGGGAACTACTGTATCGACAAAGTTCCCGCCAACGGAGGGCAGCCGGTTGCCGTCCGATGTGATAGCGCCTTCTCACCGACCGTAGCGTCCGATGGCTCCGTGCTGTACTTCGCCAGCCCGGTTCAACGGGACGGCTGGCCCTGGGATTGGGAAGTGCGCAGCGCGTCTCCGGAAAGCGGTCCGTTCAGGGTGCTGGCCCGAATAGCCGGCTCGCGCATTCCGGTAGAAGCCCTAAACATCCAGACGATTCTGTCACCTGACGGGAAATCGCTGGCAATACCGCTCACGGACCGGGGGACGAGTAATCTATGGGCCATACCGGCCGCAGGCGGCCCGATGCGTCAATTGACCGACTTTGGGGAACAGGCGGTGATCATCGCGCGCCGGGTATCGTGGTCACCGGATGGGAAATATATTTACGCCGCCGTAGCCGAGACGGATGCTGATGTCGTATTGTTTGAAGACCTACTGAAGTGACGTTGTGACGTTCACGGCTTGGGGACGAATGGAGAGAAGGGATGGTCCGCGTCGATGGAATTCTCGTCCTCGATGCCACGGCACATCCGAGTATTGTTGCGCAGGCAATTGGCGTATCGTCTCGCTTACTGACCGCAGGACGGGTTGCGCTGTCGCCGCGCAAGAGGCGAACAACAGCCGACCCGCAACCTCGGCGCATCTTCTAAAACTGCCGTCTCGAAGCTCTTAGCACTTCTGCTTGATCGATACCCAGACCGCGGTCGAACTCGCGTTTCTCCCCGCTCGCAAGTACGGGACTTCAGCAACAGGCGCTGCCGACATTTCGGCGGGCAGGGCCATTCAAGGTCGGATGCGCGAGAACGCGATTACCCGCGAGTAGTCGCGCAGTGTTTACCCGTCCGCCCGAGGACCCCTCGGATCGCGCCGTTCGGGTGGGGCGAGTAGCCCGACGCACTGCGACGCGTCGTGCCGGTCGGGGTTTTGTTACAGGCTCTTAAGGCGTCGCCGGGTGACGCGCTGTTCGTGCGACTGATCAAGCGGGCCGGGCACGTCTCGATACGCCGCTCGTCTCACATCGCGCCACACCGCCTCCCGCAGGCGGAGGTTCATTCCGAACAGTGAATCGACGGCCTCTGGCGGCGTGTTTTCTTCGCAGATGGACGCAAGGTCCCAGGTCCACGCCCGGATTGTTTCATGCTAGCATCTGGCCACTTCGGCGGAGGTTGCAACTCATCGCGGCGCGCGCGAAGCGCGCCCAGCAGACAGCGGGAACTAGCCAGGGCGCTGCCCTGGCTAGCCTCGCGAATGACAGGGATATCAAGGGCACCGCCCTTGGCTAGTTGTCGCGGTTATCGATACGTCGATACCCAGGGCAGTCCCGTAATGACGTCAAGGAGGGGCATGATGAAGTGCTCGCCGAAGGGTTTCTCGATTGCCGCGCTGACTCTGCTTCTTACGGCGGGTATCGCCTGGGCACAGGCGACAGCTCAGTTGAACGGTCGCGTCACCGACGAGAGCGGCGCCGTACTCCCCGGCGTGAGCGTCACCGTCACGCAAACTGACACGGCGTTCACGCGCACTGGTGTCACCGACGAGACGGGGGCCTGGAGCATGCCGAACATCCCAATCGGTCCGTACCGATTGGAGGTTTCGCTGCAAGGGTTCCGCACCTACGTGCAGACCGGCATCGTCCTGCAGGTCAACTCCAGCCCGGTCATCAATGCGTCACTCGCCCTGGGGAACCTGGAGGAGACGGTGACGGTGGAGGGGGCGACGCCGCTGGTGGACGTGAAAAGCGCCGGCATCAGCGAGGTCGTCGAGCAGGAGCGGATCGTCGAGCTTCCGCTGCAGGGCCGTCAGGTGACGGATTTGATCGTGGCGGCCGGCGGGGCGGTCAACACGGGCCGCGTGTCCGCGCTGAGCACGAGCGGCGCCGTGGCGATCTCCGTCGCGGGCGGACTGCGCAGCGGTGTGGAGTATCAGCTCGACGGGGCCGCGCACAACAGCCCGCACGACAACACCAACCTGCCGTTCCCCTTCCCGGACGCGCTGCAGGAGTTCAGTGTCTCCAGCGGCGGCCTGGCGGCGGCGACCGGGATGCACTCGACGGCGGCGGTCAATGCCGTGACCAAATCGGGCACCAACGTCTTCCGCGGGAACCTGTTCGAATTCTTCCGCGACGACCGGTTCAACGCCCCCGAACACTTCGCTCCCCTCGGTCCGGACGGCAAGCAGGTGAGCGACGGGCTGAGCCGGAATCAGTTTGGCGGGACAGTGGGCGGACCGGTCGTGCGGGACAGGCTTTTCTTCTTCGGCGGATACGAGCGTAACCGCGTACGTCAGACGACGGCCTCGAACCTCGCGTACGTGCCCACGGCTGCCATGCTGGCGGGTGACTTCACCGGGTACGCCTCACCCGCGTGCAACGGGGGCCGCCAGGTGGCGCTCGGTGGAGGGTTCGTGAACAACCGGATCGATCCGTCGCGGCTCAGTCCGGCAGCGGTCAAGATTGCAAGCTCCGGCTGGATTCCGATCGCGACCAATCCGTGTGGCGCGGTCCAGTACGACGTGAATTTCGACAACAACGACGAGCAGTACGTCACCCGGGCGGACTATCAGCTGAACGCCAACCATTCGATCTTCGGGCGGTTTTTCGACGCGTTCGAGCGCCGGCCGCCGAAGCTGGCCGAGACGCACAACATCATGACGGTCCAGACGACGTTTCTGCCATTCCGGGACCGGCGGGCGTCGATGCTGGCGTTGGGCGACACGCACGTGTTCGGCGCCAACATGGTCAACTCGGCTCGGTTCACCTTTGTCAAGACGAAGACGCGGACCAACGGCGGGGGGATCGACGGCAAGCAGGAGAAATTTTTCGACGCCGCCGACCTCGGCATCCCGAACGTCTACACGTATGTGCCACACACGATGAACGTGGCCGTGAATGCCGGGGACTTGCGGTTCTCCGGTAACCACACGGTGGCCGGGAAGATCGACAGCAAGGTCTATCAGGTGTCGGACGATTTCTCGCGGGTGTGGGGCCGGCACCAGATCGGCGTGGGCACGAGCATCCAGTACTCGTATTTCGACGGCTGGGATTACGCGTCCGCCAACGGCTCCTTTACGTTCAACGGCCGGATCACGGGGCTGCCGCTGGGGGACTTCATGACGGGGCAGATGTCGAGCTTCAGCCACGGCGGGCCGAACATCAACACGAACCATCAGTGGTACATCGGCGTGTATGGCCAGGACGCCTGGACGGTGGCAAACCGGGTGACGCTCAACATGGGGCTGCGCTGGGATCCGTATCAGGGAGCGGTCTGGGAGAACGGCACCATCACGAATTTCTCGCTCGACAATTTCTACAACGGAGTGAAGAGCAAGATGTTCCCGAACGCGCCGCCCGGCCTCCTCTTCCCGGGCGATCCAGGGTTCCCGCCGGGCACGACAGGGTTCAACAAACAGTGGTGGAATTTCTCGCCGCGCGCGGGCCTGGCGTGGGATGTGAGGGGCGACGCCCGTACGGCGCTGCGGGCGTCCTACGCCCTCAGTTACGATTATCCGGGCCAGTCGTTCCTCCAGTCGGCGGCGAACGTGGCCCCGTTCAACAATCGCACCAACCTCAGCGGGAACATCCCGATGGACAATCCCTACTCGCTGGTGCCGGGTGGGCCACCGCTGCTGCCCACTCCTATTCCTCCCCCCGTCGACGCGGTGTTCCCGTTGTTCTCGTCGTACACGTCCATGGATCCGGACATCAACTCGATCCGCGTCCACTCGTGGAACGCGACCATCGAGCAGCAGATCGGCACGGGCTGGCAGGTGGCCGCCAGCTATCTCGGTGGTTACCTGGATCGGATCTGGGGCCGGCAGAACATCAATCGTGGCGTGTATCTGGGGCCCAGCTCGACCGCCGCGAACATTCAGTCACGCCGCGTGTTCACGCTGGCGAATCCGGCTGTGGGCCAGTATTACAGCGACGTGTATGCCATGACCGCGGTCGGCGTGCAGAACTATCGGGGGTTGAAGCTGTCGGTGCGACGTCGTGCCGCCAGCGGCCTCAGCTTCAATGCGAACTACACGGTGTCGCACTGCGAAACCGACTCGCCGTATAACGGGTTGTTCATCAGTCAATTCGAGTACACGGATCCCAGCAACCCGTCGTACGATCGTGGCAATTGCCCCTTCAATCGGACGCACATTGGCAATGCCACGGTGGGATATCAGACTCCGCAGTTCACCAACACGGCGCTGCGCGTCGTGGCGTCCGACTGGCGCGTGTCCGCGGTGCTCAACGCGAACTCGGGCAACTGGCTGACCGTGACCACCACCTCGGATCCCGCGAGGACGGGCGTCCCTCAGCGAGTGAATCAAGTGAGGGATAGTCCGTACGGCGCCAAGACGCTGGACAGCTATCTCGACCCTGCAGCCTTTGCTATTCCGGACGTCAACACGCTGGGCAATCACCGCGCCAGGAGTATCGAGGGTCCGAGGTACTGGCAGGTCAATGTGGCCCTCGCGCGCGTCCTGCGTCTCGCCACCGCGCGGACGCTCGAACTGCGCGTCGAGACGTTCAACCTGTTCAACACGTTCAATTGGGGGGATCCGGCCACCAATATCAACGCCACCGGCACGTTTGGCCGGGTTACCACCCAGCAGTTCAGCTACGGCTACTCCAGCGGACCGCGCGTCATGCAGTTTGCCGTCAAGTACGGCTTTTGAGCCACGGGCCACAGAGACGGGCCACAGAGACACAGAGTCACAGAGGAAGATCAAATTCGCTCTGTGTCTCCGTGCCTCTGTGGCCTGTGGAAGAGAATGGACATGCATAAGGCCAATCCAATCCCAACCGCAGGGCTTGTGCTTGTCGCGGCCATGCTGGGCAATGCACTCGTGTCTGCCCAGCTCGACGGCAGCGGCCCCGGCCGCGCGCCCGCGCCGCCCGATATTGCCCAGGAATGGCGGCTGGACAACAACGAGCGCGACACGTTCGGACAGGCGCCGCTCGGCGACTACACGGGCATTCCGTTCAATGATGCCGGGCGGATGCGTTCGGACACGACCCCTGAATCGATCTGGGGCACGCTCGAGTATCAGTGCCGGCCGCATTCGTCCCCGCACCAGTGGCGCGGCCTCGGCGGGGCGAAAATCCTCAAAGAGCAGGATCCGATCACGCGCGAGGTCAGCGTCTACCACGTGCAGTTCATGCGGTCGCTCGATCGCCCGATCTTCATGGACGGACGTCCGCATCCGCCGGCCTGGGCACCGCACACCTGGACCGGCTTCTCGACGGGTGAGTGGGTCGGCAATACGCTGAAGGTGACGACCACCCACCTGAAGGACGGGTTCCTTCGCCGCGGAAGCCCCCAGACGACCGACATGTACGCGATGACGGAGTTCATCACGCGCCACGACGACATTCTCACCATCGTCACCGTCATCGACGATCCAATCTACCTGGACCAGCCGTACATTCATTCGACGACGTACACGGTCGCGAGCGGGACGAGTTTGACCGCGGAGCAGTGCAACGGCTCGTTCGCCGAGAACGGGGGAACCGACCGGCATTGGGTGCCGCATTTTCTGCCCGGCGAGAACGCGGCGTTGACGGAATGGCTCGTCAAGGGCGATCCGCGTTCACCCGTCGGGCCGGAGAACTGGGTGCCCCTCGAAGCCGCGCGGGGGGGCGTGAAGACGATCTATCCGGAGTACCGGTCGACGTTGAATGGCGCGGTCAGCATCAACACGCTGACGGTGCCGGCGCTGCGCTCGGTGGTTTCGCCGGACACGGTGATCGCCGCCCAGAGTCCGCGGGACGGACAGGTGCACGTGCTGCCGGTACAGGGGAACGTCTACATGCTGGTCGCGGACGGCACCAATATCACCGTCTCGGTGGGTCCTGAGGGCGTCGCGCTCGTGAATACGGGCGGACCGCAGATGTCCGAGAAGATCCTGGCGACGGTCGACCAGCTGGCGAGAACGGTCGTCGCCGCGCCCGCGACGAACCGCTGCTTCGGCGCGACGTGCCCGGGCGTGTGGGGATGGTCGAGTCCGTACATCAACACGATCATCAGCTCTCCCTCGCCCCCGAGGTCCATCCGCTCTATCATCAACACGAGTGCCGCGGCCGACCACGCGGGCGGCAACGAGAAGCTCGCGAAAGCGGGCTCCGGCTTCCGTGCTGGCGGGTTGGGCGGGGCCGTGGCCAACGTGGAAGGGGCGCCGGTCATCGCGCACGAAAACGTGCTGAACCGGCTGAGCGCGCCCGCCGGTAAGCAGGCGCCGACCGCGAGCGGATCCTGGCCGACGGTGACCTACTTCGACGAGTTCTACAAGCTGCCCACGACGTTCAACGGTGAAGGGGTGGTCGTCTACCACGAGCCGGCGGCCAACACGGACGGGGATAGCATCGTGCTCTTCCGCCGCTCCGAAGTCATCAGCGCTGGCGACATCTTTTCGACCGTCAGCTACCCGGTGATCGACATTGCGAGGGGCGGGAGCGTCCAGGGGGTCATCGCCGGCCTGAACCATATTCTCGACCTGGCCTTTGCCGAGTACCGGTCCCAGGGCGGCACGTGGATCGTCCCGGGCCATGGGCGGCTGTCCGACACTGCCGACGTCGCCTCGTACCGGAATATGATCGTCATGATTCGCGACCGCGTTCAGGACCTGATCGACAAGGGCATGACGCTGCAGCAGGTGAAAGCCGCGCGGTCCTCACTGGACTTCGACGGACGCTACGGGTCGCCGACCGGTCCCTGGACGACAGACATGTTTATCGAGGCGGTGTATCGGAGCCTTCAGGAGAAACAGTGATGCGCAAAGTGCTTCTTTTCGTCATCGCGGCAACGGTCGTGGTCGGCCCCGCGGCGTATGCGCACCATTCCTACAGCGCGACCTACGACGTCAGCCAACAGGTCACGCTCGAAGGAAAACTGGTGCAGTTCGTGTTCAAGAACCCCCATTCCTTCGTCACGGTCCAGGCGCCCGACCAGAAGGGCGTGATGCAGCGATGGTCGGTCGAGTGGAGCGGGACCGGCCAGCTGACCAACCAGGGCGTGACTCGCGAGACGCTCAAGCCCGGCGACGAAGTCGTCGTGCTGGGCAATCCCTCCCGCGTTCGCGGCGAATTCAAGGCGCTGATGGTCAACCTGAAGCGGCCGAGCGACGGCTTCACCTGGGGCGGCCGCACCGGCGAAGCGGTCGACTAACGCCAGACCAGGACATCTGACATGAGGACGCTTGTCGTCACGGCCGCGGTGTCGGTTCTCGCGTCAACCGCCGCACTTCAGGCCCAGCAGCAGCCGGGCCGGGGCGCGCCGCCTCCCGCCGCACGCGAGGCTGCCGCGATCGACCTGACGGGCAACTGGGTGTCGGTCATCGTCGAAGACTGGAAATGGCGGATGGTGACGCCCAAGAAGGGCGTGTACGAGGCGATCCCTCTGAATCCCGCGGGCCGGAAGGTGGCGGACACGTGGGACCCGGCGCGGGACGAAGCGGCGGGTGAGCAGTGTCGATCGTACGGCGCCGCGAACATCATGCGCGTGCCAGGCCGCCTCCGCATTTCGTGGCAGAACGAGAACACGCTTCGGATCGACACGGATGCCGGAACGCAGAGCCGGTTGTTTCATTTCGCGGCGGCGCCGCAGGCCGGTCAACCGAGCTGGCAGGGGCATTCGCTCGCCCGGTGGGAGTACGGACCCGGCCGGGGACGCGGGCAGGCGCGCCTGGGGAACCTCAAGGTGGTGACGACCAACCTCCGTCCGGGCTATCTCCGCAAGAACGGGGCGCCGTACAGCGCCGGCACGACGGTGACCGAATACTACGACCTCAATACTCTTCCGAACGGCGACCAGTGGATGACCGTCACGACGAAGGTCGAAGATCCGCAGTATCTGCTGCGGCACTATCTGACGACGTCGGATTTCAAGAAGCTTCCGGACGCGTCCGGGTGGAACCCCACCCCATGCTCGGCGCGCTGATGCCCGGGATCGATCGAGACTCTATTCCGACGCCGGTCGTCGCTGGGGCGATGCTGGTCGCTGCGGTCAACGTGCTCGTGCTCGCCGTGAAGCCCGCGTGCAGTTTGCCGTCAAATACGGGTTCCAGGCGGATCTCGCACCCCGCCGCGCAGGCGTGCGCGGCGGGGGCCCCGCGAAGGTCCGCCTCTACGACGATCGTAGAGGCCAGACGATCGTAAGGCGCGACGATCGTAGAGGCGGGTCTGTAGACCCGCCTGGCGGGAGGATGACATGAAGCACTTCGTCAGGCGTGTTGCGTTGGCGGCGCTGTTGGTGGTCGTGATCGGCGCCACCGCGTGGGCGCAGGCGACGGCTCAGATGAGCGGCACGGTGAGAGATGAGAGCGGCGCCGTGCTGCCCGGCGTCACGGTCACCGTGACGCAAATTGACACCGGCTTCACCCGGACCGTCGTCACCGAGGGAGAGGGGTCGTACGTGATGCCGAACCTGCCGACCGGGCCGTACCGGCTGGAGGTGTCGCTGCAGGGGTTCCGCACCTACGTCCAGACGGGCATCGTGCTGCAGGTGGGCGCCACGCCAACCGTGAATGCGGTGCTCGCGGTTGGCAATCTCGAGGAAACGGTGTCGGTCGAGGCTGCCACGCCGCTCGTGGACGTGCAGAGCGCCGGCATCTCCGAAGTCGTCGAGAACGACCGCATCGTGGAGCTTCCGCTCCAGGGACGCCGCGTCACCGACCTCATCGTCCTGGCGGGAGCGGCCGTCAACACGGGCGACGTCAGCGGGCAGCGGAACCGCGCCGATTCGGTCGCCATCTCGGTCGCGGGCGGACTTCGCACCGGCGTCGCCTACGTCCTCGACGGCGCGATGCACAACGACCCGTACGACAACACGAACATGCCGTTCCCCTTCCCGGACGCGCTGCAGGAGTTCAGCGTGGCCACGAGCGGCCTGTCGGCGCAGAACGGCATGCACTCCGGCGCGTCGGTCAACGCGGTCACGAAGTCGGGCACGAACCGCTTCTCCGGCAATCTCTTCGACTTCATGCGGCACCATCGGTTCAACTCACCCGAGGAGTTTGCCGCCGTGGGCCCCGGCGGCAAGAAAGCGAGCGACGGCCTCGTTCGCAACCAGTTCGGCGGAACGCTGGGCGGACCGATCATCAGTGACAAGCTGTTTTTCTTCGGCGGCTTTCAGGGAACGATCACCCGGCAGACGCCGGCCTCGTATGTGGGGTGGGTGCCGACGCCCGCGATGCTGGCGGGCGACTTCACGGCCATCGCCTCGCCGGCGTGCAACGCCGGCCGGCAGGTCACGCTGCGGGCGCCCTTCGTCAACAATCGGATCAATCCCGCGCTGTTCAGTCAACCGGCGGTCACGATCGCCAAGCGACTGCCGACCCCGGACGATCAGTGCGGAGAAATCCGGTACAGCGTGCCGCTCGACAACAACGACAAGCAGATCGTGACCAGGGGCGACTATCAGATCGGCGCCAATCACTCCCTGTTCGGGCGGTACATCGACGCGTTTGAGAATCGTCTGCCGACCCTGTCCCGCACGGGCAACATCCTGACGGTGCGGCGTGAGTTCGGCGCCAACAAGCGCGCGCGGGCGCAGTCGACGGCGTTCGGTGACACGATGGTGTTCGGCTCCAGCACGGTCAACGCGTTTCGCGTGACGTGGAACCGGACGTCCAACCACCTGAACGATCCGCCGGACAAGTTCTTCGATGCGCCGGAGCTCGGCATCAAGCTGCACACGTACGTGCCGGGCGTGATCGGCCTGAACGTCACCAACGGGTTCACCATCTCCGGTGGGAATTCGGTCAAGGTGCGGATCGCCAGCGAGTCGTACCAGATGGCCAACGATCTCTCCGTGGTACGGGGACGGCACCAGATGTCGTTCGGTGGCAACCTGTCGTATTGGACGTTGGACAGCGAAGACAACGCTCGTGCGGCGGGCGACTTCAACTTCAACGGCCAGGCCACCGGCATAGGGCTGGCGGACTTTCTGACAGGGCAGACGTCGCTCGTGCGCCACGGCGCGCCGGGCATCCTGCTCATGGATCAGTGGTACCTGGGCGCGTACGGTCAGGACACGTGGAGAGCGACCGATCGGGTGACGGTCAACGCCGGTCTTCGCTGGGAACCGTTCTTCGGACAGGAGACCAAGAATGGCGCCATCTCCAATTTCGTGGTCGACAACTTCCGGCAGGGGATCAAGACCTCGCGGTTCCAGAACGCGCCCGCCGGTCTCATCTATCCGGGCGACCCGGGCTTCCCTCCCGGGAATTCTGGCCTGAACACACAGTGGCGGAATTTCTCACCCCGTGTCGGCGTGGCCTGGGATGTCACGGGCGATGGCCGCACGGCGGTACGTTCTTCGTATGGATTGAACTACGACTTCCCGAGCTCCGTGTTCCTCTACATCGCGGCGTCGGCATCCCCGTTCGCCAATCGCGTGGAGCTGAGCGCCGTGCCGTTTGAGGATCCCTACCGAAATGTGCCGGGAGGAGACACGCATCCGCTGTCGTCGAGTCCTCCGTTCAATGCGCAGTATCCGGGTTTCGGCGCCTATGGCGTGATGGACCCCAACATCAATTCGACGCGCGTGCAGTCGTGGAACGTGACGATCGAACGGCAGCTTGGGACAGCCTGGCAGGCATCCGCCAGCTACCTGGGAAGCTACGCCGACCGCATGTGGGGCCAGGTCCAGATGAACCCCGGCAACTTCATGGGGCTGGGCCCGTGCACGATCCATGGGACCGCGTATCCGTCGTGCACCGTCACCGGCAATGTGGACCGCCGTCGCACGTTGTATCTGGAGAACCCTGTGGCAGGGCAGTTCCTGGGGCCTGTGGTTCGTTATGCCGACGTCGGCGAGCAGAGCTATCGCGGGCTGAAGGTGTCCTTCCGGCGCCGTGCCGACAGCGGCGTGAGCCTGAGTGGAAATTACACGATCTCCCACTGCGAGGCGAATACCGAGGTCAGCGGGAGCTTCAGCCAGTTTGCCAACGGGTACCTCGATCCGAACAACCCGGACTTCGATCGTGGCAACTGCACGCAGAACCGGCGCCAGATCGGCAATGTGTCGCTGGGCGCCGAGACGCCGCAGTTCGACAACGTCGCGCTACGCATGCTGGCCTCTGACTGGAGGTTGTCGGGCATCTTCAACGCCCGTTCGGGGAGCTGGCTGACGGTCACCACCGGCCGCGACGTCGCCGGCACGGGCATCAGCGGCCAGCGGGTCAATCAGGTGCTCGACAACCCGCATGGCAACAAGAGCCTGAATAACTACCTGAACCCGGCGGCGTTCGCGTACCCGGTGGCCGGCGCGCTCGGCGATCACCAGAACAACAGTATCGAAGGGCCGGGATTCTGGACTGTCGATGTGGCGCTGTCGAGGCTGGTCTCCATCGCGTCGCAGCAGAACCTGGAGTTGCGACTAGAGGTGTTCAATCTGTTCAACAACTTCAACTGGGGCCTTCCGAACACGAACCTCGATGCCGGGACGTTCGGACGGATTACGACCCAGAGCGGCGACCCCCGGATCGTCCAGTTTGGTGTCAAATACGGCTTCTAGTGTCGAGGGAGTAGTATTTGCCTCGAGACGCATTCAGTTCGGCCAAGTAAAGGGACCGATATGTATCGAAAGCACGTCTGGCGGATCCTGTTGCTGGTGATGTTGGTGAGCCATCCGGCGTTCGCCCAGGTGGACATCACGGGTCTTTGGCGTCCATTGCCCCGCAACCAGGATGGGAGCGGGATGACCGGCGATTCGGCTGGCCTCCCCCTCAGTCCGGCGGGACAGTGGAGATCGCAGAGCTGGTCGCCTGAAGACTTCGACGTCGCCGAATGGGTGTGCCGGCCGCACTCGTGGGACTACTCGCTCGAAGGACCGTTGTCGGCGATGCGTCTCTGGGCGGAAGTGGACAGGCCCACGCAGCGCGTCGTCGCGTACCGTGGGCACCTCAACATGATGGAGCAGGAGACGGCGATTTGGATGGATGGCCGCCCTCATCCTCCGGAGAATGCCCTCCATACGTGGAGCGGGTTTTCGACGGGAGTCTGGGACGGCGATGTGCTCGTCGTCACGACGACCCACCTCAAAGAGGCCTACATGCGGCGCACGGGCGTGATGCGCAGCGACAAGGCGACGGTGCGCACGCGGTGGCGCCGCATGGGCAATTACCTGCAGGCGACCTCGATTTTGTACGACCCTGTCTACATGGCAGAGCCGTACGCGCGGAGCACGATGATGTGGGTGTATGACCCCGGCCTCGTGGAGGCTCCCTATCCCTGTGAAGAGGCGACCGAGACCGCCGTGCCGCGAGGCGCCGTGCCGCACTTCCTGCCGGGAAAGAGTCCGCTGCCGGGCTTGAATGCGAAGCTTGCCGATCGGTTCGGCACGCCTATCGAAGCCCGGCTGGGCGGACCGGAAACGATGTATCCTGAGTACCTTACAAAGATGAAAACGTTCTCCCGCCCGACGGCGGCGGCTCCGCCTCGGTCCTCGGAGGGGCAGCCATGAGTCAACTGCAGCGCAAGCCGTCGGCCGCACCCCGGCTGATGCTCGTGTGGATATCGGCCGTCGTCTGCCTGGGATTCCTTGGTTTCGCCGAGCGGGTCTTCACGCAGGCCACGCCAAACCGTACGAGCCGGATGTGGGCGCCGAGGTTGACCGGGCCGGCCGCCGGGGAGATTCAGGTGCTGCCCGTTCAGGGCAACGTGCACGTGCTGATCGGGGCCGGCGGCAACATCACGGTGCAGGCGGGTGATGACGGCGTACTGCTCGTGGACACCGGCGTCGCCTCCATGAGTGACAAGGTGCTGGCGGCGATCAAGACGATCTCCACCCGCCCACTGCGGTACATTGTCAATACA
>Ga0184637_10001734_pt1 | contig 14364 bp, 12 predicted proteins | sample PLM3_127_b2_FD_133143 | JGI IMG/M metagenome (GOLD analysis project Ga0184637, IMG submission 133143) | Groundwater sediment microbial communities from an aquifer in East River, Colorado, USA - PLM3_127_b2 | ecosystem: Environmental > Terrestrial > Soil > Riparian zone | place: USA: East River...
AGGGAACGTTCGTTCGTGCGAAGCTTTCAACGGCATCTATGCACGTGACGGCGTTCGCCTCGCAGAATTGCAGGAGAGCGTCACGGAGCATGACCGACGAGACGAGGGGCTCTTCAGTGGGCAGCATCCTGCGCCGTGCTATCTGCTCTTTCGACGGCAACAGCACGATCACAGGCACGGCGCGTTCATTTCTCACCGCTGCAATGAAATCGCGATAGATGGCCAGAGCCAGGGGTAGCGGCGGAGCCCGTGTCGCCTGGGCGGCCACCTCGCGTGCCTGTATTCGAGTATCGACGAGCGTGTATCGAGCCAGGACGAGCAGATGCGAACGGTTCGCCAACCATCGGTACGCCGCCGTGTCTGCCAGCTTCTTGGAAAGGGGCGGTTTGTACGGAATATACGCCAGCCGGTCCCCCTGCAGTCGAAATGCGGCACGCGACCACGCGGCCTCATCGAGGTCATTGGTGAGACACACGGCGATGACGCAGATTCGAGGGGAATACTTCCGGCCTTCCTCCCGAAAGAGCAGGTATTCCTGATCCGGACCGTGCCCGCTGACGCCCAGATTCAATACATCGATCGTGTGAAACTTCCGTTGCAACAGTCGCTGCGTGCGCTGGACGAAGGTATCCTCGTTTTCGACTCCTACTCCAAGCGTCAAGGAGTCGCCGTGCACGACAATCCGGGTTTCCAGCGGTGATTCATACGCTTCGTCGTGATCGGCTCTGATGCCGTGGCTGTTCGTACGGAGGCGGTATGTGTTTCCCCACGACCTCACGGCATCCATGTTGGGATAGTGTCGAAAACGGTACACAGGATGGCTTTCATACCAGGGAGCCAGGACCCCTAGATCCTGCGGCACGAACACCCGAACCAGCGCCTCGGCGGCGCTCAACGCGACGGCGAGAGCGGTACCGACGATCGCCGCGCAGAGCATCAGCCTTTTCACGCTGCGGTGCTCACGAAGGTGAATTTCCACTGATCGTGGCAGAGATACCGGAACCCATGCCGATCCAGGCTGCGCACCATCGCCGCGACGCGCCAGAATGGCGCGGGCTGCGTGAAGACGACGCAGAGAACCTTGATATCGGGGGTCTCCTGTTCAAGAAGGTGCCCGAGGACCCGCCACTCCGCTCCCTCGATGCTCAGTTTCAGCAGCGCAAGCGCGTCGTGGCGGAATGTTCGCATGAGCGCCGCCACGGTCGTGCAGGGCGCCTCGAAATACGAAGCGGTCCTCCAGAGGTTCACGGCCGAGTAAGCCGGCAGCATCTCGGGGTCGTGGTGCGCGAAAAAGCGCATCGTTTCGGCCTTGACCCCGATCCCGATGGGCACGAACTGGAAGCGAGACCGGTCGAATGGCTGCCTCGCCACATGCGCGGCCGACTGGGGCGTCGGATCGAATGACCAGACGACGCACTCGGTCTTTCGAAGGAGGTCATCCTCGAGCGACGTATCTTCGCCGACTCCAGCGCAGTAACACACGCCGGCGGGTGTGAGCCTCTCGACCGGAAGGATCCAGCCGCCCGATGTCGTGCCGAATCGGCGCAGCTTGTCCTGAGGCCGGCGAAAGCGCCACGGCAGGCTCACCAGCCACAGTCCCAGGCGGTTGGCCCTGGCGACGATCGTCGCGCGAATCGTCCTCAACGCTCCGGTGGCCGCCTTGCTCCGCCAGGTCTGTGCCCGCGCAGCGACATCAGCGGCGGCCACGACGAACGCGCCTGCGGCAGCGGTCGCGCGGCCCGCCACCGTGGCGTGGCGTGGAAGCGCGAGACACGCGCTCACAAATCGCTCGAAATCGTCTGCCCAGGCCTCGTGTCCCCACGCTTTCACCCGCTCTGCGCCGCGCGCTCCCATCGACCTCCGCCGATCGGGATCGGCCGCGAGCTCGATCATCCTCCGGGCCAGCGCGTCGGCATCGCCCGAAGGCACCACGAATCCCGTCGTGCCATCAACGACGCGCCGTCGTATGTCGCCGGCCGCGTCGCTCGTGATGATGGGCAGCCCGGCCGCATGCGCTTCCTCGATCACCTGGCCGTGCGGGTCGCCGAGCGTCGGAAAGGCGAACACGTCGCTGGCCGCGTAGTACTGCGGCAACTCCGGTGCCTGCACGAACGGCTGAACGCGGACTCCGTTGATGCTTCCCTCCACCGCTCTGAGCGCTGCTTCGTCCGGGCCGTCGCCGATGAGGAGGAGTGACATGGCGGGATTCACCAGCCTCGCCCGCCTGAATGCCTCGAGGAGAACTGGCAGGCCCTTGCCTTTCCAGAACCGGCCGACGTACAGGAATACACAGCCGTCAACTCCTGTTCGCGCGCGTACACGCGCCCGTTCTTCGCAGGATATCGATGCCGCATATCGCTCCACGTTGATGGACTGCCTGACAGAGAACACTCGGTCTTCGGTAAATCCATAACGACACGCGTACTTCAGGCCGTCCGGCCCCGGGACTTTCGCCGCGTCTGCCGAACGGAACATCACGTACTTCGCACGCTCTTTCCACCACGCTCGACGCACCCAGGCATCGAACGTTGGCAGGACGAGTAACGCGGTTCTGACACCGAGACCCTTGAGGATGACGTAACCCGCTGCGAACGGCCGTTCGCCATACAGCGAAAGGACCAGGTCCGGCCGCACCGTGTCACAGCGCCGCGCGAATTGGTGGGCGGCGTCCAGGCTTTGGCTGGGATCCTCGACGTAGGCGCCGTTGAAACGCCAGGTCGACTCATCGACCTCCCAGCTGCGATCGGCATCGATGCGCCGTGCAAACCACACCGAAAAGTCGAGCGTGCCGCGAGCCGCAAGGGTGTTGTACCGCTCGACCGCGTACGGCGCGGGCATATTGTCCCAGTAGACGACGCGCGGCGCGGTGCGCGACATGGCTTCGCTCATGTGGACGCTACAGCGGGAAGTACGGAGAAACTGAACGGCGCGGGAACGTTACTGGGCCAGTGCCACTCGTTGCTCCTGGCCGGGAACGCGGGTTCCCACGAGCTCGCGAAACAGCTGTGCGTACGCGTCCGCGCTCCGTTCGGCGGTCTGCCAGGCGAGGATCGCCCGGCGCGCGCTCTGGCCACGCGACGCCCGGTTCGGGTCGGTGAGCAAGGCGCGGAGGCCGGCCGCAAACGCCTCGGGATTGCAGTCGGTGACCACTCCACCGCCCACGGCCTCGAGTCCCGGCACTTCGCATTGTCTCGTGAGTACGCACGGCGTGCCGCAGGCGACCGCTTCCATGGCCGCCAGCGACGTCTCTTCATACGTCGTCGCTGCGACCGCAAACACGTCGGCGTCGACGTAGGCCTGAATCCGCGCGACCTCGAACGCAGGCGGAAGCACCTTCACCGACTCTTCGAGGCCCAGCGAACGACTCACCCGTCGGACGGCCCGGAGCGCGCCATGGTCCCATCCAATCAGGACGACCTGGAGCCCTGGATGCCTGCGCTTGACGATGGCCGCCGCTTTCAGCAGCACGTCGAGACCTTTCGTCGCGTGCAGCCGGCCGACGAAGAGGACCATCGGAGCGGCAGGCTCTATCCCGACTGCGTGCCGGAAGTGTCCTCGTCCAGGAAGGTCCCGGAACCAGCGCTCATCGACACCGAGACCGATGATTCTGATCTGCGAGGCCCGCGCGCCCAATTTGCTGAACAGCCCGGCTTCATGAGGAGACTGCGCGACGAGGGCTCCCGCCTCAGCCACGAGGCGAGGTGTGTGGTGAACGATGTCGTACAGGCGCCGGTACGGCTTTCGAATGCCGACGCCGTCTGCCAGGGACCCGAGCGGAGACCATACAACGGGAACGCCGGTCGCGTGAGCCGCCGCAAACGCCCATCGGGCGTGAGGGCCCCTGGCTTCGGTGACGTGGACGAGATCGAAGTGTCCAACGTGTGCGCGAAGGTCGCCCCGGAGCCCGAGTGGATAGAGTCCCAGCCACGCCGCTGTGCTCGCCAGGTAATTCGACGGATTGCGGAACCGATGGATCTCGACGCCCTCCAGATGGTCGCGGCGGTGCGGCGATCGCCGGCGCTCGTCGATCTGATCCGACGTGTACACCGTGATCTCGAATCCCCTCCGCACGAGCGCCGTATCGAGGTCATAGCTGTACCGGACGCTTCCCCCATATCTCCACGCCGGCGCGTAGCGGGGGATGACCCGCAGAATCCTGATTGGCATCTCACGAACCCCCGTTCCCACGGGCGCCTCGCTCAGTGTGGAGCACCAGCCGATTTTCGTGCGATGAAGAGCACCCGCTTCGGGGGATCATTCCAGTGAGGTGCTGACGTCAGCGGTAGCAGGTCATACAAAATGCTGCTGCGATCTTCTCGCCACACGAAGCCCATCAGTCCCCAGTCAGCGACGTTCGGCAAGGTGCGGATCTGTGCGACGAGCGCCGTCACCCCGAGCGGCGTGTACAGGCCCGGACGCTCGCCGGCGCGACGCCGCACGAAGGCATTGTCGCCGTTCGGCACAACACCGATCAGCCGGCCGCCCGGTGCGACAGCGTCCCACATGTTCTGACATGCCGTTAGGGTGGAGACACACTGGAGAATCTCAATCGCGAATACAGCCTCGAACAGCCCGAGCGTGTTCATGGTCGCGGCATCGCTCACATCTCCTGATTCCCAGCGAATGTCTGGATCCGAGCGCCGCAGTGCCTCAATGGTCGACGCCACGAGATCGAGGCCGACCACCTGACGAGCGCCGAGGGCGCGCAGCACGCGGGCGAAACCGCCCTTCCCGCAGCCGGCGTCGAGGCACGTCGTCCCGGCGACGGGACCGGCGGCCAGGAGACATGCCCCAAACGTGAACGTCTGTTCTTCAGCGGTCGCGTAGTCCAGATAGTCGTGAGATCGGGCATGCAGCTCGGAAAACGTCCGAAGCCAGTATGCCTCTCGATCCGGGCTATTCATCTGCGATCCCTCGGCCTACCATCCCGCCCGCACAGAGGCAATCACCTGTTGCACGTCGTTCTCTGACAAGCCGGAATGCAGCGGAAGGGAGATCTGGTTGTCATCGAACTGTCGCTGGCCGGCAAGCCCCGTTCGGGCTCCGCCAAATACGCGAAAGCGATCGATGCGCCGATGTACAACTGAAGCCGGAATGCCGCGCCCCTGCAGTGCGCGGGCAAAAGACGCCCGCCGCTCCACGAGGACGGTGAACAGCCAGTTGGCGCTCTCATGGCCCTCGTCCGAGCGAAGCAGCGTCAGCCCCGGCACGCCGTCGAACGCCTGTCGGTATGCGGTGGCGATCGCCCGCCGGCGCGCCAATCGCTCACGGCATCCGATGAGGTTTCCGAGGCCAAGGGCGGCTGCGAGGTCGTTCATATGGTACTTGTACCCGACCGCGTCGATGTCGAACTCGCGCTCACCGAGCTCGGACGATCTGGCCTCCCGATCGATGCCGAACCATCGGCGACGGCGCGCCTCGGCCCAATCACCCGCCTCCCGGCAACAGAGCGCGCCCCCGTCACCGCACGTCACATGCTTGATCGCCTGAAACGAAAAGCACGTGAAGCGCGACACGCTGCCAATCGGCCGCCCTCGATACGAGGCTCCGAAGGCGTGCGCGGCGTCTTCGATGAGCACGAGGTTGTTCCGCGCGGCCACGTGGGATAGTGCGTCCAGCTCGCAAGGGTATCCCGCCCAGTGGACCGCAATCACCGCTTTCGTCCGCGGGGACAGGACGCCTTCGATCGCGCCAGCCGAGATATTGCCGGTCAGCGCGTCGATATCGGCGAACACCGGCGTGGCCTGCTGCATCAGCACCGCCTGAGCGGTGGCCACGAACGTCTGCGGTGAGAGCACCACTTCATCGCCTGCGCGGACGCCAGCGAGTACGAGTCCAAGGTGGAGCGCGGAGGTTCCACTGTTGACGGCAACCGGGTGGCTGAGCCGAAACTCGCGCGACAGGATGTCCTCGAATTCCGCAACACGAGATCCCTCGCTGACCCGTCCAGAGCGCAGGACCCCGTCGGCGAGCTCGAGCGCCTGCAGCGAGATAACCGTCTCAAAGAACGAGATGCTCAAGAAGCCTGCGAATCAGCGTTCGGGTGTGCGCTCGGTCGGCTCTCGCGGCGCACGAATCGTCAGCATTCCGCCGCTGGCACGGCGTGCTCCTGCGCGACCACCGCCCGATAGTACTCGATGCTGGCCTGAATGCCGATCGTCATCGATGTGAAACTGAATGACGGAAAGTAGCTGCGGAAGCGGCTGTCGTCCATGATCTTCTTCGGCGCGCCGTCTCCATATGCGGTGTTGTAGACCACGGCTCCTTCGTATCTGACGGCGTGGCGAACGAGACCGACCAGTTCGGCGATCGTGATGCCGTGCTTCTGTCCGATATTGACGGGGGATGGTGGTTGCGCGCCTGTCTCGATCACCTGCCGGACGACTCGGGCCATGTCCCGTACGAACAGCCACTCCCGTATCGGACTCCCGGTGCCCCACACTTCAACCTGCGCCGCTTCGTGCCGCACGGCTCTGACGAATTTCAGCGCCAGCCCATTCAAGGCGTGTGTCTTGTTCGGATCTGTGCTGTCGTGCGGCCCGTACATGTTTGGAACTATCAGGTTGACCGACGGAAGTCCCTTTTGCCGTTGGTAGCAGTCCGCGACGGCAAGCAGAAGGCGCCGTGACTCTCCGTAGGACTGCACCGAGAGATGTGGGGGTCCGTCCCACAGGCGAGACTCTTGGTACACATCCATCGCACCTGGATAGACGCAGTTTGCGACCAGGTTGACGATCAGAACAGGTGCCAGCCGTTCGGCCAGCCGGTATGTACTGAGCACGAGCCGAGCGTTGATGTCGAGTACATCGGCGGCGAATTCTTCCGCGTAGTTCACGCTCCCGACCACCGCTGCGCAGTTGACGATGTGCGTTGGGCGGAAGCTCTGGAGTGCAGCGAGCGCGGTGTGTTCATCGAGCAGATCGCACCCCGTTTGCCGGCTGAATGCCCGCGCAGGCATTCCCGCCGCCGCCAGCTCGGTGAGGATGCTGTGCCCGGCAAACCCCATGCCTCCCAAGACGGCCACACGACGCGATGACTCACGCATGTGGGTACCGAAGCCTGGAGGCTCCCTGATCATCGCCACTCATGTTGCGCGTGCCGCCAGTGGACCCATTGGAACGGGAAGCATGCGCCCGTCCGCGAATGCCGGCGCCACACGATAACGAAGAATCAGCGCCGACGACCGTCCGCTCGGGATCCAACGAACGGATCAAGTGCTTGGCCTTCCAGGCGTCCACTACGTCTCCGCCTCACCGCGCGCGGCGGCATCCGCGGGCGCGCAGGCTCGCCCCGTCACATGGTGAAGGCCCTCGAGGATGCCTCGAACGCATGCGTCATAGGAATAGTGCTGCACGATCGACTCGGATCGACGCCCGAACTCGCGGCGCATCTCCGGTCTGGTGGCCAGCGTACGCAGCGCGCCGGTCAGCCCATGGACATCCCGGACGTCATAAACGTAGCCATTCGCGCCCTGTTCGATGAGATCCAGGCTCGCCCCAACCATGGTGGTGGCCAGGACGGGAAGTCCGAACACCATCGCTTCATTCACGACCAGTCCCCACGAATCGAACCTGGACGGCAGCACGAACATGTCAGCGCACGTGTAGTACGCGGCGAGCTCCGACTGATCCTTGAAACCGGCAAACACGGTCCACTTCAGTCCACGTGCACGCCCTCGCTCCTCGAGTGCCGGCCGCTCGCGGCCTTCGCCGATCAGGAGCAGGCCGACTCGCAGGCCTTCGTCCTGCAGGTTCGCGACCGCATCGATCAGCACGTCCGCCCCTTTGCGTGGAATCAGTTTGCCCGAGAATCCCACCACGGTGATGTCATCCGCCCATCCGCGCGCCAGGCGCCGCTCATGTCTGGAGGCCTCGAGGAGACGCCGCTGGCTCAGAAAGTAGTCGTTGTCCACCGAATAGGGCGTAAAAAACTGGCGATTGCGACCGACGCCATAGTAGTCGTAGAACTTCCTGTTCGCCTCGCCGATCACCATGACCCCGGCGGTGACTGCCAGCAGGGGCCTGAGGAGCAGCTCCTTCAACACCTCGATCGAACGGCGTCTCGGGCGCAGCCGCTCGGACTCCGTCCGCAGGAGCACGGGGGTCCGGCTCGCAAGCGCGCCCAGGTAGGCGAGGATCGACAGACGTGTCGCGTAGCTGTGAATGAACACCGCGTCAAAGCGCCCGCGCCAGAGATACCTGACGATGCCCGCCTCGGCAGCCAGCCGCCGGATCGCGCCTTGCGCGCCCGCGCGTCGCGTGAGGAAGATCGAGCGGTACCCGTCGAGCAGGGGACGATCCCACTGCACGCGAACCCCGAAATCGTGGTCGAGCTCCCCGGCGACGCTTCGGTCATCGCCGTAGAACACCGTGAGATCGATGCACTCGTGCGCGGCGAGCTGTCGAAAGAGCGGCGCCTGATACTGCACCGGGTGAGACGTCACGGCGGCAAGGCGATAGGGAAGTCCAGGTGTCATCTGCCCGTGATCACCTTCTCACCCCCTTCATTGCGATCTGGACTGCCGAGCCCGTCGCAAACTGTACCATCAGGCGAGTCTTGCCAGAGCCGTTGTCCTCCGCGTCGACGACGCATTTATTTGTGGCCGGGGATGACGGCGCGGTCATTTCGAGCATAGACTCGACTTCGTCAAGATCGACACGGAGGGCCACGAGTACCGCAGACCAGATCGTCTAACCTTCGAGGGATTCACCGATGAACCGAGCTGTTGGGGAATTCTACTGGTCGATGCTGCCGGCCGCCGGTCGACTGCTCGACCTCGGCTGCGGTGATGGCTCGATTGGTCGCTGGCGACCGGAGGGTTCGGTCGTCGTTGTCGGCATGGACAGCGATCCGAAGTGCATCGCCGTGGCGAGCCAGCACGAGGAAGCCCTGCTATGGGACCTGGACGACGGGCGGCCCCTGCCCTTCGAGGACGCCTCGTTCGACGCGGTCGTCGCCAAGGACATCCTCGAGCACCTGCAACGACCATGGCTGCTCGTCCGCGAGATTCGCCGGGTGCTCCGGCCAGGTGGGCGCGTCCTGGCCTCGGTCATTTGCGATAACCCCCGGAAGGTGTGGTCCGACTACACGCACGTCCGCGGCTTCACCCAGAGCACCGCTCGCCTGCTGTTCGAGCACCAGGGCCTGACCGTCGCCAGGATATGGCGAATGGGGCCGGTGCCGCTCGCATCACGCGCGTCTATGCTCTGGGTGGTACCATTCGTGCTCACGTTGCCGGGGTTTCGGCACCTGTGGTTTTCCAGTTTCGAGCTCATGGCTTTCAGGCCGGCGGTCGTGTCCCAGAGCGCACGCTGAAGGCAGCCACTGCCACCGGTTGCGCCCTCTCAGGCCACCCCAGGGATCAAGTCGCGGTACGCAGCGAGGGTCTGGTTGACCGCCTCTGTCCAAGAGAGCTGGGAGGCGACGTGGAGCCCGGCTGCCAGGAGCGACTGGCGGATCTGGTCATCGCTCAGGGCCAAGCGCACTGCGGCGGCAATCCCGTTCACGTCGAGTGGGTCGACGCGGAGGTAGGCGCCCCCAGCCAGGTCATCGAGCGCCCCGACGGCGGACGCTACGACAGGGACGCCACAGGCCATGGCCTCCAGCGGGGGCCAGCCGAAGCCTTCATACAGAGAGGGAAACAGCAAACAGTCCGCACTTCGGTATAGGGATGGCAGGTCCGCTTCCTGAACGAAGCCCGGCATCTGCAAGCGGCTCGTCAAGCCGAGTTCCGCAGCATCGCGCAAGAATGACGGCTCCACCCTGCCCGGCTTCAGCACGCCAATGTCCATGCCTTCGCGGACCAGGAGCGCAATCGCTTCGAGACTTCTCCGCAGGTTCTTGTAGAAATTGTCGGTCCCCGACAGCATGACCATGCCGCGACGCCGAGGAGGCTCTGTGTCGCGTGGAGGGCCGGACTTCGCGACGTCGAACTGCGACCTCAGGCCGAGCGGAGCGACGCGGATGCACGCCGGGTGCACGCCGGCATACGCCACCGCGTCCCGGCCGGTCGCACGCGAGTCCACCAATACGCGCCGTGCTCGGCGGAGGCTCTTGGAGGACAGCAGGTTGAGGAACGGGAGACGCCCGCGCGATGTCGCCGGAATGCCACCACGCCAGCGCACCAAGGGAATCAGGTCGTGCACGGTCACGACCGACGGCTTGTGCGTGAACCACACGAGGTGCCCGTAGCCCTGATCCACGACGTGGACGATGTCCACAGTGGCACACGCTCGACGCACTGCCAGAGGGTACCGAACGTAGCGCGCGAACCGAAGCCCATTGGCAGACGCCGAGGACGCCTGATAGTCGAGGATACTGAAATCGACCGGCGCGCGCAGCCGCGCGAACTGCAAGACCAATTCGTCACGATAGGCGGACATGCTTTCGCGACCATCGGCGGCAATCACGCCGACGAGAAGCACGCTGATGCGCTCGCTCATGCTGTTTTGGGGTGCCGAAGCCTGCAGGCTCCCCGATCTGCGTCAATCACGGTACGCGTGCCGCAAGTGGACGCACTGGAACGGGACGCATGCGGCCGTCCACGAACGCGGGCGCAAGACGATAACGAAGAAACAGCGCCGACGCGCGAATCGACGCGTCGCCCTGTTCCGCCGTCCGGACCAGCGCGGCGAGCGCCGCCCGATCATGCGTGAACAGACCGATGCTGAACGGCAGCACGTCGCGGCCGACGCTTCGTTTGAATCGAAACAACGAGTCGGTGAGCGAAGCGGTTCGGCCACCCCCGAGGCCGACGCGTGCTGCCCCCGCCGCCGCCGCCGCTCGCGCAATCTCGTGGACAACCGCGTTGCTCGCACCACGACGGGTGTCGGCGTCACGTACGCCCGCCGCACGGAAGTAATACGACGTGCTTGGATGCAGCAGGGCGATGGCCGCCGACACGACACGCTCCTCCTGAACGGCGCCGACGAGCACGAAGTGCGGATCGCGTCGAAGCCGCTCGGACAGGTCGGGAGACAACTGCCATTGGGGTGGCGTGCCGGTCGCCTCGAGACTGCGATCGAACAACAGTCGGAACTGCGCCCACACATCCGGTGTCTTCTCGAGCGTTGACAGGCTCGAATGGCGATGCCCTGCGCGGACCATGTTGCGTGTCGCACGCGGATACGCGGACATCCGGGTCGAGTCGTCCGCGTGAACGGGCAGGTAGACAACCGGCTTCGACGCGAGAAGCACGAGATCCGTCGAAAGGCCCTCGAGCACGAGATGGTTCCGCAGAATTGGATTGAAGCGCATCAGCTCGCCGACGATGCCGTGTTCGCGACAGAAGGTGCTGTAGCGACGCAGTGCTTCGATCAGAAAGTCTGCAGGCGCCTCGCGTGTGATCAGCGGCCCGGCATAGCCCTCCAGCGGTTCGATGTCGAAGAGCCCGGTGTTGCCAATGGCGCAGGCCGCGAACGCATGACGCAGTGCGTGTCCGCCCTCTTCGATGACGGTCGACGTCCAGCAGCCACCGTATATCGCCGTCAGCACCGTCTCCTCGAAGAACGGATCCGGTTCCTCTACCGGAAACCATCGACGAACGGTGCTCGGATAACGGCCGTGCTCGAGGTGGACGCGGAGCATGACGCGTCAGCTCACCGAGCCGTCCAGGGAAGCGCCCTTCGCGCGCGCGATCGCGTCGGCTCTGGCGGCGACGGGACGGAGGACGAGGCGCTCTGCTGCATGACGATAGATGCGAGAGGGCCAGCCGGCCCATGGGTGCGAGGCGGCAAACCGCCCGCACTGCGCGATGTGGCGTCGAAAGGACCACGGCGGACTGTGAAGTCCGTGCGACGTGAGGATCCAGTTGGCATTGTCTCTGGTGAGAATACGCTTGCCGGCCAGTGTGCGGTTGTATCTGGCTTCCGGCCCGAAACGCACGCCGTCAGCGCCGCCGGGATGATGTCCATATCCGTGGTCCTGATGGATCGTCATTACGGCGTTAGTGGCATCCACGAGAGCGCCGCCGGTTTCCAGCGTACGGAAGAACATCCAGCCGTCGAGCGTGGACCGGCCTTCGACGAAGGGCGGAAACCGCCCCCAGAAGTGCTTCGGGAACAGGAAGAAGTCACCCGCGCTGATGTCGTCCAACAGCGGTCCAAATGCGGCGGCCCTCAGCCTGGCGTGCCAGCGCGCGTCGTCGAAATCAATCGGCGCCGGATTGGCGAGGTGGTAGCGCCCGGCGATCATGCAGAAGCGCTGAAAGCGGCGAGCGACCGTCGCGGCGGCCTCCATGACATCGTCAAGGAGAATCGTGTCTGCGGCCACCCAGACGAGGAGGGAATGCGACGCGCGCTGTTCCGCCAGGTCGACCATCGAGTCCGCGAACGGGGTGCCGAACTCGGTGAGGCGCACGCCCGTCACGTGCTCGACGCCCAGCTGGCGGCACACGGCGGCGGTGCCGCGTGCGTTGCCCATCAGGAGAACTTGGGGCCTGGGCCGCATCCGTGTCCAACTCGCAACGGCGTTGCGCTGGATCACGTCGAGTTCGCCGGCGAACGCCCGCGGCGTTGCGAAAATTGTCAGCATCCGGTCTCTTGGACTCGCCGAGCGGACACACCGGATCGAGCGGGCAGACGCGCGACGTGTCGGCGGATTACGGTATCGCCGACGACCGGCCGCTGCCGAAGCACAGCTCCAGGGCGATGGCGAGCAGCGCAAGGTTCGCAGACGCACGGGAGTACCCCTCCGCCGTCACGAAGAGTGCACTCTCCTCCCCGAGAAAATTGCTCACCATGGCAAGAACGAACGCGAGTGCGCCGAGTCCAACGAGTGCCTTTACGAGATTAGCCATATCACCTCCAGGCGCGGTCTAGACACTAGCGGCAGGTCCGGGTTCAGACGTTGGCCCGTTGTTTCAGGCCAAGCGTCCGCATGACGCGCTCGATTGCTCCAGGCTGCTGCCGGAGACTCGAGTCGATCTCGACCAGCAGGTTCAGGCATTCATCGGTCGAGCGGACCAGATGGATGCCCATGGCTTTCAGCGCAGGCGGCGGCGCGTCCTGGTTCCGGAAGATCGCAATCGTGCGCGCCTTGGAATCGGAGGCCACGTCGACGCAGTTCTCGGGCGTATCGTCCACGACGATATCGAGCGTGAGGGCGGCGGCGATGAGGCCGCGCGACGCCGTGACCACGTAGACGCTCGGCAGGCGGAATCCCTTGGCCTCGAGCCATCGCTGCGACTGGATTTGCGAGGTCGCGCCGGCGGTGGCCGGCCGCCTGGTCAGAAAGATGATTTCCCAGTGCCGTTCGGCGGCGATCGTGGCGAGCCGTGCGACGATGCCCGGTTCGGTCTCTTCCAGCGATTCCCAGAACCCGTCGATGGAGTGGACGTGACGCCACAACTGGCGGCGCTCGCGCGCCGTCAACTCGAGCTCATGCCGCAGCGGTGCATTGTCAGCGACGTCTTCGGGGACGAGGTCGAACATCGAGGCGTGCGTCCCACGATGCGCCGTCTGACGCTTCAGGCTGGATCGGAAGAGCTTCTCGGCCTCGCGGATGAGCGCCGATTCCATGTCGGCCAGCACGCCATCGAGGTCGAACCCGATTCGAAGCCCCATCGCTCTAGACGTCGTCTTTGTCTGAAGGCGTGTGGAACCTGTCGAGCGCTTTTACGTCGAATTGAAGCCGCGAATCGGGGCGAGCGAGCGGGGTCCCCTTCAGATTAGGGGGGTCAGGGGCGGCGAGCTTCGCACCGGGCGTCTTCGACTGTGGCCAGCTCTCTGACTGATCGGCGTCATCGCCCAGGCCGATGGGCATCCACCCGCGCCACTGGCACGCCCGGCACCGATAGGGCCGCTTGCTCGTAATTTCCTTGCGCCAGCGCTCCCACCGGCTTCGGGTCGGCGACTTGCGGATACCGCTTGAGTTGCACTTAGGACAATGGGCCACGTGAAGAACTCTTGGGAAGATGATGGATGGTATCACGCGACATGGCTGCAGCCTGGCTCATCGTCACAGGTGTCAGCGTGATGAGGCTGACGCCGCGGAGGGCATGCGGTGAACGGGTGTCAGCGCAACCGCCGCCAGCGTGCAGAACAACAGCGCATTTGCCGGAATCTGCAGGCTGAACTCGAAGAGCTCCTGGACCGCGATCGCCAGTAGCCCGACAGCGGCCCCCGCACGGATCCAGTAGCCGCGGGCTTCACGCTCCGCGGCGCGCAGGTTGCGTCGTATCGCGCGGGCCAGCAGGACAACCGCGATGGCGGCGGGTATCGTGACGAGGAGCCCTCCTTCAGCAAGCAGCTGCAGGTAATCATTGTGTGCCTGCGCCATGTGAAAGGCGGGGTTGCGCTTCTGGTAGAACAGCATGGCCGTCGAGTAGGTATTGAGACCGGTCCCGAAGACCGGAAAGTCCTGGAC